>Ga0129352_10736340_pt1 | contig 12604 bp, 8 predicted proteins | sample CPBNA1_6_FD_105429 | JGI IMG/M metagenome (GOLD analysis project Ga0129352, IMG submission 105429) | Freshwater to marine salinity gradient microbial communities from Chesapeake Bay, USA - CPBay_Sum_27_0.2_RNA1 (Metagenome Metatranscriptome) | ecosystem: Environmental > Aquatic > Marine >... | reverse complement strand
CTGATTAATCGTTGCCATTCGGCCTTAACTCCAACTCTTTGGAAATGCGCTTATAGAGCATTCCCGTCGAAAAAAGAGCGCGAAGTCTAATGACGGGGGCTTGCCCCGTCAAGTTCGCGCCAGTTTTTTACTTGCTATCGTCCTCTGAAGCAGCATCCACCTCTGCAAACGCCGCAGCGAGATCGGCATCCATGCCTGCATCTTCTGCTTCGTTAACCTCGGCCACTTCAGCACCTTCAGCGCGCTCGAGTTCTTCAGCAAAGCTCTCAGAAAACTCTTCCGCTGACATGCTCAGAGACAAATCGCCTTCACCTGCGCGCTGACGCTTTCGCTCCTCATGGTGCGCAAGGCCCGTACCTGCCGGAATCAAGCGACCAACGATCACGTTCTCCTTCAGGCCACGCAAATAATCGCGTTTGCCGGTCACCGCAGCCTCAGTGAGGACTCTAGTGGTCTCCTGGAATGATGCTGCCGAGATGAAGCTCTCAGTTGCGAGCGACGCCTTGGTGATACCCAACAACTCACGCTCAACCGTAGGTCTGACAAGACCTTCAGCATCCATGCGATCACACTCTTCGAGGAACGCGTTCCACTCGATTTGCTCGCCCTTGATAAAGGTTGAGTCTCCAGCAGATACCACATTCGCCTTGCGAAGCATTTGACGCACGATAACTTCGATGTGCTTATCGTTAATCTTCACACCCTGAAGGCGATAAACCTCCTGAATCTCGTTAACGATGTACTTCGCAAGCTCGGGAATGCCTTTCAAACGAAGAATGTCGTGGGGGCTCAAAGGTCCCTCTGACACAATCTCACCCTTCTCGACCTGCTCGCCTTCGAAGACAGACAGCTGACGCCACTTTGGAATGAGTTCTTCGTAGTGATCAGAGCCATCTGGTAACGCCTTGCCATCGGTCGGTGTGATCACCAAACGACGCTTACCTTTGGTTTCCTTACCAAAGCTAACGGTTCCAGAAATTTCAGCGAGAATCGCTGGCTCTTTTGGCTTACGTGCTTCAAACAGATCGGCAACACGCGGCAGACCACCGGTAATATCGCGCGTCTTGGAACCCTCTTGTGGGATACGAGCGATTACATCACCGACTTCTACTTTCACTCCATCTTCGAGGTTCACCATCGCCGATGCTGGCAAGAAGTAGTGTGCAGGCACGTTAGTCCCCGCCAATGACAACTCGTTACCTTTATCATCAACTAGCGTCACCGCTGGACGTATGTCCTTACCGGCACTGGGACGCTCCGATGGGTCCATGACCGAGATGCTCGACAGGCCGGTGAATTCATCAGTCTGACGCTTGATAGTCACACCTTCTTCCATGCCGCTGAGCTTCACGATACCCGCCACTTCGGTCACGATTGGATGCGTGTGTGGATCCCAGGTAGCAACCACATCACCAGCAGCCACTGGAGAATCGTCGCCAACCTTGATGACAGCACCGTAAGGCACCTTGTAGCGCTCACGTTCACGACCAACGGCATCCAATACGGACAGCTCGCCTGAACGCGATACCGCGACCAGCGATCCGTCAGCACGATCCACGACCTTCATATTATGAAGGCGAACGGTACCGTCAGAGTTCACCTGAATATTGTCCTGTGCCGCCTGACCTGACGCCGCGCCACCAATGTGGAAGGTCCGCATGGTCAGCTGTGTACCCGGCTCACCAATAGACTGCGCTGCTACCACACCGATCGCTTCGCCCATGTTGACCTGATGGCCGCGACCGAGGTCTCGTCCATAACAGGTAGAGCAGATGCCGTAACGGGTGTCACAAGTGATTGGCGATCGAACAAGTACCTCGTCAATACCCATCTCCTCGATGCGCTGAACCCACAGTTCGTCAACCAAGGTGCCCTTGGGCAACACCACCTCATCGGTGCCTAGCTTCATCACGTCCGCAGCCACGATACGTCCGAGGACGCGATCAGCGAGCGATTCAATGATGTCACCACCTTCGATGACAGGCGTCATCAACAGGCCTTTTTCGGTACCGCAATCCGGTTCAACCACAACCACGTCCTGCGCCACGTCAACCAACCGACGGGTCAAGTAACCCGAGTTAGCCGTCTTCAGAGCTGTATCAGCAAGACCCTTACGAGCACCGTGGGTAGAAATGAAGTACTGGAGTACATTCAAACCCTCACGGAAGTTCGCAGTGATCGGTGTTTCGATAATCGAGCCGTCTGGCTTTGCCATCAATCCACGCATACCAGCCAACTGACGGATCTGCGCGGGGGAGCCTCGAGCACCCGAATCGGCATACATGTATACCGAGTTGAATGAATCCTGCTCTTCGTCTTCACCATCGCGGTTGACCACAGTCTCTTTTGACAGATTTGCCATCATTGACTTTGCAACTTGCTCGTTGGTTCGAGACCAGATATCGATAACCTTGTTGTACTTCTCGCCCTGCGTGACCAGACCGGCTGCATACTGCTGCTCGATCTCAACCACCTCGCCTTCAGCCTTCGCGATGAGCTCGTGCTTGGCATCTGGGATTTCGAAGTCGTTAACACCAATCGAGGAGCCCGACTTCGTTGAGTACTCGTAACCGGTGTACATCAACTGGTCGGCGAAAATACAGGTTTGCTTGAGACCAACCGCGCGGTAGCACTGGTTGATGACCCGCGAAATAGCCTTTTTGACCATTGGCTGGTTGATGAGATCAAAGCCAATGCCCTTGGGCACGATATTCCAGAGTAGCGCTCGACCGACCGTGGTCTCCACGACGCGTGTTCGCGCCTCGGATGCCTCACCGTAAGCGATTACTTCTTCATTGATGCGGACTTTAACTCGAGCCTGCAGATGGACAGCGCCACTGATGTAAGCACGGTGCACTTCGTGGGTGTCGGCAAATACCATGCCCTCACCCAGCGCGTTAATGCGCTCTCGAGTCATGTAGTACAAGCCCAGAACAACGTCCTGAGAGGGCACAATGATCGGCTCGCCCGATGCTGGCGACAAAATGTTGTTAGTCGACATCATCAATGCGCGTGCTTCGAGCTGTGCTTCCAGGGTCAGCGGTACGTGAACCGCCATCTGGTCGCCATCGAAGTCAGCGTTGTAAGCGGCACAAACCAATGGGTGCAGCTGGATAGCCTTGCCTTCAATCAGCACAGGTTCGAATGCCTGAATACCCAGACGGTGAAGCGTCGGTGCACGGTTTAGCAGAACAGGGTGCTCACGAATCACCTCGGCGAGGATATCCCAAACCTCTGGTGGCTCGCGCTCGACCATTTTCTTGGCCGCTTTGATGGTGCTTGCCAGACCGCGGTGCTCGAGCTTGCCAAAAATAAATGGCTTGAATAACTCGAGCGCCATCTTCTTGGGCAGACCACACTGGTGAAGTTTTAGGGTTGGGCCCGTCACGATCACCGAACGGCCAGAGTAATCAACACGCTTTCCGAGTAGGTTCTGACGGAAACGACCCTGCTTACCCTTGATCATGTCGGCCAGTGACTTGAGAGGCCGCTTATTAGAGCCAGTGATCGCGCGGCCACGACGGCCGTTGTCGAGTAATGCATCGACCGACTCCTGGAGCATACGCTTCTCATTACGCACGATGATGTCGGGCGCATTGAGATCAAGCAGACGCTTAAGGCGGTTATTTCGGTTGATCACTCGGCGGTACAAATCGTTGAGGTCAGAGGTCGCAAAGCGGCCACCATCCAGAGGTACGAGTGGTCGCAAATCTGGTGGCAAGACAGGCAGTGCGTTGAGAACCATCCACTCAGGGCGGTTACCTGACTTGTCGAAAGCTTCCATTAGCTTAAGGCGCTTCGACAACTTCTTGATCTTGGTCTCAGAGTTGGTTGCAGGGATTTCCTCACGGAGCCGCTCTATCTCGCCCCTAAGGTCCAACTGAATCATCAGCTGCTGGATCGCTTCAGCACCCATCTTGGCGGTGAACTCATCACCAAACTCTTCCATCGCCTCAAAGTACTGCTCATCATTAAGCAGCTGACCATGATCAAGGCTAGTGAGCCCTGGATCAGTGACCACGTATGATTCGAAGTAAAGGATCCGTTCGATATCACGCAAGGTCATATCGAGTAACAAGCCGATACGTGACGGTAGCGACTTCAGGAACCAGATATGTGCCACAGGGCTCGCAAGCTCGATGTGACCCATGCGCTCACGACGTACTTTAGCAAGAGCAACTTCAACGCCACACTTCTCACAGATAACACCGCGATGCTTCAGACGCTTGTACTTCCCGCACAGACACTCGTAGTCCTTAACCGGACCAAAGATCTTGGCGCAGAACAGACCATCGCGCTCGGGCTTGAACGTCCGATAGTTGATCGTCTCGGGCTTTTTAACTTCACCGTATGACCAACTGCGGATCATCTCAGGGGAAGCCAAGCCGATGCGAATCGCGTCGAAGTCCTCAGACTTCTCTCGGTTCAATAAATTCAATAAATCTTTCACGTATTCTCTCCCCTCAGAAGCCAGATGACTCGGACTCGAGATCGATATCGATACCGAGCGAGCGGATTTCTTTAATCAGTACATTGAATGACTCAGGCATACCGGGTTCCATGCTGTGATCGCCGTCCACGATGTTCTTGTACATCTTGGTTCGACCAGCGACGTCGTCCGACTTCACTGTGAGCATTTCCTGCAGCGTATGCGCAGCGCCGTATGCCTCGAGAGCCCAGACTTCCATCTCACCGAAGCGCTGGCCACCGAACTGAGCCTTACCGCCCAGAGGCTGCTGCGTCACCAGGCTGTAAGAGCCGGTAGAACGCGCGTGCATCTTGTCATCGACAAGGTGGTTTAGCTTGAGCATGTACATGTAACCAACAGTGACCGGTCGGTCGAAGGCATCGCCGGTACGGCCGTCGTGCAGCACCAATTGTCCACTGTCGGGCAAGTCGGCCATACGCAGTAAGGCCTTGATACTGTCCTCACTCGCACCGTCAAATACCGGAGTCGCCATTGGGACACCCGAGCGCAGGTTCTCAGCCATTGCTAGGAGCTCTTTATCGGACAGACTATCGATGTCTGCATCCCGGCGCTTGTCGCTGGTATGGGCGTAGATTTCCTTCAAGAAGCCTCGCAGCTGAGCTACTTTGACTTGCTGCTCGAGCATCTCGTCGATCTTGACACCGAGACCATGCGCGGCCATACCGAGGTGAGTCTCGAGAATCTGACCCACGTTCATTCGCGATGGCACACCCAAGGGGTTCAGTACGATATCGACTGGCTCACCGTTCTCGTCGTAGGGCATATCTTCTACCGGCATGATGACCGAGATAACACCCTTGTTACCGTGGCGTCCCGCCATCTTGTCACCGGGCTGAATGCGACGCTTGACCGCCAGATAAACCTTGACGATCTTCAGTACGCCGGGCGCGAGGTCGTCACCGCTCTGAAGCTTTTGCTTCTTAGCTTCGAAACGCTCTTCGAGCAGCTGGTTTTGCTCCTCGAGCAATCGGCTGGCTGAAGCGAGCTGTGCATTCAGGTCAGAGTCAGAGAACTTCAGCTTGAACCACTGCTCACGATCGAGACCGGCAAGTACGTCCGCGTCGATCTTGGTGCCTTTGGAGAGGCCACCACCAGACACGGTTGTTTGTCCAGTCAAAATATTCGCTAGGCGCGCAAAGGTTGCCTCTTCGTAGATACGAAGCTCTTCCTTCAGATCCTTGCGGTAGTCTGCGAGCTGAGATGCCTCGATCTGCTTAGCACGCGCGTCTTTTTCCAGACCATCGCGAGTGAAGACCTGAACATCGATCACGGTACCCTTATAACTTGAAGGTACGCGCAGCGAGGTATCTTTAACGTCTGATGCTTTTTCACCAAAGATAGCGCGAAGTAGCTTTTCTTCGGGCGTCAGCTGGGTCTCGCCCTTGGGCGTTACCTTGCCAACGAGAATATCGCCGGCGTCGACTTCAGCACCGATGTAAACAATACCCGACTCATCGAGCTTGCCCAGCGCACCTTCACCTACGTTGGGGATGTCAGCTGAGATCTCTTCCGAACCCAACTTGGTGTCACGAGCGATACAGGTTAGCTCCTGGATGTGAATCGTGGTCAGACGATCCTCTTCAACTACTCGCTCCGAGACCAGAATCGAGTCCTCGAAGTTGTAACCATTCCAGGGCATGAACGCGATACGCATGTTCTGGCCCAGTGCCAATTCACCGAGATCAACCGAAGGACCATCCGCCAGAATATCGCCGCGCTCCACCGAGTCACCGACACTGACAATAGGACGCTGGTTAACGCAGGTGTTCTGGTTAGAGCGCTTGTACTTGGTTAGGTTGTAAATATCGACCGGCGATTCGTCTTGACCAACTTCGGCGGGATTCACACGAACCACAATACGGCTGGCATCAACCGAATCGACGACACCGCCGCGAGTTGCGACCTTACAAACGCCAGAATCACGAGCTACGTAACGCTCCATACCGGTACCGACCAGCGGTGCCTGGGTCTTCAGCGTTGGTACTGCCTGGCGTTGCATGTTTGAGCCCATCAATGCACGGTTAGCGTCATCGTGCTCAAGGAATGGAATCAATGCCGCAGCGATAGAGACCACCTGCTTTGGCGACACATCCATGAAGTCAACATCTGCCGCTGGCTTCACGGTGAACTCATTCATGTGGCGAACGTTAATCAGCTCATCAACGAACTGATTCTTATTGTTCAGCTCAGCGGACGCCTGTGCAATCACGTGATTCGCTTCGTTAATCGCCGACAAGTACTCGATCTCGTCGGTGACGACACCGTTGACCACCTTCCGGTATGGCGACTCGAGGAAGCCGTACTCGTTAGTTCGAGCGTAAGCAGCCAGCGAGTTGATCAAACCAATGTTAGGCCCTTCAGGCGTCTCAATCGGGCAGACTCGACCGTAGTGGGTTGGGTGCACGTCGCGCACCTCAAATCCAGCACGCTCACGCGTCAAGCCGCCTGGGCCCAATGCTGACACGCGCCGCTTATGGGTGACTTCCGACAGTGGGTTGTTCTGATCCATGAACTGAGACAACTGGCTCGAGCCAAAGAATTCTTTCACCGCAGCCGATACTGGCTTTGCGTTGATCAGATCCTGTGGCATCAAGCCCTCGCTCTCCGCCATGGAGAGGCGCTCTTTGACCGCGCGCTCGACACGAACCAGACCGACTCGGAACTGGTTCTCTGCCATTTCACCCACGGAACGGATACGACGGTTACCGAGGTGATCGATATCGTCGACGACACCCTTACCGTTACGAATGTCGACCAGAGCCTTTAGGACTGCAACGATATCTTCTTTGTCGAGCGTGCCACTGCCAGTGACCTCATCGCGACCAAGACGACGATTGAACTTCATGCGACCCACGGCAGAGAGATCATAGCGATCAGCCGAAAAGAACAGGTTCTGGAATAGGTTTTCCGCCGACTCTTTGGTTGGCGGCTCACCGGGACGCATCATGCGGTAGATCTCGACCAGCGCCTCGAGCTCGGAACGAGTACTGTCGTTGGCCAAGGTATCGGAGATGAATGGACCGCAGTCGATTTCATTGGTGTAGATGGTTTCGATAGCTTCGACCGACTTCTCGCGCATCGTCTGGAGCACTTCCTCAGTGATCTCCTCGTTGCACTCGAGCATTACTTCACCAGTCGAGGTGTCGATAATGGCTTTTGCCAGACGACGTCCGACCAAGTACTCATCGGGAACGGCCAAAAACTCAACACCAGCATCTTCAAGCTGCCGGATGTGGCGCGCAGTGATTCGTCGACCTCGCTCAACCAAGACCTTGTCACCGGCCATGATATCGAAGGCTGCCATGTCACCCTGCAAGCGCTTGGGCACCAAGGTCATTGTCGCAAGGTTCTCGTCATTCAGCTGGAATGTCGTGGTCTCGTAAAACATCTCGAGTATCGACTCAGAGTCGTAGCCCAGCGCGCGCATGAGTACCGTAGCGGGGAGCTTTCGACGTCGATCGATACGAGCAAAGACCTGATCCTTGGGATCGAATTCAAAATCAAGCCATGAACCACGGTAAGGAATGATTCGAGCACTGTATAGCAGCTTGCCCGACGAGTGCGTCTTACCACGGTCGTGATCAAAGAAAACGCCAGGAGAGCGGTGCAACTGAGACACGATGACTCGCTCTGTACCGTTGATGACAAAGGTGCCATTTTCGGTCATGAGCGGGATTTCGCCCATGTAGACGTCTTGCTCTTTGATGTCCTTTATCGACTTGGATGATGCTTCCTTATCGTAGATGATCAAGCGTACTTTGACGCGGAGCGCGCAGGCATAGGTAGTGCCTCGCAATACGCATTCGTCGACATCAAAAACAGGGGTGCCAAGCGCGTAATCGACGTACTCCAACGCCGCGTTACCGCTGTAGCTAACAATCGGAAACACTGATCGGAATGCTGCGTGCAGACCGTAGTCGCCGCGCTCATCGACCGGGGTGCCCGATTGAGTGAATTTTCGGTAGGAATCTAGCTGAATCGCCAGCAGATAGGGGATATCCATAACCTTCGGCATCGAACCAAAATCTTTGCGAAGGCGCTTCTTCTCAGTAAACGAGTAAGTCATTGATACTCCTCAACGGATTGTTACGGTTACAACCCAAAAAACCATCGGCGTTATGCCACAAACCCGGTTCTTAGAACCGGTAAAAGGCCGGTGCGCATAGCGCACCAGCCCGGACCCACATAGTCGCAATCCAAAAAGGATTACTTAAGCTCGACGGAACCGCCTGCTTCTTCGATCTGCGACTTGATGTCCTCGGCGTCTTCTTTGCTAACGCCTTCTTTGATGGGTGATGGCGCACCATCAACCAAGCCCTTGGCTTCTTTTAGGCCAAGACCAGTGATCGCGCGAACTGCCTTGATCACGTTGACCTTCTTGTCGCCTGCTGACGCCAGGATGACATCAAATTCAGTCTGCTCAGCCGCCGCTGCGCCACCGGCGTCGCCGCCAGCTGCAGGGGCCGCTACTGCAACAGCTGCAGCCGCAGATACGCCAAACTTCTCTTCCATCGCTTCAACCAGCGCAACAACATCCATTACGCTCATTTCTGCGATTGCATCAAGGATTTCTTCCTTTGAAAGTGCCATGTTTATTTCTCCTAAAGTGTATGGTCGAGCACCGACTTACGCCGATTGCTCCTTCTGATCACGAATCGCGGCTACCGTTCTAACAAGCTTGCTTGGCACTTCGTTCATAGTGCGAGCCAACTTGCCGATGGGCGCTTGCATCACGCTCATCAATGACGCCAATGCTTGCTCGCGGGTCGGCAACTTAGCCAACACGTCGAGTTGATCGGCGCCCAGTAGCTTTCCGCTGACAGATAACGCTTTGACTTCGAAATTGCTGTTGTCTTTAGCAAAATCTTTAAACAACCGAGCTGCTGCACCGGGATCCTCCATCGAGAACCCAAACAGTGAAGGGCCGACCAATGTGTCGTTGACACACTCGTAGTCAGTACCTTCCAACGCTCGCTTTGCCAGAGTGTTGCGAACAACACGAAGCTGGATTTGATTATCGCGAGCGGTGGCTCGGAGTGCCGTCATGTCATTCGAGGCGACGCCGCGTGCGTCGGCGACCACTAATGACAAAGCGCTGGCTGCTGTCTCGTTGACTTCAGCGACGATCGCTTTCTTTTCCTCGAGTCCAATTGCCACGGATTTACTCCTAAGGTTAGTGTTTCGGTCGCATACATCAGCGACCACCCTCGGTGAACTGCTTCACCATCTGCGTAGGTTGAAACGAAAGCCTCGTTTAAGGGGGTAATCCCCACCTACGGTCTTTGACAGCCTTGCGCGTCCTGATAAGGGTCATGCCCACACACTCTGCTAAGACTTCAAAGTGGAGCCCGATACCGCTGTGCTCCCATCTGCCAATACCACCAGCAGACCGGCACCACGCAGCGCGTGGCGCCGAATTTTGATCAATTAAAATTCGATTGCGCTGTGATCGATGGTGATTCCAGGGCCCATCGTGGTCGACAAGCTCACCTTGCGGAAATACACACCTTTGGCTGACGCAGGCTTCGCCTTTTTCAGGTCAGCCAGTACCGCCACCAAGTTGCCCTCGATCGCTTCAGGCTCAAAACTGATTTTTCCGATACCACCATGGATGATGCCGTTCTTGTCAGTTCGGAAGCGCATCTGACCCGCTTTAGCGTTCTCAACGGCCGCTACGATATCGGGCGTTACAGTGCCAGTCTTAGGGTTAGGCATCAGACCACGGGGACCCAGGACCTGACCCAGCTGACCGACAACGCGCATCGCGTCGGGTGAGGCAATAACCACATCAAAGTCCATCATACCGCCCTTGATCTGGTCAGCTAGATCTTCCATTCCAACGAGGTCGGCACCTGCTTCTTTGGCTTTGTCCGCATTCTCACCCTGAGTGAACACCGCAACGCGAACGTCAGAACCAGTACCGTGGGGCAGTGTCGTCGCACCGCGAACCCCCTGATCCGATTTGCGCGCATCAACACCGAGGTTGACCGCGATCTCTACCGACTCGTTGAACTTGACTGTCGCTGACTCTTTCAGGAGAGCAATGGCTTCGTTGAGTGGGTAGCTCTTATTAGCGTCGACTTTCTCGCGAAACGCCTTAACGCGCTTAGATAGCTTCGCCATGTTAAACCACCCCCTCTGTTTCAATGCCCGCAGCGCGCGCACTGCCAGCAATTGTTCGTACCGCAGCATCCATATCAGCAGCTGTCAGGTCAGGCCACTTCTGGGTAGCCACTTCCTCGAGCTGTGCGCGAGTCACCTTGCCAACCTTTTCAGTATTTGGGCGACCCGAGCCACTCTTGATGCCGGCGATTTTCTTCAGCAACACAGACGCGGGCGGTGTTTTCTTGATGAAGGTAAATGATTTGTCGTTGTAGACAGTGATTACTACCGGAATCGGAAGCCCTGGCTCTACACCCTGAGTTTCTGCATTAAATGCTTTGCAAAACTCCATGATGTTGACACCTTTTTGACCCAGTGCTGGACCGACAGGTGGCGAAGGGTTTGCCTGGCCGGCAGGAATCTGCAGCTTGATGTAGCCGTCGATTTTCTTAGCCATTTTTTTCTCCTGGGTTCAAACGCCTTTGCAGCATGGCTGCGCCGGCTCCCCATCGTCATGCCACTCGGGGTGGCGTTACATTTCCACTGCTCTCGCAGTGACTCTGATCAAGCCTTTTCGACCTGACCGAATTCCAACTCTACGGGCGTTGAACGCCCGAAAATAAGAACCGCCACATTCAGTCGGCTCTTTTCGTAATTCACATCTTCAACAACACCGTTGAAGTCATTGAAAGGTCCATCGATAACACGAACCATTTCACCCGGCTCAAACACGGTCTTGGGCTTGGGCTGGTCAACACCGGCCTCCACGCGCTGCAAGATCGCATTGGCCTCAGCCTCGGTGATCGGAGCAGGTCTATCTGCCTTACCGCCGATAAAACCCAGAACCCTGGGCGTATCCTTTACTAGGTGCCAGGTATCGTCATCGAGTTCCATCTGCACCAGCACATAGCCGGGGAAGAACTTACGCTCGCTTTTACGCTTCTGTCCGCCCTTCATTTCGATGACTTCTTCGGTCGGCACAATGATGTCGCCGAAGCGATCCGACATCCCGAAGCGATCGACACGCTCTTTAAGCGCTACGGCTACCTTTTTTTCATATTGGGAATAGGCGTGCACCACATACCAACGCAACGACATGATGATTCCTCAGCCTATTAACAACGAAGCCAGCCAGCCCAAAATGCTGTCCAGCGCCCAAAAGAACAAACCGCATATAACGACAAAGACCAATACGATCATCGTCGTTTGCACTGTTTCCTGACGCGTCGGCCAAATCACCTTTCGGATCTCGGTGCGCGCCCCTTTCACCATCGACCATGCAGAAGCACCACGCTCCGTCGTGATCGCAACGGCCAAAGCAACACCAGCAAGGGCTAGTAAAGCAATGACGCGATAAAGCAGTGACTCGTTAGCAAAATAAACATTGCCGTAAACACCCGCCGCCACGATGGCAACAACGAGCAACCACTTCACGCTATCGAGCCGATTGCTCGCAGCTTCACTCATATACCTACCTTCTCAAGACGAGGATCACTCGCCTCCCTAATTAAATGCCCCTCAAAGAGTGGCAGGCCAGGAGGGAATCGAACCCCCAACCTGCGGATTTGGAATCCGCTGCTCTGCCAATTGAGCTACTGGCCTACTAACTTTTTAGCACCCCCGCCCGCACTCAAATGATCACATCGGGTAGAGACGACAAAGCCGAACTCGCCTTTTGGCGGTTCGGCCTTGAAATGAAGCGCCGGCTAACACCGACACTTCAACACTTCTCGATTACTCGATGATTTTGGCTACGACGCCAGCACCAACGGTTCGGCCACCCTCACGGATAGCGAAACGCAGGCCTTCTTCCATCGCAATTGGAGCAATCAATGTGGCTACAAAGTTCAGGTTGTCGCCTGGCATAACCATCTCAACACCAGCAGGCAACTCAACCGCACCAGTTACGTCCGTAGTACGGAAGTAGAACTGAGGACGGTAGCCCTTAAAGAATGGCGTGTGTCGACCACCTTCGTCTTTGCCAAGTACGTAGACTTCGGCTTCGAACTTGGT
>Ga0129352_10594331_pt1 | contig 12668 bp, 13 predicted proteins | sample CPBNA1_6_FD_105429 | JGI IMG/M metagenome (GOLD analysis project Ga0129352, IMG submission 105429) | Freshwater to marine salinity gradient microbial communities from Chesapeake Bay, USA - CPBay_Sum_27_0.2_RNA1 (Metagenome Metatranscriptome) | ecosystem: Environmental > Aquatic > Marine >... | reverse complement strand
GCAGTGTGAATATTATGCATTGGAAGGATTATCAGCGTTACTGGAAACTGTGGAGGGCGTGCGCGCCCACGCGAATCCGGAACTTGTGGTAGAAGGTATTTTGCGCACCATGTACGACCCCCGTAATAGCTTGACCCGAGATGTTTCCAGACAGTTAATTAAGTACTTTGGTGATGAGGTTTTTCGTACGGTGATTCCTCGAAACGTGCGCCTTGCAGAAGCACCAAGTCATGGATTGCCGGCTATTTTGTATGATCGAACTTCCCGTGGTGCAGTGGCTTACATGGCGCTTGCGGGAGAATTTAGACAAAAACATCAGCGACGGCACGACGATTAGAAAACGGAGGGCAATTAGATTGGTGGCTAACAGATCAACAACTCAGCCCTCACTGTTGGTTTTGACAACTCGGATCATAGGCGGTAACTAGCTTGAGTAAGAAGAGATTGGGTCGTGGCTTGGATGCGTTATTGTCTGAACGGCGCGCGTTAGGGACGAATGCTGGATCAAGTGAAGACAGTGCAATGGCACAGGATTCAGTTGTTCCTGGAAGCAGTGGCGGGGAAGTCAATCTACCCATAGCCGACATTCAACCCAGTCCGTATCAGCCGCGCCGTCACTTTGACACCGAAGCGTTGGAAGAGCTGGCCCAATCCATTAAGTACCAGGGGTTATTGCAGCCTATCGTAGTGCGTGCGCGCGCTCAGGGTGGTTACGAACTCATAGCGGGCGAACGGCGTTGGCGTGCATCCCAATTGGCTGGCTTTGAGACCATCCAAGCGATTGTTCGTACGCTATCGGACCAAGAGGCATCGGCTTTCGCGCTGATTGAGAACATGCAGCGCGAGGACCTCAACGCCATGGAGGAGGCCCTTGGACTTGCTCGGCTACGGGACGAATTTGAGCTCACTCAGCAACAAATCGCAGATGCAGTCGGCAAATCACGCGTGTCGATTGCTAATCTTCTAAGACTTATGAATTTGGGGTCGATCACGCGAGGTTTCCTTGAAAACGGTGATTTGGAGATGGGCCATGCGCGCGCGCTGCTGGGTTTAGAAGGGCTAATCCAGGATCAGGCAGCGCAAGCGGTCGTTGATCAGGAGTTGTCAGTACGTCAAACCGAAGCGCTGGTGAAGAAATATCTGGATCCCCGTGAAAGTCCCAATCGGCCAAGTGATTTCACGGCGCAAAAAGACCCTGATACGCGCCGTCTGGAGCAGCGATTGAGTGATCTTCTGGGTGCCCCTGTGGTCATCAAACATTCGCCCCAAGGCAAAGGTGAACTCAGCATTCGCTATTCAAGTCTGGATGAGTTGGATGGTGTATTGAAGCATCTAGACCCTGTAAGTTGATGTGAATCCACGCCTATGGGGATTGGTCGAGCAAAAAATCTTTGCTTTTCTTCGCGCTTTGCATTGAATGAAAAGGTGTGCATCCATATAATACGCGCCGCTTTATACGGGTGAACATAGATGGCGTGCTCCAATGTAAGTACCGCTGTCAAAATTGTTTTGGCCCAGGGCCTGTTAGGTCTAACGTGCAGTTTAGGGTTTTATTTCCTTTCTGCAGCGGCGGGTAAATCGGCGTTGCTGGCCTTTTTAGCGGTGCTTGCACCCAGCGCTTACTATGCTTGGATAGTGCGGCGAACGTTTAACGCGACCCGTTTGTTGTTGCACGGGGTTTTGAAGAGCTTGCTGACCTTGGTCGGCATTGCATTGAGTATCGCATATTTTGGGGTAGAGCCACTGGCCTTCTTTGTCACGTTTGCGGTAATGCAGGTGAGTTATGTGATGGGTGGCGAGTCGAGCCACGAGAACAAAAAGCGGGTCGGATGACGGCGTGCAAAAGCGGGGCTTATAACAACCCTTTTACTCGCACAGGCGGGTGAGAGGTTAGCCCGATAAGAAACACTTCGGGTTAATCGCCCAAGCGAAGGTAACGCAGGAAATTAAATGGCCGGTACGACCGCAGAATATATTCAGCACCACCTTACCAACCTGACCTTTGGTCAACTCCCCAACGGCGAGTGGGGCCTGGCTCAGTCAGCCGAAGAGGCTGCCAGCATGGGTTTTTGGTCGATTAATGTAGACTCGATGGGATGGTCAATTACGCTAGGTCTCGTGTTTGCGGTACTGTTCAGGAAAGCGGCGAAATCAGCCACGGCGGGTGTGCCAGGCGCGCTGCAGAACGGGGTGGAGATGTTGGTCGAGTTCATAGAAGAAACGACCGACAGTATTTTTCACCACAAAAATGACCTTATAGCGCCCTTGGCCCTGACCATTTTTGTTTGGGTCTTTTTTATGAATGCGATGGATCTCATACCGGTCGACTGGATTCCAGAGCTTGCGATGCTAATGGGTTTGCCGTACATGAAGATCGTGCCCTCAACTGATCCAAACATTACCATGGCGATGTCAATGACGGTGTTTGGGCTGATACTGTATTACAGCATTAAGTGCAAAGGCGGCATTGGGTTTTTGAAGGAACTGGCCTTTCATCCGTTCCCACCGATTATGGCGCCAGTCAACCTAATCCTTGAGGGTGTGACGCTGATCGCGAAACCCCTGTCTCTAGGGTTACGCCTATTCGGCAATATGTATGCCGGAGAAATGATTTTTGTCCTGATAGCGGTAATGTTTAGCGCAGGTATTATGTATGCCCTGCCGGCAGCTATCATGCAGTGGGTTTGGGCGGTATTTCACGTCCTGATCATTACGCTGCAGGCTTTTATTTTCGCTGTGCTCACCATTGTCTATTTGGCTCAGGCCCATGACACGGAAGAGCATTAACGAAGGTTACGTCGCCGTTTGGCGTCACATGGCTTAGTCGCCAACTACAATTAGAAAACTCGAACTTGGAGTAAACATGGAACTAGCAGGTCTTTTATACATCGCGGGCGGACTTTTGATGGGTCTCGGTGCGGTTGGCGCGGCCGTTGGTGTAGGTGTCTTGGGTGGAAAATTCTTGGAAGGTGTTGCTCGCCAGCCGGAACTGTTGCCCATGTTGCGTACTCAGCTGTTCATCGTATTGGGTCTTGTCGACGCAGTACCAATGATCGCAGTGGGTATCGGACTCTACGTCGTCTTCGCGGTAGCTTAGTTGTCAATGGACATAAGCAGCTGGAGGACAGGGCAAATCAATCTGCTCTGCTCCAATAGCGATACCGTTTGAGGAAAACGAAGACATTTTGACCGGTTGTACGCGGAAGCTACCGTGTACGTACAGGCAATTCGTACGATAAAAAGAGAATCTCGATGAATATAACCGCAACTTTGTTAGGGCAGTCGATCACTTTCGCGGCGTTCGTATGGTTCTGCATGAAGTACATTTGGCCACCGCTGGTGACGATGATGCGTGAGCGTCAGGAGGCAATCGCGGCTGGGCTGAGGGCTTCAGAAGAAGCTGACAAGAAATTGGCTGATGCCGCCTCTGGAGCGGAAGCAGAACTGGCTAGGGCAAAAGAAGAGGCCGCCAGCATTCTGGAGCAAGCGCGTCAAAGAGCGAGCCAGATGGTTGAAGAAGCTAAAAATGATGCCCGCCAGGAAGGTGAACGTCAGATCGAGGCAGCCAAAGCTGAAATTGATCAGGAGATGAACCGAGCCAAAGAAGCTTTGCGTGCGCAGGTTTCCGCACTGGTGATTAATGGCGCTGAACAGGTGCTGGAGAGCAGTGTTGATGCGGCCAAGCATGAGGAAATGCTGAATCGTCTGGCGGCTGAGCTCTAGATTATGGCGGAGCTAGCAACCATCGCACGACCCTACGCGAACGCGGTCTTTGATCTCGCCAAGCGCGACGGGAACCTAGACCAGTGGTCATCTATGCTTGGTGTATTGTTCGCCACGACGCGTAACGAAACTGTAGCGTTATTGTTGGATAGCCCAGACCTGCCCGCATCAGCCAAGGCCTTCAGGCTCGCAGAAGTCTGTGGGGACGAACTGGATGATCGCGGGAAGAAGTTTCTTCAATCTCTGGCTGAGCATGACCGCTTGTCACTCATTGAGGAAGTACGGGATCAGTTTGAAGCATTGCGCGCAGAGGAATTGATGAGCCTTGAAGTAGAGGTCATCTCAGCATTTCCTATGAGCGATGCGCAGGAAGAGTCACTCAAACAGGCTCTAAACAAAAAGTTTGAAAAAGAGATATCCATAGAGTCGCGGATCGACGCTAGCCTGATAGGCGGAGCCGTTGTACGTGCAGGTGATATGGTCATCGATGGCTCGGTACGCGGCAAGCTACGTAAGCTGGCTGAGAATCTCGAGCAACTATAGAAAAAATTTAAGAGTTCTTAAAAGGAAGCTCCTATGCAGCAACTGAATCCTTCCGAAATCAGTGACATCATCAAAAACCGCATTCAAGGGCTTGATGTCAAGGCAGAAGCCAAAAACGAAGGCACGATTGTCGGCGTATCAGACGGAATCGTGCGTATTCACGGTCTGGCGGACGCTCAATACGGCGAAATGATAGAGTTCGACGGCGGCCTCTATGGCATGGCGCTCAACCTAGAACGCGACTCTGTTGGCGTGGTTGTTCTCGGGGACTACGAAAACCTGACAGAAGGGATGACGGCGCGCTGTACTGGTCGCATTCTGGAAGTACCTGTCGGACGTGAACTTCTCGGACGAGTTGTCGACTCTCTGGGTAATCCCATCGACGGTAAAGGACCACTCAACGCAACCGAGACCGCACCGATCGAGAAGGTTGCGCCGGGCGTAATTGCCCGTCAGTCGGTTGATCAACCCGTGCAAATTGGCCTGAAGTGTGTGGACGCCATGGTGCCGATTGGGCGCGGTCAACGAGAGTTAATCATTTCGGATCGTCAAATCGGTAAGACGGCTATTGCGATTGACGCCATTATTAACCAGAAGCGCAGCGGCATTAAATGTGTCTACGTGGCGATCGGACAGAAGATGTCAACCGTCGCTAACATCGTGCGTACGCTGGAAGAATACGGCGCCATGGAATACACCACCGTTGTAGCTGCTTCCGCTGCAGATCCAGCGTCCATGCAGTTCATTGCGCCATATTCAGGTTGTTCCATGGGAGAGTTCTTCCGTGACAACGGTGAAGACGCACTGGTGATCTACGACGACCTGACTAAGCAGGCTTGGGCCTATCGTCAAATATCATTGCTGCTCAAACGGCCACCAGGCCGCGAAGCGTATCCGGGTGACGTCTTCTACCTGCACTCCAGATTGCTAGAGCGCGCCGCGCGAGTGAATGCCGATTATGTTGAGAAGCACACCAACGGCGCCGTTAAGGGAAAGACCGGGTCATTGACAGCCTTGCCCATTATTGAGACTCAAGCCGGGGATATCTCCGCATTTGTACCCACCAACGTCATCTCAATTACAGATGGGCAGATATTTTTGGAAACCCAGGCGTTTAACTCGGGACTTCGTCCCGCAATGAACCCGGGTACATCGGTTTCTCGAGTGGGTGGCTCCGCGCAGGTGCCCTTCATGAAGAAAATTTCAGGGGGAATCAAGCTTGCGTTGGCTCAATACCGTGAACTTGCCGCATTCTCTCAGTTCGCTTCTGATCTGGATGACGCAACCCGGCGCCAGTTAGAGCACGGTGAGCGTGTCACCGAGTTAATGAAGCAAAAGCAGTATTCGCCCATGTCGGTGGCCGAGATGGGGACGTCACTATTCGCAGCTAACGAAGGTTATCTGCGAGATGTCGAGGTCGACAAGGTTCTGGATTTTGAATCGGCTCTGTTGAGTTATATGCATTCAGAGCATGCTGACTTTATGCAGGATATTGATGATAACGGTACATACAACGACGATGTTGTAGCGACACTGCATGAAGCCATTAAGAAGTTCAAAGAGACTCAATCTTTTTGATGCTGTTGCGGCGTCGGGTTGAAAGAAGCGTTAATTAACGGGATTGGCGAATGGCAGTCGGCAAAGAGATTAAGATAAAGATCAAAAGTGTGGGCAACACACAAAAGATCACCAGCGCCATGCAAATGGTGGCGGCCAGTAAAATGCGCCGAACGCAAGATAAGATGGCTCAGGGTAAGCCTTACAGCGAGCGCGTGCGAGGCGTGATAGGCCACTTGGCGAACTCTAACCCTGAATATAAGCACATCTATATGCAACCGCGCGAAATAAAGCGTATAGGATACATCATCGTATCGACAGACCGAGGGCTGTGCGGGGGACTGAACGTCAACTTGTTTCGAGCCGTTGTCAAAGATATGGCTGAATGGCACGCCAAAGGAATCGAATCAGATCTGGGTTTGATCGGGAACAAAGCCGGGCCGTTCTTCAGGTCTGTGGGCGGCAGTATCAAAGCCGTTATGAGCGATGTGGGCGAAGACCCAAATCTAGAGGATTTAATTGGCGGCATCAAAGTCATGCTGAACGCGTATGAAGCGGGTGAGATCGATAGGTTGTTTTTGGCCAGCAACGATTTTGTCAACACAATGACACAGCAACCGTCCATTCGCCAGTTGCTGCCGCTCGATCCCGACGTGGACACCGCGTATCAGCATCGTTGGGATTATATATACGAACCGGACGCTCGACAGTTGATTGAGGGCCTGGTGACTCGATTCATCGAGTCTCAGGTTTACCAGGCGGTTATTGAGAACGGAGCTTGCGAGCAAGCGGCCAAAATGATCGCCATGAAAAATGCGACAGAGAACGCAGAAAAGCTGATAGAGGAACTACAGCTGATCTATAACAACGCGCGCCAGGCGGCGATTACGCAAGAAATTGCAGAGATTGTGGGCGGTGCCGCGGCGGTTTAAACCGCGAACCACCCTCAGTCTTTTACAAACATAACGACATTACGACGACAAAATAAAGAGGCACAATATGAGCAGCGGTCGAATCGTACAAATCATCGGGGCAGTTATCGACGTAGAGTTCGATCGGGAGAACGTACCGAAGGTGTATGACGCATTATTGGTATCGGACTCCGGTCTAACGTTAGAAGTTCAGCAACAACTCGGCGACGGTGTTGTTCGCACAATCGCTATGGGTGTATCTGATGGATTGTCGCGTGGACTGGAGGTCACCAATACCGGTGCGCCCATATCGATACCCGTTGGTGAGGAAACGTTGGGCAGGATTGTTGATGTGTTAGGCACTCCAATCGATGAAAAAGGCCCTATCAACGCCAGCGAAGAAATGCCCATTCACCGCAAGGCACCGAAGTATGAAGACCAGGTGGGCGGTAATGAAATTTTGGAAACGGGGATCAAAGTCATTGACTTGATCTGCCCGTTCGCACGGGGCGGTAAAGTGGGATTGTTCGGTGGCGCGGGTGTGGGTAAAACCGTAACCATGCTGGAACTCATCCGTAATATTGCGATTGAGCACTCAGGGTTGTCGGTGTTTGCTGGAGTTGGTGAGCGCACGCGAGAAGGGAACGATTTCTATTACGAAATGGAAGAAGCGGACGTACTCGACAAAATCTCGTTGGTCTTTGGTCAAATGAACGAACCGCCCGGCAACCGTCTTCGAGTCGCATTGACCGGCTTAACGATGGCCGAAAAGTTTCGAGACGACGGCAGAGACGTACTTCTCTTCGTAGATAACATCTATCGCTATACGTTGGCCGGAACAGAAGTATCTGCGTTGTTGGGTCGAATGCCCTCTGCGGTAGGTTATCAGCCTAACCTTGCAGAAGAGATGGGTGTACTTCAAGAGCGGATTACGACAACTAAGAGCGGCTCTATCACTTCGGTGCAGGCGGTTTATGTACCGGCTGACGACTTGACTGACCCATCGCCGGCTACCACGTTTGCCCACCTGGACTCAACGGTCACGTTGTCGCGGGCGATTACTGACCTGGGTATCTACCCGGCGGTTGACCCACTGGACTCATCCAGTCGACAGCTGGATCCATTGGTTGTCGGTGAAGAGCACTATGGGGTTGCCCAAGAGGTACAGCAGGTACTTCAGCGCTACCAGGAATTGCGTGACATTATTGCAATTTTGGGTATGGACGAGTTATCCGAAGAGGACAAATCGCTGGTATACCGGGCTCGAAAAATTCAAAAGTTTTTCTCACAGCCATTTTTCGTAGCGGAACAATTTACAGGTAACTCCGGTAAGTATGTGTCACGCGATGAAACGGTGCGGAGTTTCAAGGCGATCTTAGAGGGTGAATACGATCACTTGCCTGAAGATGCGTTCTACATGGTGGGTGGCATTGAAGATGTCATCGAGAAAGCCAAAACTTTAGAAGAAGACTAGAAAGCTACGCTAGGAAATCGACATGGCAACAATGCATTGTGAAATTGTCAGTGCTGAGCGCGAGATGTTTACAGGCACCATCACCAAGCTCACCGCAGTGGGCACGATTGGTGGTCTGGGCATATACCCGGGACATGCGCCGTTATTGACGGGTCTACGCCCCGGCCCGGTAACGTTGTCTATGGAAGATGGCGAAGAAGAGATCTTTTTTGCCTCGGGTGGGTTTATTGAAATCCAGCCAGGAGTGATTACTGTGTTGGCGGACACGGCTGTGCGTGCGGAGGATATTAGTGAAGCCCAAGCGCAGGAAGCGCGGGAAGCAGCTGAACGCGCCTTGGATGACCAGCACGCTGAGTTCGATTATGGTGTTGCCCAGTCGATGCTGGCGGAAGCCATGGCGCAGCAGCGCACATTAGATGAACTTCGAAAAATAAGACGTTAACAGTGTTAGAGATGTCTTCAGGGCTGAACAACGCTTAGAAGTCGGCCATAGTTAACTTACATAGGGGTGAAAATTATCACCCCTTTTTTGTGCCTTAAAAGAATATACTTTGGAGCGTGTTTCCCGATGCGCCTTGTGGCGTAGGACGAATCCCTTCTCATGAGTATCGACATAGTGATCCTAGCTGCGGGCAAAGGCACGCGAATGCGCTCGAATCAGGCAAAAGTCTTACACGAAATTGCAGGCCGAAGTTTACTTGAACATGTGTTGATGGCTGCCGAAACCCTCAATGCCCGACGTACTGCTGTTGTTGTGGGCCATCAGTCTGAGGCGGTTGTCGAACGGCTTAGCGCCGATATCGTGGTCGTCGAACAGGCTGAACAGTTAGGCACGGGCCATGCCGTATCTCTAGCGCTTGGGTCACTGCCGATTCAATCAGGTGACCATCAAGTCACACTAGTGCTTTATGGGGATGTTCCTCTGGTTGATCCTGGGACCCTCAAAACCACGGTAGAGGCTGCTGAACAGGGCGACGTGGGATTGGTCACGGCGCATATAGACGACCCAGCTGAACTAGGACGAATCGTTAGGAACTCGTCAGGAGCGATTCAGCGTATAGTTGAGTACAAAGATGCGAGTGCCGCTGAGCGTGAAATCTGCGAGATTAACTCTGGCATTATGGCGGTTCCAACAACACATTTGTCTCGTTGGCTAAATCAAGTGAAGCCACAAAACGCTCAAGGAGAGTATTACCTCACAGACATCATCGAGTTTGCGACCAAAGAGAAAGTGCACGTTAAGGGTGTTCTCGCGCCAACTGTTGAAGAGGTGAGCGGCGTCAACGACCGGGCTCAATTGGCAGTTCTGGAGCGCGTCTATCAACTTCGTCAAACCCAGCAGCTCATGGCACAAGGCGTAACTCTCGCGGACCCTCAAAGAGTAGACATTCGCGGAGAGGTGGTTGCAGAGCAAGACTGTTTTATTGATATCAATGTCATCCTCGAAGGCCGTGTTGTGTTAGGCGAGGGTGTGCGGATCGGAGCGGGCGCCGTTGTTATTGACTCTGTTCTGGGTTCGGGGAGTGAGGTGCTGCCACACACCATGGTGGAGGGTGCCATGATTGCGAGTAATTGTTCAGTGGGACCTTTCGCCAGAATACGCCCAGGTACTGAGTTAGATGAGGGCGTCAAAATCGGAAATTTTGTTGAAACTAAAAAGACACATCTTGGATCAGGCAGTAAAGCAAGCCACCTGAGTTATTTAGGCGATGCAACAATCGGCGAAAACTGCAATATTGGAGCGGGTACGGTTACGTGCAACTATGACGGCATTAACAAGCATCCAACCATCATCTCAGACGATGTTTTTGTTGGCACGAATAGCACCCTGGTTGCGCCTGTAGAGATAGCGGAGGGTGCCTTTGTTGCAGCCGGTTCAACGGTGACCGTCAAAGTTGCGCCGGGTGATCTGGCCGTCGGGCGGGCCAAACAACGGAACATTAGCGGATGGACGCGCCCCGATCAGAGGGGTGATTCGTCGTGACCAGACCTGGTTTTCATATCAACTCCTAACGTAGCAGCAAAAGGAAAGTAACCTATGTGTGGCATTGTTGGCGCAGTTGCGGCTCGAAATGTTCCGCCTATTTTGTTGGAAGGCCTCAGACGCCTGGAATATCGCGGGTATGATTCTGCCGGACTCGCAGTGATTGGCCCATCGGGCGACCTCTCACGTAGGCGCACGGTGGGTAAAGTGGTTGAGCTACAAGCGAGTCTTGATGGGGCGCCAATCAAAGGAACAACTGGGATCGCACACACACGCTGGGCCACACATGGTGCACCAGAAGAAAGAAATGCCCATCCCCACGCCTCTAACCGAGTTTGCGTGGTCCACAATGGGATCATTGAGAACTTTCAGGCGCTACGTGATGAACTTAAGGCTCAGGGCTATGAATTCACTTCGGATACCGACTCAGAGACGATTCCGCACTTGATAGACAGCTATTTGGCGACGGGAAGTACGTTGGTCGCAGCGGTCAGAGCAAGCCTACAGCGATTGGAGGGAGCCTACGCTTTAGGCGTTGTGTCAGCAGATGAGCCAGAACGACTGATCGCTGCTCGAGCCGGTAGTCCATTGGTTGTCGGTAAAGGTATCGGAGAGAATTTTATTGCGTCAGATGTGCTTGCCTTAAAACCGGTAACAGATCGATTTATGTTTCTAGAAGAGGGTGATCTGGTTGAGTTAACCGCTTCGGAAGTCACCGTCTGGAATAACGACAATGAAAGCGTTGACCGATCGGTCGTGCGACTGACGCTAGGAATTGATGATGTTGATAAGGGTCAGTATCGGCATCATATGCAGAAAGAAATCTTCGAGCAGCCCAGGGTTATTCGTCGTACTTTAGAAGGCCGAATCGGCAAGCACCTCGTCCTCGAGCAAGCCTTTGGCGTGGATGCAAAGCGTATCTTTGACAAGGTCAAAGCCGTAACCATTGTAGCTTGTGGAACCAGCTACTACGCAGCCTCTGTGGCACGTTATTGGGTTGAGGAACTGGTAGGCATTCCTTGCCAGGTCGAAATCGCATCAGAGTTTCGATATCGACCTTTGGCCGTAGTTGAAAACAGTATGTTTGTCACTATTTCCCAATCCGGTGAAACGGCCGATACATTAGCCGCTCTGCGCATTGCGAAAGAGGTGGGCTACTTTGCCACGTTGACCATTTGCAACGTGCCCACCAGTTCTCTGGTTCGAGAAAGTGATCTTGCGCTCATGATACAAGCCGGCACTGAAGTTGGTGTTGCTTCGACTAAAGCCTTTACGGCGCAGTTGACCGATTTGTTGTTGATGACTCTTCTTCTTGGACGTCGACATGGCTTAACCGCTGATACTGAACAGGAGCTAATCGAAGGTTTACATCATCTGGATCAGCAAATTGAAGAAGCACTTGCACTCGACAAACAGATTCGTGAGCTGTCTGAGCAGTTTATTGAAAAAGACCATGCATTGTTTTTGGGCCGGGGCACGATGTTCCCAGTAGCTATGGAGGGCGCGCTAAAACTAAAAGAAATATCCTATATCCATGCTGAAGGATACCCCGCGGGTGAGCTTAAGCACGGGCCACTTGCCTTAGTTGATGACAGTATGCCGGTGGTTGCGGTTGCGCCAAATGATGAACTGCTGGAAAAGCTTCAGTCTAATCTTCAGGAGGTGCGGGCCCGAGGTGGTGAACTGCTTGTGTTTGCAGCGCACGATACGGGATTCCGAGAAGAGCCGGGTATGACGGTGATACCGTTGCCCTCGGTGCATAAGATTTTGGCGCCGATCGTCTATGTCGTGCCCCTGCAGTTGTTGGCTTACCATGTGGCGGTACTTAAAGGCACCGATGTGGATCAACCGCGAAACTTAGCTAAGTCGGTTACGGTGGAATAATTTTGCAGGTCACAGTTTGTGCACAAACTTAGCAATCTCCATTTCTTTTTGATTTGGATCTTTGGTTTTTTTGTTCTGCTCTCATTCGATTTGTTTGTAGAAGGTTTTATATTCGAATGGTTGGAGTGGAATGGCACGAACAAGAATGATTGGTTTTTTGTTCTTTGGTGGGGTGTCGCTGTTGTTTGGTTTTTAAAAGGGTCCATAACGCTCTATCAAAGACTAAAGCCTCCTCGATAAAATTCGGTCGGCCATGTAACAACCCGTCAAATAGTCTCTTGCAGACCATGCAGCGCACTTGATGATGAGGACGTCGATCTTTCATCCCTTGCCTCATCTAGAGATTGAATCAACGTTACGCTCTAAACCGGAGGGGCTTACGCTCTTAAACATGTCAGCCCCTAATCGATGCATCGGTCTTAAAGCAGACGCCCCGCTGAACTTCTTGAGAGATATTTGAGCCATGAGCCGTGTTGAGCCCAAGCGGTTGTCAGTCGCCCAACATCTCTCCGCTGCCTCCAAATTCGCTCGGCATATCTTTAAACTTTGGTAGCCCGTCGGGTACGGACATTGTTTTTTCGCCGTAGAAAAT
>Ga0129352_10161453_pt1 | contig 12739 bp, 9 predicted proteins | sample CPBNA1_6_FD_105429 | JGI IMG/M metagenome (GOLD analysis project Ga0129352, IMG submission 105429) | Freshwater to marine salinity gradient microbial communities from Chesapeake Bay, USA - CPBay_Sum_27_0.2_RNA1 (Metagenome Metatranscriptome) | ecosystem: Environmental > Aquatic > Marine >... | reverse complement strand
CGCGGCTCGAAAAACATTTCTGCAGATATCGGAAACTAACCGACTTCCGTGCTAGGGAGAACGTCTCCTTCGACTTCCTCTGGCTCCGCCTCGCCGAGCTCGCTGCCGAATGGTAGCGTAATCCGGAGATCACGGTATTGGGGCAATCCCGTTCCGGCTGGAATCAAGTGACCCATGATTACGTTCTCCTTGAAACCGTGAAGGGTGTCTACCTTGCTCAATGTAGAAGCGTCGGTGAGTACCCGAGTCGTCTCCTGGAATGAAGCCGCTGAGATGAAACTCTCCGTCTCGATTGAGGCCTTAGTGATCCCCAGAAGAACCGGCTCTGCCTCGGCTGGCTTACCACCTGCGTCAACAATGCGATTGTTTTCGCGCAAGAAGGTCGAGCGTTCTACTTGCTCTCCCCAGAAGAACTCCGTATCGCCAGGATCGGCGATGCGGACCTTGCGCAGCATCTGCCGAATAATCAGTTCGATGTGCTTATCGTTAATCGTCACCCCTTGAAGTCTGTAAACCTCTTGCACTTCGTTAATCAGGAAGTTGTACAACTCGCTGGGTCCCAGAATATCCAGGATCTCGTGGGGATCTGCCGATCCCTCCGTGAGATGCTGCCCCTTGTGAACGACATCACCCTCCTGAACAATGATCTGCTTCGCGTGCGGGATGAGGTGCTCCTCGTAGGTATCAGTTTCCTCATTCGTAACGATCAGTTTACGTTTCGAACGAACCGTTCCTCCGAAAGAAACGACGCCATCCAAACGGGCCATCTCGGCAGCCTCTTTAGGACGCCGGGCTTCGAAAAGCTCAGCAACTCGGGGCAAACCACCGGTGATGTCTTTCGTCTTGGAAGCCTGACGCGGCGTTTTCGCCAACAAAGCTCCCTGGGCGATCACATCCCCTTCCGCCACCGAAACCTGTGCTCCGGTTGGAATGCTATAAACCGCTAGAACCTTACCCGAATCGTCGCAAATCTCTACCGATGGGTTAAGATCTTCTTTGTGCTCGATTACTACTGTGGCAATACGCCCAGAGCTTTCATCCAGTTCTTTCTTAATGGTGACGCCGCGAATCATATCGCGGAAGCGAACCGTTCCCGCTTTTTCCGAGAGATTAGGAATGTTGTAAGGATCCCAACTAGCTAGGACCGTTCCAGCTTCAATTTCCTCGCCATCAGGTACCCGTATCGCAGAACCAACTACAATTGGATAAGCCTCCTGCTCCCGACCATTATTATCGAGAATCTGAATAGATCCCGTTTTATTGAGGGCAATGAAGACAGGTCCTTCCGGCGTTTCGATATGAACGAGCCTCAAACCGCGGAATTTCACTCGGCCTGAATTACGAACGATAATTCTGGGGTCTGTTACCACCGAACTTGCAATACCGCCGATATGGAAAGTACGCATCGTCAATTGAGTACCAGGTTCTCCAATAGACTGGGCAGCAATGATTCCCACGGAATCTCCGAGCTTAGCGACATCATTGGAAGCTGGATTGATGCCATAGGACTTCGCGTCAATGCCGTAACTGGCAGTCGAAGTGAGAGGCGACATCACCTTGAGGCGTTCAATCCCGCACTCCTCAACCTTTAGAGCCGTCTCTTCAGTGATTAGCTCTCCTGAGGAAACAATTATTTCTTCAGGATTACTCGGATTAAACACATCGTCACAAGAACACCTGCCCTCTATACGCTCACGCAGGCTTACGATTTCATCGTCACCTTCGAAAATCGCCCGCTTCCAGATGCCTTCTCGCGTTCCGCAATCCTCTTCGGTAATGATGACATCCATAGCCACATCGCAAAGCTTCCGTGTCAGGTATCCCGCATCTGCAGTTTTCAACGCAGTATCCGCCAGACCCTTGCGCGCGCCATGAGTGGAGATAAAATACTCCAACACCGTTAGCCCCTCGCGGAACGAGGAGAGAATCGGACGCTCGATAATTTCTCCCGAAGGCTTGGCCATCAAGCCGCGAGTTCCGCATAGCTGCCTAACTTGGTTGGGATTGCCACGGGCTCCGGAATCCATCATTACGAAGACCGGATTGACCCCAGGCTTACCGTCATTGGTCTTCAGCTTTTCGAATACCGCCTTTTTGATTTCATCGGTCGCCACCGTCCAAATATCGATGATCTTGTTGTAGCGCTCCCCTGTCGTGATGATTCCCTTACGATATTGACCTTCTACTTCCTCGATCCGGTTGAAAGCGTTTTCAACGATTCCGCTCTTGCTCTCAGGGATGATCATATCGTCGATTCCGATGGAAATACCCGCCATCGTAGCAACATCGAATCCGAGCTTTTTTAGGCGATCCAGAGAAGTGACAGTCTGCTCCGCTCCCGAAACTTTGTAAGTGTTGTTAATCACGTCTCCCAATTGGCCTTTATCGACCTGGAAGTTGAGAAAACCCAATTCCTTGGGCCAAATCTGGCTAAACCGGATCCGTCCTAGCGTAGTCGTGATTGTCTTACGATCGCTATTGCCGAAAACCGTTTCGCGCCCGTAATCAGGATTGGGAATTCGAATCCAATCATGGGTTTTCAAAGCCCCGTCCAACTGGGCGAACAAAGCTTCGCTTTGGGTAGCCGCCAACGGAATTCTGCCACTTTCCTCAGCTGGAGTAGAAGGCTCCAGAGTCAGGTAATAGGATCCTAGAATGACATCCTGGGAGGGTGTCAAAATAGGTTTACCGCTCGAAGGCGAAAAGATGTTTCCGCTCGCCATCATAAGCGTTTTGCATTCGAGAGTCGCTTCCAAAGAAAGCGGTACATGAACAGCCATCTGATCTCCATCGAAATCGGCATTGTAAGCTGTACAAACAAGCGGATGAACGCGAATCGCCTCACCCTCGATCAACACCGGCTCGAATGCCTGAATGGATAGCCGGTGCAGAGTTGGGGCCCGATTCAGCAACACGGGGTGCCCCTTGGTTACTTCTTCTAGAATGTCCCAAACTTCTGGAGACTTCTTTTCAATCATCCTGCGGGCGCCGCGGACGGTATGCACAAACCCAAGCTCCTTCAATCTCCGGATAATGAACGGCTCAAAGAGAACCAAGGCCATCTTCTTGGGAAGACCGCACTGATGCAGACGCAGTTCTGGTCCAATGACAATTACCGAACGACCTGAATAATCGACGCGCTTGCCCAATAGATTTTGGCGGAATCTACCCTGCTTGCCCTTGAGCATGTCGCTCAAAGATTTCAAGGGACGATTGCCCGCTCCAGTTACCGGCCGCCCATGACGTCCATTGTCGAATAAAGCGTCAACAGCTTCCTGCAGCATCCGTTTCTCATTGTGAATAATGACATCCGGTGTTTTCAACTGCATCAAATTCCGGAGACGGTTGTTCCGGTTGATCACGCGTCGGTAGAGATCATTGAGATCGGAAGTAGCGAAACGACCACCTTCCAAAGGAACGAGCGGTCTCAAATCTGGCGGGATGACAGGAACGACCTCTTGAATCATCCATTCAGGGCGCGATGATGACTTGATGAATCCTTGAATAACCTTAAGGCGCTTCGCCAACTTCTTCTTAATCTGCTTGGACTTGGTGCTCCGCATCGATTCTTGCAACTCGAGCACGGTGCCGGCCATATCCATCACAGGCAGCACGTCGCGTAGCGCTTAGGCTACTATTTTGGCGACAAACGAGTCATCGCCATACTCTTCGATGGCTTGCAGATACTCTTGGTCCGTTAAAAGCTGCTTTTCTTCTAGGGGCGTCCTTCCTGGATCGGTCACCATGAAAGCCTCGTAATAGATGACCCGCTCCAAAGCCCGAGCAGTCATATCGAGCAATAGGCCTAAACGGGAAGGCATGCTTTTGAGAAACCAGATGTGCGTCACCGGAACCGCGAGTTCGATATGCCCCATGCGGGATCTTCGCACTCTGGATACAGTGACCTCGACACCACAGCGATCGCAAATTACGCCCTTGTATTTGATACGCTTGTATTTTCCGCACGCGCACTCGTAGTCGCGGACGGGGCCGAAAATCCGCTGGCAAAACAGACCGCCAGGTTCTGGCTTGAACGTTCTGTAATTTATGGTTTCCGGGTTCTTGACCTCTCCGCGAGACCAAGATCGAATCGTTTCCGGAGAAGCGACGTTAATCGACACGCAATCGAAATTCGATTCGCGCTCGAGACCGAGAGTTTCTTGAGCTTCTTGGGTAGACATATTATGCTTCTAGCAGTTTACGGTTCTCTTAATAATCCAGTTCGCTTTGACGCCCTAACCGAACGTCAAGCCCAAGAGATTGTATCTCCTTTATTAATACGTTGAAAGATTCAGGCGTTCCCGCTTGCAAAGTGGAATCCCCCTTGACGAGAGATTCATAGATTTTCGTGCGGCCCTGAACATCGTCGGATTTAACGGTCAGCAATTCCTGCAAGGTGTAGGCAGCTCCATACGCTTCGAGCGCCCAAACCTCCATTTCGCCAAAGCGCTGTCCTCCATACTGGGCTTTTCCGCCTAGCGGCTGTTGCGTAACTAGCGAATAAGGCCCGACTGCTCGAGCGTGAATCTTGTGGGAAACCAGGTGGTTCAGTTTAAGCATGTACACCCAACCCACTACCACCTCCTGGTCGAGCTTTTCTCCCGTACGCCCATCGTAGAGCACGCTCTTGCCGGTAGTCGGCAAGCCGGCGTCCTCTAAGTACTGGCGAACCGTCCTTTCCGGTATGCCGTCGAAGACGGGCGTTGAAACCTTCATGCCGAGGACCTTGCAGGCCCAACCCATATGGGTTTCCAGTACCTGACCTACATTCATACGCGAAGGTACTCCAAGGGGATTCAAGCAAATCTGAATCGGAGTGCCGTCAGGCATGTACGGCATATCCTCTTCTGGTACAATCTTGGCAACGACTCCCTTGTTACCATGACGACCAGCCATTTTGTCGCCCACCTTGAGCTTCTCCTTGGTAGCGATGAAAACCTTCACTTGCTTAATGACGCCCTGAGCGGAATCATCTCCAGTTTCGATGCTAGCGGTCTTCCGCTCACGATCCTGTTCCAGCTCGTCAAACTTGCCCTGGTAAGATCCAATTATCTCCATTATCTTGATACGAACAGGAGAAGGATCGATCTCTATATGCTTCGAGACAGCAGCAAGTTTACGCAAAAGCGTCTTTGTGATCTTTCGATTGGCGGGAATAATAGTCTCCCCACTTTGCCCGTTGACTACATCTAGCGGAATTTTCTCACCGAGCAGTATGTTGGAAAGCGCTTCCGTCAGACCCTCACGAAGCTTATCCATTTGCGTCTTGTACTCCTCGTTGATCTGCTTGACCTGGCGACGACGATCGGAAGGGCTAAGCGCTTCCTTCTCGTAATCGAGGCGGCTGGAAATCTTGACATCCATAATGATGCCTTCGACTCCGGATGGAACGACAAGGGACGTATCTTTAACGTCGGCAGCCTTTTCCCCGAAAATAGCTCGGAGCAATTTTTCCTCTGGAGCTAGCTCCGTTTCGCTTTTCGGCGTGATCTTGCCCACTAGGATATCGCCCGGATGAACTTCAGCGCCAACGCGGATAACTCCGTCGTGATTCAGGTTTCGTAGCGCTTCTTCTCCTACGTTTGGGATATCGCGAGTGATTTCCTCAGGACCCAGTTTAGTATCTCTAGCAGTGACCTCGAATTCTGCGATGTGTATGGATGTGTAAACATCGTCTTTGAGAACCTTTTCAGAAATTAGAATAGCATCCTCGAAATTGTATCCGTTCCAAGGCATGAAGGCCACCAAGATATTGCGTCCTATAGCCAATTCGCCATCCTGTGTGCAGGGGCCATCAGCAATAATCTCGCCTGCTTTAACCGGCTGGCCCTTGACCACAATCGGCTTTTGATTGAAGCAGGTTCCTGAGTTGGAACGCATAAACTTGCGGAGCTCCGTTACAAAGACTCCGTTCGCTTCATCTGTTTCGGGCTTGTTGAAAAAGTGATTGGGAAGCTCTCCGTCTTTCGTTATCACAATCCGATTGGCATCCACCGACGCGACTATCCCATCGTGCTCGGCAACGCACACCGTTTTGGAATCGCGAGCTACTCGCTCTTCGATTCCCGTACCGACAAAGGGTGAATCCGCTTGCAAGAGCGGAACGCCCTGACGTTGCATGTTTGAACCCATGAGAGCGCGGTTCGCATCGTCGTGTTCTAGAAAGGGAATTAATCCCGCAGCCACCGATACGAGCTGCTTGGGAGACACATCCATAAAGTCGACTTCCTCTTTTTCGACTTCAAGAAACTCGCCACTCTGACGCACGGTTACATGACCGACAAAAACCCCTTCATCATCCACTTCGCAATTGGCCTGGGCAATAATTTTCCCTTCCTCTTGGTCGGCATTGAGGTAGCGAATTTCGTCTGTAACCCGCCCATTTTCAACGACACGATAAGGTGTTTCGATGAAACCGAATTCGTTTACTCGAGCGAAAGTTGAAAGCGAGTTGATCAAACCAATATTGGGGCCTTCCGGTGTCTCAATTGGGCAAATTCGCCCATAGTGGGACGGATGAACATCTCGCACCTCGAATCCAGCTCTTTCCCGGTTTAAACCCCCAGGGCCCAGTGCCGACAATCTACGCTTATGGGTAAGCTCTGCCAGCGGGTTAATCTGATCCATAAATTGCGATAGCTGGCTCCGAGCAAAAAAGTCGCGAATCACTGTGGTGAGCGCCTTTGGATTGATCAACTTTTGCGGAGTTATCGAATCAACGCTTTGATCGTAGAGCGTCATACGCTCTCTCACCAAGCGTTCAGTGCGGGAAAGCCCTAAACGGCACTGGTTGGCGAGCAACTCTCCCACTGTTCTAACCCGACGGCTACCAAGATGGTCTATATCATCTAAATAGCCCTCGCCACCCTTGAGCTTGATTAAATACTTGGTGGACATTACGATATCTTCGCCTTGCAGCGTCCGCTGCTCCACATCGACGTCCATCTCCAATTTCTGGTTGATTTTGTAGCGGCCAACCCTCCCCAAATCATAGCGTTTAGGATCAAAGAATAGACGCTTCAGCAGCGCTTTCGCGTTTGCCGTTGTCGGTGGTTCGCCAGGGCGAAGACGTTTGTATATTTCTTTGAGCGCCTCTTCCTCGTTCTGAGTCGAGTCCTTTTTGAGTGCTCGTACGATTGCTCCATCGTCCGCTGAGGTGTCAATCAGCTTCAAGGCAGGAATTCCATGCGTCTCGAATTCTCTGACGATCGCCTTGGTCAAAGGCTCGAATGCCCGGGCGATAACAACGCCTTTCTCAGCATCGACAGCGTCCTCCACCAAGACATATTGACTAACGTTTTCCTTCGCCAGCGCGTCGGCAATCGGCATTTCCTCGATCTCGTAGAAAAGATTTAGGATATCCAAATCCGAACTGTAACCTACGGCTCTCAGGAGCGTCGTGATGAGAAACTTGCGGCGACGGCGACGGCGATCCAAGTAAACGTAGAGCAGATCGTTGTTGTCAAACTGGACTTCCAACCACGTACCTCTGTCTGGAATAACCCGGAACGAATGCAGCAGCTTTCCGTTCGTATGGGGCGTTACTTCATAGCAAATACCGGGAGAGCGGTGCAATTGGCTGACAACTACACGCTCCGCTCCGTTGATAATGAACGATCCACGGCTAGTCACCATAGGCATTTCGCCCATGTAGATCTCCTCATCCTTGATATTTTCCTCTTCGCGTAATCGCAATTTAACATACAGAGGAACGGAAAATGTGATTCCTTCCCGGATACACTCTATCTCCGTAGCCTTTGGCTCGCCAATTGTGTAGGAGACGAACTCCAGCACCAGACGCCCATCGTAACTTTCGATGGGAAAGACTTCGCGAAATACCGCTTCGAGGCCATCGTTTTTACGATCCTGAATCGGAGCGTCCTTCTGAAGAAAATCCAGGTAGGAATTGATCTGAATTTCGATCAGATTTGGAGGCGTTAGCGTGTCCTTGAGTTTTCCGAAATTTTTGCGGTCGGCCATGGAATGTCCTTGCTTGAATGACTAGGTTGTACGGGTAGTGGAAATGTGGAAAACAGCCGCTTTGATTCAGTTGGAAACGGCTGGCGTATAGAGACAGGAAAGACAGGCGCGCGAAAACGCGCCTGTCTCGGAAAATAAGCTTCTAGAAGCGGTATCGAACAATGCTATTTAAGTTCTACCTTAGCGCCGGCCGCTTCGAGCTTGGATTTGATTTCTTCAGCCTCTTCTTTCGAAGCTCCTTCCTTAACGGGTTTCGGAGCGCCTTCAACGAGGTCTTTCGCATCTTTGAGGCCAAGTCCGGTAATGCCGCGAACTTCTTTAATCACGTTGATCTTCTTAGCTCCAGCTTCCGCCAGAATTACGTCGAACTCCGTCTTTTCTTCCTCCGCTGCGGCCGCTTCGCCGCCACCACCAGCTCCGGGAGCTGCGGCAACCGCTACTGGCGCAGCCGCGCTAACGCCCCATTTTTCTTCGAGGTCCTTAACCAATCCAGCTATGTCTAGCACGGATTGATTACTGAGCCATTCGATTACGTCTTCTTTATTTAGGTCTGCCATTTTTCGTCGATCGGCTAGTTTGGTTAATCCTCATTTAAGGCCACTTTAGGGCCCTAGCCTGTATCTTTAGTTATCGGTTTCAGTTTTAGAAGAGAAGACGACCAAGCCTTCCCATTTAATAAAATTAGTTTCCTCCTTCTGCGTCTACTTTCGCTTGCAGCACGTTCAGCACGCTTTGCGGCACAGCATTGAGAACGAACACCATTTGCTGAGCAGGCTGAGAAAGCAATCCAAGCAACTGGGCCCTGAGAGCCTCCAAAGACGGCAGTTTCGACAATGCCAAGAAGTCATCTTTTTCTAGTTTCTGGCTGCTCAGTACGCCTACCTTAACTTCGATTTTGTTCGCGGTATCGAAAAACTTCGCAAGCACCTTAGCGACACCTGAAGGATTGTTTCCTCCAATGACGATAGCGTTTTGACCCGTTAAATGGTCGTCCAGTTCAGGAAATCCGCGATCTCTCGCCGCGACCTTTAAAATGTTGTTCTTGATGACGTGGAATTCAGCTTCCTCTGCCGCCAGCTTGCTTCTTAGGTCCGCGATATCAGGCACGGTCGCTCTCTGATAATCGGCGACAAATACATAATCCGATTTGTCCAAATGAGCGTTAATTTCGTCTACCAAAAATTGTTTTTCCGGTCTCATGATCTCTAATCCTCTATTTTGCTAGAACTCAGTATTGCGAGTATTCCGAACCTGCGATCTTAATGCCCGGTGTCATCGTGGCCGACACGCTGGCGCTACGGATATAGCGGCCTTTAAAATTCTGGGGACGCGCTTTGCCAATCGCTTCGATCAATGCTCGAACGTTTTCGACCAATTGGTCACTAGAGAATGAGCGCTTTCCTACGCCGACGCCAAGATTCGCTCCTTTGTCGAGCTTGAATTCAACTCGGCCTGCCATGACTTCCTTGATGGCGTCTTCGATATTTGGCGACACGGTACCCGCTTTCGGATTTGGCATCAGACCCTTGGGGCCTAACACGCGAGCGATTTTACGCACCTCTTTCATCGCATCAGGGGTGGCCACCGCCACATCGAAATCCATCCATCCATCCTGAATTTTCGAGATCATATCCTCCAATCCTGCCTCGGCCGCTCCCGCGCTCTTCGCCGATTCCGGATCTGAAGTGAAAGCCAATACCTTGACTGATTTCCCACTCCCATGAGGAAGCATTACAGTGCCACGTACCATCTCGTCGCCCTTCCGGGGATCCACGAGCAGCTTTATCGAAATTTCGACCGTTTCGTCGAACTTCGCTTTTGGCATTTTTCCAAGGACATCGACCGCTTCTTCCACGGTATATTCCTTCCCTAAATCAGCTGCCTCCTGAGCGGCTCGATATCGTTTTGTCAGTTTTACCATTATTTACTCCTTGCAGTGCTAGCGCCTTAACGGCTCCTGCGTTGATCTATATCAAAAATGCTTTTTTGGCTAATCGACCACCTCGATACCCATCGAGCGAGCCGTACCTTCTATAATCCGCGACGCCATCTCTGGATCGGCCGCGTTTAGATCCTCTTTCTTGGTCTCCACGATCTCGAGAATCTGCTTCTTGGTCACCTTCCCAACTTTGTCTCGATTAGGCACGCCAGATCCCTTCGCCAATCCGGCAGCCTTCTTCAAGAGGACTGCTGCCGGTGGAGACTTCAGGATGAAGCTAAATGAGCGGTCTTGATAGACCGAGATGACCACCGGCAGAATCAATCCTGCCTGGTCGCTAGTCTTGGCATTGAACTCCTTGCAGAACCCCATTATGTTAATTCCCGCCGCACCGAGAGCGGGACCCACTGGGGGAGCTGGGTTCGCGCCGCCAGCTGGAAGCTGCAGACGAATCGTACCGGTTACTTTCTTAGCCATTTTAAATACCTAGTTTGTAATGCGTTCTACTTGCCAATATTCCAACTCGACCGGTGTGAATCGCCCGAAGATGGAAACTGAAACCTTGAGTTTGCCCTTTTCCGGATCGATCTCGTCAATCCTTCCATTAAGATTCAAGAACGGGCCATCCGTAATTTTAACTTCCTCGCCAACTTCGTACTGGATCTTTGGTGTCTCTTTCCCTGAAGCAGCTTCAATTTGACTTAAAATCGTGTCAATTTCCGACTTCTTCAAAGGTGCCGGCCTATCTCCACCAACGAAATTGATAACGCCCGCTGTCTCCCTGACGAAGTACCAAGGCTTGTTCATCAACTTGCCGTCGCTGTCATACAAACGCATGCGTACAAAGACGTAGCCCGGATAAAACTTGCGAGTGATCTGCGTCTTTTTCCCATTCTTAACCTCAACCACGTTCTCCGTTGGGACGAGAACTTCAAATACGCAGTCCTCCATTTCTTCCTCGACAACGAATTTATCCAGGTAGCGTTTTACTTTCCCTTCCTGATTAGAAAGGGTCTGGATAACGTACCATTCACCTTGGGACTTTGCGCTTGTTTCAGTCATCAGTTTAGGAACTACCGCATCCAGCCGGTGAAAAGGTTAACGACATTGGCGAGAGAAAAATCCGCGACCGCAATGAAAACGCCCATGATGGCAATGGAAACAAGAACCACAATGGTGGAATCGCGAAGCTCCGTCAGCGTGGGCCAAGTCGCTTTCTTCAGCTCCGTAACGGTTTCGTTGACGAATATTCGGATTGTGCTGAAAGGATTTTTCATTGATGCGCGGGGCACTTTGCTTGGCAGGGCAGGAGGGACTCGAACCCCCAACCAATGGTTTTGGAGACCACTACTCTACCAATTGAGCTACTACCCTAATTAAACCGGAAATTTGAAAAACAGAATTGCCGAAACCCTGCTAAGGGGTTCCGGCAAAGAAAATAGACTGTCAGGAATCCGCCTACTCGACTATGTCAGTAATACGGCCCGCTCCGATGGTACGGCCCCCTTCGCGAATCGCAAAACGTTGACCTCTTTCCATCGCGATTGGTTTCGTTAACGACACTTCAATTGAAATATTGTCGCCGGGCATAACCATTTCAACGCCGTCAGGAAGTTCGCAAACTCCTGTCACATCCGTGGTGCGGAAATAGAACTGAGGGCGGTACCCATTGAAAAAAGGCGTGTGACGTCCACCTTCGTCCTTCGAAAGAACGTAGATTTCGGCTTTGCCTTTCTTGTGCGGAGTGATGGAGCCCGGGGCCGCCAAAACTTGGCCGCGCTCGATCTGGTCCTTTTCCACACCGCGAAGCAGAATACCCACGTTATCTCCCGCCTGCCCTTGGTCGAGCATCTTGCGGAACATCTCAACACCGGTAACAACCGACTTTGCTGTGTCCTTGAGTCCAACGATTTCAACTTCGTTGCCAACCTTAATAATGCCACGCTCGATACGGCCTGTTGCAACTGTACCACGACCGGTGATCGAGAAAACGTCTTCGACCGACATCAAGAAAGGCTTGTCGATTTCACGCTCGGGCTCAGGGATGTCCGCGTCGATCGCGTCCATCAAAGCTTGGATGTGAGCCTTACCTTCGTCGGTGCCCTCGAGGGCCTGCATCGCGGAACCGCGAATAATCGTGGCGTCATCGCCAGGGAACTCGTATTTGTCTAGAAGTTCGCGAACTTCCATTTCGACAAGCTCCAAAAGCTCCTCGTCATCGATCAAATCGCATTTGTTGAGGAAGACCACAATCTTGGGCACTCCAACCTGACGAGCCAAGAGGATGTGCTCGCGCGTCTGAGGCATTGGGCCATCCGCTGCGCTAACAACCAGAATTGCGCCATCCATTTGAGCCGCTCCGGTGATCATATTCTTAACGAAATCGGCGTGGCCCGGGCAATCTACGTGAGCGTAGTGACGGTTATCCGACTCGTACTCCACGTGGGCGACCGAGATTGTAACGATCTTCGACTCGTCACGCACCGTACCACCCTTGGCGATGTCCGAGTAGCTTTTAAGCTCTGCCAAGCCTTTGCCTGCTTGCACTGCCAAGATCGCGGTAGTCAGCGTCGTTTTACCGTGGTCAACGTGTCCAATCGTGCCCACATTGACGTGCGGTTTTGTTCTTTCGAAGGTTCCTTTAGCCATTTTTGGTTGTTAGTTAATTGAGTTTTTTGAAATTACTTTGCTGATTCGACTGTCCCAATTAGAGGGCCTTAGCTCAAGTGGAGCCCTCGAGCGGATTTGAACCGCCGACCTCATCCTTACCAAGGATGTGCTCTACCGACTGAGCTACAAGGGCCTCTAAAGTGGTGTGTG
>Ga0129352_10150543_pt1 | contig 12777 bp, 6 predicted proteins | sample CPBNA1_6_FD_105429 | JGI IMG/M metagenome (GOLD analysis project Ga0129352, IMG submission 105429) | Freshwater to marine salinity gradient microbial communities from Chesapeake Bay, USA - CPBay_Sum_27_0.2_RNA1 (Metagenome Metatranscriptome) | ecosystem: Environmental > Aquatic > Marine >... | reverse complement strand
CTCTACTTCTTGAGCTTTTGCCTGCATTTTTTCTGCATCAGCAACGATTAGGTTATCGTATTTACGTAAACCCGTACCCGCTGGTATAAGTTTACCCACAATAACATTCTCCTTAAGACCATCTAAATAATCTACAGAGGCAGAAATAGAAGCCGTACTTAGTACCTTAGTCGTCTCCTGGAATGAAGCAGCTGAGATCCAACTCTTCGTACCCAATGAAGATTTTGTGATACCTTGTAATAAAGGCTTAGAAGTTGCAGAGATTGCTTTACGAGCAACCACTAACTTCTTATCTGTGCGACGCAACTCTGAGTTTTCTTCACGTAACTGACGCTCATTTACAATCTGACCAGGATTAAGCACCTCTGAACCTCCAGCATCTTCAACGATTAATTTGTCAAAGATGTTATCGTTTTCAGCTAAGAAATCGAAACGGGATACTGCTTCTTTTTCTAGGAACTTAGTGTCACCTGCATCTAAGATTTGAACTTTACGCATCATTTGGCGAACGATTACCTCAATGTGCTTATCGTTAATCGTAATACCCTGAGCACGGTATACTTCCTGAACACCATTTACAAGATACTGTTGTACTGCAAAAGGTCCTTTGATAGAAAGGATATCGTGTGCTGCAATTGAACCATTAGAAAGTGGCATACCTGCGCGAACAAAGTCTCCTTCCTGAACAAGAATGTGCTTAGAAAGTCCGATAAGGTATTTACGTTTCTGACCGTCTCTAGCCGTAACGATACACTCACGGTTACCACGTTTGATACGACCAAAAGCAATAATACCGTCAATTTCAGAAACTACAGCAGGAGAAGATGGTTTACGTGCTTCAAATAATTCTGTTACACGAGGAAGACCACCAGTAATATCCTGAATCTTACCCATTACACGTGGAATCTTCACGATAGTAAGACCTTTCTGTACTTTTTGATTATCCTTAATCTTAATATAAGCACCTACAGGAATGTTGTAAGAACGAAGTACTTCACCGTTTGCAGCTACTACCTTAATAGCAGGAATAACTTTTTTCTGCTTAGACTCGATTACAACAAGTTCTTCGTGACCAGTTTGCTCTTCACGCTCTGTACGGAAAGTTACACCTTCAATGATATTTTCAAATTCGATAGTACCATCAAACTCAGAGATAATAGACGCATTATAAGCATCCCATTCACAAATATCAACACCTTTCTCTATGATTTCACCATCTTTCACGTAAAGTGCAGAACCATAGATAATATGGTTTGTTGAAAGTACGCGGTTTGTTTCTGTATCTACAATACGAACCTCACCAGTACGAGAAATAACAATTGGTGTTTCTTTACCTGTTTCAGGGTCGTTATAAAGAACCGTATTTACCTCATCTAACTCAATCTTACCAGCAAACTTAGCTGTTAATTTAGAGTCTTCAGACTGGTACGATGCAATACCACCAATGTGGAAAGTACGAAGTGTAAGCTGTGTACCCGGCTCACCAATAGACTGAGCTGCGATAATACCTACAGAATCACCTGCTTCTGCACCACGTCCAGTAGCAAGGTTTTTACCGTAACATTTCAAACACACCCCTTTTCTAGACTCACAAGTCAATACAGAACGAACTTCAACGTTTTCGATTCCTGCATTTTCCACTGCCTCAGCAGCTTCTCTCGTAATCATATCTTCTGTAGATACGATTAACTCTTCAGTCTCTGGGTGGTAAATATCATGTAGAGAGTAACGACCTTCAATACGATCGCTCAACGGCTGAACAATCTTATCATTTTCGATAAGAGCAGATACATTGATACCTCTTAATGTGCTACAATCTTTGATAGTTACAACTACATCCTGAGCTACATCTACAAGACGACGTGTAAGGTAACCGGCATCGGCTGTTTTCAATGCTGTATCGGCAAGACCTTTACGAGCACCGTGCGTAGAGATAAAGTACTCTAATACGGACAGACCGTTTACGAAGTTTGAAAGTACCGGGTTTTCAATAATTGCTCCACCAGTATCACCTGATTTTCTAGGCTTAGCCATTAGACCACGAAGACCACAAAGCTGCTTAATTTGCTGCTTAGAACCACGGGCTCCTGAATCTAACATCATATATACAGAGTTAAAGCCTTGCTTGTGCTCTGCCATTTCCTTCATCAGGTTATCTGTAATATCACCATCGGCTTTAGTCCACTCATCAATTACCTGGTTGTAACGCTCGTTATTTGTGATCAGACCCATGTTATAGTTATCCCAAACCTCATCTACTTCAGAGTGAGCTGAGTTAAGACGATCTTCACGAACGGACGGTGTAATCAAATCCGGTAAATTGAAAGACAATCCACCACGGTAAGCCCAATAGAAACCAAGGTCCTTAATACTATCTAAGAATTTAGCTGTAACACTAAAGTCCGTTTGCTTTAAGATACCAGAGATTACTTTTTTAAGGTTACGCTTAGAAAGTACAACGTTAATAAAGTCTACTTCTTCAGGAACTGTCTGGTTGAAAATCACACGCCCTACAGTTGTTTCTAAAATAGAAGACTTGATTAAGTTACCCTCTTCGTCTCTTTCTTGCTGACGTACCTTGATACAAGAGTGCAGGTCAATTTGCTGCTCGTTATAAGCAATAATTACCTCCTCTGCAGAGTAGAAGTAACGACCTTCACCTCTCATTACTACGTCTCCCATCGTACGTTTCTCCTTCGTTAGGTAGTAAAGACCCAATACCATATCCTGAGAAGGAAGGGTAATCGGTGTACCGTTTTGAGGGTTCAACATATTATGAGCAGAAAGCATAAGCATTTGTGCTTCAAGAACAGCTGCATTTCCTAAAGGAACGTGCATAGCCATCTGGTCACCATCGAAATCGGCGTTAAACGCTGAACATACCAATGGGTGAAGCTGAATTGCTTTACCTTCAATCAATTTTGGCTGGAAAGCCTGAATTGAAAGTCTGTGCAGTGTAGGTGCACGGTTAAGCATTACAGGATGTCCTTTAAGAACATTCTCAAGGATATCCCAAATGATTTCATCTTTGCGGTCAACTAATTTCTTAGCAGACTTTACTGTTTTTACGATACCACGTTCAATCAGTTTACGAATAATAAACGGCTTGAACAATTCGGCAGCCATATTCTTAGGTAAACCACACTCATGAATCTGAAGTGTAGGACCTACAACGATAACTGAACGACCAGAATAATCAACACGCTTACCTAAAAGGTTTTGACGGAAACGTCCTTGTTTACCTTTAAGTACATCACTTAATGATTTTAAAGAGCGTCCACCTTCTGCTTTAACAGCATTAGATTTACGAGAGTTATCGAAAAGAGAATCTACAGCTTCCTGAAGCATACGTTTTTCATTACGTAAAATTACCTCAGGTGCTTTAATTTCTAATAAACGCTTCAGACGGTTGTTTCTGATGATAACACGACGGTAAAGGTCATTCATATCAGAACTAGCAAAACGTCCACCATCTAAAGGTACTAAAGGACGTAATTCTGGCGGAATTACAGGTAAGTACTTGATAACCATCCATTCTGGGCGGTTTTCAGTACGCTTTTGTCCTTCACGGAAAGCTTCAACAACACGTAGACGCTTTAGAGCCTCCGATTTACGTTGTTGAGAATTTTCTGTAGCGGCTTTATGTCTTAATTCATAAGAGATTTTATCCAAGTCCATTCTTGCTAATAAAGCTGCAACTGCATCTGCACCCATTTTAGCGATAAACTTATTCGGATCATCATCTGGAAGAAGTTGATTCTCTCTTGGAAGGTTATCCAAGATATCTAAATACTCCTCCTCTGTTAGCAAATCCTGGAAAGTACTTCCAGAAACGCCTTTATCAGCCATAATACCTGGCTGAACTACTACGTAGCGTTCGTAGTAGATAATAGTTTCTAATTTCTTAGAAGAAAAACCTAAAAGGTATCCAATTTTATTTGGAAGAGACTTGAAGTACCAAATGTGAACAACAGGAACAACAAGCTTGATGTGACCCATACGTTCTCTACGTACCTTTTTCTCGGTAACCTCAACACCACAACGGTCACAAACAATACCTTTATAACGAATGCGTTTATATTTACCACAATAACATTCGTAATCTTTTACAGGACCAAAGATACGTTCACAGAAAAGACCATCACGCTCTGGCTTGTAAGAGCGATAATTGATTGTTTCTGGCTTAAGCACCTCACCATAAGAACGCTCCAGGATTGAATCTGGAGAAGCGAGACTTAATGTAATGGTACTGAATTGATTACTTGTTCTATTATCCGTATTCTTCTTAAAGGGCATAAAGCTGAATTTTTATGTAATCAAAGTACATTCTAGTACAATATGATATGATCAAAAGAATAAAGGGACTTGCATTCTAAAACGCAAGTGAGGACATATTGCAAAATGCAATATGTCCTTAAATGCTCAAAGTTAGTTTAAAATCAATTTAAGTGCGTCAAAATCATGCAACATACCTAAATGACTAAAAGCTACTAATCAAATTTTATTTCAAGAGCTAAACCTCTCAACTCATGTACAAGTACATTGAAAGATTCTGGAATACTCGGAATAGGTAAGTTATCACCTTTTACGATAGCCTCATATGTTTTAGCTCTACCTAGAATATCATCTGACTTAAGCGTCAATAACTCCTGAAGAATATTTGCAGCACCAAATGCCTCAAGTGCCCAAACCTCCATCTCACCAAAACGCTGACCACCAAACTGAGCTTTACCTCCAAGTGGCTGCTGCGTAATTAATGAGTAAGGACCGATTGAACGTGCATGCATCTTATCATCTACCATGTGAGCCAGTTTAAGCATGTAGATAATACCTACAGTTGCTTGCTGGTGGAATTTATCTCCTGTTTCACCATCGTATAGATAAGTTTGGCCAAAGGCTGGTAAACCTGCCTCTTCAACATACTTCTGGATTTGATCAGATTTTGCACCATCAAAGATCGGCGTAGAGAATTTCATATTAAGCTTTTCTCCAGCCCAACCTAATACAGTTTCAAAGATCTGACCTAAGTTCATACGAGAAGGTACACCTAGTGGATTTAAAACAATATCCATCGGTGTTCCATCTGCTAGATAAGGCATATCCTCATCACGTACAATCTTAGCAACAATACCTTTATTACCGTGACGACCAGCTAACTTATCACCTACTTTAAGCTTACGCTTCTTAGCGATATATACTTTTGCTAACTGTAGTACACCAGCAGGTAATTCGTCACCAATATTGATAGCAAACTTCTCACGCTTGTACTCACTAGTTGCCGCATTAACCTTAATACTATAGTTATGTAGTAAGCGGTGTACTAATTTATTAATATGAGCATCATCTGTCCAGTTTGAATAATCAACTACTGTGTAATCGATATCCTTAAGACCTAATTCAGAGAATTTAGACCCTTCAGTTATTAATTGCTCATTGTAGATACTCTTAATACCAACAGAAGTCTTACCACCAACTAATGACATTAGTTTTTCAACTAAAACATTTTTAAGGTTGTTTAACTCCAACTGGAATTTATCTTCTAAATCAGCTAACTGCTTTTTGTCTTTAGCCTTCTGAACTTTATCTTTCTTAGCTCTTCTAAATAAACGCTTATTAATAATCACACCTTTCTTAGAAGGAGACGCTTTCAATGAAGCATCTTTTACGTCACCCGCTTTGTCACCAAAGATTGCACGAAGTAGTTTCTCCTCTGGTGTAGGGTCTGACTCACCTTTAGGTGTAATCTTACCAATAATGATATCGCTTTCCTTAACCCAAGCTCCAATACGAATAATACCATTCTCATCAAGGTTCTTAGTCGCATCCTCACTTACGTTTGGAATATCATTTGTGAATTCTTCTTCACCTAGTTTAGTGTCACGAACATCTAGTTCAAACTCCTCAATATGCAGAGATGTAAAGATATCTTCACGTACAACACGCTCAGATAAAACAATTGCATCCTCAAAGTTATAACCTTTCCAAGGCATGAAAGCAACCTTAAGGTTCTGACCTAAAGCTAACTCTCCATCTTGTGTTGCATAACCTTCACATAGTACTTTACCCAAGTGAACCTTTTCGCCTTTTTTAACGATAGGTTTTAGGTTAATACAAGTATTCTGGTTAGTTCTTCTAAACTTAACAAGACTATATGTTTTTGAATCATTGTTAAATGAAACGGCACGTTGTTCTTCTGTACGATCGTACTTAACAACAATCTTAGTTGCATCTACATATTCAATATAACCATCTCCCTCTGCGTTGATTAACATTCTAGAGTCACGAGCAACTTTACCCTCTAATCCAGTACCAACAATTGGTGAATTAGGTCTAAGTAAAGGAACTGCCTGACGCTGCATGTTTGATCCCATTAGTGCACGGTTGGCATCATCATGAGATAAGAAAGGAATAAGAGATGCAGAAACACCAACAATTTGGTTTGGTGAAATATCTATATATTCAATTTCTTCCGGAGATAAAACAGGGAAATCACCATGTTGGCGACACTTAATTCTATCTGTAGCAAACTCCCCAAAATCATTCAACTTAGCATTTGCTTGTGCAATGATTTTGAAATCTTCTTCTTCAGCAGAAAGATAATTTGGTGCATTATCAAAATCAACCTTTTTACCATCTAGAATTGGACGGTAAGGTGTTTCGATGAAGCCCATTTTATTAATCTTTGCATGAACACACAAAGTAGAAATCAGACCAATATTTGGTCCCTCCGGTGTCTCAATTGTACAAAGACGTCCATAGTGAGAATAGTGTACATCACGAACCTCAAAACCTGCTCTTTCACGAGATAGACCACCTGGACCTAAAGCAGAAATACGACGTTTGTGAGTAATCTCTGATAATGGGTTTGTCTGATCTAAGAACTGAGATAACTGACTTGTTCCAAAGAAAGAGTTAATAACAGAAGATAAGGTACGTGCATTGATTAAATCAATTGGTGTAAATACCTCATTATCTCTAACATTCATTCTCTCTCTAATCGTTCTTGCCATACGAGCAAGACCAACGCCAAATTGTGCATACAATTGCTCACCTACCGTTCTTACACGACGGTTACTAAGGTGATCAATATCATCAATCTCAGCCTTCTGATTAATAAGATGAACAAGGTACTTTACGATTTCAATAATATCTTCTTTCGTAAGTACGCTAGTTTCTCTTGGAGTAGATAAGCCTAATTTTCTATTGATTTTGTAACGACCTACATCACCAAGATTGTATCGCTTATCTGAGAAGAACAACTTATCTATAATACCTCTTGCAGTTTCCTCATCTGGTGGATCGGAACCTCTAAGTTGACGATAGATGTGTTGAACTGCTTCGATTTCTGAGTTCGAAGGATCTTTATGTAAAGTGTTGTAAATTACAGAGTAATCGTCATCAACATTTTCTTTTTGTAGAATTACTGACTCAATTCCCACTTCAAGAATTTGCTCAATATTCTTTTCATCTAATTCAACGTCACGCTCAAGGATTACGTCATTACGTTCAATAGATACTACTTCTCCTGTATCTTCATCAACAAAATCCTCTACCCAATTACGTAGTACTCTAGCAGCTAATTTTCTTCCAAAATTAGCTTCTAAAGATTCTCTAGTAACAGGTACCTCATCAGCTAAATTGAATAGGCTCAGAATATTTTTATCAGAATCAAATCCAATTGCTCTTAATAATGTTGTTACAGGGAATTTTTTCTTTCTGTCTATGTATGCATACATAACAGAATTAATATCGGTAGCAAACTCCATCCAAGCACCCTTGAAAGGAATTACTCTAGCTGAATAGATTTTTGTACCGTTGGGGTGTCTACTTTGACCAAAGAATACCCCTGGAGAACGGTGTAACTGAGATACGATTACACGCTCAGCACCATTAACTACAAATGTTCCCTTAGGTGTCATATATGGTATATTACCTAAGAATACATCCTGAACAGTTTGCTCAAAATCAACATGTTCCTCATCGTTACAAGAAAGACGAAGTTTTGCCTTTAAAGGAACACTATATGTCAATCCTCTTTCCATGCATTCGTCGATGGAATAACGAGGTGGGTCAATAAAATAATTTAGAAACTCTAAAACAAAGATATTGCGCGCATCTGTTATGGGGAAATTCTCCTGAAAAACTTCATAAAGCCCCTCATTTACCCTACTTTCTGGAGTTGTTTCTAATTGAAAGAACTCTTGAAATGACTGAAGTTGGATTTCAAGAAAGTCAGGATACTGCGATTCATGCTTGATTTTACCAAAGTTATATCTTTGGCTTACAGGTGCACCACTATGGCTTGTATTAATGTTTGATGACATGAAGCAAAATTTAAAAGGTTACAACGCAGTAATAAAGAAATAATTAATCTATGCAAGATTATAAAATAGAAGAATAGGCTTAGCTACAATTTATAGTAACTAAGCCTACACTTTATATTGAAGTATAGGTCAAGTGGTTATCCACCCAAAAAACCTAATAGATTATTTCAATTCTACTTCAGCACCTACAGCTTCTAAAGCAGCCTTTAAACTTTCAGCTTCATCTTTAGCAGCACCTTCTTTTACTGGACAAGGAGCACCATCAACTAATGCTTTAGCATCCTTAAGACCAAGACCTAGAAGACCTTTTAATTCTTTAACTACTTTTAATTTACCAGCACCAGCTGACTTAAGAATTACATCGAATTCTGTTTTTTCAGCAGCAGCAGCTTCACCAGCACCACCAGCAGCAACAGCTACAGCAGCAGCAGCAGGTTCAATACCGTAAGTTTCTTTAAGGATATCCGCTAATTCTTTAACTTCTTTAACAGTTAAGTTTACTAACTCCTCAGCTAATTGATTTAGATCAGCCATTTTTTTAATTTTTTAAAGTTCCAAAGATTTTTTCTAAATATATATTATATAGGAAGCAGCCTAATTAATTATGCTCCACGCTCTTCCAATGCTTTCAACAAACCAGAAACTGTGTTTCCGCCTGATTGAAGAGCACCAAGTAAGTTCTTCATCGGAGATTCTAGTAAAAGAACAACATCTGCGATAAGCTCTTCTTTAGATTTGATGCTAGCTAGAGTTTCTAACTGATCATCTCCAACATAAACGTCAGACTCAATAAATGCAGCCTTAAGAACAGGCTTATCATTATCTTCTCTGAACTCCTTGATTAACTTAGCAGGAACATTTCCTGTTTCAGTAAACATTAGTGCTGAAGCACCTTTTAGTACTGGAAAGATATCAGAATAATCGTTTTGATTAGTTTCTGTAGCTTTTTCCAATGCTTTTTGGATTAAGGTATTCTTAACTACTTTTAGTTTGATACCTTTACCAAAACAAGCACGTCTTAAGTTATTGACCTTTTCTACAGTCAACTCAGAACAGTCAGTTACATAGAAAAACTTGCTATCTACAAACTTAGCCGCTAATTCTTCAATGACTGCTGTTTTCTCTTGTTTTGTCATTTTTAAATGATTTTTAAGCTTAATTTAATAAGATAGCTAAATTATTTAACTGATTTGCTTGAGATAGCAACACCTGGACTCATTGTTGATGCAGCAGAAATACTCTTGTAGTAAGTACCTTTAGCAGATGAAGGTTTCATCTTAGTAATAGTATTTAATACTTCTCTTGCATTATCAACTAATTTCTCAGTTGTGAAAGATACACGTCCGATAGATGTGTGTACGATACCGTACTTATCAACACGGAATGATGTTTTACCTTTCTTAATAGCACTAATTGCATCACCAAGGCTTTGACCCTGAGTTACAACTGTACCAGATTTAGGGTTTGGCATTAAACCACGAGGCCCTAAAACTCTACCCAATCGACCAAGCTTAGGCATTACGTTAGCCATTGCTACGATAACATCCATCTCTAACCAACCATCTTGCATCTTCTGAAGGTACTCATCCAAACCTACAAAGTCAGCACCGGCAGCTTTAGCTTCTTCTTCCTTATCTGGAGTACATAGTGCTAAAACTTTCTTTTCTTTACCAGTACCGTGAGGTAATGAAATTGTTCCTCTAAGATTTTGGTCTGCTTTACGAGGATCTACACCTAAACGAATGTGTAAATCAACAGATGCATCGAACTTCGCAACATTGACATCTTTCACTAACGCCATTGCTTCCTCTAAAGAGTAGAGCTTGCCAGCTTCAACTTTCTTATTAGCTTCAGCTCTTTTCTTAGTAATTTTTCCCATTTTAAATAATTAAAATTTAAAATTCTGAAGACCAGAGGTTGAGTCTTCAATTCAATTTGTTTACATTTAACTATGCTTCTGCTTCCCAAGGAGCAGTACCAGTTACATTGATACCCATACTTCTAGCGGTACCGGCAATCATTTTCATACCAGACTCGATTGTAAAACAATTCAAATCAGGCATTTTGTTCTCAACAATCTCTTTAACTTGATCCCAAGTTACAGATCCAACCTTATCACGGTTTGATTGCGCAGAACCACCTTTTAAACCAGCAGCTTTCAATAACTGAACAGCAGCAGGAGGTGTCTTGATTACAAATGTAAAGGACTTGTCCTTAAAAACAGTAATGATAACAGGTATTACTTGACCCATTTTATCCTGAGTATCTGCATTGAAACGCTTGCAGAACTCCATGATATTCACACCTTTTGCACCTAATGCAGGTCCAACTGGTGGTGCAGGGTTAGCCTGACCTCCTTTTACCTGAAGCTTGATAAATGTTTCGACTTCTTTTGCCATTACTTAATATATTTATGATTGTTTTTCAACTTGCATGAAATTAAGCTCTACTTCCGTTTCTCTTCCAAAAACCTTCGTAATGATGATTAATTTCTTCTTATCCTCATTCACATCTTTGATAGCACCAATGAAATCTTTAAATAGACCATCGATAACCTTTACTTCCTCTCCAACATAGAAAGGATCTGCCAAAGATTCACCTGTCTCGGTAGACTCATCAACCTTAGTCAAAATACGCTTCACTTCGTGATCACGCATAGGGATAGGGTTTTTATCACCTAAAAAGTGAATAACATCTTTAATAGAGGTAATTGCCTGAATTACATTTGCGTCTAGAGTAGACTTCAGACCTGTCGGTGTAGATTTAATGAAAGCTTCAACTAGAATATACCCTGGAGTCAAAGTGCGTTCCTGTATTACCTTCTTACCATTTCTAATCTTATAAACTTTCTCAGTAGGCACAATGATATTTGGAACAAGATTCCTCCAACCATTTCTGTCTAGTTCTAAATCTAGACGCTCCTTGATTTTACGTTCTTTATTAGAAACTACTCGTAAACAATACCACTTCGTTTCTTTAGTAGCCATATCCAAAAAACTTGTTTGATTAAAAAAAATCGATAAAAGTATTAATAAAGCGCACCTAATACCAACGCCCAAACATAATCTATCGACCAAACAAGTGTTGCTAAAAATACAGAACCAGCTATTACCACTCCTGTCGTTCTCTGCAATTCTGGCCATGTGGGCCAAGTAACCTCTTCACGAAGTTCCTTGAAACTTTCCTTGATATACTGCTGTATCTTCATTTTATTTTAAAGCTTTTAGCACGGGCGGAGGGACTCGAACCCCCAGCCTGCGGTTTTGGAGACCGCTGCTCTGCCAATTGAGCTACGCCCGTGTATAAAGGACTAGCGCAAAGCTAGCCCTTTTATGTCAAATAACCTAATTTCTTAGTCTAAAATTTCAGTAACCTGACCGGCACCTACTGTACGTCCACACTCACGGATAGCGAAACGTAGACCTTTTTCCATTGCGATAGAAGCGATTAACTCTACAGAAAGAGTTAAGTTATCACCTGGCATTACCATTTCTACACCTTCTGGTAACTGGATAGCACCTGTTACGTCAGTTGTACGGAAGTAGAACTGTGGACGGTAACCGTTGAAGAAAGGCTTGTGACGACCACCTTCATCTTTACCTAATACATAAACCTCACATTTGAACTTAGTGTGTGGCTTAACTGAACCAGGCTTACAGATAACCATACCTCTCTTAAGAGCTGTCTTATCTACACCACGAAGTAATAAACCAGCATTATCACCAGCTTGACCTTCGTCTAAGATCTTACGGAACATCTCTACACCAGTTACAGTTGAAGATAATTTCTCACCTTCTTCCATGAAACCAATGATATCTACAGTGTCACCAGTATTGATAATACCACGCTCGATACGACCAGTAGCTACTGTACCACGACCTGTGATAGAGAATACATCCTCGATTGGCATTAAGAATGGCTTATCAACATCACGTTCTGGTAATGGAACCTGTGAATCTACAGCATCCATTAATTCCATGATTTGAGCAACACCATCAGCATCACCATCTAAAGCTTTAAGAGCAGAACCCGCAACTACAGCTGCATTGTCACCATCGAAATCGTAAGTAGATAACAACTCACGTACTTCCATTTCAACTAGCTCTAACATCTCCTCATCATCAACTAGGTCAACCTTGTTCATGAATACTACAATCTGAGGTACACCTACCTGACGAGCAAGTAAAATGTGCTCACGAGTTTGTGGCATAGGACCATCCGTAGCAGCAACTACTAAGATAGCACCGTCCATTTGAGCAGCACCCGTTACCATGTTTTTTACATAATCGGCGTGACCTGGACAGTCAACGTGTGCGTAGTGACGATTTTGAGTTTCGTACTCTACGTGTGCAGTGTTAATAGTAATACCACGCTCTTTCTCCTCTGGAGCAGCATCAATATTAGTGTAATCTTTCTTTTCAGCAAGACCTTGGTCAGCAAGTACCTTAGTAAT
>Ga0129352_10229374_pt1 | contig 12829 bp, 8 predicted proteins | sample CPBNA1_6_FD_105429 | JGI IMG/M metagenome (GOLD analysis project Ga0129352, IMG submission 105429) | Freshwater to marine salinity gradient microbial communities from Chesapeake Bay, USA - CPBay_Sum_27_0.2_RNA1 (Metagenome Metatranscriptome) | ecosystem: Environmental > Aquatic > Marine >... | reverse complement strand
GAGCGCCTGCAGAGTCCAGAAGAACGCGAGAAGCTGGACGGACTTTACGAGTGCATACTGTGCGCCTGTTGTTCAACATCTTGTCCTTCGTTTTGGTGGAACCCGGACAAGTTCATTGGTCCTGCAGGGTTACTGCAAGCTTATCGTTTCCTGGCGGACTCACGAGACACCGCCACCGAGGAGCGACTCGCGAATTTGGATGATCCATTCAGTGTCTTCCGTTGCCGAGGCATCATGAACTGCGTCAGCGTCTGCCCCAAGGGTCTTAATCCAACTCGGGCTATTGGTAAAATCCGCACCATGTTGATGCAACAAGGAACCTAGGGCGCTAAGGCAGATCGGCCGAGTCCTGGCGGGCCTCGGCTGGGAACGCCGAAGGGTCTGCGCGTGTTCCCCAAGAGCGTTTCTAACCAACCTCTACCCAAGACTTTTTGGCGCTGCTTTGGCGAAAGATCAAAAAAGGCGTCACAGCGTTGGCCGATCACTGCCTGAAGCAGCCCGGATTCGCAAGAAACTGTCATTGATATGCTCAAAGCCCTTGGCAAGGCTGGCCGGAAGGCCGAGAATCTGGTGTCAATCTAGACTCTCAGTTCCTGATGCTCGTATCGAGTGTTGGTGAGTCGTTAGTAGTTTCTATTGAGTGATTCAAGTCGTGTTTCGTGACCGGATTCCCAAGACGAGGCGGTTGCCTTGCTGGGTAAAAAGAGGAATGTTGTGACCGAAGGTTTCATGCAGCGAATGCTGCGCAGTTCACATCTTGGTGGACAAAACGCAGCTTACATCGAGAATTTATATGAGGAGTATCTTCGCGATCCCACGGAGATTCCCGAAGCTTGGCGTAGTTACTTTGACACACTGCCCACAGTAGCAACCACCATTGGACCTGATACCCCGCATTCAGAGGTCGTGCAGCACTTTGAGCGGTTGGGACGAAACCGTCTGAAGGCTCAGCCCGAAAAGGTTTCGACGGAAATATCTAGTGCCCACGAAACCCAGCAAATGCGGGTTCAAGATCTGGTGGCAGCCTATCGGCACCGGGGCCACAAGCGAGCCAACATCGATCCCTTAGGCATGATGGAACGGCCGGTAATGCCCGTCCTAGATCTGGCCTATCACAATCTGTCTCCGGCCAGCCTGGATGAAACCTATCAAACTGGCACATTTCACTACGGCGATGGGGCAGCCAAGTTACGCGATCTTGTTCAAGCTCTTGAAAGCACCTATTGCGGCTCGATTGGCGCGGAATACATGCACATTGTTGATGCACGAGAACAGCTGTGGGTGCAGCAACGGCTGGAGAGCGTCCGAGGCAAGCCACAGTTTGACCTCATCCAGAAGCAACGCATTCTTGAGCGCTTGATCGCCGCAGAAGGGCTCGAAAAATATCTGCATCGAAGATATCCGGGCACCAAACGTTTTGGACTGGAGGGAGGAGAGAGCTTAATTCCCATGCTGCACGAGTTGCTGCAACGTCTGGGTACCCATGGCGTGCGTGAGTCCGTTATTGCCATGGCTCATCGAGGCAGATTGAATGTGCTTGTGAATGTCTTGGGTAAAAATCCCGGCGAACTTTTTGACGAATTTGATGGGCGTGTACAAAGCGAAAACGGTTCTGGGGACGTTAAGTATCATCAGGGATTTTCTTCCAATGTGATGACGCCTGGCGGCGAAATGCACCTAGCCCTTGCCTTCAACCCGTCGCATTTAGAAATCGTCGCCCCGGTTGCAGAGGGCTCGGTTAGGGCTCGTCAAGACCGCCGCAAAGATTACGCTGGTGATATGGTAGCCCCTATTGTGATCCATGGTGATGCGGCTTTTGCCGGCCAAGGGGTGGTGATGGAGACGTTTCAAATGTCCCAAACCCGAGGTTTTAAAACCGGCGGAACAGTTCATATCATCGTAAACAACCAGATTGGTTTTACTACGCATAAGCAAATTGATGCCCGGTCTACGGAATACTGCACGGAAGTCGCCAAAATGGTTCAAGCGCCGATCCTGCACGTTAATGGCGACGATCCAGAAGCGGTCATTTTTGCAACTCAGCTGGCCGCAGACTATCGCATGGAGTTCCGCAAGGATGTGGTCATTGATCTGATCTGCTATCGGCGCCGAGGGCACAATGAGGCGGAAGAGCCGATGAAAACCCAGCCGTTGATGTATCAAAAGATTCGCACCCAAAATACGGTCTGCGCGCTGTTTGGTGAAAAGATGGTGCAAGAGGGTGTTGTGCCGACAGAGACAGTGGATGCCATGACTGAGCATTACCGCACAACGCTTGAAGAGGGCAAGAGCGTCGCCTTAGATCTGGTGCATGAGCCAGACACAAAGTCGTTTGTAGACTGGACGCCGTATTTGAATAACGGTACCGATGCGCCTGCAGACACGAGTTTTGATAACGCGACTTTTCAAGAGTTAACCAACCGCCTGGAGAGCCTGCCAGATGGTTTTGTTCTTCATCGTCAGGTATTAAAAATTCTCGAAGACCGTCGAAAGATGGCCGCGGGGGCTATGCCCGTTAACTGGGGCATGGCCGAAGTCATGGCCTATGCGACCCTGATTCACCAAGGCTTTCCCGTTCGTCTAACCGGCCAAGATGTGGGGGTTGGAACGTTTTCTCATCGGCATGCAGCCTTGCACAACCAAAAGGATGGTTCTCGTCTGATTCCGCTCAATCTGCTGCGGGAAGACGTCACCTTTGATTTGTATGACTCACTGCTATCCGAAGAGGCCGTGCTGGCTTTTGAGTACGGCTATGCAACCACCGCGCCGAATACCTTGGTGGTTTGGGAGGCACAGTTTGGTGATTTTGCCAATGGAGCGCAGGTGGTCATCGATCAGTTTATAAGCTCGGGTGAAACCAAGTGGTCAAGATTGTGCGGTTTGACCATGCTGTTACCTCATGGATTTGAGGGTGCCGGCCCGGAGCACTCATCGGCTCGTCTGGAGCGATTTTTACAGCTGTGTGCCGAGCACAACATGCAGATTTGCGTGCCTTCGACTCCTGCGCAGGTGTACCACATGATACGGCGACAGGCGATCAGGCCCACCCGTAAACCGTTGATCGCCATGACTCCCAAGAGCCTGCTGCGTCACAAGCTGGCGGTATCAACGGTAGACGAGCTGTGTGACGGCCAATTTCAGTTGGTCATTGGCGAGACCGAAGAGCTGGAGGCGAAAAAAGTCAAACGGGTGGTTCTGTGCAGTGGCAAAGTCTATTTTGACCTGTTGGAAGCCAGGGCTGAGCAAGAGCTCAAAGATGTCGCTATCTTGCGCATCGAGCAACTCTATCCTTTCCCTGATGCTCAGCTATCCGAGGCGCTGGCACCATACGCCAAGCTCAATCAAGTGATTTGGTGTCAGGAAGAACCCATCAATCAGGGGGCCTGGTTTGCGATCCAGCACAGGCTCCGTCGCGTCATCAAAAATCTTCAAGCGACACCAAGCCTGAACTATGCCGGTCGCGAAGCCTTTGCTGCTCCTGCGGTGGGGTATGCCAGTGTGCACATTGAACAACAAAAGCGACTGATCCAGTCAGCTCTTACGGAAGAACCCAGCGATGATATGGAGAATGGACTTTGAGCATGGAAATTAACGCCCCAATCTTTCCAGAGTCGATAGCCGATGGCAGCGTTGCCCAGTGGTATTTCAAGCCGGGTGACTTTGTCGCTCGTGATACGTTGCTGGTGGACATAGAAACGGACAAGGTAGTGATAGAGGTCTTTGCGCCACAGGATGGAGTTCTGCAAAGCATCGTCAAGGGCGAAGGAGAGACCGTGCTGTCCGAGGAAGTGATCGCGCATTTTGAGGCAGGGGCGTCGGCGACCCAGTCTTCAGAGCAAGGCACCCAGGCAGATGTGGAAGCAACACCGGAAGCCACTGCTGATGGCGATCGCTTCGCCAGTCCTGCCGCGAAGAAGATGGCGGCTGAGGCTGGATTGAATATTGACGGCTTGGCTGGCAGCGGACGCGATGGTCGGATTACAAAGGAAGATGTAGCCAAGGCGCTAGTTTCTGGTGGAACCGAGGTGGCGGAATCAACATCTCAGCCTGTTTCTGTAGCTACCGCGGCGGAGCCCGCTTCGGTAGCCAGCACAGTACTCCCTGTTTTCGGGGATGAGGAACGGGTGGAACGGCGAGTGCCAATGACTCGGTTGCGGGCCAGTGTTGCCAAGCGGTTGGTGGAGGCTCAGCAGAACGCGGCGATGTTGACGACGTTTAACGAAGCGGACATGCAGCCCATCATGCAGCTGCGCAAGCGCTACCAAACAGAGTTTCAGGCGGCCCACAATGGTACCAAGCTAGGCTTCATGTCTTTCTTCGTGCGCGCAGCGACGGAAGCGCTGAAGCGGTTTCCGTCCGTAAACGCTAGCATCGACGGGAACGACATTGTCTATCACGGTTACTACGACATTGGCGTCGCCGTTTCGACGGATCGTGGTTTGGTTGTCCCCGTTGTGCGAGACGCTGATGCCTTGGGGCTGGCTCAAATTGAAGATCAAATCATGGGCTACGGCGAGAAAGCCCGCGCCGGTAAACTGGGCTTGGAAGACATGGCCGGAGGTACATTTACCATCTCAAACGGCGGCATCTTCGGCTCTATGATGTCCACCCCCATTCTCAACCCACCGCAAACTGGGGTGTTGGGGATGCACAACATTCAGGATCGTGCAGTGGTTGTTGATGGCGAAATCGTTATCCGACCGATGATGTACTTGGCACTGTCCTACGACCATCGACTCATCGACGGTCGTGAAGCGGTACAATTTTTAGTGGCGATCAAAGGCATGCTGGAGGATCCGGCACGCATCCTGTTGGAGCTGTAAAATGAGTAACTCCTACGACGTAATAGTCATTGGCGGCGGTCCTGCGGGATACCATGCTGGGATCCGAGCTGCCCAGTTGGGTATGAAAACCGCCTGCATCAACATGATGCTGGATAAAAACGACAAGCCCGTGTTGGGCGGCACCTGTCTTAACTGGGGGTGTATCCCTTCCAAGGCTTTGTTAGACGCCTCGCACAAGTTTGTCGAGGCGCAGCACGACTTCGCGGACATGGGTATTAAAACCGGCAAAGTCAGAGCCGATGTGCCAAAAATGATTGCACGCAAAGACGAAGTAGTGGCCGGGCTCACCGGCGGGGTCGCGGCCTTGTTCGAGGGCAACGGCGTTACTTCCTTGCCAGGCAAAGGCCGGCTCTATGCTAATCGTCAGGTTGGCTATACGCCTCATGGGGGTGAGGAGCAGATGCTCCAGGCCGAGCACGTCATTTTAGCTCCCGGGTCAGTGCCTGCGGCTATTCCGCCGGCACCGTTAACCGACGACCTTATAGTCGATTCCACAGGTGCGCTGGAATTTAAGCAAGCTCCTAAGCGGCTGGGTGTGATCGGGGCCGGAGTGATCGGCCTTGAGCTTGGCAGCGTTTGGAATCGTCTTGGATCTGACACCGTGATTTTAGAAGCCATGGATGACTTCTTACCCATGGCCGATCATCGTATCAGTCGGGACGCCAAGCGCATCTTAACCAAACAAGGTTTAGACATTCGCATGGGTGCGCGAGTTATCGGTACGGAAGTGAAGGGTAGCGGCAAAAGTAAATACGTCAGTGTTACTTATCAAGATAAGGACGGTGAGCAGGTACTCGAGGTGGATCGCTTAATCGTTGCGGTGGGTCGTCTGCCCTACACTGAGGGGCTTTTGGCCGCAGATTCGGGCGTAAATCTGGACGAGCGCGGGTTCTTGTATGTCAATGATCTCTGCGCAACCGACGCCACAAATGTATACGCGGTAGGCGATGTAGTACGTGGTCCTATGTTGGCCCACAAAGGCATGGAAGAGGGCATTATGGTAGCCGAGCGGATCGCCGGGCATAAGCCGTTGGTCAATTACGATACGGTACCCAATGTCATCTACACCCATCCAGAAATTGCGTGGGTAGGAAAAACCGAGCAACAGTTAAAGAGCGATGGCGAAGATTTCAATGTAGGCACCTTCCCCTATGCGGCTAATGGGCGTGCGCTAGCAGCGGGAGAGACCGAGGGTATGATTCGACTAATCGCCGATGCCCAAACCGACCGCATTCTCGGCGTTCACGTCATTGGCGCTCAGGCGTCAGAACTGATTGCTCAGGCGGTCATCAGCATGGAGTTCAGCGCATCTGCCGAGGATTTAGGACTGATTATGTTCGCCCATCCGACATTGTCAGAAGGCATTCATGAGGCGGCATTGAGTGCGCGAGGACACGCCATTCATACGGTCAACCGAGCGAAACGATCCTAGGGTCCATCGTAATGGGTCTAAAAACTGAGTTTTAACACCAGGGTTCAATGAGGGAGTAAAAAAGCACCATGAATCTACACGAATATCAGGCCAAGAGTCTGTTTGCCAGCTACGGACTGCCAGTGTCTGAAGGCTATGCGGTAGATACCGCGGATGAGGCGGTAGCTGCTGCGCAAAAAATAGGCGGTGACCGCTGGGTCGTCAAAGTACAGGTTCATGCTGGAGGCCGGGGCAAGGCCGGGGGCGTTAAGCTTGCTGATTCCTTGGACGAGATTCGTGCTTTTGCCGATCAATGGATAGGCAAGAACCTAGTGACCATCCAAACCGATGAGAACGGTCAGCCAGTGAGCAAAATTTACGTCGAAAGCTGCACTGACATCGACCGAGAGCTGTACCTCAGTGCGGTCATCGATCGCGGCAGCCGCCGTGTCGTGTTCATGGCCTCTACCGAAGGCGGGGTAGAAATTGAGCAGGTTGCCGAGGAAACCCCAGAGAAAATCCTTCGAGCGACCGTCGATCCCTTCGTTGGTGCTCAGCCCTATCAGGGCCGCGAACTGGCCTTTAAACTGGGTTTGGAGGGAGCGCAAATACGGCAATTTTCCAACCTTTTCATGGGGTTGTCGAAGTTATTTGAGGAAACAGATTGTTCTTTGTTAGAGATTAATCCTCTCGTTGTCACCACAGATGGCGACATCCACTGCTTGGACGCCAAGATTAATATCGATGGCAATGCCTTGTATCGGCAGCCGGCCATTGCCGAGATGAACGACCCGAGCCAGGAAGATGAGCGCGAGGCTCAGGCCGCAGAATTCAGCCTTAACTATGTGGCCCTTGAGGGCAACATCGGCTGCATGGTCAACGGTGCAGGTTTGGCCATGGGCACCATGGACTTGGTGAAGCTTCATGGTGGCAACCCAGCGAACTTCCTGGATGTGGGCGGTGGCGCGACCAAGGAAGCGGTCGCCGAAGCATTCAAGATCATTCTGTCTGACAGTGCGGTCAAGGCGGTGCTGATCAACATATTTGGTGGCATTGTCAGCTGTGCCACCATTGCTGAAGGAATCATTGGCGCAGTGCAGGAAGTGGGTGTTGATGTGCCCGTGGTGGTGCGATTCGAAGGCAACAATTCCGAGCTAGGCCGCAAGACTCTCGCGGACAGTGGATTGAATATCATTCCCGGCGAATCACTGGTTGATGCCGTCGAAAAAGCCGTAGCTGCAGCGGGAGGTCAAGCATGAGCATTCTGATCAACAAAGATACCAAGGTGATCTGTCAGGGCTTCACCGGCTCTCAGGGCACCCTGCACAGCGAACAGGCCCTCGCATATGGAACTCAGCTCGTCGGCGGCGTGACGCCGGGCAAGGGCGGTACCACTCACTTGGGATTGCCGGTCTTCGACACCGTAGCCGATGCAGTCGCCCAAACCGGTGCTACGGCTAGCGTGATCTACGTGCCTGCCAGCTTCTGCAAAGACTCCATTCTCGAGGCTCTTAATGCGGGTATCGAGTTGATCGTCTGCATTACCGAGGGTATTCCAACCCTAGATATGCTGGTGGTCAAAGCCCGTCTTGAGCTCAGCGGTGCGCGGATGATTGGTCCGAACTGCCCGGGCGTCATCACCCCTGGCGAATGCAAAATAGGCATCATGCCTGGCGACATTCACCTGCCAGGCAAGGTCGGTATCGTATCTCGGTCTGGCACCTTGACCTACGAAGCGGTGAAGCAGACCACTGACCGTGGTTTTGGTCAAAGCTCCTGTGTCGGTATTGGCGGCGATCCGATACCGGGCAGTCACTTTATCGACATTTTGGAGCAGTTTGAGCAGGATCCTGCGACCGAAGCCATTGTCATGGTGGGTGAGATTGGCGGCAATGCCGAAGAGGAAGCTGCAGCCTACATCAAGGCGCACGTGACCAAGCCAGTGGTGGGTTATATAGCTGGTGTGACCGCCCCTCCGGGCAAGCGTATGGGTCATGCAGGAGCCATTATTGCCGGCGGCAAGGGCACCGCAGACGATAAGTTTGCAGCGCTACAGGATGCGGGGGTGCGTACGGTTCGCAGTCTGGCGGAAATCGGCGATGCCTTGGCAGAGGTTACTGGCTGGAGCTAGACCTCAGCGACATTGCTTCAGGGGCACCGGTGCCCCTGAAGCACTTGAATTTACTCGGCTCATCCCCATATCCAAGCGCATATCAGTACTCACTAGCGCAAAGGGGAAACGCCGCATGAGCGATACTCAGTCCGAGAACCAATCCGAAAGTCATTCCGAAACACTCAGTTTTCAAACCGAAGCCAAGCAACTTTTGCAGCTAATGATTCACTCGCTTTACTCCAACCGCGAGATTTTCCTGCGAGAGCTGATTTCCAACGCATCGGATGCTATCGACAAGCTGCGTTTTCGCGCGATCGAAGATGCTTCACTGCTGGGAGACGACGCAGATTTCCACATTGATGTGACCTTTGATAAAGATGCCGGCACCCTGACCATTGCGGACAACGGTATTGGCATGACTCGTGACGACGTAATCGCTCATCTGGGCACCATTGCTAAATCTGGGACTGCTGAGTTTTTGGCAAACCTAACCGGCGACCAAAAGTCCGATTCTCAATTGATTGGTCAGTTTGGCGTGGGCTTCTACAGCGCCTTTATGGTGGCGAAAGAGGTGGAAGTGCTGACCCAAGCGGCTGCTGGTGGTGACGGCGTGCGATGGCGCTCAACCGGCGAAGACGCTTACAGCATAGAAGTGGCCGATAACCTCAGTCGGGGTACTCAGGTCATCCTGCACTTGCAGGAAGATGCATTGGATTTCGCCGAAGACGCACGCTTGCGGAACATCGTTACCCGATACTCGGATCATATTGGTGTGCCAGTTCGGATGTTCTCGACCCCTGGCTATGGCGCGTCAGAAGACGAAGAATTCGTGCCGGAACTGGAAAGCGTGAACTCTGCCCAAGCCCTATGGACCAGATCCCGCTCCGAGGTAGAGGATGATGAGTACAAAGAGTTTTACAAGCATGTGTCTCACGACTTTGAGGATCCGCTGACCTGGAGTCATAACAAGGTCGAAGGCAAGTTCGAGTACACTAGCCTGATTTACCTCCCCAAGCGTGCACCCTTTGATTTGTACAACCGCGACTTACCTAAGGGCTTGAAGCTTTACGTTCAGCGCGTGTTCATTATGGATGATGCAGACCAGTTTCTGCCCTTGTATCTGCGCTTTGTGAAAGGCGTGATCGATTCTAACGATCTGCCATTGAACGTATCCCGAGAGATTTTGCAGCAAGACGAGCGAGTCACTTCCATCCGTAACGCGGTCACCAAGCGGGTGCTCAGCATGCTGGAGGACATGGCCAAGAAGGAACCTGAGCAGTATCAAGCCTTCTGGAACGAATTTGGCGAAGTGATCAAAGAGGGGGCAGGGGAGGATTTTGCTAATCGCGCGACGATAGCCAAACTGCTTCGTTTCGCCTCAACAGCCGGCGATGGCAGCACCAAGAGCGTCGGGCTGGAAGATTATATTGCCCGGAAAAAAGAAGACCAGGAGAGCATCTACTACATCTGCGCCGAAACCTACGAAACGGCGAGCAACAGCCCGCACCTAGAGATCTTCAAAGACAAGGGTGTGGAAGTGCTGCTGATGTATGATCGCATCGACGAATGGCTGATGAGCTCGTTGAATGAATACGATGGCGTGCCCTTCGTTGATGTCATGCGCGGTGATGTGACCTTGCCCGGTGAGTCCAAGGCCGGCGACGACAAGGAGGGCGAAGAGGCAGAAGAGCATCCGTTGACCGAGCGTATTCAAGCGGTCATCGGTGACAAAGTAGAAGGAGTGCGGCCCTCTAAGCGTCTAACGGATTCTCCTGCCTGCTTGGTGCTTTCGGACTATGGCGTTGGTATTCAAATGCGCAAGATACTTGAAGCCAGCGGTCAATCAATGCCTGAAACCAAACCATTCTTTGAATTCAACGCTGACCACCCGCTGCTGCACCGGCTTGATACCGAGGTGGACGAGGATCGTTTTGCGGAGCTGGTCGAGTTGTTGTTCGACCAAGCAAGCCTGGCCGAAGGTGGTATTTTGCAAGACCCGGCAACCTACGTGGCGCGTATGAATCGTTTGTTGATGGACTTGCTGCCCGCCACGGACGGCTAGCGACGTATCTATCTGTTGCTCAAGCCGTCAGAATAAGGGCAAGTGCATCAAAGAGAAGGTCTGAGCCAGCAAGCCGATGAATGTAGCCATTATTGGTGGCGGTAACTTTGGGACCGCCATTGCCAACATTATTGCCCGCAACGGGTATACGACTTTTCTGTGGATGCGCGACCCTGAACAGGTAGCTCAAACGATCGAGGCCGGAGAGAACCTGCGCTACCTGCCAGGGCATCTGTTAGAGCTAGGTGTGCAACCCACTGCTGACATGGGAGAAGCCACCAAGAACTCAAGATTGATCTTTGTTGCGGTGCCAAGTGCCAGCTTTGCCTCTGTGTGCCGTGAAATGGCTCCGTTTATAACTGCAGATGACATCCTTATCAGCGCAACGAAGGGAATCGAGCCTGACGGCTTCCGGCTCATGAGTCAGTTACTTGGCGATCTCACCCCCAGTAAGCATACAGGTGCCATTTCTGGCCCTAATCTAGCTGAAGAAATTGCCCAACAGCAGTATGCGGGCACGGTCATTGCCACCCACCATCAGGACGATGCGGCATTGGTCCAAGAGGTCATGCGTAACGATACGTTGCGTGTCTATGCTAGCGCCGATGTCTATGGCGTCGAGTTGGGCGGGGCGCTGAAGAACATTTACGCCATTGTTTGTGGTTTGGCGGCAGGTCTCGATGTTGGCCAGAACACCATAGGCCTGTTGGTGACCAGGGCCTTAGCCGAAATGAGCCGCTTCGCCGTCTCCATGGGAGGCAATCCATTTACCTTTCTCGGCTTAGCCGGCGTAGGGGATTTGTTGGTCACCTGCACTTCACCGCTTAGCCGAAATCACCAATTGGGCACTCGTATCGCCAAGGGCATGACATTGGAAGAGGCATCAGACTCTTTGGGTAAGCTGGCCGAGGGCGTTAACACCCTGCGTTTGGTTCACGGCAAAAGTCATGAGTTGGGTGTTTATATGCCGCTTGTGGATGGTTTGTACCAGATTTTATTTGAGGAACGCGGTATTGGGGAAGTAATCAGCACACTAATGGGCAGTTCCGAGGGGTCGGATGTGGAATTCGTGGACCCGTCACGGTGGCGATGAGCCAACCGCCGGACGCCTTCACCATTGGCGAGTTGATTGAAGAGGTCTTTCAGCGCTTTGACGAGGCTCCTCTGAGTTATGGTCACGGTACCGACAATCCTTGGGACGAAGCCGTTTATCTGGTGCTCAGCGTAACCGGTGCAGCCGATGACGAAGGCTCGCTGAACCTGGTTGTGGGACCAGACGCCCAGCAACGTATTCGGGAACTGGCCAGCCGCCGGATAGGAGAACGCGCGCCCTTGGCTTATCTACTGGGTGAGTGCTACTTCATGGGGCAGCGATTTTTGGTGTCTCCGGGTGTTATGATTCCACGCTCGCCCATTGGTTATTTGCTTGGGCAACCGCTGGAGGACTGGGTTTCCCCTGAGGTGACTCGAATTGTCGACATCTGCGCCGGTGTCGGTTGTCTGGGCATTTTAGCCGCTCAACGCTATCCCGAAGCCGAGGTCAGCTTGGTTGAACTGGATGCGCAAGCCGCCAAGTTGGCCAAGCAGAACGTTGTCTTACACAATCTCCAAGACCGCGTGCAGGTGGTACAAGGTGATGCCTGCCAATGGTTAGCTGAGCAAAGTGATTGTTGGGATCTGGTACTAACCAATCCTCCTTACGTTGACGCGGCAGATATGCATATCCTTCCTCAAGAGTACCGCCATGAACCAGAGCAGGGGTTGGCTGGTGGTGAGGACGGTCTTAGCCTCGTGGATCAGCTTCTACCGCTAGTACCAGGTCGGCTAACCTCCGAGGGTATTTTTCTCTGTGAAGTTGGCGCCAGTGCACCAGCGATGCAGAGAAAATACCCGGATCTGCCCATTCAGTGGTTGGAGTTGCCAGAGGGTGGGGAGGGTGTGTTCCTGTGGGATTTACGCACTTAATCTATTGTCCATTGATACTGCGAACCGCTAAGTGCTCGGTTGCTGTTTACCCAAGTAAAATGTTACTTCAATGAACTATCTTGGGCTCGCTCCGATTCCTTAGAGCTGTCTCGCCACTCATCTGGTATTTGGTACCGCTTATCGATTTTGCATCTGTGCTGAGTCTTCCGTCGTGAATCGTTGCGCCCGAATTTTTGTAATGACACGCGCTTTTTTTCTCGCAATATCGGGCTTTCTTCCAGCGACCGACTACACAGCGGTTTGTAGCGGATCGTCTGGGTAGTCGGCTAAAGCTTGATTACGTCTGATTAATACGAGGAAGCCACATTAGCTCATAGGAACTTGGTTGGCACAGTTTATTCAGCCAGCCAGTGCCAGGTTCTATTGGGTCGCGATTTGAGTCGCCAAAGTTGTTGATTGGAGCCACAAACAAG
>Ga0129352_10245014_pt1 | contig 12851 bp, 8 predicted proteins | sample CPBNA1_6_FD_105429 | JGI IMG/M metagenome (GOLD analysis project Ga0129352, IMG submission 105429) | Freshwater to marine salinity gradient microbial communities from Chesapeake Bay, USA - CPBay_Sum_27_0.2_RNA1 (Metagenome Metatranscriptome) | ecosystem: Environmental > Aquatic > Marine >... | reverse complement strand
ATTGAAACAACAATAATTATGGCTAAAGAAACATTTGACCGGTCGAAACCCCACTTAAATATTGGAACTATTGGTCACGTAGATCACGGAAAAACAACTCTTACTGCAGCAATCACAAAAGTGCTTGCAGATGCAGGTTTTTCTGAAGCAAGAAGCTTTGATCAAATTGACAACGCTCCTGAAGAAAAAGAGCGTGGAATCACGATCAACACTTCACACGTTGAATACCAAACAGCAAATCGTCACTACGCACACGTGGATTGTCCAGGTCACGCCGACTATGTAAAGAACATGGTTACTGGTGCTGCTCAAATGGATGGTGCTATACTTGTTGTTGCTGCAACAGATGGCCCTATGCCACAAACTAGAGAACATATCCTTTTGGGACGCCAAGTAGGTGTACCACGTATTGTAGTGTTCTTGAATAAAGCAGACATGGTGGATGATGAAGAATTACTAGAATTAGTTGAAATGGAAGTACGTGAATTACTTTCTTTTTATGACTATGACGGAGATAATACACCTGTTGTTTTAGGTTCTGCTCTTGGAGCATTGAACGGAGAGCAAAAATGGGTCGATACCGTAGTGAAATTAATGGATGAAGTAGATACATGGATCGAATTGCCCAAGCGTGACGTCGAAAAAGACGCTCTAATGCCTGTGGAAGATGTATTCTCAATTACTGGTCGTGGTACTGTTGCTACTGGTCGTATTGAAACAGGAGTATTCAATACTGGAGATGAAGTTGATATCATTGGTATGGGTGCTGAAAAATTAAAATCTACAGTTACCGGAGTTGAGATGTTTAGAAAAATATTAGACCGTGGGGAAGCTGGAGATAACGTAGGTATCCTTTTGAGAGGTATCGAAAAAACCGATATCAAAAGAGGTATGGTAATCTGTAAGCCAGGTTCTGTAACTCCTCACGCTAAATTTAAAGCCGAGGTATATATCTTGAAAAAAGAAGAAGGTGGTCGTCACACACCATTCCATAACAACTACCGTCCACAGTTTTACGTTCGTACTACTGACGTTACAGGAAATATTGCTTTACCTGACGGAGTTGAAATGGTAATGCCTGGTGATAACTTAACGATCAATGTTGACTTAATTAGCCCAATCGCTTTAAGCATTGGACTACGTTTTGCGATCCGTGAAGGGGGTAGAACTGTAGGGGCTGGACAGGTTACCGAAATCCTAGACTAAGTAAAATGTTTTTAAAATGACATTGAAGGTGTCCCGTAAACACGGGACGCCTTTTGTGTCAAATAAAAACGGGTTTAGCTCAGTTGGTAGAGCACTGGTCTCCAAAACCAGGTGTCGGGAGTTCGAGCCTCTCAACCCGTGCTGATAAAAATAATAGATGGCAGCAATGATTGATTATATAAAAGATTCATTTGAGGAATTAAAAAATAACGTTTCTTGGACTGAACGTTCCGAACTTCAGCGTTTGGTAGTCATTGTACTTGTGTTTTCTGTCCTATTTTCTTTGGCAATATGGGGTGCAGACACCTTGCTATCCAAAGTGATACAGTTTTATTTTAATTTGATCGGATAAGGATGGCTACAACGACAAGCGATAAAAAATGGTATGTAGTTCGTGCTGTGAGCGGTCAAGAGGCAAAAATCAAAGACTACATCATGTCTGAGATTACACGCTTTAGTTACGACCACCTTGTTGAGGACATTTTAGTTCCTACAGAAAAGGTTGTACAAATTCGCAATGGAAAAAAGATTAGTAAAGAGCGCACTTATTTTCCAGGATATATTATGATCAAAGCAAATTTATCTGGAGAACTTCCACACATCATCAAGTCAGTTACCAATGTTATTGGATTTTTAGGAGAGACCAAAGGGGGAGAGCCCATACCTATGCGTGAAGCAGAAGTTAACAGAATGCTTGGTAAGGTGGATGAATTAGCCCTTACTACAGAACACATTTCCATTCCTTTCAACGTAGGTGAAAATGTAAAAGTTATTGATGGTCCATTTAACGGATTTACGGGGACTATCGAAAAAGTAAATGAAGAAAAACGCAAACTCGAAGTGATGGTTAAAATCTTCGGACGAAAGACCCCGCTAGAGTTGAGTTATATGCAAGTAGAAAAACTATAAATGTTACATAAATTAAGATGGTGTAGCCGCTTCCAACTTCTACACCCCCTTAAAATTAAATTAGACAATGGCAAAAGAAGTAAGTAAAGTATTAAAACTACAAGTTCGGGGAGGTGCTGCGAATCCATCGCCACCGGTTGGACCCGCGCTCGGATCTGCAGGAGTCAATATCATGGAGTTTTGTAAGCAGTTTAATGCACGAACCCAAGATAAACCTGGTAAAGTTTTACCAGTAGCGATTACTGTATATGTTGACAAGTCCTTTGAGTTTGTCATCAAGACTCCGCCAGCGGCCGTTCAACTGATGGAAGCAGCCAAAGCTAAAAAAGGTTCTGGAGAACCCAATCGAAAAAAAGTGGCTACGGTCACTTGGGATCAGGTAAAAGTTATCGCAGAAGATAAAATGCCTGACCTCAATGCCTTTACCGTAGAGTCTGCTATGAAAATGGTAGCGGGTACGGCACGTTCGATGGGATTCAAAATCTCAGGAGAAGCTCCCTTTTAATTTTTAATAGTAAGCAATGGCTAGATTAAGTAAAAAACAAAAAGAAGCGCGAGCAAAAGTAGATCCTAAAAAAATCTATTCACTCCAAGAAGCTTCTGCTTTGGTAAAAGAAATTACCAATACAAAATTTGATGCGAGCGTTGACTTGGCAGTTCGACTGGGTGTTGATCCCAAAAAAGCCAATCAAATTGTTCGTGGTGTAGTTACCCTACCTCACGGTACAGGAAAGGACGTTCGCGTTCTCGCCTTGGTAACTCCAGATAAAGAAGCAGATGCCAAAGAGGCAGGTGCAGATTTTATAGGTCTTGATGACTACCTTCAGAAGATCAAAGAAGGATGGACCGACGTTGACGTAATTGTCACTATGCCCAGTGTGATGGGAAAATTAGGCCCTTTAGGTCGTGTATTAGGTCCTCGTGGCTTAATGCCCAACCCCAAAACGGGAACTGTCACCATGGATATCAAAAAGGCTGTAGCCGACGTCAAAGGAGGTAAAATTGATTTTAAAGTGGATAAGACAGGAATTGTTCATGCTTCCATTGGAAAAGCATCTTTTTCTGCGGAAAAGATTTTTGAAAATGCAGATGAGCTGTTGAAAACCATTTTAAAGTTAAAGCCTTCAACCTCAAAAGGAATTTATGTCAAAAGCGTTTATATGTCTAGTACGATGAGTCCTGGGATTTCCATAGACACCAAACTAGCCTAACGCACAATACGCAAGCAATGACAAGACAAGAAAAAAACGAAGCAATTGAAAGCCTTAAAGAAGCATTAGGAGGAGTTAAAAACCTTTATTTAGCGGATATTGCAGGGTTGGATGCAAAACAAACAAGCAACCTGAGAAGGGCTTGTTTCAAGCAGAATATAAAACTGCAAGTGGTTAAAAATACATTACTCGCCAAAGCTATGGAAGCTTCCGTTCATGACTTTGGAGAGTTGACAGGGATCCTGAAAGGGAATACCTCGTTGATGTTTTCCGAATCGGGAAATGCACCTGCAAAGGTGATCAAGGACTTTAGAAAAAAGTCGGACAAACCCATTTTAAAAGGTGCTTTTATTGAAGAAGCCGTTTACATTGGGGATGACCAACTAGACGCCTTAGTTGCGATCAAATCTAAAGATGAGTTGATTGGAGATATTTTAACATTGTTACAATCGCCAACCAAAAACGTGGTTTCTGCACTTCAGTCAGGAGGTGGGAAACTCTCTGGAATTTTAAAAACACTTTCAGAACGTTAAACCCTGACCCAAAAAAGTACGCACTCGAATTAACACAATAAAGTTTTAACAGAAAAATTAGTAACATGGCAGATTTAAAAGAATTCGCAGAACAACTAGTCAACTTGACGGTAAAAGAAGTCAATGAGTTGGCAGATATTTTAAAAGATGAGTACGGAATCGAACCTGCAGCTGCTGCAGTTGCGGTTGCTGGACCTGCTGGTGGCGGAGCCACTGGAGATGCAGCAGAGGAAAAGTCAGAATTTGACGTGATCCTTAAAGCCGCGGGAGGTTCTAAACTCGCAGTAGTAAAATTAGTAAAGGAATTGACTGGTCTTGGGCTTAAAGAAGCTAAAGAATTAGTTGACGGTGCACCCGCTCCATTGAAAGAAGGAGTTGCTAAAGATGAAGCTGAAGCGCTTCAAAAATCTCTAGAAGAAGCAGGTGCCGAGGTTGAGCTTAAGTAGTCTCAATCCATACCAATAGAGGTCTAGGCTTTTGGATTTTTTCCAAAGGCCTATCCCTTTTTAATGTCCGCCCCTTTTGTATGATGACCCTTAAAAACACAGTTAGATGCCTAGTAAACAGAGCCAAAGAACCAACTTCGCAGGAGCAAAACACACTCCCAATTATCCTGATTTTCTGGATATTCAAATTAAATCTTTTCAAGATTTTTTTCAGCTAGAAACAAAATCTGACGAACGTAATGTAGAAGGTCTCTTCAATACGTTTAAAGAAAATTTCCCCATTTCAGATACCAGAAATCAATTTGCTCTCGAATTTTTAGACTATTTCGTGGATCCTCCACGCTATTCAATTCAAGAATGTATCGAAAGAGGACTGACTTATTCCGTTCCGCTTAAGGCACGTTTAAAACTGTATTGTAACGATCTAGAGCACGAAGATTTTGAAACAATTGTCCAAGATGTCTTTTTAGGGACTATCCCCTATATGACACCTAGCGGTACTTTTGTTATCAATGGTGCAGAACGTATTGTTGTTTCTCAATTACACCGTTCACCTGGAGTTTTCTTTGGACAATCCTTTCACGCCAACGGTACAAAATTATACTCAGCCCGAGTGATTCCATTTAAGGGTTCTTGGATTGAATTTGCTACGGATATCAATAGCGTTATGTACGCCTACATTGACCGTAAGAAAAAATTACCTGTAACGACTTTGTTCCGAGCGATTGGTTTCGAACATGATCGTGACATCCTTGAAATTTTTGATCTTGCAGAAGAAATTAAAGTAACCAAAGCAGGACTAAAACGAGTTTTAGGAAGAAAATTGGCAGCACGTGTATTAAAGACTTGGCATGAAGACTTTGTCGATGAAGATACAGGAGAAGTTATTTCTATTGAGCGTAACGAAATTATCATCGATCGGGATACTATCCTCGAAAAGGAACACATCGATGAGATTATGGAGGCAAGTGTAAAAAACATTCTTTTACACAAAGTCGATGCGCATATGTCAGACTATGCCATCATTTACAATACTCTGCAAAAAGATCCAACCAATTCCGAAAAAGAAGCGGTAGAGCATATTTATCGCCAGTTGCGTAATGCAGAACCACCAGACGAAGATACTGCTCGTGGAATCATCGATAAGCTGTTTTTCTCTGACCAAAGGTATAACCTAGGTGAAGTAGGACGTTATCGAATGAATAAAAAACTCGGTTTAGATGTTGAAATGGACAAACAAGTTTTGACCAAATTAGATATCATTACCATTGTAAAATATTTGATTGAATTGATCAACTCTAAAGCAGAGATTGATGATATCGACCACCTTTCCAACCGACGTGTACGAACAGTAGGAGAGCAGTTGTCTTCTCAGTTTGGAGTAGGTCTTGCCCGTATGGCAAGAACCATCCGAGAGCGTATGAATGTGCGGGATAACGAGGTATTTACTCCCATTGATCTAATTAACGCGAAAACATTATCCTCAGTAATCAACAGTTTCTTTGGAACCAACCAGTTGTCGCAGTTTATGGATCAAACCAATCCATTGGCAGAAATTACCCACAAACGTCGTTTGTCTGCCTTAGGACCTGGAGGACTTTCTCGAGAACGTGCTGGATTTGAGGTGCGGGATGTACACTACACCCACTATGGTCGCCTTTGTCCTATTGAAACTCCTGAAGGACCGAATATTGGATTGATATCCTCCCTTGGAGTATATGCAAAAGTGAACAATCTTGGCTTTATTGAGACACCTTATCGTAAAGTTGAAAACGGAAAGATCAACTTGAAAGAAACTCATTACCTCAGTGCTGAGGAAGAAGAGGATCAGTTGATTGCTCAAGCCAATATCAACTTTGATAAATCTGGACAGATACTCGATGATAAAATCATTGCCCGAGATCAAGCCGATTTCCCTGTGGTGTCTCCCGAACAGATTAACTATACCGACGTAGCGCCCAATCAGATCGCTTCGATTTCAGCATCTTTAATTCCCTTTTTGGAACATGATGATGCCAACCGTGCGCTGATGGGATCTAACATGATGCGTCAGGCAGTACCTCTTTTACGTCCTGAGTCTCCTATTGTGGGAACAGGATTGGAAAAGCAAGTTGCTTCGGATTCTCGTGTTTTGATCAATGCGGAAAGTGACGGTGTAGTTGAGTATGTCGATGCAGAAAAAATATCTATCCGTTATGACTTTACAGAAGAACAAGGTCTGGTTAGTTTTGATGGGAATTTAAAATCTTATAATCTAGTTAAATTTAGAAAAACCAACCAAGGTACTTGTATCAACCTAAAGCCGATAGTAAAAAAGGGTGATCGTGTTTCTAAAGGTCAGGTCTTGTGTCAGGGGTATGCTACCGAAGCTGGAGAATTGGCTTTGGGAAGAAATATGAAAGTAGCCTTCATGCCTTGGAAAGGGTACAACTTTGAAGATGCAATCGTGATTTCTGAAAAAGTAGTTCGACAAGACATTTTTACCTCCATTCACATTGATGAATATTCTTTGGATGTTCGCGATACAAAATTGGGAACGGAAGAGTTGACCAACGACATCCCGAATGTCAGTGAAGAAGCTACGAAAGACTTGGATGAAAATGGAATGATCCGCATTGGAGCTGAAGTCAATCCTGGAGATATTTTAATAGGGAAAATTACTCCTAAGGGAGAATCTGACCCTACTCCAGAAGAAAAATTATTACGCGCTATTTTTGGGGATAAAGCAGGAGATGTAAAAGATGCTTCGTTGAAAGCACCACCCTCTTTACGTGGAGTAGTAATTGACAAAAAACTCTTTACCCGTTCGGTAAAAGACAAACGCAAACGCAACCAAGACAAGCAAGAATTGGAGGCACTAGAAGATGTGTTTGACGTAAAATTTGAAGAATTGAAAACTGTTTTGATTGATAAACTGTTTTCAATAGTCAATGGTAAAACCTGTCAAGGAATCACCAACGACCTAGGTGAAGAAATTCTTCCAAAAGGCAAGAAATACACCTTAAAGTTACTTTCCGCAGTGGAGGACTATACCCATTTAGCGAAAAGTACTTGGACGACTTCAAAGGAAACCAACGAATTGATCGCAGATTTGATTCACAACTACAAAATCAAAGAAAATGATCTGCAAGGAGCCCTTCGTCGCGAGAAATTTACGATCAGTGTGGGAGATGAACTTCCTGCAGGAATCAAAAAATTAGCAAAAGTATACATAGCGAAAAAGCGCAAGCTTAAAGTAGGAGATAAAATGGCAGGACGTCATGGAAACAAAGGGATTGTAGCTCGAATTGTCCGTGAGGAAGAAATGCCATTCCTCGAAGACGGAACGCCAGTAGATATCGTATTGAATCCATTAGGTGTACCTTCTCGAATGAATATTGGTCAGATTTATGAAACCGTTTTAGGATGGGCAGGTCAAAACTTAGGAGAGAAATATGCTACTCCTATATTTGATGGAGCCTCTATAGATCAGATCAATGCCTTGACAGAAAAAGCCAATGTACCTTTATATGGACATACATATTTGTATGATGGAGGGACAGGAGAGCGCTTTGACCAGCCTGCTACAGTAGGGGTGATTTATATGTTAAAATTAGGACATATGGTCGATGACAAAATGCACTCGCGTTCTATTGGACCGTATTCATTGATTACGCAACAACCTCTAGGAGGTAAAGCACAATTTGGAGGTCAGCGTTTTGGAGAAATGGAAGTATGGGCACTCGAAGCCTATGGAGCATCCAGCACCCTTCAAGAAATTTTGACCGTAAAATCCGATGATGTGGTAGGTAGAGCAAAAACCTATGAAGCCATTGTGAAAGGCGATACATTGCCAGAACCTGGATTGCCCGAATCCTTCAACGTATTGATGCACGAGCTGAAGGGACTAGGACTTGACATTCGATTGGAAGAATAATTTTTAAAAAGACGAAATTTAGCTATGGCTAGAAATAACGAAATCATTACGCAAAAAAATTCAATAAAATCTCTATTGGTTTAGCCTCGCCTGAGATCATCCTAGGAAACTCTCGTGGAGAAGTATTAAAGCCTGAGACGATCAATTATCGGACACACAAACCAGAACGTGACGGACTTTTCTGTGAGCGCATCTTTGGCCCAGTCAAAGATTTTGAATGCGCCTGTGGAAAATATAAAAGAATCCGTTATAAAGGAATCGTTTGTGACCGTTGTGGGGTAGAAGTTACTGAAAAGAAAGTCCGAAGAGACCGTGTGGGGCACATCAACTTGGTGGTACCTGTAGCACATATTTGGTATTTTCGTTCACTTCCTAACAAGATTGGATATTTACTTGGACTTCCTTCCAAGAAGCTCGATATGATTATCTATTATGAGCGCTATGTAGTCATCCAACCTGGAATTGGCAAAAATGAAGAAGGTGAACCTTTGCAATCGATGGACTTCTTGACGGAGGAAGAATACCTGAACGTCATGGAGCAAATCCCGCTAGAAAACCAGTATTTGGAAGACTCAGACCCGGAAAAGTTTATTGCTAAAATGGGTGCAGAATGTTTAATTGAATTGCTTTCTCGCATCGATTTGGAATCCCTTTCTTTTGAATTGCGTCATAAGGCAAACAACGAAACATCAAAACAACGTAAAACAGAAGCCTTAAAGCGACTACAAGTTGTTGAGGCGTTTCGCGATGCCAATGAACGTGGAGAAAACCTTCCTGAGTGGATGATCATGAAAGTGATTCCAGTAATTCCACCTGAATTACGACCTTTAGTTCCACTAGATGGAGGACGTTTTGCCACTTCAGATTTGAACGACCTTTATCGTCGTGTGATTATTCGAAACAACCGTTTGAAGCGTTTGGTAGAGATCAAAGCTCCTGAGGTGATCTTGCGAAACGAAAAGCGAATGTTACAAGAATCTGTAGATTCCTTATTTGATAATACACGTAAAGCTTCAGCAGTAAAAACAGACTCCAACCGTCCTTTAAAATCACTTTCGGATTCACTTAAAGGAAAGCAAGGACGTTTCCGACAAAACCTATTGGGTAAACGAGTAGATTACTCTGCCCGTTCAGTAATTGTTGTGGGACCTGAGTTAAAACTATTTGAATGTGGATTGCCTAAAGATATGGCAGCCGAATTGTACAAACCCTTCATTATCCGCAAGATTATTGAAAGAGGAATTGTGAAAACGGTCAAATCTGCGAAAAAGATAATCGATCGAAAAGAACACGTAGTTTGGGATATTTTGGAAAATGTATTGAAAGGTCATCCGGTACTCTTGAACCGTGCACCCACACTACACCGTTTGGGTATCCAAGCATTCCAGCCTAAACTTATTGAAGGAAAAGCCATCCAACTACATCCTCTGGTTTGTACTGCCTTTAATGCAGACTTTGACGGAGACCAGATGGCGGTTCATTTACCTTTAGGACCTGAGGCCATCCTGGAAGCACAGCTTTTAATGTTGGCATCCCACAATATACTAAACCCAGCAAATGGATCACCCATCACCGTACCCTCACAAGACATGGTATTGGGATTGTACTATATGACCAAAGCTCGAAAGTCAACGCCGAAAGAAAAAGTAAAAGGCGAAGGCTTGACCTTCTATTCAGTAGAAGAAGTACATATAGCATACAATGAAAAGCGTGTGAATCTCAATGCGATGATCAAAATCAGAACAAAGGTACTTAACGATGCAGGAGTTCTGGAAAATCAAATTATTGATACAACGGTAGGACGTGTCTTGTTCAACGAAGTTGTTCCAGAAGCAGCAGGTTTCTTTAATGTGGTCTTGACCAAGAAAAACTTACGCGAAATCATTGGAGATGTTCTCAAAGTGACTAGCGTTCCTGAAACTGCAGCCTTTTTGGATAAAATCAAAGGCATGGGATATGGATTTGCCTTTAAAGGCGGTCTCTCCTTTAGCTTAGGAGATATTATTATTCCACCAGAAAAACTCACCATGATTGACGAGGCCAATGGTCAAGTCGATAGCGTTATCGGAAACTATAACATGGGTCTGATTACCAACAATGAGCGATATAATCAGGTGATTGACATTTGGACTTCTACCAATGCAAAATTGACCGAATTGGCAATGAAACGTATTAGTGAAGACCAACAAGGATTTAATTCTGTATTTATGATGTTGGATTCTGGAGCTCGGGGATCTAAAGAACAAATACGTCAGTTAACCGGTATGCGGGGCTTGATGGCAAAACCCAAAAAATCTAACGTAGGTGGAGGAGAAATTATCGAAAATCCGATTCTTTCAAACTTTAAAGAAGGACTTTCGATTTTGGAATACTTTATCTCTACCCACGGAGCACGAAAAGGGCTTGCTGATACCGCATTAAAAACAGCAGATGCGGGTTATCTAACCCGTCGTCTTCACGATGTATCTCAAGACGTCATTGTCAATATTGAAGATTGCGAAACGTTACGAGGAGTAGAAGTCAAACCTCTCAAGAAAAACGAGGAGGTTGTAGAGACACTTGGTGAACGTATTTTAGGACGCGTTACCCTACACGATATTGTAGATCCTCGTACCAATGAGGTTATCATTGCTTCTGGAGAAGAAGTCAAAGAAGCACATATTGCCCGAATAAAAGATACACCTATAGAGTCTGCCGAAGTCCGTTCTCCCTTGACTTGTGCTGCCCAATACGGGATATGTGCAAAATGTTATGGTAGAAACCTTGCTACTGGTAAAATGGTTCAACGTGGTGAAGCTGTAGGGGTAATTGCAGCTCAATCTATTGGAGAGCCAGGTACTCAGTTGACTTTAAGAACCTTCCACGTAGGAGGAGTTGCAGGGAATATCTCTGAGGAGAACAAGCTCGTCACCAAGTTTGATGGAGTTGCTGAAATTGAAGATCTAAAGACTGTTAATGGTAAAGATGCCGATGGTAAAGATGCTGAAATTGTCATTTCGAGAACTACGGAAATTAAAATTTTAGACGCTAAAACCAAAAGCGTACTCAGTACCAACAACATTCCTTATGGTTCATCACTTCAAATTAAGAATGGAGCGAAAGTTAAAAAAGGAACTATTGTGTGCCAGTGGGATCCATTCAACGGTGTAATTGTTTCTGAGTTTACAGGGAAAATTGTATTTGAAAACATCGAACAAGGAGTAACCTATCAAGTAGAAATTGATGAACAAACTGGTTTCCAAGAAAAAGTAATTTCTGAATCTAGAAACAAAAAAATCATTCCCACCTTATCCATTGCGGACAAGAAAGGAAATGTATTGCGATCCTACAATTTACCTGTGGGAGCTCACTTGATTGTCAATGAGGGAGACCAGATAGAAGAAGGAAAAATTCTAGTGAAAATTCCACGTAAATCTGCAAAATCTGGAGATATTACAGGAGGTTTGCCTCGTGTAACGGAATTATTCGAAGCACGAAATCCATCCAATCCTGCTGTAGTCTCTGAAATTGACGGGGTGGTTTCTTTTGGTAAAATCAAAAGAGGAAATCGTGAGATCATTGTAGAATCTAAGTTTGGATACATCAAAAAATATTTGGTCAAACTTTCCAATCAGATTTTGGTTCAAGAAAACGATTTTGTTAAAGCGGGAATGCCATTATCTGACGGATCGACAACTCCAGCGGATATTTTGAACATCAAAGGGCCTTCTGCTGTGCAGCAATACCTCGTGAATGAAATCCAAGAAGTTTATAGACTTCAAGGAGTGAAAATCAATGACAAACATTTTGAAGTCGTTGTGCGCCAAATGATGCGTAAGGTTCGTATACTAGATCCAGGAGATTCTATTTTCTTAGAAAATCAGTTGGTTTTCCGTTACGACTTTATCAAAGAAAATGACACTTTATTTGGAATGAAAATTGTAGAAGAAGTTGGAGATTCTGAAAACCTAAAGCAAGGACAGATTGTTTCTTCACGTCAGTTGCGTGATGAAAATTCATTGCTAAAACGCGAAGACAAGAATTTGGTAGTAGCCCGAGATGCTGCTGCAGCAACAGCCAAGCCAGAATTGCAGGGGATTACCCGTGCATCGCTACAAACCAAGTCCTTTATCTCTGCAGCTTCCTTCCAGGAAACTACCAAGGTATTGAACGAAGCAGCGGTAAACGGAAAAGTAGATTTCTTAGAAGGTTTGAAAGAGAATGTCATTGTGGGGCATAAGATCCCTGCTGGTACAGGACTGAGAACTTATAACGATATTATTGTAGGTTCAAAAGAGGAATATAAAAGTCTTTTGATTGACAAAGAAGAGGAAATAAGTTTCTAAACATGAGTGATAAAAAAGCCCCAAAGCCAAAACAGTTAGACATTGCCATCGATGAAGAGGTGGCAGATGGGGTCTATTCTAATTTGGCAATCATTAATCACTCTGCTTCTGAGTTTATCGTAGATTTTATTACAGTCATGCCAGGTGCGCCCAAGGCACGTGTAAAGTCACGTGTGATTTTGACACCAGAACATGCTAAACGTTTTAAAAAAGCACTGGAAGATAACATCCAACGTTTTGAAAATGTGCATGGCACAATAGAAACAAATGACCCTCCGCCAATACCCCTTAATTTTGGGCCTGCT
>Ga0129352_10021347_pt1 | contig 13020 bp, 14 predicted proteins | sample CPBNA1_6_FD_105429 | JGI IMG/M metagenome (GOLD analysis project Ga0129352, IMG submission 105429) | Freshwater to marine salinity gradient microbial communities from Chesapeake Bay, USA - CPBay_Sum_27_0.2_RNA1 (Metagenome Metatranscriptome) | ecosystem: Environmental > Aquatic > Marine >... | reverse complement strand
GTAGTGGTGCAAACGCAACAGTAGGTCATGGACTTGGTGTAGCACCTAAAATGATAATCTTAAAAAATACAAGTGAAGTTTATGGTTGGCAAGTTTATCATGCTTCTCTTGGAAATACAAAATATGTATCTTTAAATAGCACAGATGCACAAGCTACTTCTTCACAATCTTGGAATAACACTTCTCCAACATCTACTGTATTTTCTGTAGGTGCTAGTGATTCAAATAACAAATCAGGAAATACAATAATTGCTTATTGTTTCGCAGAGAAAGCAGGTTACAGCAAGTTTGGTTCTTATGTTGGTAATGGAAATGCTGATGGTAGCTTTATTTACACTGGCTTTAAACCAGCTTGGGTTATGTATAAAGTGTCAAGCACTACAAGTGATTGGTATATACAAGATAATAAAAGATTAACTTACAATGTTAATAATACAAGATTAGAAGCTAATAATTCTGATGCAGAAGTTACTGGTGCAGCAGATTCAATAGATATGCTTTCAAATGGTTTTAAAATGAGAAACGCATCAGCTTCATTTAATGCTTCTGGTGCTACATACATCTACATGGCATTTGGTCAATCATTAGTAGGTTCAAACAATGTACCATGTACAGCAAGGTAATAAAATAATATGGCAATAATAAAAATTAAAAACCCAGCAATAGATTTAGATGCAGCAGAGATTCCTAATCTTGATGCAAGTAAAATAACTACTGGTAACTTTGATGCAAGTCGTATCGGAAGTGGTACTTTTGCAGACGCAAGAATAGCAGCATCTAATGTATCTCAACACGCAACATCATTTGATGATAATAAAATTGTTAATGATATTTCTACACTTGCTTTAAGACAAGCATCTAACGAAAACAAAGCTGCTTACAATACTAACTCAATGTATGTTGATGTATTTCAAGATAGCACAGGAATTACTGGTTTAACTAATGTTCAAAGAAATAGTTTAGAATTTATAAGTTCAGTTTCTTCAATTACAGATAGTTCAGTAGTATTTTTATTAAATTAAGATACTGCAAGTGGAAGCACAACTTTTGCAGACGCATTAGGTAATCACACAATTAGTGCAGGTGGAGACCCTACTTGGAGTAATGCACAAGCTAAATGGGGAAATAACTCAATTCATTTAGATGGTAATGATTGGTTAGAACTTCCTGACAGTAATGATTGGTATTATGCCGATAGTGGAAATGGTTGGACTTTTGAAGCATGGTGGTATGCAGTTTCAAGTTTTCATGATGGTGGAATTTGGTATCAAGGAGTTGATAGTGGAAATGGTAATCCAAGAAATATGATTTATCTAAATGGCGATACATCAATTAATTTTTATGACCAAGTTGCTTCAAATGGTGGAGATGATGTAAGTTTTAGTGAAACTACACCATCATTTACTAATAATTGGCGACACATAGCTTTAGTTTATGATGACGCAAATAATCAATTACAATTTGCAATAGATGGAACTTGGTTAGGTAGTGCAAGAACTTATGCAACTCCAAGCAACAACTCTAATTCAATTAAAATTGGTAGATGTCAAAATAGTTCAGGAACTAGAAGAAATCTAAATGGTTATTTAGATGGTATGAAAATATCAAAAAAAGCACAATATACTCTTGGCTCAAATTTTACACCCCCAACTTCTCAATTTAGTAATACTACAATAAGTTCAAGTGCAACAGGTTCGTTTACATCAAACAATATTACAGCACCATCATCAACAAACAAGATGGGTGCTATTATTACTTATCAAGACCAAGCAGGAACTAACACATTAAACACAGATATAGTTTTAAAACTTTCTGCTGATGGTGGCTCAAATTTTACAACAGCTACAATGACAGCTATGCCAGACTTTGCTAGTGGTATTAAGATGGCAAAAGTAAATGACTTATCTGTTACTGCTGGAACACAATTAAAATATAAACTTGAATTTGCTAATCAAGCTCTTGGAAGTAAAGAAGCTAGAATAAGAGGAGTATCATTACAATATTAATATGGCTTATATCGGACAAAACTTAGATAGATTTAGTAATGTAGAAAAGCTAGATGCTATAACACCAGCTACTGCAACAGGTGCTGGTCCTTATAATTTATTAAAAGGTGGTGTAGCATTTACTCCATCTAGTGCAGATACAATGGTAGTATCTATTGATGGAGTTATACAGTATGGTAACTTTTCTGTTAGTGGTTCTACAATTACATTTGATGCAGCTTTATCAGATTCAAACACTTGTGATTTTATTTATCACATGGGTACAGGTTTATTATCAACTCCTGTTGACAATTCAGTTTCAACTGCTAAAATAGTAGATAGTAATGTTACTACAGCAAAAATTGCAGATTCAGCAGTAACTGATGCTAAGATTGCAGCAACAATATCTAATTCAAAATTAACTGGTTCTGGTGCAATTACAATAAATGGTTCAGCAGTAGCTTTAGGTGGTAGTGTTACAGTAGGAGAAACTAAACCTACTATATCATCTATCTCACCTACAGTAATAGAAAATACACAAACTGCTGTAACAATTACAGGAACGAATTTTATATCAGTACCAATAGTTGAAGCTATAAATTCAAGTGGAGCAATCACACAAGCTGATTCAGTTTCATTTACTAGCTCAACTACAATAGTTGCAAACTTTACTTTACCAGTAGATGGTACATATTTTTTAAGAATTGAAAACAATGATGGTAATGCTGTTAGAAGTTCAACTGCATTATTAACAGTATCAGATGCACCAGCTTGGACAACAAGTGCTGGTTCATTAGGTTCATTTAGTGGTGGTAGTTCAATTGGTACAATTACTTTAACAGCTACTAATTCTACTGGAATGACTTTACAATCAGGTTCTTTACCTGGAGGTATATCATTAAATACAGGTGCAGGTTCTTCAACTTTAACAGGAACTGAATCTGGTGCTACTGCAGATACAACTTATTCATTTACAATAAGAGCTACAGATGCAGAGGGTCAAACTGCTGACAGAGCATTTAGTATAACAATTAATTTAGGAGCTAACAACTCAGGACAGTTTAACTAGGATAATATTATGGCAAACAGTTATTTAACAAGAACATTATCAAGTGCAGGAAATAGAAAAACATTTACTATTTCAGCTTGGGTAAAAAGGTCAAAATTAAGTTATGACTTTGCTTATATGGTTACTGCTGGACAATATCAAACAGACCAAATGGCACAATTTAAATTTGACGCAAACGACAACTTAAATATTTCTGGTTATGCTTCTGATGGAAGTAAAGATTTTAGAGTTAATACAAATAGAAGATTTAGAGATGTTAATGCTTGGTATCATGTAATGGCTGCTGTTGATACTACACAAGCAACAGCTTCAAATAGAGTAAAATTATATGTTAATGGAGTTCAAGAAACTTCTTTTGAAGAAGCAACATATCCATCACAAAACTATGATACAGCATTTAATTCTGCTGTAGATAGTCTTGTAGGTTTAAGAAAAGGTACAAGTACTTATTTTGAGGGTTATTTAAGCCATGTTGCAATAGTGGATGGTGCAGCATTAGCACCAACATCATTTGGTGAAACAGATTCTACATCAGGTATTTGGAAATTTAAATCACCATCTGGTGTTACTTGGGGTACTAATGGTTTTCATTTAAAATTTGAAAACTCTGGTGCTTTAGGAACAGATAGTTCTGGTAACTCAAACACATTTACAGTTAATGGAAATTTAAAACAATCACTTGATACACCATCTAATTCTTATGCTACATTAAATCCTAATGATGTAATGAATGGTGGTACTGGAATTTTAAAACCAACATATTCAAATGGTAATTTAACTATGGCTAATGGTGTTGATGATAACAGACAAGCATTTGGAACTTTATCTCCTGAAACTGGAAAATGGTATTATGAAATGAAAATAGATGCAGCACCTTCAAATGGTCATAGAATAGGTGTGTTTTTTGGTAATAATAAAACACATAATGGTAGTTATTATTATGGTGCAAATGCTTTTTACATACATCAAAATGGACAAATATATTACAATGGCTCATCAACAACTTATATGTCATCATATACAGCAGGAGATATTATAAGTGTTGCATTAGATGTAACTAATGGAAATATTTATATGTCAAAAAATGGTGGTGCAAGTGATAGCACATGGTCAGATGGTAGTGGTAATAACAACCAAGCATTTCCAGGAACTAGCATTAATGGTAAATTAAGTGCATCTTGGATTAGTGGTGCAGCTACTCCATTTTTTGATGTTTATGGAAATGGTGATAAACAAAGCATAAACTTCGGCAATGGATTTTTTGGTACTACACCTATTAGTTCTGCTGGTTCAAATGGTAATGGAAGTTTATTTGAATATGATGTACCATCTGGATACTACGCATTAAATACAAAGAACATTAACACTTATGGATAACAAATAATATGGCATACTCAACAATTTCAAAACCTAGCTTACATTTTAATACTAAACTTTGGACAGGTAATGGTGGAACACAATCAATTACAGGTGTAGGTTTTCAACCAGATTTTACTTGGATTAAAGAAAGGTCAGAAACAAGAGGTCATAATCTTACAGATGCAGTAAGAGGTGCGCCTAAATATATAAATTCTGCAACAACTGATGCAGAAGTAACAAGTGTTTCTACTACATTAACATCTTTTGATAGTGATGGATTTTCACTTGGTAGTTATGATGATGTTAATAAAAATTCTCAAACTTATGTCGGTTGGAACTGGAAAGCAAATGGAGCAGGTTCAGCTAATACAGATGGTACTATAAACACAACTGTTAGTGCTAATAATACAAGTGGGTTTAGTATTATTTCTTATACTGGTACTGGTGGAACATCTCAAACTCTTGGACATGGATTAGGAGTAAAACCAAAAATGTTTATTGTAAAATGTCGTTCTAATGCTGGAGAATATTGGGGAACTTGGATTGATACAGATGGAGATGGTACAAGTAATTATAGAATGTCTTTAAATGCTACTGATGCAGCTTATGGTAATAACCCAATATCATTTTCTAATTCATTGATAACTTTACCATCATCAGCAAATACACAATGGGATGGAAGTGGAAGAACTTATGTTGGTTATGCTTTTGCAGAGAAACAAGGCTACTCAAAATTTGGAAGCTACACAGGCAATGGAAGTACAGATGGTACGTTTGTATATTTAGGATTTAAACCAGCTTTTGTTATTATAAAATCAACTGATTTAGTTAAAAATTGGTTAACTTTTGATAATCTTAGATTAGGTTATAATGGAACAGGAACAAATAAACAATTACACCCAAACACTAGTGGTACAGAAACTAGTGGAAATGGTACTACTTTAGATATTTTATCTAATGGTTTTAAAACAAGAACAACAGATAGTGATGAAAATGGTTATGGACAAAACTACATCTACATGGCTTTTGCAGAAGAACCTCTTGTAGCTAATGTAGGTGCTTCAATACCAGCTACTGCAAGATAATTATGGCTAAGAAGTTTAAATCTCATGTTGACCATATACGAATACAAAAAGGAAGTTCAACTGGAAGAAGACCAAATACAAGTACTATGAATAAACATAAACGAAGACAAACAGGTGTAAAAATTTATAAAGGACAAGGAAGATAATGCCAAAAAAATCAGCTACAGAAGTTAAAATAGATTTTTTAGTAAAAGAAGTAAAAGAACTTCGTAACGAAACTAAATGTTTAAGAGCTGATATTAACAAAGGTAAAGGTGCTATCTGGGTATTAATAATAATATCTGGTATTTTAGGTAGTGCATATAATTTTTTTATTAAATAAGGTAAACAATGATTCCAAAAGTAAAAAGAATGAGATTAAATAAAATGAGAAAAAAGTATGCTACTGGTGATGAAGCTAGGAAGTTTGAAAATATTCCTACTGCTTCTCAACCTCAACAGCAAAAAATAGGAACTAGAGAAGAGTTTGCTGATAAGTATGTTACTTCTCAAGTTAAAGCACCTGAATTAGCTTCTACTGCTACACAACAATATACAACTCAAGCTGTACAATCTGATGAATTATTAGGTGGTACAACTATGGCTGCACCTACAGATGTAGGAACACAAACTATTACAGGTTCAACTATAGCTGCTCCAACTACTGGAGTATCTACACAAGTTGCAACACCTTCATCTTTAACTGCAGCTCAAATGACAGCTCAAACAGGAACAGCACAAACTGGTACTGCACAAGCTGGTACTGTTGGAACTCAAGCACAAGTAGGTACAGTTACTGGAACTTTATCTGGTACTGCTACAGGAGCTACAGCTACACCAACAAGTTCTGCAGTTGCTCAAGCAGCTCAAGGACAATTATCTTCTGGTGCATTAGCACAAGTTGTAAGTGGTACTGCTGCAACTGTAGCTGGACAAACTGCAACATTACCTGGAGATATTCAAGAAGCAGTCGCAACTAATCCTGCACAAATTACTGCTACAATAATTCAACAACCTGTATCTGTACAAGCTGCTGTTGCATCATTACCTACAGATGCTTTAGTATCTACACAGATTACATCTTTATTAGATGGAATTGATACAGGACAAATTCCTACATGGGCAAGAGGAGCTGTTGAAAATGTAGAAAAGAATTTAGCTCAAAGAGGATTAAGTAAATCTACTATTGGTAGAGATGCATTAGTAAATGCTATTATACAAAATGCTTTACCTATTGCTCAATCAAATGCTACTGCATTACAACAAAGAGCATCACAAAATTTAACAAATGAACAACAAGCAAGTGTATTAACTGCACAACAAAATTTTCAAACTCAGTTAGTTAATGCTGAAAATGACATGAAAGCTAAAATGATGACTGGGCAATTTGCTCAAGAGTTAACTAAGCTTAATGCAATGAATGAACAACAAGCTATCTTAGCTTCTGCTAATCAACAACAACAAGTAAGATTAGCTAATTTAGCAAATTTACAACAAGCTGGATTAACTCAAGGACAGTTAACTCAACAAATGTCATTAGCAAATTTAAATGCTAATCAACAAACATCATTAGCAAATGCACAAACAATTGCAGGTATGGATGTTTTAAATTTAAACAACCAACAACAAACTGCAATATCAAATTCTAATTTATTTAGAACATTTGAATTAAGTAATTTATCTAATACTCAACAAGCTACTATGCAAAATGCTGTACAGTTAGCTACAATGGATATGCAAAATTTATCTAATGCACAACAAAAAGCAGTAGCTAATGCTCAAGCTTTCTTGCAAATGGATATGGCTAACTTAACTAATGCTCAACAGACAGAAGTATTAAATACACAGAATAGACAACAAGCTATGTTAACTGACCAAGCTGCTGCAAATGCTGCTCAACAGTTTAATGCATCTAGTGATAATCAAACACAACAATTTGTTACATCTTTAGCAACAACAATACAAACACAAAATGCTGCTAGAAATGATGCAATGACACAATATAATATTAGTGAAGCTGATAGAATTGCTGCTTTAAATCAAGGTAATTCTTTAGAAGCTGAAAGATTACAATCTACATTGAATACTCAAATAGACCAATTTAATGAACAACTAGATTATAATAGAAATCAATTTAATACTCAAAACTCTTTAGCAATAGAACAATCAAATGTTGCATGGAGAAGACAACTTAATACTGCAAATACTGCAGGAGTAAATGCTGTTAATCAAGCTAACGCAATGAACGCATTTAATTTAAGTAATCAAGGTTTATCATTTATATGGCAAGAAATGAGAGATGCTGCTAAGTGGGAATATGAATCAGCACAAAATGCACAAGAGAGACAAACTAATTTAGCTATTGCTGCATTAGGTAATGAAGCTGCTTCTGACCAAGGTAGAGCAGACATACTTAAAACTCTTGGTGGTTTTGCTATGGATATTTGGTCTAGAATAGATTAATAAATAAGTATTGACAATGGTCAATAATAGTGATATAATAGACATAATAAGATTATATAGGGAGTTTCCTAAATATAATTATCTTTCTGATAGAGATATTGCAAGAGCAATAATTCCTTCTTTGTCATTAAATCAGTTTAAAATATTTAGGTATCCAAGTACTGATGTTGCTTATGCTTTTACTAACTGGGCATATTTAAATAAAGTTACTGAAAAAAGATTTTTAAAAACAGGAGTACTTGAAAATTTAGATTGGGATAGTGGAGATATTTGTTGGCATATAGAAACAGTCAATACTGCACTAGACAAAATAAAAGAAATTTACAAATATACTGCAACAAGATTAGCAGAAGATATTGGTAAAGATAAATACTGTCATTGGATTAGAATGAATAAATCAGGCAGAGGAATTAAAAGAGTAAATAAAATGAAAATAGAAACAGGATTAAGAAAATTTAACTAAGGAAATAATATGGGAAGTGTATCAAGAGTATTTAAAAAAGTAACAAGAGCAGTAAAAAAACCTATTAGTAAAGCTTTTAAAGGTGTAGCTAAAGGTATTATGAAAGTTGGTAAAGCAACTATGCGTGGTGTTGCTAAATTAAATCAAAAACTTGGACCATTAGGTTCTATTGCTTTAGCTATTGCTATGCCTTATGCATTAGGAGGATTGAGTACTGCAACAACTGCAGCTATGAATAGTACTAATACTTTTATCAAAGCTATAGGTACTGTAGGTAATCAAATTAGAACAGGTTATCAAGCTTTTAATGCTGGTATATCAAAAGGTTTTAGCACTATTACACAATCTATATCAAAAGGATTTCAAAAGTTTGCACCTCAAGGTGTTAAAGATATGTTTTCTAATATTTCAACAGGTGCTAAAAATTTATTTACAGCAGCAAAAGATAAAGTAAAATCAATTACACCTAAACCTTTTACAGCTAAAGAAGGTACAATAGAAGTTTTTGGTTCTACTGACCCTGGTGTTTCTGTTATTAGTAGTTCAGATGCTGCTGCTGCAATTCAAAAAGGAACATTAGATTCATCTCAATTAGGTAAACAAACATTAAGTAGTAAAGGTGGATGGTTTACTAAAACAAATGCTGTTGGTGTAGATTCTGATAAAATTGTAACTGATACAATTAATACAGCATATGAAAAAAGATTTAATGGATTTGGAAAAAATGCAAAAACAATGTTTAATGATGTTAAATCAAAAGCTATTGAATTAAATACATATGTTAATGATGAACAAATAGGTTCGTTTGTTGAAAATAATGTAGCAACAAATCAATATTCTAAAGAAGTATTACAATATAGTGGTGATATGGATTATTATGGAACAGGTACTGGTGAATACAATGTAAAAACTGAAATATCAGACTTAGCTAAAACAGGAGATTATGTTGATAATGGTCAAGGTGGATATAGATTTACTGGTGAAAATACTTTTAAAGCTGACCCTGTTTCAACAAAACCTAAAAAAATAGATACTAAATCAATTGCATCAAGTATATCAAAAAGTTTATTAAAACCTTCAGAACCTGAAATATTTGAACCTTATTATATGAACCCACAAGATATGACTATGCAAACAACAGTAGGTAGTTATACTGGTACAGATATACAAGGAGGTGCTGGTGGTAGTTTATTAAAAGGAGTATTTAGTGACGCAGATAGAGAAAGAATAATGACTTATTATAAAAACATGAACTTAATAGGAAGTAGTTAACATGGCAGTAAACAAAGCAGGTAATTATACAAAACCAACAATGCGAAAAAAAATATTTAATAGAATAAAATCACAAGCTTCTCATGGCACAGGAGCTGGACAATGGAGTGCAAGAAAAGCACAAGCTCTAGCTAAAGCTTATAAGAAAGCAGGTGGAGGATATAAATCATAATGGCACTAGCAAAGTCTCAACAAAGCTTAAAAAATTGGGGTAAGCAAAAGTGGAGAACAAAATCTGGTAAACCTTCTAGTAAAACAGGAGAAAGATATTTACCAAGTGCTGCAATAAAAGCTTTATCATCTTCTGAGTATGCAAGAACAAGTGCAGCTAAAAGAAAAGGTAAAGCATCAGGTAAACAATTTGTTAAACAACCAAAGAGTATAGCAAACAAAGTAAGAAAGTATAGGACATAATGGCTGAAAAAATAAAAGAAAATCAATTTGATGAAGTAGGTGTTAATCCTTTTAATGCTCCTATTCCTGGAGAATCATTAACATCAGCTCCAGAAACTCCTAAAGCATGGGAAAGACCACCTGAAATTACAGACCAAGATGAAGCTATGAAAGCTGTATACATGGTATTAACTCAACAAGATACATTAAAACAATTAATAAGTATTATTTCTGAAGGTGTACCTTTAGATGAAATAGCACAAGTAGTATTATATAAAGGTTATACAGAAGGAAAGTATACACCTGATATGATGCTTAACTTAGCTGAGTCTACTATTTATTTATTAATAGCTATCGCTGATTATGCAGAAATAAAAGATTATGTTTTATATTCTGAAGAAGAAGGTGACCCAGATACTATGATACCTGAAGATGATGTTACACCAATTGATATGGATGGTGATAGTAAACCTGATAAAGAAATAGAAACTAAACCAATACCTAAACCAGATTCACTAAGTAAAAGTTTATTATCAAAAGTAGATACTGAATTAGAATCTAAAGTAAAAGAAGCAACAACAGAAGAAGAAGTAGAGGAATAATATGAGTATTTGGAAAGACTTAGCAAATTTTGGAGTAGGTGCTATTGAAAGAGATAGAGAATTAACTAATGAGAAATTAACTATTAGAGCAGAAGAATTAAAAGCTAATAGAGATTTTTTAATTAAACAAAAAGAAGACAAATATAAAAGAGAGATAGATGAATATACAAAAGAAAAAGAAAAGTTTGATACTATTAATCAAGCAAATAAAATGTATGATTTAAAATCTATTGATGCTAGAACTTATGCTGCAACTATTCTTCCTATTACAAATCCAAATTGGAAAAATTTAGATGAAAAAACTAAACAACTTAATATAAATAATTTTGAAGGAAAAACTATTGATTATAAATTAGTAGGTAATGTTGATGAAATTGAAAAACAAGCTGCATCAATTAATACTGAAATTAATAAAGTTACTTCAGAAGCAATTAAAGATGCTAAAGGAGATAGTTTTTTAATCAATAAAATTATTGGTGAAAAGAAAAAAGCTGAAAAAGATTTATTAAAAGAAGTTGAAGAAAAAATTAAAGCAGCAGATGCTGTTAAATTATCTGAAACAAATGTAGACCAACAATATGTAGGTAAAGATGTTAATGTTTCTGCAGGTGGTTTATATAGTAACATAGATAGAACATCTAAAACATATACCAAGTTTGCTGAGAAAAATTTTAGTTCATTTGAAAAATTAGCAAAAGAAACTTCTGATTATAAAAGTGCAAATAATAATTTAACTATTGCAAAAGTATCAAAAGAACTAAATATACCAAATCAAAAAGATTATTTTGTAACAGATAAAGATGATAATATTATAAGATTTAAAGGAAGTGGTAGTGAATTTGCAAAAACAACTTCTAGTAATTTAAAAATGTTTAAAGATTATACAGGAACAGGTCAAAGTACTGATGCATTATTTGTATTATATAATGGTGATTTAAATAGATTAGTTAAACATTATGATAAAGGTAATATAGATGGAGTACTTGCAAATAGAATTAAAGACTTTGGAACTGCTGTTACTAATGGAGCAGTAATAGGAGAGGGTGGTGATTTTAGTAATGTACTTAGAAAAGAAACTAATATAATTATTGTTCCAACTGGAAATAGTATTGATTTTAATAATTCTTTAAAAGGAACAAATGTAATATTTAGTGAAGATAAAAGAAGAGATGTTTCAAATATATATACTAATGTTTTAATTAGTATGGCTACTGAAGTAAATAAAGGTAAAGAAGAAGTTAATATTCAAAAATTAAAAGATATAAATAATCAATTACAAAATTTAGAATATGGACAACAAAGTTCAACTTTAAATAGAGTAAACACTTCATTTTTAGCTGAGTTAATTAATAAAAATATTATAACAAAAGATGAAGCTTTACAAAATGAAGTATTTAATTATTCTTATAATAATAGTGAAGATTTTAAAAAAGTAATTGATAGTTTAGGTACAGCTAAAATTGAAGATAATGAAGGTGAAAATGATAATGTTCCAAAAAAAACTATGATAGTAACTATTGATGGTGAAACTCAAACTTTAGAAGATAATGACTTTACACAAGCTTTTATTGAAAAATCAAAAAATGCAGGTAAAGAAGTTAAAATTAGTACACCAATAAAACAAGAAGAAAAAATAATTGATAATATATCATCTGATACAGTTATTAAAAAATTAATACCTAATGATTTTGGTATTGTAAATAAACCAGTATTTGAAAGCATAAAAGAAATTAAAGAAGTATTAGATATTCCAATGTCAGGTAAAGAAATAAAAGAAAGATATGATATTAATTTTCCTATAAATGATAAAACAATATTTAGACCTATTAACTAATGAACAATGGCAGAACAAATTTCAAATTTCAAAGAGGTAGAACAATTTATAATACCTAAAGTAGAAGATACTAAATCTAAAGTAGAAGATATTGAATCTATTGAAAAAAATATTATAAAACCTGAATCAAATTTTAATGAAGTTAAACAATTTATTATTAGTGACACTCCTAAAAAAGAATCTCTTCAAATAGAATCTCCCAAAAAAAGACACAACTTTTACTATATCTGAGAAAGAAGAACCTTCTTGGTTTAGAAAATTTACTTATGGTTTTGATAAACAAGACCAATTTTTTGGTAATGTTTTTAGGTTAGGTAAAGCTAAACTTACTGATATTAAAGATGATGATAGAGATTTAAAACAAGTATTACTTGATAATGCTGGAGCTGAAAATCAAGCACTTCTAAATAAATTTGAAAGATTTAAAGGTGGTAAATATGATAATGATATTTACACTAAAGCTGGGGAAATGGCATCTATGCTTCTTGACCCTTTTTATTTATTAGCATATCTTAC
>Ga0129352_10803151_pt1 | contig 13207 bp, 14 predicted proteins | sample CPBNA1_6_FD_105429 | JGI IMG/M metagenome (GOLD analysis project Ga0129352, IMG submission 105429) | Freshwater to marine salinity gradient microbial communities from Chesapeake Bay, USA - CPBay_Sum_27_0.2_RNA1 (Metagenome Metatranscriptome) | ecosystem: Environmental > Aquatic > Marine >... | reverse complement strand
TTGAGATGTTGGCTGCAAATAGACTGTTGCATCCTGGCGACATTCTACGCAAGCGGGACTTAACCAAGGCCAAGCTCATTAAGCGGGGTCAACGAGTTTCAGTCGAATCGGTTGGCGCCTATTTCCGCATTGCCTCAGAGCTGGTTTCGCTACAAGACGGTTTTCTGGGAGATCAAATAGAACTGCGAAACCCAGGAAGTGACCGCCGGGTTACCGCGATTGTTACCGGGGCGGGTAAGGCCCGGAGCCTGTAGTGGTGGCATGGCGTATTCAAACAACATGTAAACATTTGATATGTATATGAATCATCGCTAAAGTTCTGAAGGAATTTGCCGACTTACTTGTTGACGCGGTAAATAGACTCTTTAAGCGTGGATTTGCGAATAGTTTCGGCGAGTTCCGAAACTCAAATTACGAGCAACATAGGTACATCATGGTTGACAGCATTAATTCAAATTCCGTAACAGCGAATCGGGCCAGAAATACCGGTGCCTCAGGTAGCCAGGGCGCAACTGCGCCGGCAGGCAACGCGCCAGTCTCTCAAGAGCCTTCAGCTAGCGTTGAGGTAAAGCTCAGCAATGAAATCCGCTCCAGTGAAAATGCGACTTTCGACGAAGTTAAAGTTCAGCAGATGCGTCAAGCCATTGAAGACGGCTCCTTTCCGCTGGATGCCCGCCGCATTGCCGAAAACTTTGCCGAACTTGAGCGACTGATCTAACCACGTCGTCACTAACTCGCAAGCACAAGCCGTTATGTCCGAAACCACATTGATTCGTGACATTCTGACTCTGGGGAATGAACTGAAGGTAACCCTTGAAGAAGAGTTCATCGCCCTTGGTGAAAAGAATCTAGACCATCTAGAAACTGTGCAGCTGCGCAAGGTAGAACTGCTACAAGCCATCCAAACCCAGTGGCCCGGTCAGGCTGCCAGCGACGATGCGGAAAACAGCTCTCTGCCAGACTCTGCAGACCCGTTGTGGGATGAAGCCAGAACTCTCATTAACGAATGCAAAGAAGCCCATATCCGCAACGACCTGCTGTTGAAGCGTCAACTAGAAGTCGTTCGAACGGTATTATCATCCCTGACTCAACGCTCTGCTGACAATCACAGTGCGCTTTACGACAAATTAGGTCGAATGAAGCGTAAGCGCTGAGTCAATCGCCTTTTTCTGTCAACACTTGAGGGACCTCGCCCTTAAGCCAATAGGCCCAAGACAATATAGTGGCTACCGCCACATACACGTCCTCAGGTATCTCCTCCTGTAATTGCAAGTAAGAAAGAGTTTCAGCAAGTACCGGATCCTCTGCCAGGTGCACACCTGCAGCTTTCGCTACATCGATGATCTGTTGTGCAAAGTCACCTTGGCCCTTGGCCACCAATACTGGCGCTCGTACTTGATCAAACAGCAGAGCAACGGCTTTTCTTGGCCCATTGTCCTGAAGATCTTTCGGCTCTAAAACCGAGTCCGCCAAAGTCCAACCAAAGGGTGTTTCTCGCCTAGGCATCGAGCAACACCCCCACTCGTGGCCGGCTGTCATCGACCATACCGGCATCTCTCGCCACCGGATACACGGTCAGCCCGGTCAGCGACAAGCCCTGACTGGCGACCATTTCTTCCAACTGGCCTCTGCTCTGTTGCGCCACGCGATAAAAAGTTGGGTCAGGCAGCCATAGGCGCAAGCCGAGACCACCTTCTTGGTCAACCCGCACATTGGCAGCCATGGCCACAGCAGAAGTAAGCCCAACCTGCAGATCTATGCTCCACACACTCTGAGCACTATTCTCTTCGTTCCCGGCGACCTGCTGATGCTCTAGCTCGATATACACCGGGTACTGGTCGGCAAAAGGCAAGACCCAGGAATAGTGTGTTCTGCCGGCAGTTTGTTGGGCCAGGCTGTCCAGTTGGCGAGCTTCGAGTTCATCAATGGCACCAGAGATGGACGTGGTTTCCATCTGTCGTGCTTGCATGAGCGCTCGCAAGCTTAGCAGCATAGATTTGAGACCCGGTGCCGCTTGTTGAGAATTCAGACTTGCCTGATGTTCCCCAAACAGCCCAGCACCTTCGACGGCTGTGCGAATACTACCTGCGCTGAGTTGGCGGGAGTCCAACAACAGCGCCGCCAAACCTCGCTGTAATTGAGGATTGCCGCTTTGCTCTGTGAGGCCAGTGAGGAACCCGGGACCCAAGGTACGGGACAGGTGAAAGCTGCCAATGTGGTTGAGTAATCGAGCAAATCGGTTGTCGGCATCTGTGCGCTGGGCCCCAGCGGCCACTTGTGCTGCCAGGGCTGGATCCGTCAGCGCAAGCACCATTTGCCCGGCGACCACCCTGACCATAAGAGACACTTGGCCGGCTGGTAAGTTCATACGATCCGGCAGCGGGATCTGTTGTTTGCCAATCAACAAGATATTGCCGTCCTGACGTTGGGTTACTACCGCGTTAATGGTTTCTCCAGCACGCAGACCCAGAGTTCGGGCCTGCTCGGGTTCTAGCCGGACACCCGCTGCTGCGCCCTCTACATAAACGGTATTCGGTCGGGACATCATATTGATGCCTTCGGGACTAAGCATGCTGCCTCCCTGTTTCCCTGCACCAAGGCGAGTGGTACCTAAGTCGGGTTTTTGAATGATTGATTGCCAAGCTGCTCTTGGTCCCTGCTCTGTCCTTATGCTCTCTGGTTGATCGTATTGCCGCTGCTGAGACGGCAATATCGTCGGAAGTAAATGCCCAAGCAAGCGCCCGACCAAGGTTGATTTAGGTAGCACGCCTTGATCCACCTGTTTTGCCGGCTGAACCAGCTCAGGGGATATATCGCCCAAGGTAGTTGGGATTAAACGGTAAGCTAGGGATTGCGGCCCCGGCAACATGGGCCCCGCTCCGGGCTGGGGCGGCAAGCGCAAGTTAGTAGTCCGGGCATTGGCACCCTGTTCCAGATTTGGCGCACCCTTCTTTAGTTCGATCAATGCCTGCATCAGATTTTCAGATCCGGAACTCTGGCGCCCTTGGACCAATGGACCCGCTAGCTGACCGGATAGGACGTTGGACAAAACCTGGCGAGCAACACGGCTGTTGGTGTTTTCCTGACCCAACACCAATGACTGGCCCCCTGCAGAGCCGACATTCAGCAGTGCCTTGATAAGGGAATTCGAGAGATCAACGGATGCCCCAGCACCCGTGGCTGTGGCTGTGGTTGTGGTTGTGGCTGTGGCTGTGGCTTGCACCTTGGGCGCCGCCAGCCCTGACGTCTCGGCTAAGGATGACGTGGATGGCTGGCCCATGTTGGTTTGCTGGAGCGTTGGCGTTGGCGTTGGCGTTGGCGTTGGCGTTGGCGTCAGTAGCGTACTCCCGATCGACACCGAGCCAGCCCTGGGAGCCATTGGGGCGCCGGATTCCACCATGTTTGTTGGGGCAGCCGCCGTTACCACCGGTGCCGCCGGCAGTACCGCCCTATTCGCGCCGGCGGGTGATGCAACATTTGCTGAGGGCAGCGGTGGCAAGCCGCTGTTAAGGGTATTGAATCCAGCCTTCATAGGGATCGCTTGATCGCTGATTCTTTTTGCGCCGGCTCTCGTCAGTGAAAATTACCTTCTTGATATCCTCGGATTCCGGCACTCGAAGCTTCTTATTAGCGAGCAGCCAGTTAGGATTTGAGCGCATAAACGCGTGAGGATTTGCGCGGACAAAGGCGCTGCGCAAAATATCCCGTCGAAGCGGAGAATCACCAACGGTTTGGGTAATGATCTTATCCAGGTAGTCGCCGTTCTTGACGACGTAGGTACCATCTTCTGCAACCGCATCATCTTTGGCGGTCACCGCGGCTGCCTCGAGGGATCGCTCCAAATCAGCGACCATACGAGACAGCGCGTCGTCCAGCTCAGTCTCGTCTACGGCTTCCTCTACGGGTTGATCTGCTGCTTTCAATTCTGCCAACTCGGCACTGTCTACTAACTCCACGCCCAGCATAGTGCATCCCGGCAGGATCAGGCTCACAATTAATAACGCCGAAAGTTTTTGCAGCAACGCTTTCTTTCGCTGGTTTAAAAAAACGCAAAGGGCTGGGTGACCGTGGTTCATGTTTGTCCTTCCTGCATTGCTCTGGCACCAATCCAGCCGACCAGAATAAGAATCATCGTTGCGAAACCCGTACCTCATGGTGACAGTGCCGACAGGGGAATCGCCATCATACCGGCATAGTCTCCGGCCTTAGGTCCTGCGTACACGTTTACCGTAGCACTGTTCGGCCCAACCTGTGCCACCTCTGCCAGCCCAATAACGCTCATAGAAGGCTGCAAACCCCGTTCTCGCATTCGGTTACTGGTAGGTAAGATGACAAGACGCTGCCCAGCGTACAAACCAACATCGTGTCCGGCTTGAAGGGTCGCTCGCGCACCATCGGCAGCCATGGCAATAGCGGTTTCACTGTGACAATTGATGGCACCGCTTAGGTTGGTCATTGTTTGCGTCAGCCAGCTTGTTAGGGCAGTTTTTGACCGCTCTGGGAGTACCAGCCACGCCAACTGATCACGCTTGGATTGAGGCATCGATCCTATTGCAAAACTCTTCCGCCAACTGGCCACTGCCTTGCCCTTGGTTACAAGAGATAATTCAACGGCTAGCCGTTTGGGATCTCGGACAGTTTCGAATGGTGCAAATCGCCGTAAAATTGAGCGGTCTGAGGCTACAGTAACAGCTATCTGCAACTGCATGTCCTGTTGTCGTGCAGGCCCAGCGGTCATGAAGTGATGGTAGGCGGAAACTTCGGGCGAACTCGAAGTGGCCGTATTGATGAGGGCCGCCACGCTGCTGAGTACGCCCTGATCCAAGGCACTGCGCAGGCCATCAATCACAAGGCCTGTGGCGTCTCGTGCCAGATTGTGGTTTGCGGGACTCGTGTTCGAACTCGGGCGGATCACCAGGCCCAGCCGCTGGGGTCGAGCAGGTCGATCTGCGCACTGGGAACCCGGCGCATCTTCCAAATAGGCCAATTCTGTCGTTTCACGTCCGTAGCGCCCGGAACGCACTAGCGGTCGCAACTTCTCCAGCTCAAGCTCGCTGAATATCATTACGTCCTCACGCATGGTGCCACTACTGTTGGTCCAGCCGCTTGCTGCCACTCGGGCTTTGCGCTGCATGGCGAGAGAGAGCAGGCCTTGTTTTAGCTGGCGTAACTGTTCTTCGGACGTCGCGGGAAATGACTGGCTTGAATCCAACGCCTCGGTCATGCTGGTCCCAACTTCGTTTAAATTGAAGTTCTGCCCATGGACAATGGGAATCAGTCCCCAACCAAGCACAGTGGCTAAGGCTGTAAGGCTCAAGCGTCTAAGTGTGGTTCCCCCAACTTTGTTTTGCCGCTCGTTCACTGTGGATCCTAGCGCCCTGGGTCACTGGATTGCAGATAGTTGCTGACCAGCTCGTTGATTGTGGCCTGTGAGAGAGAAAGTTTCGTTTCGTAAGTCTCTCCACCGATGGGCGTGATGCTCACCACTCTGGCGCCGTATATGACGCCCTCGACGCGGCTTCTCATCTGATTTTCGGTAATCGACATATCCACCATGGTGCCGGTGGCGTTGATGTATTGGCCGTACACCTGCTCCGCTAGCGATCGATAGGCATCCAATTTTGAGGCTTTAATCGCCATCAACCGCTGCTGAGCCGGGGTCTCCCCGTGTTGCGACGCGATCACCGCATACCCTGTGGCAACCACCCCCTCGGATTGGGATACTGGATACAGCTGCTGGGTGCGAGGACCGCCAGTACAGCCCATTAGGATGAGGACAAACAAAAACGCCGCCACCCCGCGACCCGCTGCGACCTGGCAACTGGTGAACGGCTTTTCATGATGCTGCATGACCCGAGTTTCCCTTTGGCAATTTACTCTTACCTAATAATCATCGGCTGGCTTAACCAGATCTTGAATCTCTACCATCACGACCAATCACCAGCCGAGTTTTAGGCACGGTTTATGCATCTTTCACTGCACAAACGGGAAAGGGCGCTTTCTCGACACCAACGCATGAAATAAAAGGCACTGCTGAGACCTAATGGCCACCTCAACCCTCAATTTGTCAGATCTTCGACAGTTTGCGACGGCGCTGCCTTGGACCTCCTTGGCCATGCCTTTCGCGGTTATTCTCATTTTGACCATGTTGATCTTGCCGCTACCACCCTTGATGTTGGACTTTTTCTTCACGCTGAACATCCTGCTGGCCCTATTGATCATTATGGTGGCCTTAAACACGGCAGAAACGCTTAACTTTTCTTCCTTCCCCACCATCATTCTGTTTGCCACCATGCTGCGACTGGGCCTGAATGTCGCATCAACGCGAGTTGTTCTGCTAGAAGGCCATCAAGGCGGCGACGCTGCGGGCAAGGTCATTGCCGCCTTTGGTGAATTCGTTATCGGTGGAAACTATGTCGTCGGTTTCATCGTCTTCGCCATTTTGATGATTATCAACTTCATCGTCATCACCAAGGGCGCCGGTCGGGTTTCGGAAGTGATCGCTCGCTTTACTCTAGACGCCCTTCCGGGCAAGCAAATGGCCATCGATGCCGACCTGAATGCCGGCGTCATCGATCAAGAAACCGCGAAGCTCCGCCGGGCCCAAGTCGCCCAGGAATCCGACTTCTTCGGCTCCATGGACGGTGCCTCCAAATTCGTGCGCGGTGACGCGGTAGCAGGTCTGTTGATCCTTATCATCAATCTGGTCGGTGGTCTGCTGATCGGTTTGCTGCAGTACGAAATGACGTTGTCCGATGCAGCTCGTGCCTACATTTTGCTGACCATTGGCGACGGTCTCGTCGCTCAGCTGCCAGCACTTATTCTGTCGCTGGCCACCGCCATCATCGTTACCCGAGTAACGACGTCGGAATCCACTCCGGACCAGGCCAGCAAACAGTTGGCCAACCCGCTTGCATTCTTCATCGCCGGTGGCATTTTGACCGTTATGGGGCTCGTTCCCGGCATGCCTAACATGATTTTTCTATTTCTAGGCGGTACGGCTTTGGCCCTGGGCTTCTATATTCAGCGTCGCTTCGACACACCAACCCCTGACTCGTCCATGGCCCCGGATGCAACAAGTGCTCAACCCGCTAGCGAGAGTGACCCCGATTTGTTGGAGCTTGGTTGGGACGACGCCGGTCAGGTCGACGTCATCAGCTTAGAATTGGGTTACGGCTTGATCCCCATGGTGGATGCCGATGCGGGTGGCCGACTACTAAACAGACTTAAAGGCATCCGTAAAAAATTGTCCGCAGAAATGGGCTTTCTACTGCCCTCCATCAGAATTCGTGACAACTTAGATAGCGCACCAGATGCCTACCAAATTGTCATCAACGGCTCAGTGAGAGGGGTTGGCGTTATCGCCGGTGGCAAAGAGATGGCCATTAACCCCGGCAACGTGCTGACGGAAATTCCCGGGGAGGCGGGCAAGGATCCCGCTTTTGGATTAGACGCCGTATGGATTGAACCCAGCGAGCGCGAGTACGCCCAAGCCGTCGGTTATACCGTCGTAGACGCCAGCACCGTTATCGCTACCCATCTGAACAGCGTGATCAAAAACAACGCTGATGAACTGATGACCTACGATGTAACACAGCAGTTGATCGACAAAATTGCCGAAACATCACCAAAACTCATAGAGGACTTCATCCCAGAGAAACTCACCCTGGGGACTGTTGTTCGAGTATTACAAAATCTGCTGCGAGAACGAGTTCCGCTGCGCGATATGCGAACGATTTTAGAAACGTTGGCTGAAGAATCTGGCCGTACCCAAGATGCCGGTCAGTTAGCCGCCCTGGTACGGCCGAAACTCGCCCGCCTCATCGTTCAAGACATTATTGACCCAGATGAAACTCTGGCCGTGATGACCTTAGATCCCACGTTGGAACAAGTACTTACCGATCTGGTTTCTCGGGCCAACAGTTATGACGAAATTGCTTTGGAACCCGCCTTGGCGGAGAGCTTTTTTTGCTTCAATTCGCACCACCATCGAGGAGCTGGAACAGCAAGAGCTGCCGGCTGTGCTGGTGGTATCTCCTATATTGCGACCATGGCTGGCACGCCTGCTGCGCCGAAGCACCAAGGATTTGACAGTTCTGTGCTACACCGAAATTCCCGACGACCAACCCATCAGCGTTGTGTCATCCATTGAAGTTAACAAACGTGAGGACGAGCAAACCTAAGGGTTGCCGAAAAACCTATGGAACTAAAAAGATTTGTTGGTAGTGACAGCAGAGCAGCGATGGAACAGGTCCGTGCACACTACGGAGACGAGGCCCTCATCATATCCACCAACAAAGTTGGCAATAAGACCGAGATGATTTGCGCTGTAGAGGAACCAAGGGCTGATGCGCAAGCAAGCAAATCTGCCCCAGTGCGCGGTGCTCATGCCGACGCGGGGCTGGACATCAGCGAGGCCACCTCTACCGTCGCATCCCTTTTGAATCGAGTTGCGGCAGATGCCGCTGCCGAAGGACTCACCAAGCCGAGAGATATCGAAAATAAGAAATTTACACAAGGCACGGCAACCTCTCGCGTAGCCGAGAAATTTGGTCAAGAGCTTAACTCTGCTTTGATCGATCAACGCAGTTCAGCCCAATCCAAGGAACCACCGGTATCAAATAGTCATCAACAGATGGATCTCGACCAGTCGTTCACCCCTGCCCGAAACGCTTTGTCGGAAAAAGAAGACTTGCATTCGATGATGCAGACGATTCAGCAAGACCTCGCCGAACTTCGATCTCAACTTGAACGTCAGGCCGCTGCTGCTGCCCCGATCCGTCAAGCCCAATTAGCTATGGCGTCCATCAACAAACGCATGGCTCATCATACCGACGACAGGTCTGGACCCCTCCAACAACTAGAAACACTGATTGACCAACCCTTTGCACACCAGCGCGACTGGGCAGGCACGCACGCTTTCATCGGCCAGCCCGGGGTCGGCAAAACTACAGCAATCGGTACGCTAGCCCACCAGATTCTGCAGCGCGACCCTGAGGCGAACGTGATTATTATTTCACTTGCCTCAACTGAGGGAGCAGCAATTGGTCCGGGAGCATTGAACTTAAATATGGGTAATGCCGGTTTATCCCAGTTGTGCCGGCGCATGGGCATTGTTTTTCTGGAGGCTGACAATCAAGAGCACTTGGGGCGTCTTTTAAAGCGCCACCGCCAAGACAACCATGTTTTCATCGATACATCAGCATGTCAGCTAGACGACGAACAGGCGCTGATCAGCCTGATCGCTGATAGTGAGGTGCTCCCTCACCTATGTGTTGCCGCAGATATGTCTCCGGGTGCCCTAGACCAGCTGGCAGAACGGATACCTTGGATCGTGTCATCTGTGGTTATTACGCGATTCGACCTAGCGCCGGACTTGGGTAGTTTATTGAGTAGCCTTGAAGGCTGTTCCGCGAAGATCTCTGGCGTATCTGGACATCTGATTGATAGCAAAATAATTACCGATGAAAAAGGCAATTCAACCAATACGTTAGAAGAATAATCTATATACTTGCTGTTAACGGAAGGTGATACTTTTCTCCTATGTCTGAGCCAAAAAGCACAACCAGCGTCATTGGCATTGCCAGCGGAAAAGGCGGCGTCGGAAAAACGACCGTCGCGGTTAATCTCGCCCTTGCTTTGAGCGCTAAAGGCCTAAGCGTGGGTTTACTGGACGCAGATCTCGGTCTAGCCAACTCGCAAATACTCTTGGGTGTGAACGCGCCCATGAACGTCAGCCATGTCTTCGACGGAGAAAAAACCGTGGCTGAGGTCGCGGTGGAAAGCCCACAAGGTCTGCTACTAATACCTGGAGCCTCAGGCAACCAAGCACTTGCCAACATTACCGCAATGCAGGCTCGATCTTTGATTGATCAAATCCTGCAGTCATTTCCAGAATTGGACGTACTACTGATTGACTCTGCGGCGGGGCTGTCCAGTGCAAATATGAGTTTTCTCGACGCCTGCCACCTGCGCTTGTTGGTGATGCAAGACGAACCCGCCTCAATAGCCGACGCCTATGGCCTGATCAAGCTCGAGAGCAGAAAGGACCGCCTCAAGGACCTGTATCTCGTGCCTAACCGAGTCGCATCACAGCAAGCCGGTAAGAGCCTGTTCGACAAAATGAATATGGTTTGCATGAAATTTTTAGAAGAACCCATAAGCTATCTGTCCTGCGTCTTACAGGATGAGCTTCTAGCCCGGGTAACCCGCAAGCGAGAAACGCTGATTGAGCACCATCCAGCTAGCGCCGCGGCTCAGAACTTTAATCAACTGGCCGATCGGGTAATCGATCAAGCAGCCAAACAAGCAGCCGGCCGGGCGCTGGAGCAGGCCTAGGGTGGCTACTATCGACGCCTACGAAGAGCAAAGCGACCAATCCGGTATCAACATTGGGCAGCACTATACGTTGGTAAAACGCATCGCTTACCATCTGCGAACGCGCCTGCCCGCCAGTATCGCTACTGACGATTTAATCCAAGCAGGTATGGAAGGGCTTATTCACGCTCAGCGGGCCTTCGAGCCCTCTCGAGGTATTGAATTCGAAATGTTTGCCAAGACCCGCATTCGCGGTGCCATGCTGGACGAAGTAAGACGTATTTCCTACTCCACACGATCGGCGATCACCATCAAGCGAGAGCAAGATCAGGCCATTTCTGCGCTTAGTAAGGAACATGGTCGCGCACCCAAGAGTGCGGAGGTAGCCGAGTATCTGGGCAAGGACATTGCGACTTACGAAAAAGAGCGCCTTATCGCTGAAGGGGTAGACGTCGTAAGCGCCGATGCCATGCCAGTCAACTTGGAAGAAGCCAGCGAGATGGAGTCTGGACCGGATCAATCCCTGGAGCGAGAGCAAGCCATTGAGCAATTGGCCGATGCCATCGAACAGCTACCAGAACGAGCGCGAATGGTCCTGGCTTTGTATTACCAAGAAGAAATGAACCTAAAAGAAATTGGCGCAATTTTGGACGTTAGTGAGTCTAGGATTAGCCAAATCATTTCCGAAACGGCTGGGAAGCTTCGGAATTTAATGACCTAAAAAGATGTTGAGCTAAAAACGCTCCACATATGTTACGGGAACGCGATATGGGCCTCTTTAAAGGCATGAAGCAATCGAAGGAGCGGCAGAAAGCCAAAGCCTTCTATGAAAGTGCGGCAAATTTGCCCGCGGACTCTCGCGAGACGCGCAAACTGCGATCCGTGCTGGGCAACCGTACAACGGCTTTTATCGATATGACCTTTATCGATGGCGCTAAACGCACCGAAGCTTATGCTGAAGCCTTGGCAGCCGCCAAAACCCATGGCGGCGAGCCACCAGCAAAACCCGTAGCACCCTGCTTTCGAGAAGTTAAAACCGTCGGAGGCGCCGTTTGGGTGTATTTACCTCAAAGCTATTGCGACCAGTTTTTCATTTTGGGGTCGAAGTACCAGCAAAGTATTATCACCCCTGCGGCAGTCATTGAAATTTCCGAAACACTCACAAAGGAGATTGCCGAAGCGCTACTGCTGGACCACCCTCTAACGCCCTTGCAGTTTTTAACCGGTGATTCCGACGAATCACCACCTCAAGACACAGAGGATGCGAACTAGCTGACCTCGCTCTCCAGCCCTATGGGGATGCGACCTTAAGACCCGCCGCGAGCTGTTCCATCAGCTGCCGAGCGGGCAATTCCTGTAGAGTCGAAAACCCCGCTCCAGCCCAAACGCTTTGATATTCGTAGTTGCCATTGGCACCCGCCCAACGCCTTAAGCCACCCGTAAGCGTATTTTGCAGCGGAAACGGCAACAGTGGCTGACCCTGCATCACATCCATAAACTCGTTTCGGACGCCTCGGGCGGGACGACCAGAAAACGCTGGAGTAAACACCGTTTCCCTCGCCGATTCGGCCAACAAAAAGCGACGGTGGGTTTGCGACGTGCCCGCTTCCGGACAAGCCAAAAACGCGGTACCCAACTGAGCAGCACAGGCCCCCGATGCAATGATCTGAGCAATCTCGGCAGCATTCATCAGCCCTCCAGCCGCCACAAGGGGCAGCCCTACCACCTCACCTAGCTGGGCTGTTAACGTCCTGGTGTCTAGCGCGTCGTCGGGCTGACTAGGATCAAAACAGCCACGATGCCCGCCAGCCTCCCAGCCCTGAGCCACAATAAAATCTGCACCGGCGGCTTCTATGGCCAGGGCCTCCGACACACAGGTTGCCGTTATGCCAACGCAGATATCCCGGTCATGGGCGCGCTGAATAACTGCGGTATTGGGGATGCCAAAGTGAAAGGTCAATATCGCTGGCTGATGCCGCCATACCGGCTCAAGCTGGGCCTCCAGATCCGGGAAATAAGGGCTTGTTGGCCGCTGAACCTCAAAGGGACCCGCAGCCGGCAATGAACGAATTGACGACTCGGCTTGCAAGAACCGCTCAGCACTCGGCTCGTTTGGATTAGAAAAAACAAAAAAATTGGCGTTCAGAGCTCCGTCTGTTAGTTGTTTGGTAGCTTCCAGTGACTGATCGATGGCTTGGGGCGTGGAATAAGCAAAACCGAAACTTCCGACTCCTCCGCAGTCGGCTACCGCTGCGGCAAGCGCCGGTGTATTAAAGCCGCCTGCCATGGGTGCTAGGACAATGGGAGTTTTTAACCGAGTCAAATCCAACATATCAAGGCTTCCTACTCAATCTTCAAAAACAGTTGCCCGATCGGAATCGGCTTTTTAGCAGTAGATTCAAAACCGGCGTTATTGAGAACCAAACCTGCGATATCTTTCAACTGCAATTCCTAGCGCTAATCCCACGTTCGGTGGAAGTTCTAAACCGACAAAGAATTTTTTTCCACTGTCTTGCCTAAACATACTGAGGCCTTCCGATGTGTCGATTACTGGAGAAAATCGTTCATGAGGCGACACCGGCAGGGAGGATGGTTCGATCATCGAGATAAAAAACGACTAAATGTCAGAGCGGGGTCGAACGCTTAGCAAGACTAGCCCAAGCTAAAACCTAAATCGGAGGTAGGCGAATGGCTTGGAAACTCTCTGCTGGAAACTATTCTACCGTGACGGATTGTTTTTGTATGTAACAGTATTTAACCATCCGTCTGACTCACTTTTTTTTAGGTCTACCACCCTTGTCTAAGGGTATTAATTCTCCCTTAGATGATTTTACCCCATTAACGACATCATACCCCGATGATTTGTTATCTGAATCGTTATAGTTGATAG
>Ga0129352_10105396_pt1 | contig 13260 bp, 8 predicted proteins | sample CPBNA1_6_FD_105429 | JGI IMG/M metagenome (GOLD analysis project Ga0129352, IMG submission 105429) | Freshwater to marine salinity gradient microbial communities from Chesapeake Bay, USA - CPBay_Sum_27_0.2_RNA1 (Metagenome Metatranscriptome) | ecosystem: Environmental > Aquatic > Marine >... | reverse complement strand
TTGTGATTGCTGCAGTAAGGGTTGTTTTACCATGATCAACATGACCAATGGTACCTATGTTGACATGAGGTTTGGTTCTTTCAAATTTTGCTTTAGACATTTTTACTTTACTCCTATTTTAAATCAACCGGTTTTACCGTGTACTTTTTCCATGATTTCTGTTTCAACGGAGGCAGGAACCTGATGATAATGTGAAAACTGCATGTGAAAAACCGCTCGTCCTTGAGTAATAGATCTTAAATCTGTTACATAACCAAACATATTACTCAATGGAACATTTGCTTTAATAACTTGAGCCTCATTCCTCTGACTCATACCGTCAATTTTACCTCTTCTGGAGCTAATATCTCCCATTACGTCGCCCAAGTATTCATCTGGAGTAACAACTTCTACTTCCATAATTGGCTCCATAAGTTTAGGACTAGCTTTCTTGCATGCATCTTGAATGGCCATAGATCCAGCTATTTTAAAAGCCATTTCAGATGAATCAACGTCATGATAAGAACCAAATACTAGCTCAATTCTAATATCTTCAATTGGGTATCCAGCAATTACTCCATTTTTCAAAGCTTCTTGCATTCCCTTATCAACTGACGGGATATACTCTTTTGGAATAACCCCACCAACTATCTTATTCTCAAAATGATATCCTTTCCCTGGCTCATTAGGCTCAACATTAATTACAACATGACCATATTGCCCCTTACCACCAGACTGACGCACAAATTTAGTTTCAACATCTTCAACAGATTTTGTAATAGACTCTCTATATGCAACAATAGGCTTACCAATATTGGCTTGGACTTTAAACTCTCTCAATAACCTGTCAACAAGTATTTCAAGATGCAACTCTCCCATACCAGCAATGATTGTTTGACCAGTCTCTTCATCGGTAGATACTCTGAATGTAGGATCTTCTTCACCTAATTTAGACAAAGATTTTGACAATGAATCCTGATCTGCTTTACTAACAGGCTCTACAGATACTGCTACGACAGGCTCCGGAAAATCCATTGACTCCAATACAATCTGGTTTGATTGATCACATAGAGTGTGCCCAGTTTTTACATTCTTTAAACCAACAGCAGCAATAATTTCACCCGCCTCAACACTATCTCTATCTTCTCTCTTATTTGAATGCATTAACAAAATTCTACTAATTCTTTCTTTCTTACCATTATTAGCATTATAAACATAAGAACCAGAGTTCAACATACCAGAATAAACACGCATATAAGTTAACTTACCAACATAAGGATCAGTCATAATTTTAAAGGCAAGAGCACTAAATGGCTCATCAACATTTGGCAATCTAGATAATTCAACGTCAGAGTCTCTGGGCTCGGTACCTTTGACTTCACCAATGTCAACTGGTGAAGGCAAAAAATCAACAACTGCATCTAGAAGCCTTTGAACACCTTTATTTTTAAATGCAGAACCGCAAAACATCGGAATGAAAGTATTATCTAGACAGCCTTTTCTCAACGCAGACTTAAGTTCTTCTTCAGATATTTCTTCATCAGATATAAATTTTTCTAATAGGTTCTCGTCATAAGTTGCAGTTTCTTCTATGAGGTGCTTTCTCCACTTATCTGATAACTCAACCATATCATCAGGGATGTCAGCTACATCAAATCTAGAACCCATTGTTGATTCATTATACAAAATTGCCTTCATAGTTATTAAATCAACTATTCCGGTAAACATTTCGCCTGAACCTATTGGAATGACTACCGGCAACGGATTTGCGCCAAGTCTATCTTTTACCATGTCCATAACATTAAAAAAATCAGCACCAACTCTATCCATTTTGTTTACAAAAGCTATTCTGGGAACATCATACTTATCAGCTTGCCTCCAGACAGTTTCACTTTGAGGCTCAACACCTCCTACTGCACAAAAAACAGCCACAGCACTATCCAAAACCCTAAGAGATCTTTCAACTTCAACAGTAAAATCTACGTGACCAGGGGTATCTATAATGTTAATACGATGTTTATCCCACATACAAGTAGTAGCGGCAGAGGTTATGGTAATGCCTCGTTCTTGTTCTTGCTCCATCCAATCCATAGTGGCGGCACCGTCATGAACTTCACCTATTCTATGTGTAACACCAGTATAATATAATATCCGCTCTGTGAGAGTAGTTTTCCCGGCATCAATATGAGCCATTATACCTATGTTTCTAAAACTATTTAAATCACTACCCATATATATATTCCCGTAAAAATATCATCTAAAATGTGCAAATGCTTTATTTGCATCAGCCATTCTATGAGTATCTTCTTTCTTCTTAATTGCATTCCCATCGCCATTTGCAGCTGAAATAAGTTCGCTAGCTAGTTTATCAGACATGGGCTTCCCGGAGGAGTTTTTAGAAGCATTAATGATCCACAGTGAAGCTAAATAAAATGCCCTCTTTTTTGGAACCTCAATGGGAACTTGGTAGGTAGCACCACCTATTCTCCTTGACTTAACTTCAACTGATGGAGAAGTATTTTCAATGCCTTTTTTAAATATTTTTATACCATCAGTTTTTGTTTTTTTATGAATAAGATCCATCGCACTATAAAATATTTTTTCAGCAACGCCTTTTTTACCACTTTTCATAATATAATTAATAAACTTTGCTACAGATAAGTCGTTATACTTAGTGTCAGGCAATATCGTTCTTCTTTCTGGTCTTCTTCTTCTCATATCAAACTTTCAAACTATGAAGACTTAGGCTTCTTTGCACCATACCTACTTCTACTAGTTTTTCTATCATCAACCCCAGCAGTATCCAATGTACCCCTAACAATATGGTAACGAACACCAGGCAAATCTTTAACTCGGCCTCCTTCAATTAATACAATGGAGTGCTCTTGTAAGTTATGACCTTCACCAGGAATATAAGCTGTAACCTCAGTAGAATTTGTCAGTCTAACTCTAGCAACTTTTCTCAAGGCCGAATTTGGCTTCTTTGGAGTGGTAGTGTAAACCCTTGTACAGACTCCCCTCTTTTGAGGATTACTCATAAGAGCAGGAGTAGAGGTTTTTTTCAGAATCCTTTTTCTACCTTTTCTAACTAATTGATTTATAGTAGGCATAAATATTTTCCCATAGCCTCGTAATTTAATTTATATCTTAAATACATATCAATAATTTTAAAAAAAAATTAAGCAACAGCATCATCTGCGTTATCTAACGAACTTTCTTCTTTATCAACACCAACAAGCACGTCAGAAATTGATGGTGTACCAGTACCAGCAGGTATTAGCCTACCAACTGCAACATTTTCTTTTAAACCATATAGATAATCAGTCTTACCTGCTGTAGCAGCATCTGTTAAAACACGGGTAGTTTCTTGAAATGATGCAGCGCTTATGAAGCTCTCTGTATTTAGCGAGGCTCTAGTAATTCCCATTAAAATCGGCTCAAATGTTGCGGGAATTGTTTTTCTATATTTCGCAGTTTCTTTACCTTCAGCCTTAACTTCCTTATTTATTTCACTTAATTCAGATTTTTCAATCATCATATCTTCATCAAGCCCTGAATCTCCTGGTGCAGTTATTACAACCATTTTAGATAGTCTTTCATTCTCAATAAGAAAATCATTTTTACTAACTCTATCTTCCTGTAAAAACCTTGAGTCACCAACTTCCTTAACACTTACTTTTTGCATCATTTGATTGACAATTATTTCAATATGCTTATCATTAATTTTTACACCTTGCAAACGATATACTTCTTGAATCTCATTAACTAAATACTCTCTCACAGCAGAGGGACCAAGAACTCTCAAAATATCATCAGGGGATATTGCTCCTTCACACAGAGAAGCACCAGCTGTAATGAAATCACCCTCATTCACGATAACGTGTTTTCCATATGGTATAGAATACTTTCTTTCATCCCCATCTTTTCCAATAACATGAATCTTTCTTATTCCCCTTCTAGTCTCGCCAAACTTTACAGTACCATTAATTTCTGTCATGACAGCAGGATTCGTAGGCTTTCTCGACTCAAAAAGTTCTGCGACCCGCGGAAGACCCCCAGTAATATCCCTAGACTTTCCAACTTCTTTTGGTATTTTCACAAGAGTTTGCCCCCTGTTGACCTCTTCTTTTTCATTAACTACGAGAGTAGCTTTTACTGGAAGTATTGTACTTCCAGCTACAATCTCGCCTTTTTTATCAACAATTTCAAGGTGAGGACTAAGCTTTCTATCTCTTGATTCAATAACAACAATTTGTTTTTTACCTGTTTCTACAGATTCAACTGAAAAGGTTTCTCCCTCAACAAAATCTTTCAATTTAACAATTCCTGTTTCTCTAGCGAGGATTATATCAGTATACGGATCCCATTGAAATAGCGTCGTTTTAGCTTTTACTTTTTCACCTTGTTCTACAAGCATTGTGGCGCCATAAGGAACATTGAAAACAGTATTTGAAGAATCATCTTGTTGAGTAATTGTTAATTTAGCATGCCTTACCATACATCGACGGACCTCCATACCAACTTCATCTTTAGTAACTGCAAAATCATAGTTATCAGAAAATTCCACAACACCAGCACGTTTATTTTTCATTTCAGACTGCTCAATAACTCTACTTGCTGTGCCTCCAATATGAAATGTTCTTAAAGTAAGCTGCGTACCAGGCTCACCAATACTTTGAGCTGCTCTAATACCTACTGACGTACCTATATCAACTAATTTGTGCAGAGACAAATCCCAACCATAACATTTAGCACATATCCCTCTTTTAGTATCACAAGTCAAGACGGACCTAATGTGAACACTCTCAATACCACTATCTGCAATTAAATCAGCTTCTTTTTCCGATATTACAGAACCTGCTTTAACAATTACCTCACCTCTATCGATAAAATCATCTAAAATAGTCCTACCTAATATTCTATCTGCTAACGGCTCTATAATTTCTTCACCTTCTTTCAAGTCAGAAATTAAAATACCATTAATCGTACCGCAGTCATGCTCATAAACAACGACATCCTGAGCAACATCCACTAATCTTCGAGTAAGGTAACCAGCATCAGCTGTCTTTAGCGCTGTGTCAGCTAAGCCTTTTCTTGCACCATGCGTGGATATAAAATACTCAAAAACAGAGAGACCTTCTTTAAAATTCGAAGTAATTGGAGACTCAATAATCTCACCAACGCCGCCTTTCATTGATTTTTGTGGCTTCGCCATAAGTCCACGCATACCTGCTAATTGTTTAATTTGATCTTTGCTGCCTCTAGCTCCTGAATCAGTCATCATGGATAAAGCATTAAAACCGTTATTATCTTTCCTTAGGTCATTCTCCATTACTTGAGCAATATGATTTGTAGTATGCGTCCAAACATCAATCACCTTATTGTATCTTTCACCTTCAGTTAATACATGTCTATCAAATTTATTCTTAATATCACCTACCTTGTCAAACGCACTTGAAAGAATACTATTTTTTTCCTTAGGAATCAGTACATCACTCACTGATATTGACAAACCACTGGATGTTGCCATTTTAAACCCTAGATCCTTAAGAGCATCTAGAAAAATTACTGTCTTATAGTTTCCAACAACTAAGTAACACTGATTGACTATATTTGTTAGCAACTTCTTATCAATCAAGCCATCGATATAGTCCATCTCTGTAGGCAAAATTGAATTGAAAATTGCTCTACCTACGGTAGTATCCTTAAGCCAAGAGTCTTTATACTTTAAATTTATTTTAGCGTGAAGACCAACCACTCTATTCTCATAGGCTATAACAACTTCGTCAATAGAACCAAAAATCTTACCTTCTCCTAAATCGTTATTTTTAACTTTTGTTAGATAATAAGCTCCAAGTATCATATCCTGAGATGGCACTGCAATTGGTTGGCCATTCGCGGGATGCAAAATATTATGACTAGCCAACATTAACATCCTAGCTTCCATTTGAGCCTCTAATGATAACGGCACATGAACAGCCATTTGATCTCCATCAAAGTCAGCATTAAATGCAGAACAAACTAGTGGATGCAACTGTATAGCTTTACCCTCAACCAAAACTGGCTGGAAAGCTTGTATACCAAGCCTATGGAGCGTTGGAGCCCGATTAAGCATAACAGGATGATCCTTAACAACATACTCAAGAACCTTATAAACAACAGGCTCAGTATTTTCGATCATTAATTTTGCACTTCTGGGTGTCTGAGTATAGCCTCTAGACATCAACTCACGAATCATGTGAGGTTTAAATAGCTCCAAAGCCATATTTTTTGGTAATCCACACTCTTGTAATTTTAACTGAGGACCAACTACTATAACAGATCTACCAGAATAATCTACTCTTTTTCCCAACAAATTCTGTCTGAATCGACCTGTTTTCCCCCTCAACATATCAGAAAGAGACTTCAAAGGCCTGCGAGAGCCACTCCTGATAGCAGTTTTTCTACGACTATTATCGAACAATGCGTCAACAGATTCCTGCAGCATTCTCTTTTCATTTCTTAGGATAACATCGGGCGCTTTAATTTCCATCAACTGTTTAAGTCTATTATTTCTGATTATTATTCTTCTGTATAAATCATTTAAATCACTAGCTGCAAATCTACCGCCCTCTAGTGGAACTAAAGGTCTAAGCTCTGGCGGAATAACAGGCAAAATCGAAACTATCATCCACTCGGGCTTGTTTAAACGTTTTTTTGTAGGGTCTGGAACAAACGAGTAAGCAACCTTCAACCTTTTTAAAGCATCAGTCCTCTTTTGTTTGGACTTTGAGGTTTTAACTACATCTTCAAGCTCTTTTTTTAGCTCCATTATGTTGATACGAGATAACATCTCCTTGATCGCTTCTCCGCCCATAGCAGCGTAAAAATAATCTTCATTATCTCTTCGCTCATCATCTACAGCTGAAAAACCGAATTTTTCTTCTAACTCTATATACTCTTCTTCCTCAATCAAATCAAAAGGTTTCAAACCACTATCTGAAGGCTCTAAAACCATATACATCTCATAATATATTACTCTCTCGAGCTCCTTGGTACTTCTACCAGCAAGATAACTTAGCTTACTTGGTATAGACCTTAAATACCAAATGTGGACAATCGGAACAGCTAGGGTAATATGACCCATTCTTTCTCTTCTAACTTTTTTTCTAGTTACCTCAACGCCACATCGATCACAAATAATACCTCTATACCTTATACCTTTGTACTTACCGCAGTGACATTCATAATCTTTTACGGGTCCAAATATTTTTTCACAAAAAAGACCATCTTTTTCTGGTTTATATGATCTGTAATTTATTGTTTCTGGCTTCAATATTTCCCCATATGATTTAGCAAGAATCGATTCTGGAGATGCAAGACCAATAGTAATAGAGTTATAAGATTTGGAAGTATCTAAGTTGTTTGATTGTATATATGTCAATTTATTTCCTCTTAATTGTCTAGTTCGACGTCAATGCAAAGGCCCTGAAGCTCTTTAATCATGACATTAAATGATTCTGGTGCTGAGAAGTCAGGCATCTGTTCACCCCTAACGATTGAATTATAAACTTTTGATCTACCCTCAACATCATCTGATTTGACCGTTAAAATTTCGTGCAAAGTGTGAGCGGCCCCATATGCCTGCAAAGCCCATACCTCCATCTCACCAAAACGCTGACCTCCAAATTGAGCTTTTCCGCCAAGAGGCTGCTGAGTAATTAAAGAGTATGGACCAGTAGATCGAGCATGCATCTTATCGTCAACCATGTGACTCAATTTCATCATGTAAGAAACACCAACAGTGACCGGGTTATCAAAAGCCTCCCCAGTGATACCGTCAATTAGCCTTGTTTTTCCGGAGACAGGAAGTCCGGCACTACTAAGTTCATTAAACACTTGATCTGGAGTCGCACCATTAAATACTGGCGTTGAATATTTTTCACCAGTTACCATACCAGCCCAGCCCAACATAGCTTCATACAACTGACCTAGATTCATTCTAGATGGCACGCCTAATGGGTTCAGTACGATATCGACTGGAGTCCCATCTTCTAAAAATGGCATATCTTCTTCAGGAACAATTGTAGCAACAATACCCTTGTTACCATGCCTACCTGCCATCTTATCACCAACTTGGAGCTTTCTTTTCTGCGCAACATATACTTTGGCCATTCTTAAAATTCCAGGTTGAAGCTCATCTCCAATTTTTAATTTAAAAACTTGCCTTTCAAGCTGAGTTTCCAACCTTGACCATTCTTTGCGAAAAGATAACCACACCTTAGAAATTTTATTCCAAGTTTTGGTATCTTCCACCCATGGTGTATCTTGAGCGAACCTTTCTAAATCAAATCCTGAAAGCCTTTTTGATGTAAGCTTTGTAGATTTCTTTATTAACGTTCTATTGTTTGAATTACTTCTAATACCATTAGAGACTTGATCTTTCATTAAGGAGAGAAGTTTCTCATCTCTAGAAATCTTAAGATTTTTTTTATCTTCTGCAGCCCTTTTTTGATAATCTCTAATCTGCATCCTTTCCTCAGCTTTTGTCCTTTTGGCTTGTTTTTCAAATAGCTTTGTTTTGATTACGCAGCCCTTTATCCCAGGCTCTGCTCTTTTAGAAGCATCTTTAACTTCACCAGCTTTTTCACCAAATATGGCACGAAGTAGCTTTTCTTCAGGTGTAGGATCCGACTCTCCCTTAGGAGTAACCTTACCAATAAGAATATCACCTTCTTTAACTCTAGCACCTTCACGAACAATGCCTTCCTCATCTAAATCTTTAGTAGCATCTTCACTTACATTTGGGATTTCAGGTGTTAACTCCTCTTGACCTCTTTTTGTATCTCTAACCTCAACTTCAATTTCATTACAATGAACAGAGCTAAATGTATCATCCTTCACCAATCTCTCACTAACAACAATAGCATCCTCGAAATTGTAACCTCTCCAAGGCATGTAAGCTACATGCACATTAGCTCCAAGAGCGAGTTCGCCTAGATTGGTTGCTGCTCCGTCAGCAATCACATCACCAACCTTAACCTGTTCACCTTCTTTTACAAGAGGTCGCTGATTATGGACTGTATTTTGATTAGTTCTAAAATATTTTTTTAACTCAATCTTCTCAACTGCCTCACCTTCAAAAAGAGTTAGGCTATCCTGAACATCTTTTCTTTTAACGTGAATAGCATTTGCATCAACGTAAATAACCCTACCATCAACAGGAGAAACCACACAAGATCTGGAATCTTTTGCAACTTTTTTCTCTATGCCTGTACCAACAATTGGCGCCTTAGGATACATTAAAGGAACTGCTTGTCTTTGCATATTAGAACCCATCAAGGCTCTATTTGCATCATCATGCTCAAGGAAAGGTATCAAAGCAGCAGCAACACTTAAAATCTGCGTAGGCGAAACCTCAACAAAATCTACACTTTCAGGCCCTACAATAGGGAAATCTCCCTTTACACGAGTTCTAATATTTTTTTCAACAATATTTTTAGTGTCGTCCATTTCAACATTGGCCTGAGCAACCATGACCCGATCTTCATCATCAGCAGATAAAAATTTTATATTATTTGTAACTTTAGAAATACCACTATCTTTCACAACCTCTCTGTAAGGAGATTCAATGAATCCATGATCATTTACTTCCGCAAACATAGCCAACGAAGATATTAATCCAATGTTGGGACCCTCAGGAGTTTCAATTGGACACAATCTTCCATAATGAGTGTAATGAACATCTCTAACCTCAAAACCAGCTCTTTCCCGAGTTAAACCTCCCGGACCAAGGGCCGAAATCCTTCTTTTATGGGTAATTTCCGCTAGAGGATTTGTCTGGTCTCCAAACTGGGAAAGCTGCGAAGTGCCAAAAAAAGTATTAATTACTGTGGTCACAACCCTAGAGTTAATTAAATCCTGAGGAGTTATACTTTCAGATTCTCGAAGATTCATTCTTTCATGAATAGTTCTTATCATTCTACTTAATGCAATACTGAATTGGTTCGTTAACTGCTCACCTACAGTTTTTACACGCCTGTTTCCAAGATGATCAATATCATCTACACCTCTATCACCTTTTCTCATTTCTATCAACACACTGAGCACCTGAATGATATCATCCATTGTAAGCACAGTTTCTTCAACAGGAACATTCAAATTAAATTGCTGGTTTAATCGATATCTACCAACTTGACCAAGATCATATTTCTTTGGACTAAAAAATATTCTCTCTATGAATTTTTGCGCTGTTTCAAGATTAGGTGGCTCACTAGTTCTAAGAAGCTGATAAACAACCCCAAGAGCACTTTCAGTATCTCTGGTGGGATCTTTGCTTATGGTGTTAAGAATTAGCATTGAAGAGAAATCTTTGTTTCCATCAATGACATTAACTTCCTCAACGCCATTATTTTTCAAGCTCTCTAAAACATCAGCAGACAGCTCAGTTCCACCTTCGTAAAAAATTTCACCAGTTTTAGTATCAATAACATCTTCGGTAATAGTAGCACCGATATAACTTTCAATTTCTTTTTCAAGAACTTTTAAAGTAATTAAGCTACCAAACGCTTTACAAATGTCACTGTTGGAAGAATAACCAAGAGCACGCAAAAGCATAGTGACAGGAAATTTTCTTCTCCTATCTATAATAACAAACAAACAATCGTTGATGTCTGTAGTAAAATCAACCCATGAACCCCTAGCAGGAATTATTCGAGCCTGATACAATTTAGTGCCATTAGGATGAGTAGACTCATCGAAAAAGACACCAGGAGACCTCTGAAGCTGGGATACGATAACCCTCTCAGCACCATTAATAATAAATGTTCCTTTTTCAGTCATGTAAGGAATATTACCAAAATAAACATCCTGCTCTATACTTTGAGCATATTCATTTTTATTATTTTCATCAGTAATATGCAGGGATAGGTTCACTCTAAGCGGAGATGAAAATGTAACACCCCTATCAATACATTCATCAGCTGTATACTTAGGCTGACCAAGATAATACGAATTAAATTCTAGAATGTAATTCCTGTGCGAGTCTTCAATTGGAAAAACACTATTTAAGACACCCTGCAGACCAAGGTCCTTCCTCGCCTCAGGAGCTTCATACTCTTGCAGAAACTGCTGATAGGCATTAGTTTGAATAGCTAATAAATCTGGTATTTCTAATAACTCTTCAATATGAGAAAATGAAACTCTGCCATTTTTTGAAACATTTAGTGAACCCAATTGATCCTCCAGTGTAAGATATTAATTAAAGAAAATAATGAAGAAACAATGCTATTTTAATTCAACTTCTGCACCAGCTTCTTCAAGCTGAGACTTTATTTCATTCGCCTCAGATTCTGGGACACCCTCCTTGATGGGCTTTGGAGCAGAATCAACTAATTCTTTAGCTTCCTTCAAGCCTAAATCGGTAATAGCACGAACAGCCTTAATTACGTTTATTTTTTGTTGACCAGCAGAAGTTAATACAACATCAAATTCAGTTTTTGCATCCGAACTCGCTCCATCGGCAGCAGCAGGTGCAGCAGCTACAGCTACTGGAGCCGCAGCAGAAACACCAAATTTCTCTTCAATATCAGATATTAGCTCTGAAACTTCCATCATATTTGCATTTTCCAAATAAGCCAATACATCTTCTTTTTTAACAGCCATTTTATAAACTCCTTATTTTAATTATTTTAATTTTTATTTTCTTTAAGACCATTTAAAACATTGACAAGCTTAACCATAGGAGAGTTAAGCAAATTAACAACATTTTGAACTGGACTTTTTAACATAACAACAATTTTAGTTAAAGATTCTTCTTTGCTTGGTAATTTAGCGATTTTTTCAAACTCACTAGCAGGCAGGTAAGAACCCTCAAAAAGAACACCTTTAATGCTGGGCAAATCATGATCCTCTAGAAAACTTTTAATAATTTTTGCTGGAACAACAGGTTCATCGTAAGATAAAGCTAAGGCAGTAGACCCAGAAAATAATTCATTATCAAGACTTATTTTATTTTGCTCCGAGGCAATTTTTAACAATGTATTTTTAACAACTAAGTATTCTACATTGCTATTAAAAAACTTTTTTCTCAAGATTGTCACATCGGAAACACTCAGACCTAGAAAATCAGTGAAGTATATCGATTTAGCTCTGGAAAGCTTATCGCTCAACTCTTTGACATCTCTAATATTTTTTTGATTAGGCATAACTAGACTATCCTATTGAATTAATATTTACTTTAACACCTGGGCCCATAGAAGAAGATATGGATATTTTCTCTAAAAACTGCCCTTTAACAGATGGAGGCCTAGACTTAAGCAGCGTGTTAAATATTTGAGTTATATTTTCGATTAAATCCTTGGTTTCAAAAGAAACCTTACCGCAAACGGTATGAATAATACCAGTTTTCTCAACTCTAAGCTCAACCATACCAGATTTTTGATCAGAAACAGCCTTAGCCACATTCATTGTAACAGTACCACTTTTGGGGTTTGGCATAAGACCTTTCGGCCCTAAAATCTTACCAAGCTTGCCAAGCTCCGCCATCATGTCAGGGGTAGCTATTATCTTGTCCACATCAACCCATCCGCCCTTAATTTTGTCTAAGTATTCCTTGTTTCCACAATAATCAGCACCTGCATCGAGGGCTTCTTGAACTTTTTCTCCTTGAGCCAGTACTAATAAAACAACCTTTTTCCCAGTGCCTTTTGGCAAAGAAGTACTTACTCTAATATTTTCTTCAGCATGCCTAGGATCAACATTTAAATTAATAGCAAGATCTATAGATTCATCAAATTCAACAAATGATGCTTTTTTTACAATTTCAATAGCCTCAACTAGATCATAAATAGTTTCGCTATCATAAATATCTTTAAATGATTTTGTTTTTAATCTTGCCACAATTTAACCTTTAATCTCAATCCCCATCGATCGCGCCGTACCTCTAATCATCTCTTTAGCTTGATCTATAGAATTTGCATTTAAATCATCCATTTTAATAGATGCTATTTTTTCTAAATCTGAATCACTAATAGAACCAACTTTTTCTTTATTTGGCTCGCTAGAACCTTTGCTGATGTTTGCAGACTTTAATATCAATCGAGCAGCTGGTGGAGTTTTCGTAACAAAACTAAAACTTCGGTCCGCATAGACTGTAATTTCGACAGGAATAATATCACCTGCTTTGTCTTGAGTTTTTGCGTTAAAAGACTTGCAAAAATCCATAATATTTACTCCTTGCTGAACTAACGCAGGACCGACTGGGGGAGCTGGATTAGCTTGACCAGCCGGAATTTGTAATTT
>Ga0129352_10235752_pt1 | contig 13719 bp, 18 predicted proteins | sample CPBNA1_6_FD_105429 | JGI IMG/M metagenome (GOLD analysis project Ga0129352, IMG submission 105429) | Freshwater to marine salinity gradient microbial communities from Chesapeake Bay, USA - CPBay_Sum_27_0.2_RNA1 (Metagenome Metatranscriptome) | ecosystem: Environmental > Aquatic > Marine >... | reverse complement strand
TTTTCTATGCCTTTTATACTAGATGCAGGATATTTCATACCTTCGATAGTAACATATTCTACTTTATCATCACCTTTAAATGTAGTTGCTTTACCATATCCAGGGATATAGACATTACCTGAAACAGTCTGTAAACTAACTGCTGTAGACTTTGGAACAAGATCTTCTACATTTGCTGACTTAGAATATTTGGCAAGAGATTCTGCTGTATATCTATCTGCAAAGTCTTTGTCTAATACTGCTTTCTTTGCATAAGCTTGATTAGCATCAACACGCTTAATATAATTCTTCATGCCATAGTTTAAAGAAGCACCGTGATTGTACCCCATAGCACGAGAACCAGCATATATAAGAGCCATCCTTGCGAGTTCTTCACCGTCAAACATACTTGAAAAGGCATCTTTAAAATACTCCATAGATTTATCTAATATAACACCACCGACTTCTTTACCCTTATCAATAAACTTATCGGCAATAGTTTTTCCTGGGTTATCTTTTATATACTGAGACACTTCTTCATTAGTCATAACTGTCTGATCAATGTCTTCTTCATTAGCTAATTGATCTGAAATAACTTGAGCTGCTTTCTTTTGCTCTTCTATTTTTTCAGATTTACTTTTCTTTCCTAACAGAATGTCTATTTTTTCTTTAGCTTTTATTTCATCTTCTGTAGGTTTCATAGCCTCTTTACGTTGTTTTACTTTTTCTTCATACGCAGTTTTAAGACTATTTCTTTTTTCAGTTAATGCCTTTAATTTTTCTGCATCAGAATCGGTTACATTACTTCCTTTTTTAACCAGCTCTTTTTTAAATTCACTTAAATCTTTTTCAGCATCATTTAAACCATCAGAAAATAAAGTACCTTCTTTAGCAATCTTTTCTTCTATAGCAGCTGTTTTTCTTTCATTCTTTTTCCTTCTCTTTTTAATAGTTTCATCTTCTGCTATTGAAGGAAATGTTTCATCAATTTTCTTTCTTAATGAATCAAGAAAACTAATATCTTCTTTAGGAGGAATATCACTTGTACTTGCTTGTGCAGACATCATTCCAGGCTTTTGCTCAGTCATGTCGTATGTGATCATAGGTATTTCATTCATAGCTGCATTTACTTTTGGAGCATATGCTTTACCTTCAGGTCCAATATTATCTTTAAGGACATTACCAACACCTGAGTGATAAGCAGTTAATACTTGATCTTTAGTGAACTCTGGATGCTGCTTTATAATACCTTGTAAATATTCTTTAGCAAAATTTCTAGATATATTAGGATCAAATCGTTCTTCTAATGTGATAGGAGTTACTCCATATCCAGGCTGTAACGCTGTCTTAGGCATTATCTGATATTGTCCACCAGCTCCTACACCTGATAAGGCTTGAGGATCACCACCTGATTCTACTTTCTTAATAGCATCAAGCATAGCATCATCGACAATAACACCTCCTTCTTGTTTATAACTAGGAATTGGTCCACCTTGTTTCTTTTGAATAGCACGACCAACATCATTAAGTTCATCTAACATAGGTTGAACTCCAGGAAGTCTTGATGCTTCTGCATTAATAACATTCTCTCCAGGAGTTAACATAGCTGGAACTGTATCTGTTCCTTTTGGTTTAAATATTTCTGGATCTGGCTGAGGTATTTCTTGCATAGAAGGAACATCAAACTCGTAGGAAAACATATTTCCATACCTATCTTTTTCTGTGTACTTCTTAATATTCATTACTTACCACCTCCACCTGAGTCTGATGCAGCAGCATCATCTGCATAACTTGTTCCTGTACCTTGTCCTTGACCTGCAGTTGCAGTAGAACTTGTTGATCCAGTATCATTTCCAGAATCTTGTTCATCAGTTATATCACCTCCGTATACTCCTCCAGTATCTACTGAAGGTGATGCTGCATTACTGCCTGTAGAAAATGTACCTGTACTACTAAATTGAGATCCAGTTGGAGCTGCTCCTGTATCTGAATATCCTATCCCTAATGCTGCATCATGTGTAGCTGTTCCAGGCTGAGCTTGGGCTTCACTAATTCCTTTATCCATTAAAGCTTTAGTAGCCGCTTTGTCTGTGTCTAAACCTTTGGCTTCTGCAAATTGAACTTCTTGCATCTTTTTAGAATTAGGATCATAATCAAAAGCATTCTTAGGATCACCAAGAATATTACCAAGAGGATCATCCATAATTTGATTTGCAAATGCTCCCATTGTAGCATACTCAGGATTTGCATAGCCTGTGATAGGATCTATTGATCTACCTTGTTCATCAAATTTACCTCCAGTAATACTGCTATAAGTTCCAGGAGTTCCATAACCACTTGTAGGAACTGATGGTCCAAATAATCCGTAGCCTGGGATCATACTCATTGGACTTGGTCCATACATAGCTGATGCTCCAAAGTCTTGTCCTCTATTTGATTCCTTAACTTCCCTATTGGCTTGATCAATAGACATTTGTGTACTTGCTAAAGCACTCTCATTATTATCATCACCACCCATAGTCATTGGTGTACTATCTGCATATGGTGTTGGTGTAGCGACAGGAGCTTCATAGCTTGGAATAGTATACTGAGAAGGAGGTATGCTCGCTGGGCTTGTAGCTGGTGCAAAAGATGAACCAAAATATCTAAACCCATACTTCGGTTGTATTGAAGGTGAGGGTTGATATGCAGTTGTTCCTCCACTAGATCTAAGTGCCATATTGTTCTCCTATGTGTTAGGTGCGTTATCAGGTCTTATCATATCATAAATGTTTGATGTTGTATCTGCTCCAAAAGGATCTACCGATAATGGTGGTCTCATCATTGGTGTAGGTACTTGTTGAGCTGCTTCAGTCATACTTTCAGCCATTACCTCATCGTATAATTGACTTGGGTCTGGTTGATTCATCATCAATGCTCTTGCAGCTGCTTCTGTCATTCCGCCTTGTGCTTTGTATTGGGCAGATTTAGCAGCTTCTTCCATAGGCTCAGTAGTATTTTCATCTTTATCTAAATCTAAAAAATCTGGTTTAGTACCTTTAGCGTGGTACTGTGTGCCTAATGGTCCGACTTGTCCACCTTGATTAAACAAACCAAACATTTTACCAGCAAGTAAACCAGCACCAACATAAGGCATAGCTGTAGATATGCCTGTCATAGCACTTCCACCCAAGGCAGATGTGCCTGCACTCTTTAATCCTTCGGTTAATGCAGTAGCTCCAGCACCAGCAGCATCAGACATTAACTTTTGCTTTACCATATCACTCATTTGTCCAGCCATTCCTTTTTGAGGTTGAGGAGCTGAACCCATTGCTAAAGGGGCTTGTTGCATTTGTATAGCTTGCTTTCTTTTTTGTTCTTCTTCTGGGCTTAATGCAAGATCAATCATTTGCCACCTCCACTAGATGTCTGTGTTGAAGTTTGAGGAGCACCTGATAGTAATCCTGCAAGTCTCTTTTGTTCTGTATAAGGAGCATCAATAAGTTGTTGTTGAAACTTTTGTTTAGTTGTTCCAGCTTGTCCTAATGCTTGTATTCCTGATAAGATATCTGCTTGTCTTTGTCTTTGTTGTTCTAATGATTGATTAGCTAATGCTCCTGACATAGCTGCTTGTGTTCTTGCAGAACCGAGAGCACCACCAGTAGATGCTTGACCCATCATTTGACCTAGAGTATCTTTCAAAGCTCTCTCTTGGGCGGCTCTTGTATCATAAGCACCACTGCCTCTGATAGCATCTCTAGCCGAAGCTGATTGAAATGCTAAAGCTTCTCTTTGTTCAGGGCTAAGATCAGCTACTGTAGCAGTAACTCCTTGACCTCTTCTCTGTTTATAACCAGCAAGAGCATCTTCCATAGCCTCTTTATAAATAGGTCTAAACTCTTTAGCCATACCTGATTCAGTTACGGTTGTGCCACCACCACCACCTTTCATACATATATTAGTATTTATTTTATTGGCGAGAGATTCAGGTAATCCTTCTGTATCTCTTCTCATATCATATATACCTAAATTAGGCTCATAATCATTCATCTTTATTCTCCTGTATTACACCTCTTACTGAGACATGTAGTTCTGCATTATATCTTTTTTGTAAGAAGCGACCATACTTATATGCTTCTTCTTCAGTACGAACAGAGTCTGCTCGCCAATGTTTTCCACCATGCTTCTTAATATGTTTCATCATATAATCAAATAACCGATACACAACAAAAGGGTTTTGATGATCTTCATCTACAATACAATCTTTAACATCCATAACCCATTGTTTATCATAGTAATTACTAAATGTACAAGCAGACAGAAATCCTCTTAATTTATTATCGACATAATCTCCGATAACCAATGCATGAGGACTTCCCTCTTTTTGTTTTTTAACCAATGACAAAAAATATTCTATCCATATAGCTTCATTTCTTTCATAGCCATAAAATTGACCTTGAGTAGATTTATTCATCAGCTGTATTGCTTCGAATACATCATTATCTTCTATGAGTTTTATCATTTCTGATCTATCCTTATTTTTAAGTCAGCAAAATTACTAGCGGCTCTTATATCAGCCAAAAGTTTTAATTGTCTTTGTTCTAATAAATTCACTTCTCTTACTAATTCCAATAACACCATATTAAGGGTATTATTATCTGTTAAAGGAGGATTATTAATAGCCATTAACGTTCACCTCCTTTGCTTACTTTCATTTGAAGACCAGATATATTCCAAGCTTTATTATTAGCTGCACTATAACTAGACGAAGTGCTTTTAGCTGCATCATCTATTCTATAGTTAATAAATCGACCTTGAGTTCTTGTTCCTACTTTATAGCTACTAGCTACTGTAAAATCATTAACCGTAAGTTTATTTGCCTTAGCATTACTTTGGGCGTTATCTTCTTCTGTAGTTAAGAATGGATCTTCTCCAGGGTAATTAGTTCCTCTTGCTCTAACATGAAGTGTAGCTCTTTGAGGTTCTCCTCCAACAGTAGCTATAGTACCTCCATCTGCCCACAAAGCTATACTACTAACAGTCTCTGTGTCAAAGTTAGGTGTAATCGACATCTGTTGTCTTTCTACATAAGAAATATAATTAGTTCCTCCAAAGTCATAACCAAGATCTGCAGCTCTTATACGATTAAATAATGTACCATCATTAAATCCACTTTCTGCAAAGATAGGAAATGATTTATTAGGGTTAATATTAAGATTACTCCATGGTCTAACAATATCAAATGTAGTATTTATAGTAGTTCCACTTGTATTTTGAGTAGGATTAGTTGCCGCAACTGTTTGTCCTTCAGCTACGTTAGTAAGTGCAGTCGTAGTTGGTGCAACACTTGCATTTACTACTTGAGTTGCTGGACTAAATGATTTAACATAGTTAGCTGTTGAACTAAATTGACTAGGGCTAATCTCTATACTAGTAGGTGTACTTGCATTATCAGGTGTTACTAATAGTAATTGATTAGAACTAATAGAAGCTAATGCTTGTTGCATTGCTATTAATGTATTAACAACTACTCCATTAGGTTTAGCTAATTCAGTTGCATTTTGAGTTGCATCTGGATTATAGTAAGTTGCTAAATATGCAGAAGCACTAGTCGCACCTGTATCACCATAAGTATTATCATTTGCAGCTGGAGTAAAATCAGGATCTAATAATCTTCCTGGACCTTCTCCATAATGCTTATCCCATATTACACTATCTCCTGCAAGAGTTTGTAGAGTTATAGTAACACGAGTCATTTTTGCATATGTTGCTGCAATACCTTCAGTAACTGCTATATCACTTCCTGTAGAATTTGCAATCAAAGGACTGACTAATGTACCAGTTCTTGATGTACCTTGAGCAACTGTATAATTAAATGAACCAGTTATATTTGTTCTAGATACACTTGTAAAGGTTAATACTTCATTAGTTCTTGCTACTGTAAAATAAGTTGTATCTGTCCATGCTGCTTGTAATGCTGTAGCTATTTCTGTTGCAGTTATGGCTTCTACATTAGTAGGACTACTTCCTGAGTCAGGATCAAATGCAGATGTGCTATTAAAGTTAACTGTTATTGCATTTCCAAGAGGAGGAGTAAGAGTTATAGTATCTGTTGTACTATGTGCTGCTCGACCTGCTCTTGTTTGTGCTGTTGTGAATGTACTATTTGTAAATCCACTAGGCAGTGATCCTATACTTGTTAAGGCAACTCCAAAGTTATTACTTTGAACTCCAACTGCACCAGCTGTTGCTGTTACCAAACCTGTACTTGTAGCACCTGTCCAGTTATTATCTGCATCTACTAGAGTATCTATTTCAGTTACTATATTGGCACGACTGAATGTACCTTCTAAAACCTTTACTGCAGTATTTCCTGCTGGAAAAGTCAATGTCATAGTTATTGGAGGTATGCTTCTATCTACTCCAGGAGTTACTACATTAACACTACTTGTTACATCACCACCAAATGTAGTTTCTGTATAATCAGTACCTCCATAGGTAGTTTTAAATGTAATAGTAAGAGCACTATGATTTCCTCCTAATCTAGAAATAAATCTAACTTTATCATTAACATTCGATACACTATAAATAGAGCTACTGCCACCATTAAATACTGTTTTAGCCTGTAATAATGACAACGCATCTGCAGCTAATAAAGCTTGACTATTTTTTCCAGTGCTAAATGTTATTGTTTCATCAATAGCATCATGTAATCCACCAACAGCACTAGCCTGTATTCTCATACTAATAGCTGGACTTAATGCAGCTGTTATTCCATATACACCTACACCTGTTCTAGTAGAAGCAACTGTAAGATTGGTAGTTGAGCCACCCCCAATAGCTAATGAACTAGTGCTAAAAGCTCTTGGTCCAGGAACATCAGAAGTTAATGTTAATACATTTGTACTTGCAGTTGCAGTAAAATCAGCTAAGGCATTGTTACTATTGATATAATCTCTAACTGCCGCTACTAATATTGTCATTGTTATTGTAGCACCATCGGCTTGATTAGTACCTAGTAATGCACTTGCTGGAAGGTTTACTGTACCAATACTACTATCACCTGTAATAATAACACTTGCACCACCATCTAAAAAAGTACTTTTATCTCTGTCATAAGTAAATGTACTTGATGAAGGAAAAGTAAGTGTACTTCTAGCTGTAACTGTGTTTGGTCCACTGTCTCCTGTAAGAGTGAGATCAATTATTTCTAATGTATCTGTAGTAAATGTTGTAAATGTACCGACAGATATTGTTTTAATAGCTTTAGTTCCTATCGTTTTCTTTGGTGTGCTACCGTTAATAGTGACTGCTTGTACTTCCTTCTTTCCTCTATTAGTGTAACCAGCATTACCTGAATTACCTGTAAGAGCAATAGTTGCAGTAGGTATCCCTCCTCCTTTAATAGGACCAATATCCCCTGCAGTAACACTGTCTAAATCTCTAACAGTCCATGCATTATCTCTATAATTCCAGATAAGAGCTTCATCACACTCACCAGCAAAAGAAGCTAGTGTAGGATAACAAATCCATATCTCATTTTCTTGATGATTTTGTAGTGTAAATAACTGCTGTTCATGTATAGGATTAAGGTTATTAAAGAAATATTGTCTTACTCTTTGATCTGATAAAGATTGTATATCTCCTGGATTTCCAGCAAATACATAAATATCATTACTTCCGATTACAAAATGTTTACCATCATATTCGATAACACCACCAGTTGTTAGTATTCCATACTCATCAGTTACAGGACTAAAAGACACAGGTGCATTTATATTACCTGTTAATCTCATAACATGTATACTATCTGTACTATAGATATACATATTACTCTGTAATGATTTCATATCTTTAATAACGTTAGTTTCAGATAGTGTAAATTCATCAGCAGTACTAACACCAGAAGCAAATGGATTCCAATTATTAGGAACAGACCCTGGCACTGCCACATCTGATGTTCTAACAACACCAGACAATCTTCTTATAATTGCATTATTTGTAGAGTCTAATTCAGTTAAATCACCAGCAACTAAAATATCTCCAAAAGATTCTAATATGCCACATCTAACATTAACTATATTTCTAGATTCAATAACAACTTTTACTGAATCTCCGACAGATAATCCACCAATAACAATCACTGTAGTATTAGTTGCTGTATCCGTATAAATTTGAAAATGATTTCCAGTTACAGTAGGTGTGCTTGAAGGTAAATTTCCAGGGATAAAGTTAGTTCCGTTTACTGTACCTGAGCCTGCAGGTGATCCTGCTTGTGCTATTTTATTATTAGTCCCTGTTACATGAATTTGATTATTTGCAAAGTCTACTTTTTGACCAAGATCAAATACTGTAGTTGCTCCTTGAACATATGTATCATCAAATGTTGTTTGTTCAACCTGATAACTATCCCATCCAGGGAGTTCTGCTAATACTATATTATTTATATTTGTATTTCCAGGAGTGTCTAATATATAGTGTGGCTTTTCTATTCCATTATTAATAATAAAAGCAAAACCACCACTAAATAAAGTATGTTGCCAACCACTAGATGTAAAAGAAAATCCATTACCACTATTAAGACCACTAGGTGTTATATCTTTTTTCGTGCCTGTATGGTATTGTACATAAATTTTTTGACCAACTGTTACATCACTAACAACATAATCAACAACCCAAATATAATAGCAACCCAATGGTTGTTTATTAGGATTTTCCCATACTGCGAAATATCTTACTTTTCCAAACTCTTCATTAGCTGGTACAAGATCTTCAGTTATATTATTTAATAATAATTCACCTTCCATCTTCCTAATAGCACCATCCTTAAACCTAACATTTCTAGCATCTGTAAATATATTAGGAGCAAGAGCTATAGGAGGAGTGTCAAACACAACACCTTTAGATGCTACATCAGTAACATTAATTAAATCGTCAGCCATTCACTTCTCCCTTTGTTCTTTTTTAAGCACACTCTTTAATGCCAGTTGCTGGGTCGATAAAGCAAGCTTCAACCTTGTCTTCTTCTTGAGCCACTTCCTCAGCCTCGCTAGATACCTTCTTTTCTTCTTCCACGGTTTCGTTGAAGATTCCAAATCGTTTTCCATCAATACGGAACGTAGTACACCCCTTCGCCCCACCTTTCCATGCATTAACATATACTTGTTTGAATGAATCATAGTCTACATCACCACTTACGTTACAAGTTTTTGAACATGCACTGTCAATATAGTGTTGAGCTAATAATAATACGTTTAAATGATCATTTACGCTAATACTATCTGCAGTGCGACCCTCTACTCCATGTGAGTAAGCATAGTCTTCTACGGTTTCAACGATTGGACCATCAAATGTTTGTATAGTTCTATCATATTTATGACTGTAAACAGGTTCAATTCCTCCACTAACGTTATCACCAACAATACTAATTGTACCTGTAGGTGCGATTGATGTAAGATGGCTATTACGTATTCCATTCTCTCTTATGAGACTTTGAACGGAAGCTGGTAATGACCTAATATAATTGCTTTTTAAATAATCTTTTCTATATAAAGGAAAAGCACCTTTATCTTTTGCTAATTCAGCCGAAGCTTTATAACAGTTATCTCTTAGGCATGCAAATATTTTTTCTGCCCATACCATAAATTCTTTTGATGCATATGGATAACCAAGCATTTCACCAGCATTTGCCATGCCTGTAACACCTAATCCCATACGTCTTTTATTTTTAGCTTCATCTTCTTGAGCTTTTAATGGATAAATAGTTCTATCGACAACATTATCCATAGCTTGAACAACTGGCTTTATATCTGATTTAAATTGTTTAAAATTAAATACATACTTATCTTTTTCTTTTTCAAGATATTTAGTAAGATTAAATGAGCCTAATAAACAAGCACCATAAGCTGGTAATGGTTGTTCACCACAAGGATTAGTTGCGTATATCTCTTCACAGTACCAAAGATTATTCATTTCTTTAATTCTATCAATAAATAAAACTCCAGGCTCTGCCCAATCCCAAGTTGAAGACATTACTTCATCCCATACCATTTGGGCTGAAAGACTGCCACGATGCTCACCATTAAAGTAAAGATCGTAGTCAGAACCACTGTCCAGAGCTTCCATAAAGGCATCAGTAATCCCGACTGATATATTAAACCCTGTGAGCTTATCATTATTACGTTTAGCACGAATAAAGTCGAGTATATCAGGGTGGTCAATACGTAAGACACCCATCTGTGCTCCTCTCCTGTGACCAGAGCTAGCAATCGTCTGACACACCGAGTCAAACACCTGCATAAAAGAAATAGGACCAGAGGACTTACTATCGAGAGACTTAATATGATCCCCCCTCGGTCTAAGCTTACTAAAATCGTATCCAATGCCACCTCCCTTTCTCATAGTCTCAGCGGCTTCTTTTGCTCTTTCCATAATAGAATCCATACTATCTTCTATTTCTCCAGATACAAAACAATTATAAGCAGTAGTAATCCTTTCAGAACCTATTGCTGATTGTACTCTACCTGCAGGTAAAAATCTCATTTCACCTAAAATATCTTCTAATACAAATCTATGTTCATCACCATCACATAATGTTCTAGCTATTCTTTGTATCTTATCATTGAAGGACTCTCCCTTCTGTCTGTATTTCATCTCATCTATTTCTTGAGAAATGGTCATAGTTGGACCTTCGTAGTTTCTATTTCTTAGCATAATTTTACCTCTTTAGTTAATGACGGACTACCCCTTAAAGGGTGTTTTTTATGCTAATCCTGATACTCCCCAGTCCTTATCATTTCAGTGACTTCTATAGCTCTATCACCTACTTGTTTTGCCCACGCTGAATCTAACATTTCATCAGCAGCAGTATTGTAATCTTGTTCTTCTAATGCAGCCATTGCCTTTTTAAACTTTTGAGCTGTACCTATTCCTACATTAAAGACAAAGTTAACCATAGCTTCTTGTCTTATACTATCTAAATCTCGCCACCAGCTCATATAATCATCTAATAAGTCTTCTGTTCTAGTAATATCATTTTCTAATAAATAGTCTATTTCAGCTTCTGATATGCCTACATCTTCTAAATTTCTTCCTACACCTATTGTCCATTTATCTGAAGTACATTTATAAAGTGTATTCTTAACTCCTTCATGTCGTCTTAATGTCTCTATTAATCTACTCATGTGTATGCTTTCCTTGCTCTAGTTATTTTCTTTTTAGCCTTTGGAGTATTCGCTGCAAACTGTTTACCTTTTGCTGTAGCTTTTCTCTTTGCCCTAGTGGTTGCAGCGTGTTCTGCTGCTGTAAGAGACTTAACAGCCGAAGCTGGCATGTACCTTTCACCAGTAGCTTTCGGACCTTGTATCGAAGGCTTGCCACTTTTTGTCCTCCATTTTTGTTTACCCCACGCTGTGAGACTTTTTTGTTGTTTAGTTTTACTCATTATTTATAGCCGCCCCCTTTAGCTTTGTATTCTTTAGCTACCATCTGCATTTTTCTTGCAGAGATTTGCCCAGGCTTACCGCCTTTATTTCCTGCGAGTATTCTATTATATATGCTTTTACGTAACCCAGGCTTAGTATAATTACCTGATGAGTTAACTGTTGACTTCTTCTTCACTGGTACTTTCTTTTTTCCATTCATAATCTATCTCCTCGTGACAATCACAATTACATTCTTCTACTACACATTCATATAATTCACAAGTCTTACATCTCATTTAGTTAATCCTTTATACTTTTCAAAACTTCTAAGACCACCTAAGCCTAACATGCCCATGAGAACAGTCATAAGACTGCCCATATCAAATGTAGGTAACTCAGGTATTGTTACTGATAAGTATGCACATATAAATATAGTTACAGGTGCAAGTACGAAGTGCCAACACAAAGCAACACCGCATGTCCACCCAATAAAAGGTCTCCACCCAGCTACAAATATGCTTTTATGTTTAGCTTCTGTTTGATTAATTGCTAGCTGTCCTTTGGCTAACTCTTGAGCATGATTTTCAGCCATTGTGGCTACTTCATGAGCAAGTTTATTCTTCATATCTTTATCTTCTATAAATTTTCCTAGAAGATTAGATACAGGACCAATAAGTGCTGTTAACATTTGTCCTCCTTACATACATAAGTCGTGATATTTAGTTGTATGTACTCTATGTTTTGCTAAGTCATAATAAGGATTTGACTTACATGATGTATATCTATTAAATAATTTTATTAACCAAGACATTATATATGCTCCAAATGACAATGACTACTTACAGGTACATTCGCATTTTTTACAACACCCATGCCACATGAACTTAATGACATTATAAATATACTTAATAAACTTAATTTGTAACAATTTTTCTTTAACCATTTCATGCTCCTTTACGTATCCTCCTTTTTAATTTTAAATTAATATCAGTATCAGTACTATGTCTTAAAAACATAGATATCGCAATACGAGTATCCCCTATAAAACCTAATTTATTTTTATAATATACTTTACCTTTTCGATCTAATAATTCAATTTTATAATCTTTAGATTCATATACACATATCATTTTTTACCTATGCTTCTTAAACTTTCCATGACTTTATCTATATCAGGTTCTTCACCATTGGGATTATATACACACTTATATTTCTTTGGACACCAAGTTTCAATCATCATTGTAAATGTTTTATTGCCACCTTGATAGATACAGGCTCTTTTATCTGTATACCTTGATGTAACTCTTTTCTTCAATCTACAAGTTGTATACTTCTTTTTATCAACAATACCTTGATTTAATAGCTGTTGTTTAGTATATGACTTTGATTTATACTCATAAGCTCTAGCTTTCTTAGACCAAATACTAGCTACTAAGATTGCAAAGCCACCTATAATAACTACAACCGTAATCCACGCTATTGCTTCACCTATTTGTCGTCTAAGCTGTTGACGCTTATAAACAGTTTCTTGCCTTTGTTTTCTTATTTGACCTTCCATTTTTAAAAGATCATCATATGCTTGAGGTCCATAGGTCATATTTAAAAAAATCTTGAGTTCATACCTTTGTTCCTCAAGCTTCTTCTTGGCTGCATAAGCAGACAATGCTGCTTCTTCAATAGAACCTGCTTTAAAAAGTTTACCAAACAAAGGTGGGTTTTTAGCTTGTTTTTCAGCATTATCAACATCACTTACTGCTCCCATCCATCTGCCAATATCACCTGACATTTGTTCTATATCTCTACCTACAGAGAACCCTTGTTTAATTGCATTAAATGCTGAGTTAGCCACTCCTAAAGCGGCTGTTATTGTTACTGGATCTACCATTAGTACACCTTTGTTTTATTATTTACCTTCCTTGGTTCACAAACAGCTGTGTATTTCCTCGGTGTACTTTGCTGTATTGTTACGTTACTATTAATTCGTTTTGCAAAATATAAACAATCATTTATGTTTTTAAAGTAAGATTGATCGATCCTAACTGCTCCAAGATAAGTTATAAGTGCAAAAACTAATTCCATTACTTCATTACTATTGCTACAACTAATGCAATAACACCGAATGTGCTTGCCATAGACATAGCCTCTAGCCTCCACATACGTTTATCTAGGTTTCTTAAGCGATCATTTACTGCTTCATATCTAATCGCACATTCTTTTTCATGTGCCAGTAGATCCATCTGAACTTTAAGCTCAGGTGTCATCTCCATTTTTTGTTTCATTACCCCGCAATCTCCATAATAGTAAACGTTGATGTAGTACTGTCATTACTCTTCGGAGT
>Ga0129352_10109465_pt1 | contig 13963 bp, 12 predicted proteins | sample CPBNA1_6_FD_105429 | JGI IMG/M metagenome (GOLD analysis project Ga0129352, IMG submission 105429) | Freshwater to marine salinity gradient microbial communities from Chesapeake Bay, USA - CPBay_Sum_27_0.2_RNA1 (Metagenome Metatranscriptome) | ecosystem: Environmental > Aquatic > Marine >... | reverse complement strand
TTTGAATCGGATGCGACCTACGAACGCGACCTCAACAATCTGGAAGCCAAACTGAGTGCAAAGAAAATATTTTGCATCGATAACTTGTTTTCGGGGGAAAATCTGACAAGTGATTTTATGGGAGCGACTCGCTACGTTCTTATTCTAGATGATCAGTCAGATATGCTCGACACAGTTGAGTTGGTTGAATTTCCGGGAAAACTGATAAAACGCATTTCCGTAGCGGGCACCCATGCCGAGGCAAGAGTTAGTGTAATTAAAGCAATGCTGGATATGTCGATGCAGTTTATAGCAGACAGTCAAGCTAAGGCGTCTCAATGAGGTTGTTCGGATGCGACAGATGAAGGTGCGCAGTTATCACCTTAGTTTGAGGCTAGTGTTAATCGGCGCTTTGCTGTTTGCGCCAGTCCTTGAGGCCAAGCAACAGGTACAGTTTGCGGGCGTCGCCTTTGTTGGTGGAAAAGCCGATGCGGCGACGACGATGCCCTACGTTACGCAGCTATTGGAAGGGGGCGAGTTTCGTTCTGCGAGCAAGAAATTAGCGAGGGAAATAACGCAAATCGACAGAGAAGATCTGCAGTTTCTCGTGAGCGGTGAAGGCGGGGCAAGCGTTAGCAGTGGCGGCGCAATTGCGACAGCCTTAGCCATTGGTGCCGAGTCGTTTCGAGATAACCGCACGAGTATAGAAAACACTATGAAGGTGTCTATTCGTGCCCAAATTTTGACCTTTGATTTTACTTCAAAACGTATCATCAGTGCCTTTCCGATCTATAGCGCCACGGTAAAAGCCTACAGCGCTGACACGGATATGGACGCGCTTCGACGAGATCTGGTGTTACAAACACTGATCGAAAACGTCGAAGATCCAGGCAAAAGTATTTTTGATAAAGCCCGAGAGCGGCTTCGAGTTTCGCAGTTCAAAAGCGGGTGGAATGTCAACTTGCAAGTCAGAAACGTCTCAATCAACCCCCCAGCCGCTGCGATTCTCGAGGCTAACGCCATACCAACAACAGCTTATAAGCGCTGGCTCGCAGCCTCTTTTTCCGCCGGGGTGGCTGATGTGCATGGGGTGCCAGTATTGCCCTATACGCAGGATCAGGCGTTAAACGAAATGCGACTTCGTTTCGACGAAGGTGACGAGATTAATTTTTCGCTTCCGCCTGTCGACTTCGCGGTTGATTTGGTCGCCCGGGGGTTTGGGACGAAAGTTTTGGCGTCTAGCGCGGCTACCGTAACGAAAACGCATGGTGTGGGAATGGAGGTTCATTTTTCGGACGTAGCCTTTAACGAAAAATACTTTGCGGAAAATATGCAAATGGGACGTGTCGTTCAGTACAACAAAAGCACTCAAGTCAGCGAATGGCCCATCTATGAAGAAGTTCAGTTGGTCTTGATCAATGAACTGATGGCGCAGTTGGAGAATCCACAAAAAAAATGGATCCACCGTCACGTGAAAGGAAAGCGCAGGTTTAAAGACGTTGAAAAAACGATGAAATCGGTCAGCACAGACATAATTCAAAAAATCAAAGAGTGAATCCAATGAATCCAATTTCTACGAGTCAGGTCAAAGTTTCTGCGATAATGACGGTGATCCTGGCCGTTGTGAGTTTGCTTCCACTAGCGTGGGTCCAGGCAGAAACCGAATGGGCTCAGGCTACCATTCAGAAGCAGTTGGATAGAAAGTGTAAAGACGGCATGCCCCGTTCCAAGGCGGTTTATCAATCCGCACTGACCGATGCTCGGATTGCAGCGATCAGGTCATGGGGCTCTCAAAAGAGCGCTGCCACTAGCAATCTGCTGGCCAGCGCAGAGGCCGAGATAAAATCTTCTCTCGATACGTATTTGCTCAGCCCCGTTATTCTCACCAAATGCAAACAAAAGACGTTTCAGTTGTCGTTTAGAGCTGAAGTCAATGTTGCTGCTATGGATCGATTGATGGCGAAGAATGCGCCGGCGGTGACAGCCCCCCGATCCAGAATGACTGCAGTTTTCCTTGCAAGGAAGCAAGCAGGCGTAAAGATATTTGACGAGAAGATTACCAAGATTAGTCAGCAAACCAGTATCTCTGAAGCTGAACAAAGTGCTGATGTAGCTGGCGAAACGATGTCGGCAACGGGTGTTAGTACGACCACCGAGAAAGCGGTAACGGGGGGTAATACCGAACGAAAGGCTAATAAGGTGCTTTATGAGGTATTCAATTCCGGGTCGCTGGATGCAGCCGTCATCGAAAATTTCTCGTCCTATGGCTTCCGGGTCGTAGATGCCGCCCAGGTAGCGGGACGTTTCGAGGGATTCGATCTTAATGCTTTTCGAGAAGAGTTTGGCGTTGGTGATGATTTGAGTCCAGAAACAAAGAACGCGGCATTTGATGCCATCAGGGGAAGAATTCCACTTTTAGTTGTCGCGACTGTCGATGTACTCGGTTCTCAGATAGACGATGTGTCTGGAAATTACGTCGTTTACGCCTCTGTCAAAGCTTGGGTTTATCGAGATGATGGACTGTTTTTCGAGGCCGTGGCGGCAGTAGCGCCAAGCCAAATGCGCGGTGATGGGCCGAACGAAACGGTAGCAGAGACAGATGCCTTGAAGAAGGCGGCAGCTTCAGCGAGCAGGGAGATTGTCGATCAGCTCAATGCGGCGGGGATCCGATAATCTGGAGCGGTAGCGCACACGAATTTCTATTTATTGGTGTCTACAAAAAAGTGTACAGTTAGGCTTTGAATTTCGTGGTGGAGAAGAAAAAGTGGTTAAATTGTGGTCGCGCGTTGTCTTTCTTACAGCTTTGGTATTTGCGACTCAAGGAGTAATGGCTCTTCCGGATTTAGGCGGTACATTGAAGAGTATGGTGCCAAAGCAAGCTGTAACCGAAGCGGCTGGGTCCGATGCCGGCGAGGCGCTTTCCGCGGCAGATGCGCAAGAAAGCATCATAGTCGAATTCAGAGAGATCGTTCGAGACGTGACCATTGCGCAAGCAGCTGTCGTCAAAGCTCTTGGTTTAAAAGATGACGCTGCGGCTGCAGCGGCCGATGCCAACGCCATTTCAGGTGAATGCGATAATAAGTGCCTGGACGAGGCGATCGCTCGTAGCGATGAATTGAATGAGACGATCGCAACTGCCTTGGCGGACAGTGAAGCAATGAAAAACATATCCAAAGAAGAGGCTGCCAAAGCGACGTTACCTTGGATACAGGCCGGCTACAGAACGGCCATGTATGTTCCAAAGCTTACAGCTTGGGGTAAGTCCGCAACAGGCGAGGTAAAGGGCGCTGGAATGATGGGCGCAGCGAAAATGCAAAAGAAATTTTCACAAGGGTTTTATATCGTTCGTAAAGCCCCCCCTGCAGCTGGAAAGTGGCTCGACACAATTCGGTTGGCTCGGGAAGTCTTCGCGCAAAATGATATAGCGATTGAAGGCGCAGACGAATTCGATTTCTGAAGTCTCAATTTCGCATGGTCTGATGACGAAGCGTGACGCGGGCATGCCAGCGTGCCATGTTGGCGATCTGCGAAAACGCCGCGTAGAAGATCGGAGGCGCGAGATGTGGGAGTAAAGGCCAAGCAAGTTACTTTGTTTGGCCCATGAGGTTTCGAGGGGGAGGTTGAGGTGCGAAGGGCAACGACGAAAAGCGTAAAACGTTCGCATGGTCGCAGAAAAAATATTAGCTTCGTTCTCATTCCATTCTTAAGGTCACTGACTCGCGCCTGCGTATTGGTTGGCGCGTTAACCATTTCACCGGTATTTGCGGCCAGCGAAGTGGAAATTGTCTCACTGGAAGTGTCCGGTTCTGCAGACAGCGAGTCTCTGGCAGTTAAGCGAGCGCTGCTTGAAGCCATTGGCCGCGTCAACGGGCGTCAAATGGCTGCACTCGAGCGGTTGGACAACCGCTGGGAAGAAAATTCGGATCTAGGGCCCGAGGCGCGGTATACCAGCGACATGCAGAATAAAATCACGAGCTTGACTAATGGCGCTGTCGAGTCCTACGAACTCTTATCACGACAGGTGTCAGATGAGGGGTGGGTGTCAGTGCGTTTATCTGTTCGCGTTGCCAAGTTGAGGAAAAGGCCAGGCGCTAGGTTGAGTCTTGCCGTACAACCTTTTACTGGAGCGGACAGCGGGCCCGAAGTGCAGCAGCTCGCTCGCGTGTTTACCCGCGCTCTATCAGCCCGGTTAACCGGCAGCAGGCGATTTGAGGTAATTGACCGACAAGAGCAGGCATCTCTTCAAAGTGAGCGGGATGTCACGTTGAAAAGTAAGGGCGCTGGGACTGCGGAAAAGCTCCGTGTGACTGCAGATCTGTCTGCCGATCTTTTGATTTCTGGAACGATCGAAGCTGCTTCGTTCGAGACGAGACAAGTGCATTTCGAGGCGGTCGATAGATCGTTTGAACTGCCTGAGGGCCATGCTCAGATTAGCTATATGATTCGTAATGTGGGTTCCGGTGAGGTGCGCTTTGCTGGCTCAGACTCATTTCAATTTAAAGGTGCTGATTTCGCTGATAGCCCATTAAATGAAAGTATCTCGCCCTACGTTGTTATTGCCCAACTGGCGAGTAAAAAAATTGCGCGAAGGATTGTCGAGGCGAGTTATCCGCTGACGATAGTTGCCGCAACAGGCTCTGCCTTGACGCTAAACCAAGGTGGCGATCTGGTGGAGAAAGGCTCGGTTTACAACGTATACGAGAACGGTGCGCAAATTTTTGATCCCTATACTCAAGAGTCTATTGGTAGAGAGGAGCATCTTATTGGCTCCATTGAGATCACCCAGGTTTCGGCAAAGGCGAGTGTGGGTGAGTGGTTAGCGTCAGGCAGTAACTTGCGGCGCTTGGATGTTAGGCCAGGTAGATATATTTGTCGGTTAGAAGCCGAAGCTGAATCACATGCAATTCGAGCGATGGCTGAAGCAAGGGACCGAATCGAAGAGGCTAAAGAGGCGTTGACGGATGATTGGTGATGTTCGAGCGCCTACATGGCCTGCCTTAACTAATTGCGCTGAAGAGTAAGGTTCGCTCTTGAAAATACATGATAAGGGAAACGCTATGAGTGGCACGCCTAGGATCTTAAATGTTCTTTTTGCTTCGTTGATTTTGCTTTCTTGTAATTTGAATGCCGGAATCGAAATCGAGGTTGATCCTGGCTATGAAGCGGTGATGGAGGTGCAACAGGCGGTTGGTTCAGCCAAGTTCGACGTCGAAAAAGGCGCGATCGATTTGGTTGATGAGTTCGCCGACGCCAAGGGGTACGTGACAGATCCTGAGAAGCCGGTGTATTTCGCCAGGATGGAGGCCAGTAGAAACGTCAGTTTGACCGATCCAAATTTTCTAAAGATCAGAGAGCAGATAGCGACAGAGGCGATACTGGCGGCGAAGGGAGACATCATAGTCAGTAGGATGACGACAGCATCGGCAGAGGAATGGATGGAATTGGCTGGGCCATCAATTCAAGCCCAACTTGACGCAGTGGTGGCTGAGCAAAAAAACGCTCAATTAAAGCTCGATGCTCAGCTTGAGAACCTACAAAAAGAAGCAAGCACACTCATTGAGGGGCTGGACGATGCTCTTGCGGAGGAAGCGAAGGGGATCACTTGGAACGATCGAGGAAAGGCGTTACTTGATGCGATTATCCAAAAACTGGACGACAACTACGATTCAGGCGCTATTCGAGAGGAAAAACGGAAACGGGTGGAAAGTCTCAAAAACAGACGCGATGCCGTAACAGAGCAAGCCGGCAAGGTGGTTTTGGCGCGGAATGAACTCGAACGGCAAGTCAGGGAAATCAGAGGAGACGGCAGCGACAAATCAGGCTCTCGCTTTGCAATTGAATCTGACACGCCATTGTTTGGCGCGACAGTCGTCTTTCAGGCGGAGTCGTTCGATGAATATGAGAACTTTAGCGTTGCCGTCTTGCTGGCTTGGAGCCCTAAGCTAGAACGTGAGGCTCGAGGAATACTCTTCAGAGATGGAAGGATTGAACCCCGCCCTACGAAATTGAGTCTGGACGAGTGGCTGGGTAAGCAAAACTTGGCGACGATGATTGGACCACGGAAATATTTAGCAAAGGACGGCAGCGACAATTTCCTAGGCATCGCTGCTGCTGAGTATAACAAGCGGAATCTAGCCACTCGCAGACGCGCGGAACTTTCAGCGACCCTATCCGCTCAGCGTATGGCGCTGTTGAGTTTGACATCGGAAGTGACTGTTAGGCGGGCTAAGGAGCAGGCTGGTCTCGATAACAATATAAGTGAGGACAGGACCGAGGTTCGATATTACGAGGATCTTGCAGAAAGAGTGACGCAAGAAATCACTGACCTAAACGTTGCGGGGTTGGAGAAACGAAAAGTCATTCGTACCGTCCACCCCTCGTCGGGTAAAGATATGATTGTTGTGGTTGCAAACATTAACAGTGCAATAGCGGCGCAGTCTGAAGAATTGATACGGGACACGAAAGAATTGCTGGAGGAGCTCAATGTAGACCAGAGCTATTTGAGTGGCCTAATAGCCGGAATGCAGGAAGCCACTGAAGCGGATGAAACGAATGTTGCGGCTTATGAGCAAGGTCGCTCGGAACAATTGCAACCTAGCCAACCACAAAACGACGAGGCTGGCGATGAAGTGGGTAAAGCAGAGAAAACAGAAAAAGTAGAAAAAGCCGAAAAAGGCGCGTGGGCCGGTGATTCGGATGTAGATGACCCGTTTTAAAGGTTTTGGGGCGGCCTGCGCCCCTCAACTGCCAAGCGGCATGATTTTCACCCACGTTAAAAATGGAGCCTGAGTGGTTTGCGTACCAAGGTCGATAGAGAGGACGCCATCAAAGCAGATTCTCCGTCTTTAAAGCCGTTAATCTAAGAGAGACCGTCGAAGCAACTCCACGACATAACATGCCAGAGATTTATCCCCACAAGGAAAGGCCTCCCGATACATTAATCGGAGCTCTTGTTGGCGCTGGAGTTAGGGTTCTTCAGTTCTTTAACGATGTGATCGGGATTACATGGGTAACACTAAAATCGGCTCGCCTGTTACAAAATCCAGGCAAAAGGCGATTGTTTCAACGGCTGTTTAAACGTCAGCTATATTCTACGGGCGTTCGCGCGATCTACATTAATGTAGTGGTCGGTGCGTTAGTTGGCGTGCTCATGATCTCGAAACTGTATGACTATCTTCCAGGAGAGGCGCTGGCAACTCAGTTTGGCTCTTGGTTTTTATTGATTGTGATTCGAGAATTAGGACCTCTTGTTTCGGGGCTAATTTTGATCGCTCGATCTGGAACCGCGGTAACCTATGAGATCGGTTTTTTGCAATCTCGCGGCGAATTTCGTGTTTTAAGGGGGTTAGGTGTTGATCCAGCCTACTTTTTCTTGCTCCCTGTCGTGATCGCTTTTCCCGCCTCTTTGCTGATCATGTTCATTTATTTCGACATCGTGGTGTTTTTGTCGAGCTATGTAATGATTTGGTTTTCTGACCCGTCGGTCGACTTTGTTTTGCTATCGTTGGCTGTGCTGGAGCAGATACAGAGTGGCGAGCTGTTGATAAATGTGTTGAAAGCTCTAATTGGCGGTCTCGTGATTGGCGTAGTGTCGATTCACTTTGCTCTCCGGGTCAATAAAGATCACCAATCTATCTCTGATGCGATTTCGACCTCCGTCACCGCCCAGCTGGCTTTCTTTTTGCTTCTTAACCTGTTGCTTTCCTATCTGGCCTATCGATAAAAGACATGGCATTAAGCGTACGAAATTTACGACTCGAGTACCCAGGCAAATTGTTGTTTGAGGGGTTAAGCCTGGAGCTACCGAATCAAGTGATGTGCGGTATAGAAGCCAGTGTGCTAGGTGGCACAACGTCTTTGTTGAAAGGGCTTGCTGGTTTGATCGAAGGGATCACCGGGATTATAGAGGTGAATGGCAGAGATATACATTCGCTCACTGGGCAAGAACAAGCCGAACTAGTCTCTATTTCCTACGAGGAGGCCGGGCTGATCAGTTTTCTAACCATCCATCAGAATATCGTGCTGCCCTTGGAGTACCACCTTGGGAAGGACGATGCAGCAAACGACGCTCGCGTCAAAATGTTTTGCGAAATGTTTGAGTTAGAAACAGCGTTGCTCTTATGTTTCCCGCATGATCTCAATGATGTGCAGATTAGAATTGTGAACTTGATTCGTGCATTGATCGTTAACCCTGCTCTGTGCCTGATCGACGAACTCGACAGCGGGATGCATGAAGAAATGATCGACGCCGCATTTCGCGGTCTGAGAGAATTCACTAAAAATAACGAGACAACGATGATCATCACGACGTCGCAAGACGCATTGTTAGTGCAAATGGATTGCGCGTACAAAATCGAATCACGTAAATTAGTAGAGTTTGTTGATGCACGCCGTTGAACCAGGACCGATAGACGTATCCGGGCGCGATCGAATCATTGGATTCTTTGTTTTTGGTGCGTTGCTGTCAGTGCTTACACTGTTTTTTTCGCCCTGGTTACAGCAAATGGGAGAAAGGGATAGCGTCGTCTTTGTTACGTATCTAGACAATACCTACGGTATTCAAAAAGATGCGAGTGTGAATTTCAAAGGCGTAACGATTGGGTCTGTTAGTGCTGTGCAGCTTAATCCGCAAGGTCAAGTGACTGTTGAGATATCTCTGTCCAATAAGTATGAGGATTTTTACACCCTCGGCTCGCAGCTGATCGTTGACAGCGAAATTGGTGTAACGTCAATTTTAAACGGCATTGGCCTAACGTTTATCTCAGGGACGGAATCAAGGGAGAGACTCGCGGACGGTGATGAACTCGTTACCATAGTGCCACTGGGACTTGCCTCCATACTGGAGCGATTTGATGTGGAATTAATCGTTACGCAGTTGGGCAATATCATTACCTCAACAGAAGAAATAACGGCAGGCTTTTCTGCCAATCAGGCCTCGCTCTACCAAACCGTGAGTAATTTGCAGTCGATAACAGCGGGGCTCAATGAGGTTTCAGCGGGTCTTCCTGACTTGCTCAAGTCGATAAAGCAAAGCGCGCGTTCATTTGAAGCAACAGCGCATGGTGCACAACGTATTATGAACAGTTCAGAGGCGGACCTGATTTCAACGCTTGAGAATACGGCTACGCTAACAGAGCAGGCGACGGCTACGCTCAAAAAAACTGAGCAGTTAATTTCGGCTGGGCATCCAATAGCGGAGTCTCTTCCAGAACTGATTGAAAAAACCGAATTAGCTTTGGACAGTGTCGATGAATTGGCGCAAACCATGAACAGGTCTTGGCTGTTCAGCGGCAGAAAGAAAAAAGAGAAAAATGAAGCGGGCGGTCAAGATTGACTCGATTAGTGGCGAAAATGAACGAAGTGATTAACTGTTGTCGGGTTAACGATAGAAAGCGGCGGGTGGAGAGAATGAAATATTTGCTGGTGTTGGCGTCGTTTTTTGTCGTGGAACATGGATACGCGGACTCTTCCTCGATCGTTGAGGTTGCAGGTTATTCCTGCATGGGCTCGGAGTTTTCGCGTAAGGAGACCGAGCGAATGGCTCTTCAAGACGCCAAGCGTAAGGCGGTTGAGAGATCCACAACGCACATTGAAAGTGTGACCGAAATGGAAGATTTTGCTCTGAAACGCGATTGGGTAGAGGCTTTTGCGAGCGCGGATGTCAAGGTTTTAGCGATTTTGAGTTCTGTCTGGGATGAGCCAGGAGGCGGTGACTGCTTCACTGTATCCATCCGCGCAGAGGTAGTGCCGGCGGAGCAAGTTGTAAGCCGAATCAGAGAGTCAAGTGAAGACGATCCGCGAAGTCCACTAAACATAAAAGTATGGGCAAGCGCTGATAAATTGAAAGCCGGTGATACGTTGAAAATTTATCTGCAAGGGAATAAGGCTTTTTTTGGCAGGATTATTTACACAGATGCTGAAGGGGATGTGCTGCAATTGCTCCCGAATGCGCATAGAGCAGACGATTATTTCCAGGGCGGCGCGCGCTATGAAGTACCGAGCGCTCTTGACCCTATTGTGCTTCGTGTAAAAGAGCCTTTTGGGCGCGAAACCGTAACCGTGTACGCGAGCACTGCACCATTGGGTGATCTGGAGACGCAACAGCTTGGTGCGTTTTTTCGGGTAAGCACGGCGCCTTCTGACGTCGCTAGAAAGTCCCGTGTTCGGTCTGCGAGCCAATCTGAGAGTTCCGACGATACTCGTACAGCCAGAGTGAGCGAGTTTGCAGAAACGACGGTTACCGTGCTAACGCAGCCGTAGCATCTACAAGGTTAAATCGGTCGGCAGCCCAAGATGAAAGAGGGTGCACTGTGCGCGATACACGGACGTCAAGAGCGGAAACATACGTTACCTTGCTAGATCCGCGTAGCGATAGCGCTCCTGAGCTTTAAATACCTTTTTGACGTAATTCCTAGTTTCTTGAGCGGGAAGGTATGTGATTAAGTGCTCATAAACTTCGGCTGGATTCATTTCGTTGATGACGCTAGAGGCTTCTCCCACGTTTTTGATGCCGACAAAGGCTCTCGCGACACCACCTGGGCCAGCGTTATAGGCCGCAACTGTGCAGTAAAGTCGACTGACTGGGTTCTTAATTGGATTCAAATAGCGTTGGTTGAGCAGTTTGAGATAGGCGGCTCCCAACTCAATATTTTGATCGGCGTGAAAGAAGTATTCAGGCGGCAAGATCTTTTTCCTGCCATACAAAAAATTGTAAGCATCTACGCCGCCTGTCGACGGCACGAGCTGCATTAGTCCAAATGCAGGAATTGGTGATTTTGCTCTGGGGTTGAAGTGGCTCTCTGTTTCCATCACCGCGAAGATTAAGCTTGGTTGTAGGTCGTGGCGGTCGGCCTGTTTAAGAATGGCCTCTCTAAATCTGTTCGACCTAGTAAGCAGGAAGTCTGGTTTGAGTGGTATCGTGACAGCGATTTTTTGCTTGCCTTGATCCGTGAACTCACTGCTGAGTTGAGTCGATTGCTTTCCGCCGGTAGTGATCCGCTGCGCGCCATTTTGTGATGGAGCGCTCGCGGCTTTCAGTGCTAAGTCGGCAGCAAGTTTTGTCGGCACTGGTGAGTTGGATTGCTCCTTGACGATGTCGTCGATTGCATCGACGGTCTGTTTTGAGATGACTAAATTGTCACCAAGTACAGGCTCGCGCGCGAATTTGTCAGGTGCGCTAAGAGTGGGGAGTGTGATGCCACGCTCATCGAGTGCCTCTAGCGCGTATTTCAGGGCCTCATCTTTTGCTTCAAGGTCTGCTGTGGTGTCAGTTTTCGCTGCGTAGAAAGCTTCTTTAATGCTCGCCGAGGTTGATTGCAACGAGGCTTTAGGATCGACTAGGTGTTCAACGGTAAGAGACTGAGAGGCAAAATCGAAAATTCTACGGGTAGACTTGTCTTTGGAATAGTCAACCCACATGTGTTTTTCAGGCAGCCTAATTTCGTCCTGTCCCCAGACGCTTTCAATTTCTTGACTGAGCTTTCGAAAGCCAAGTTCGATAGCCGCATTAATGGCGTCATACTCGTCAGCAAGATCAGAGTCTATTGCTTCAAAACTGTCTTGAAACTGGGCATCAATTGTATCAAACGGGTCTATCTCAGCCGCATTAACAGTTTGAGCCGCAATGAAGAGCGGCATTAGTCTGAGCGAGAGCGGGATCATGGGTCGTTATCAGAGACGATAAAAATGACTTTGCCCTCTGCCAAAAAGTCGCCAGCATTGATGTTTTCGGTAAAGAGTCTGGCAGCGTCGACATTGTTGAGAACAACCTGATTAACCCCTTTGACGTCAAGCTCCGTTATGGTGAGAGGGTTGCTGCCCACAACATTCGTCAAGGCCATGGCCTGCTCTATCGATGCCGCCCAGTGAAGCCAGTCTTTTCCATTTTCGACGTGGCCCGGTCCGTATAGCTCTTTGCCCTGGTTTGTTATTACCCTGATATCGAGCTGCGGTGCCATATTAAATTTTCTGGTGTCAAGAACGACACCTGTATGAGGCAACGCTTCGGTGTCTTGGGTGTCGAGTTTGTCTGTGGCAGTTCCGATGTCTTGGGCTGTATATAAGTCCTTTTTGGGAGTCACCGTCAAAAACGGCTTCGCAACATTTGCCAGGTTGATTTGATTCCGACATTGAGCGCTATCAGAGGTTAAACAAATTGCCATCTCGACAGTGCCCTCCCATTCGTCGCCACGTTTCACCGTGTTTGATGAGACTTCAAACGCTCCCGTCAACATTCCTTTGATTCTTGTTGCAACAACATCGCTCTCCACCATTGCATCCTTCACGGTAGTTAACCCTGTGATTTGAACGCCTTCGATCTCAGCCAACAGTTTTCGTTGCGCATCGATGCGTGCCGCGCGCAGTGACATGAGTTTTGCCTGAGTATCGCTTTTAGCGGTTGCAGAGCCTACGCCTGTGCCCTGCACTTTAAGCGTTTGAATGTCTGCGAAAGACGCCAGCGAATTTAGCATTAGGGCTGCCGCGAAAAGTACCCGAACTGTTGGTCTCATCATAACTTTATTCCCTGTTTTAAATGCGTTTAACATCTTGCGTTATCGTGAGTTGCTTACAAAATTGCAACGCAAGTATTGTTTCAGCTCCAGAAACGCTCTCATTGGGGTGTATTTGCCCGTTAATATTTCCGCGAATGACACCCCTCGTTATTGCGTTTAGGAAGGCGTTGAACGCGGTATCGTCGGCAGCGAGGTCAGAGTAGGGGCTTGGTAGGCCCAAGTATAATGTTTTGTTGATGCCTGTCGTGAGGCTGAGGATATCCTCTGCCAGCATTGCCAAATCTTGGAAGCTAAAGTTCTCTTTGGGTCTGAATGCGCCGTTTTGAATTCTAAAACTTCTGATGCCAAGTCTATGTGCTAAAACTATTTCGTTTTTAAAGGTTGAGTCCGCGTAATCGGTCAAACCTTGGTCCGAGCGCATGCCCTGTGTGTTTGCTTGGCTAGGATCTATGAACTGATCTAGGTTTACGTCATTGATCAATAGACCGGCAACTTGTTCTCGCGAGACTGATTCTTCAAAGGCGATAGTGCTTTGAGAGATAAAAAATGCTTTCTCGATCGTAAATAATTGTGACACCAGACGGTAAGTCTGGATGTTTTTCGGGTTGGCTATTAGAGCCTCGGCGATTGCCTGTTTTGCTTGTTCCAGTTTTCTGAATGTCAGATAGGCGCGGGACATTGCGGTGTGAAGTTGCACATTATTTTTGGCGCCGTCAATTCTCAGAGCGCGTTGGTATTCTCTTTCAGCCTTTGTTAATTCCCCTAGCCCGGCATTTGCCTCGATGCCTAACCTACGCAAGGTAATCATGTCTGATTTTTGCTTTGCGTAACGTAACGCTTTTTTCTGATAAGAAATCGCCTCACTAAAATTTGCGTGTTCGCACTGCATCGTTATTAAAGAGATATATGCGCCGATATCTCGTCGATCATTTTCGATTCGCTGAGTGAGATTATCGTAAGCAACTGAGGCGTTGCTGGAGTCGGCCAAAAAAAGTGCGAAAGGGAGGCAAAGCAACATAAATGTCTTCTTCATGATTAACCTCATTGGTCTGAATAGCGTGTTTTTATAGTGCTGATGCGTTTTTTCGTAGGCTTCTGTTAAAGAAGAGCGTGGTCAAAGGATGGTAACCTGCGAGTAGTCCAAAGCAAGCGTATTTATGGGCCGCTGCACGGCGCATGCTGGCTTGAAACCAGCCTCTACTGGCTTGTCGACCCCGACAATCTTATCAGGCCGAAGGTGGATAAGCCTATCAGCTTCAAAGTGTCTAAGTGCCGCTGTTGTGGTGCGGCATTGTCAACCAGAAGTTACATACACTGGATCCGACTTGTCAGCCTTCGCACTGTAGGCTTCTTTGTCTAAAGCCAATATCAGCAGTGTTATACCTGCAGCTCTCTCAAGCTTCCAATCCAGCCTCAGTCACACAAAAGCTAACAAAAAGCACAATTTCAAGACGCTGTACTGACGCGCGCCT
>Ga0129352_10776080_pt1 | contig 14249 bp, 10 predicted proteins | sample CPBNA1_6_FD_105429 | JGI IMG/M metagenome (GOLD analysis project Ga0129352, IMG submission 105429) | Freshwater to marine salinity gradient microbial communities from Chesapeake Bay, USA - CPBay_Sum_27_0.2_RNA1 (Metagenome Metatranscriptome) | ecosystem: Environmental > Aquatic > Marine >... | reverse complement strand
ATTCCTTCAACTATGGGGTTAACAACCACAATAAGTAGTAATCTTGGTGAAGTAAATTCAAGAGGAGTTGATTTTTCATTGGATTACAATAAAGCCTTTGACTCTGGATTAATTCTTTCAGGAAGAGGAAATTTCACATATTCTACTAATGAAGTTTTAGTTAACGGAGAACCAGATTATACATACGATTACCTCAGTAGAATTGGATACCCAGTCAATCAGGCCTGGGGTTTGATTGCTGAACGTTTATTTATTGATCAAGCAGACATTGATAACTCTCCTGAACAATTTAATGGGTTCTCTTCATCAGCAAATTCTTACATGCCTGGAGATATAAAATATACCGACATTAATAATGATGGAGTTGTAAATGAATTGGATAGAGTACCAATAGGAAAACCTACTGTTCCTGAGATTGTTTATGGATTTGGTATTTCTGCCTCATATGAGGGTTATGATTTTTCAATTTTTATGCAGGGTGTAGCAAGAACCTCTTTCTTTATTAATCCAAATGATATTTCTCCTTTTGTAAATGAAAGAAATGCATTAAATGTTATTGCGGACAATCATTGGTCAATAAATAATCCCGATCCAAATGCATTTTGGCCTAGACTTTCCACATACTCAATTGCAAATAATGAACAACAGTCAACATGGTGGCAAAGGGATGGAGATTTTTTAAGATTAAAAAATATAGAAATAGGATATACTTTTCCTGACCGAGAATCTGGTTTATTTTCAGGATTGAATACAAGAATATATTTTACAGGACTGAATCTGTTGACATTTTCAAAATTTGATTTATGGGATACCGAAATGGGAGGTAATGGTTTGGGCTATCCTCCACAAAAAGTTTATAATATTGGTTTACAGGTTAATTTTTAATAAAAAATTATGAATAAAAAAATTATAATTATTGGTTTATTATTTGCAATGTTTGGTTGTGATGAATATTTAGATATTGTCCCTGATCAAACGCAACAAATAGATTTATTATTTGAAAGAAAAGAGGTTGCATATACAGCTTTAGCTACTTGTTATGCATACTTACCTAAAAATGACGGAGTATATACATCATTCATGATGATGAGTGATGAAGTTACAACTCCAATAGCTAAAGAAACTGATGGTATAAGAATTATGAAGGGTCAACAATCTGCTTCAAATCCTAAATTTGGATTGTGGTCTGGATGGTCTGACCAAGGTCCATTATGGGAAGGAATTAGGCATTGTAATGTTCTTATTGAAAATATTTACAATGTTGTTGATATGACAGAGGAGGAAATGAATATATGGGCAGCAGAAGCTAAATTTCTAAAGGCCTACTATCATTTCTTATTATTCACTTATTATGGTCCAATTCCAATTGTTGACGAAAATCTACCTATTTCTGCCAGTGATACAGAAGTTAGGGTAAAAAGAAGAACAGTTGATGAATCAGTTGCTTACATAGTGGAAACAATTGATGAAGCACTTGTTCATTTGCCTGCAAGAGTTCTTAGCTCAAATGACTTAGGTAGAATTGATCAGGTTATAGCAAAAGGTATTAAATCAAGGGTTTTAACATATGCTGCTAGTCCACTTTTTAACGGAAATTCAGAAATGTATTCAGGTTTTGTAAATGAGAATGGTGAACACTTTTTCAACCAATCTTATGACCAGACAAAATGGGATTTAGCAAGAGAAGCTTCATTAGATGCGATTGTTACTGCTATTGACAATGGAGTAGGTATGTATGAATTTACATCAGCTCCACCAAATTATGAAGATGAGTATGAGGAAGAAGAATTTATCCAAACTTTATATGATTTAAAATATTCTATTGTTGACAAGTGGAACTCAGAATTAATTTGGGGTAATTCAAACCCAGTACGTGATAATGATTGGTGGCAAATGCAAGCTGCCTGTATGATGAAAAACCCAAATGCTTCATCAGTTGAAGCGGCATGGCAATGGATTGCACCAACATTGAGAATCGCCGAATTATTTTATTCAGAAAACGGACTACCTATAGATGAAGATTTAACATATGATTACCAAAATAGATTTAATGTAACTTCTGTGAGTGGTACGCAAAATTTACAAGCTCAATATGGTGCTAGTACTGCTAAATTAAATTTAGATAGAGAGCCAAGGTTTTATTCATCACTTGGTTTTGATCGTGGTTACAATAGAACCTGGGGTAATTTATGGCAATTGAGAATGAAAAAAGGAGAAAGTCATGGTAGAATTGCTAATTCGGATGATTATTTGATAACGGGTTATGCATTAAAAAAACTTGTACACCCTGACTCTGAAGGTGATGGTTATTCAAAAATTGTTACATATGCATGGCCAATGATTAGACTTTCTGAGCTTTATCTAAACTATGCTGAGGCGGTCAATGAGTCAAGTGGGCCAAGTGCTGATGCATATAATGCCTTAAATGTTATTAGACAAAGAGCTGGGATTCCTAGTGTTGAAGATTCCTGGAGTAACCCATCTATATCAGCCAACTTAAATAAACACACAACGCAGGAAGGTCTTAGAGATATAATTAGACAAGAAAGATTAATCGAGCTTTCATTTGAAGGAAATAGATATAATGATTTAAGGAGATGGAAACTTGCTGAGGAATATTTTAATTCTCCAGTATTTGGATGGTCAGTAAACGAAACAACGGTAAGTGGTTATTATAATATAACACAAGTTGGAATCAGATCTTTTAATTATCCGAGGGATTACTTTCATCCTATAAGTATAAATGAAATAACAATTAATCCAAACCTGATTCAAAACCCAGGGTGGTAATAATTTAAAAATATGAAAACAAGCAAGATATTATCAATTTTATTAATCTCTTTAGTCATTTTATTTGGCTGTAAGGATGATGAAAACCAAGATTCTACACCCCCTGGAAGTTTAACAATTGAAAATATAACTCCAACCAACGGTGGCGGTATTATTTCATATCAATTACCTGATGATTCTGATATTTTATTTGTAAGAGCTGAGTATACTAACTCTTTAGGTGTAGATGTATACAGAGTTTCAAGCTCACATAATAATTCAATTGAAATTGATGGTTTGAATCAAAATTCAGCTATTACAGTAAGGTTATTTGTTGTTGACGAAAATGAAAATATTTCACAACCAGTTGAAGTTGAGTTTATTCCACTTCCTTCTTTTATTTTTCTGGTTCAAGAGAGTATCACAATAACTCCAGATTTAGGTGGTGTTAAGTTGGAATGGGAAAATGTAGCTGAAAAAACTGTTTACGTTCATTTGCATATTGTTAGCGGAAGTGATGAAGAAATCAGAATACTATCATCAAACAGTCTTACAGAGAGTATTTTTGTTAGAGGTTTAGAATCAGTTGAGATGACTTTCTTAACTAAGGTTGAAGATTTTGATGGTAATATCACAGACTTAGAGGAGAAGGCCACTTTAACACCACTGTTTGAGGAAATGATAGATAAATCTACATGGACACTAATGAGTCAGCTTTCTGTTAACGGTAATGCTTGGGAGGGTGAGACAACTGCTTTTTGGGATGATGTTGTTGATACAGCTGAGACAAATTCAGATAATAGTTATTTTATTATTTGGAGAGATCAGAATGGTGGGACCCTAAACTGGCCATTAGATATTGTTATTAATTTAAATAAAAATGTTAGGGTTCATAGATTTAAGGTGTGGCAAAGAGCATTTTGGTATAATGGACCAACCGGTGTTCCTTATTATTATCAAGAAGAAAATATGAGGTCTTTTGATCTTTATGCGAGTAATAATACCATAGATTGGACTTTGTTAGGACAATTTGATATTGGTGATCCTAGTGATGAAAATGGTAATATTCCACAAGATTTTATTGATGCTGCAGCAAATGGTCATGATTTTGATTTAGAAGGGGTTTCAGAAAAGTTCAGATATTTAAAGTTTTCTATTACATCAAATTATGGTAGTGATACGTATGTTCATGGATCAGAGATAACCCTTTGGGGCCTAGATAATGTAGATTAACAGATGAAGAAACTCTTTCTTGTTTTATTTGTTTTTATTTCCAACTTAGTAAATACACAAAATCTATCTACCCTTGGCCCATATCTTAAGGACGATAGCAGTAATAACGTTATACTTAAAGGTATAAATTTAGGCGGTTGGATGTTACAAGAGCCCTACTTGTTCCAGTTTACTGGAGCTGCTGATTCTCAGCATGAGTTTAAAGAAAAATTAGTAGAATTTATAGGTCAAGAAAATACAGATGAATTTTATAATTCATGGTACGAAAATTTTATAACACAAGGTGACATTGATTCACTTTCCAATTTTGGTTTTAATAGTGTAAGATTGCCAATGCATTATGATTTATTCACTTTGCCTATCCAAGATGAACCTGTTTTAGGTGAACAGACATGGTTGGATATAGGTTTTTCAATGGTTGACGATTTACTTGATTGGTGTGAAGCCAATAACATGTATTTAATATTGGATTTACATGCAGCACCAGGAGGTCAAGGCTATGGCTCGGATATTAATGACTATAACCCTAATTTACCCTCTCTTTGGGAAAGTGAAGAAAATAAAAATAAAACTATTGCACTTTGGGGTAAATTAGCAGAAAGATATAGCGATGAGCCGTGGATAGGTGGTTATGATTTACTAAATGAAACTCACTGGGATTTAGGTGAAAACGAATTAAGAAACTTTTATATTGATGTTACTAATGAAATAAGACAATACGATCAAAACCACATAATATTTATTGAAGGAAATGGTTATGCAAATGACTTTTCCGGACTTACTCCACCATGGGACGATAATATGGTATATAGTTTTCATAAGTATTGGAGTTTTAATGACTCTTTGGATTGGGTGACATGGATGAGAAATCAATATAATATCCCACTATGGATGGGTGAAGGTGGAGAGAATTCAAATCAATGGTTTACGGAAGCAATCAAAATATTTGAAGAAAATTATATTGGGTGGGCCTTTTGGCCATGGAAAAAAATTGGAATCTATTTCAGCACCTTTTGAAATTCATACAAATTCAAATTACCAATCATTAATTAATTATTTTAGGGGTGAATCAAGTGCTCCCTCAGTTGAAAATGCAGTAAATGGTTTAATGCAAATAGCTGAAGATTCCCACATTTCAAATAATAGATTTCAAAGAGATGTAGTAGATGCAATGATTAGACAAGTATCTTCAAATGAAACTTTACCATTTGACGGACCTAATACCATCCCTGGCGTCTTATTCGCATCAGATTACGATTTAGGTCCAATGGGTTATGCCTATTCTGATGCTGATTATGCTACCTATCATATAAATACAGATAATTTTCAGGCTTGGAATCAAGGTTGGCAATATAGGAATGATGGTGTAGATATCGAAAATAGCAGTGATACTGATGGAAATGGTTATCAAGTTGGTTTTACAAGTGAAGATGAGTGGTTATTATTCACCGTTGATATTCAGGAATCTGGATTTTACAACATTGTTACAAGGTATGCATCAACCTCAAGTGGAATTTTTTCATTAGAATTAGACGGAATTCCAATAGTTGATAACATTATTTTATACAATACTGGGAGCTACTCAAATTTTGTAAATAAACTAACTCAAGGAATTTATTTACCTCAAGGAACCTTTAAGCTGAAAATGAAAATGATTACTGGAGGATATAATCTTTCTAGTGTTAACTTTGATCTTTCTGATGAAATCCCAGAATTTTCAATAGAGTATGCAGAAGCGCAAGAAGATCTTTCTACTATTTTATTATTATTAAATCAACCTCTTGATATTGACCAGGAAATTAACGATTCTTATTTTGGAGTTTTTGTTAATTCAGAGGAAGTAACAATTTCAGATATAGAGATTAGTGAAGAAAATCCTCAGGTTATTTACATTTCTACTGATGAAGAATATAGTTTTTTAGATGATATTTCAGTTAGTTTTTATCAGGAAACAGAATTGGTTTCAATTTATAATGAGTATTTAATACCATTTTCAAATTATCCTGTTTACAACAATGTCAGTGAAAGAATAGTAATTCCAGGCCTAGTCGAAGCTGAAGATTATGTCTATCAAGAAGGACTATCTAATGAGGAAACTTCTGATATTAATGGAGGTTTAAACATAGGATATACCGATTCAGGAGATTTTGCCGACTATCTAGTTTTGGTTACCGAGTCTGGAGATTACGATATAAATTTTAGAGCTGCCTCTGAAAATCAGTCAGGATCAATTCTGTTGCAATTAATTGACGGGGCCGAGGTTCAAAATCTTACTCAAATATCCTTACCTATAACAGGTGGTTGGCAAACTTGGGAAACAGTTTCTGCATCAACAACCCTTAATGAGGGATCATATAAATTAAGAATGAAAGTTATTCAGCCAGGTTTTAATCTTAATTGGATTGAATTTGATTATACTGGAAACTCTATGGGGTTAAATGATAATTTGATTACTGATTTTAGAATATTTCCAAATCCTGCAAATGATTTAATTAATCTAACTACTCAACTTGAACATTTTAAAGTCGAAATTTTTGATTTACTTGGGAAAAAATTATTTGAATCTTACAACTTAAAAATTATTGATATTACCAACTATGATAAAGGAACTTATCTTTTAAAAGTATCGTCTGGATATAATTCTAATTCAAAATTATTTATAAAAAAATAATTGTTTTTTAGTCTATTTACAATTTTGTAATTTTAGAGAAACAAACTAAATATGCCTAGATATCACAAACTAGGAGATATACCCAGTAAAAGACATACTGTTTTTAAAAATAAGAATGGTAGGTTTTATTATGAAGAGCTTTTTGGTACTATTGGATTTGACGGAATGTCTTCATTGATGTATCATACACAAAGACCGACCCAGGTTAAAGAAATTTTAAATACATATTCTATATCTCCCAAAGCTGCAATTGAAAATAATTTAAAGTCCATGATGTTAGTGGGTTTTAATATTGAAAATGAATCTGATTTTTTAAAAAGTAGGAAAGTAATATTATTTAATAATAATTGTCAAATTTCTTTGGCATCACCTACAAAATCCCTAAAAGAATATTTTTATAAAAATACTGACTCTGATGAAGTTATTTTTATACACAAAGGATCTGGAAAGCTTAGAACTTTTTTAGGAAATATTGATTTTAAATATGGGGATTATTTGGTGATTCCACGTGGAGTTATATATCAAATTGATTTTAACGAAGAGAATAATAGGTTGTTCATAGTTGAATCAAAATCACCAGTCTATACACCCAAAAGATATAGAAATTGGTTTGGTCAACATTTAGAAAGTTCTCCTTACTGCGAGCGAGATTTACATCCGCCAACCGAATTAGAAACATTTGATGAAGTTGGAGATTTTCTCTTAAAAATTAAAAAGGATGATTCTATTCATGAATGTGTTTATGCTGCTCATCCATTTAGTATTGTTGGATGGGATGGTTATAATTATCCATATAAGTTTTCAATTCATGATTTTGAACCAATCACCGGAAGATTACACCAACCACCGCCGGTTCATCAGACTTTTGAAACCAGTAATTTTGTTATTTGTTCTTTTGTTCCCAGGCTTTATGATTATCATCCAAATGCTATACCTGCTCCTTACAATCACAGTAATATTGACTCGGATGAAGTTATTTATTATGTAGATGGTGATTTTATGAGTAGGAAAAACGTGAACGAAGGCTATATAAGTCTACATCCAGCTGGAATCCCTCATGGCCCTCATCCAGGATTAATGGAAAAAAGTATAGGAAAGAAAGAAACAAAAGAACTTGCAGTTATGGTTGATACATTTCAACCACTGAAAGTTACTGATTATGCTGTCAAAATTGATGATGGGAAGTATTACCAATCCTGGCTAGAAAAAAACAAATAATTATAAATGGAGATTGATAAAATTTTTAATGATGCAAAAGATTTTTTGCCAATTTTAGGTGTTGATTATATTGAATTTTATGTTGGAAACGCAAAACAATCAGCTTATTTCTATAAGAATGCTTTAGGATTTGAATCAGAGGCATATTCAGGCCTCGAAACAGGTGATAATTCTAAGGTTTCATATGTTGTTAAACAGGATAAAATTAGATTTGTTTTAACTTCATCTTATGTTGAAAAATCTGAAATTAATGATCATTATACTAAGCATGGTGACGGAGTAAAAGTTGTAGCTTTTCTTGTGGAAGACTCTGCTAAATCTTACGGAGAGACGATTAAAAGGGGTGCAAAATCATATATTGAGCCTATTGAAATTTCTGATGAAAATGGTATTGTGGTCAAATCTGGCATATATACATATGGTGAAACAGTTCACTTGTTTATTGAAAGAAAGAATTATAACGGAATATTTCTTCCAGGATATAAAGAATGGAAGAATAATAATTCATCTAAACCAATAGGATTAAAATATGTTGATCATATTGTTGGTAATGTTGGTTGGAATGAAATGAATAAATGGTGTAATTTTTACAGAGATGTTTTGGGTTTCACACAAATTGTTTCATTTGACGACAATGATATTTCAACTGAGTATACAGCATTAATGAGTAAAGTCATGAGTAATGGAAATGGCAGGGTAAAATTTCCGATTAACGAACCTGCTGAGGGTCTAAATAAATCTCAAATAGAGGAGTATCTTGACTTTTACAATGGCCCTGGTGTTCAACATTTAGCTTTAGCTACAGATGATATTATAACAACAGTTAGTGAAATGAAAAACAGAGGAATAGAATTCTTATATGTTCCGGAAACCTACTATGATGATTTAATCGATAGGGTTGGACATATTCAAGAGGATGTTGAGTTGTTAAGAGAAAATGGAATATTAATTGATCGTGATGATGATGGATATCTATTACAGATTTTTACAAAACCATTAGTTGACAGACCAACAATATTTTTTGAAATTATTCAAAGAAGAGGCGCCAATTCATTTGGAAAAGGAAATTTTAAAGCTTTGTTCTTAGCAATCGAAAGAGAGCAAAGGAGTAGAGGAACACTTTAAACCGTATGACAAAAAAAGGAGATTTAGAAATTGAGTTTAATGAAGTAACTTCAAAATTACCAAAAAGTTTACATCCCTATATCGTCAAACAACCATACGGCGAATACACATATCAAAATCAGTCAGTTTGGCGATATGTTATGAGGTTGAATTTAAACTATTTAAGAAAATATGCTCATGATTCCTACATAGATGGTTTAAAATTAACAGGAATTTCTATAGATAAAATTCCCAGAATGGAGGGAATGAATAGAATTTTAAAAGATATAGGTTGGGCAGCTGTAGCTGTGGATGGTTTTATTCCACCCAATGCATTTATGGCTTTTCAGGCTCACAATGTACTTGTTATTTCCTCTGAAATCAGAACAATAGATCATATAGGATATACTCCTGCACCTGATATTATACACGAAGCTGCTGGTCATGCTCCGATCATTGCAAATCCTGAGTATGCCGAGTATTTGAGGAGATTTGGAGAAATTGGTAGTAAAGCTATTTCTTCTCAAGAAGATGATAAAATTTTTGAAGCTATTAGAGAACTTTCTATTCTAAAGGAAAATCCAAATTCTAAAGAAGAGGAAATCGCGATGGCCACAAAAAAAGTTGAAAAAATTCAAAGTGAATTAAGCGAACTTTCAGAAATGGCTAAAATAAGAAATCTCCATTGGTGGAGTGTAGAATATGGTTTAATCGGCGATATTAATAATCCAAAAATATATGGAGCAGGATTATTATCGTCAATCGAAGAAAGTAAAGATTGTCTTTCAGAGGATATTAAAAAAATCCCATATTCAATAGAAGCTGCTGAAACCAACTTTGATATAACGACTGCTCAACCTCATCTTTTTGTTACCCCCACATTTTCTCATTTAAGTTATGTGTTAGAAAAATTTGCTAACAAAATGTGTGTGAGAGTTGGTGGTTTGAGTTCAGTTGAGAAAGTCATTAATTCAAAAAAACTGGGTACTATTCAATTGTCAACTGGAATTCAAATTTCTTCAATTTTTAGCAGGGTTATTTCATTTGATGACAAACCTATTTACATACAATCGTCTTCATCAACGGCCCTGGCAAATAATAATAAAGAATTAATCGGCCATGGAACTAATTATCATAAAGAAGGATTTGGTTCGCCAGTAGGAAAGTTAGAGGGTATTAACTTAGCAATCGAAGACATGTCTCCAAAAGATTTAGAAGCATATGGGATAGTTGAAGGAAAACATACACAGTTAAAATTTGAGGGAGGTATTGTAGTTGAAGGAATTATAATTACCGGAAAGCGTGATATCATGGGGAAAATTCAGTTAATTAGTTTTAAAGACTGTACAGTAACTTATAATGATGAGTTTTTATTCAAACCTGAGTGGGGTGTTTTTGATATGGCAGTTGGTAAAGAGGTTGTTTCGGTTTTTGCAGGACCCGCAGATGATAATTCATTTTTACAAAAATTTAAATTACCCAAAACTAAATCTCAAGAAATTAAATATGATGATAAAAGTTTACAACTTCACAAATTATATTTTGATGTAAAAAAAATAAGAGAATCGGGTGAAATTGAAATAAATCGTTTAAAAATTATTTATAATGAAATTATCGGTAATTATTCAGATGAATGGCTTATTTTACTTGAAATTTATGAAATTCTCTTTGACACCAAACTTGAATTAAAAGAGAACGTAAAGAATGCCTTATTAGACCTTAGAAAGAATAATAAATTTACAGATTTAATTGATAACGGATTAAAACTAATAAAATGAACACATGGATAGAAGTTCCAAATAATACAGATTTTTCAATATATAATTTACCTTTTGGGATTTTTTCAAAAAAGGGTGTTTCTAAAAGGGTTGGAGTCGCTATTGGAAATAAAGTGATTGATTTATTGGCTTGTAATAAACTTAATATTTTTACTGATTTAGATATTGATAATTCTGTTTTTGAAAACAGGTTCCTGAACGATTTTATAAATCTTGGAAAACACAAGACAAATAAAGTAAGAGAAATTCTTCAAAAACAGTTAACAGATGAAACCTCGAAGCTCAAAGTGCACAACGACTTAATTTTTTCAATGTTTGAAGTGGAAATGCACATGCCTGTCAATGTTGGAGATTATACAGATTTTTATTCTAGCATGGAACATGCTTCAAATATAGGGTCAATGTTTAGAGATCCAGATAATCCTCTATTACCAAATTGGAGACACTTACCAGTGGGTTATCACGGAAGAGCATCATCCATAATTGTTAGTGGAGTTGATATTAATAGGCCAAAAGGTCAAATTAAACCTGTTGACTCTGAAAACCCCATATTTAGTTCATCAAAAAGAATTGATTTTGAGCTTGAAATGGGTTATATTATTGGAAAGAATTCCAAACTAGGGTCATCAATCTCTACCAAGGATGCTGAGGATTATATTTTTGGAAAAGTATTATTTAACGATTGGTCAGCAAGAGATATTCAAAAATGGGAATATGTACCCCTTGGTCCATTTTTGGGTAAAAGTTTTGCTTCGTCAATATCCCCTTGGGTTGTTACAATCGAAGCATTAAAGCCGTTTAAAGTACAAGGTCCAGTTCAGTATCCAGAGGTTTTAGATTATTTAAAGTTCGATGGTTTAAAAAATTATGATATAAACTTGTCTGTATCTATTTTACCAGGCGATTCAGAAATTGAAACGGTAATTTGTAAATCAAATTTTAAGTATATGTATTGGAATATGAGTCAACAAATTGCCCATCACACGGTAAATGGATGTAATTTAAATACAGGAGATATGATGGCCTCAGGAACTATCAGCGGAAAATCTAAGGATTCATACGGATCAATGTTAGAATTATCTTGGGGAGGAAAAAAAGATATAATATTAGATGGGGGCTATTCTAGGACCTTTGTTGAAGATTTTGATACAATATTTATGCGTGGATACTGTTTAAAAAATGATATTAGAGTTGGATTTGGAGAAGTAAAAACAAAATTATTACCTTCAATTTGATATGAAAAATTTTAAGACAATTGACCCTAAAGATCTAACTACCAGAGAGATTCACAAAATTCTTTTAAATGCTGTCACACCAAGACCCATTGCCTTGGCTAGTACAATTGATAAAAATGGAAATGTTAATCTTAGTCCATTTAGTTATTTTAATGTGTTTAGTGCAGCACCGCCAATCTTGGTTTTTTCTCCAGCAAATAGAGTAACAGATAATTCTAGAAAAGATACTTTAGAAAATATTTTAGAAAATAAGGAAGTTGTAATTAATTTGGTTGATTTTAGCCTTGTTGAGCCTACATCTCTTTCTAGTGTTTATTATGAAAGAGGTATTGATGAATTTTTAAAGTCTGGCTTGACAAAAATAACATCAGAAAAGGTCCAACCACCAAGGGTTTCAGAGTCTCCTATCTCCTTTGAATGTAAGGTAAATAAGGTAATTAGTCTTGGGAATAATGGTGGAGCAGGTAATTTAATTATAAGCGAAATAGTAATGATACACATAAACAAACAGTTACTTACACTTAATGGAGATATTGATCCATTAAAACTTAATTTGGTTGCAAGGATGGGAGGTAACTACTATTTAAATGTAAAATCTGAAAATTTATTTGAGATACAAAAACCAATTGGAGTAAATGCTATTGGCGTGGATAATTTGCCAAATCACGCAAATAAGTCGGATATTTTAACTAAAAATGACTTGGCTAGACTTGCTAATATTGAAACCTTACCAAAAAAAGCACAAATTAAAAAATTCATCGAGTCCTCTGAAATAGAAAAAATTACTAGTTTAGCGAACAAAAATGAAAAAGTTATTCTAAATCATAAAAAAGTCAAAGAATATCTTGATAAAAATGATTTAGAATCTGCGGTTTTGACATTATTTTCAATTTAGGCTAGTGAGAAAGATATTATTTATTTTATTATTTGTGATTATAGGGCAATTAAGTGCTCAATCAGTATATGTTGAAGACAGAAAAATATATGTTGATGGACAAGAATACCGCATAAATGGTATTTGTTATGCAAGAGGAGAGGGGAATGGTGAAAATTCTGGTTATTCATTTAATGATGACATTCCGCTTTTAGTTGATGCAAATATTAACACTATAAGAACCTATGCAGCTATCACAAATGTTGCCGAACTTAATGCTTTTGCCAATGCTGGTATTAAGGTAATAATGATGTTAAATGAAAACAGTTACACATGGTATGTAAATCAGTTTAAAGACCATCCAGCTATTTTAATGTGGGAATTTGGTAATGAGTTTAATTATCACCCTGAATGGTTTAATAATAATATTCAAAACTGGTATAATGTTCTTGAAAACTGTGCTGCTACAGTTAAATCACTTGACCCAAATCATCCTGTCAGTACTGGTCATGGGGAGGTTCCAGACAGTCAAGCTTTAAATTCTTGTCCCAGTGTAGATGTGTGGGGTATGAATATATATCGATGGTTGAGCCCTGATTCGGCAATAGACGAATTGGCAGCAGTTACTGACAAAGCAATGTATATCTCCGAAGCTGGAGCTGATAGTTTTAATATTAATTCAAATTCTGAAAACGAATCGCAACAAGCCCAGGCAACAGAAATAATATTAAATGCTATTATCGCTAAATCTGATTTATGTATTGGTGTTACTTTATTTGAATTTTGTGATGAGTGGTGGAAGGCGGGTAATCCAAATCAACAAGATCCTGGTGGGTTTTCAAATGCAATTCCTTATGATAATTTTGCCAATGAAGAATACTGGGGTATCGTAACAAGAGATAGAGAACCAAAATTATCATATTATGTAGTTCAGGAAATTTATGAAGCTACAAGTCTTTCTCTAAATGATAATTTTTTAGACATTAATATATATCCAAATCCAGTTTCAGACGGTTTTTTAAATATTGTTAGTAATTCTAATAATCCCTTGAATATATCTATATATTATTTAAATGGTAGAGAAATTATTTCCCAGAAAATAATTTTCGATTCAATAGATATCTCCAGTTTGTCACAAGGAATTTATTCACTTATTTTGAGTGAGGGAAAAAAATCTACTATCAAAAAAATAGTTGTTAAATAAGTTTTTTTCTAATCTTGTTCCAGTATTTAAAAAAAGACAAGTATTCACCTTCAATTTTAAAAAGCCAGTCGCGTTCATCTTCTTCACCTTTATAGTGTGAGTTTAACGGATGTTCTTTAAAAATAAATTTCGACACTCCATACTTTGATTTTAATAAGTCGAT
>Ga0129352_10551653_pt1 | contig 14279 bp, 1 predicted proteins | sample CPBNA1_6_FD_105429 | JGI IMG/M metagenome (GOLD analysis project Ga0129352, IMG submission 105429) | Freshwater to marine salinity gradient microbial communities from Chesapeake Bay, USA - CPBay_Sum_27_0.2_RNA1 (Metagenome Metatranscriptome) | ecosystem: Environmental > Aquatic > Marine >... | reverse complement strand
GGGTGAATGAACATGTTGGGAAACAAGAATAAGAAAACGAAAACCGCAATGGGTGGAATTGGTACTGCAATCCTTCTCTGTGCTTTGATGGCATTGATGCCAATGACAAGCTTGGTGGATAACACAGCAACCGATGGCGTCACCAGCGCAGAATACACGGTACAAAGCGATGTATTCGGCGAGATGCCACCTGCCATCGAAAAAACAAATTTTGAGTACGATCCTTCACAGGAACTCTTGGGAATGAGAGATACGTTCACCAAGGGATTCCTTACCGAGGACGGTCGAATCTCTCAAATCACGAGCGCTGAAGCAATGCACTACCTCGATGACAGCGGCGCCTATGAGGAAATCGACCTCAACATCAAGGCAACTCCAACCGGTTGGGAAGTTAACGAGAACCTCTTTGTTACTTCCTTTGGCGCAGAAGTCGCTCAAGGGCTTGAAATTCAACCAAATCAATTTGATGATCCGATTGTCACTGGATTAAATCCTATGCTAATCACCATTGATTCAACAGGTACCTCTCCTATGGTTTTCGATGCGCCTCCAGCCATCGGTAACGTGGAGGTCGGTGGGAACGTGATTCGTTACCCTCTTGCAGAAGGCTTTGCGATAGATTACACCGTTGAAACAACAATAGTCAAGCAAAACCTCCTCATTAAGGAACGCCCAACCCTTGAAATTGACGATGAATTTTTCGGCTTTACTGAAGGAATGATAATGCCTCATGGATACGCTTTGTATCTCGACGGGGTTGCCCTCGGTGAAGAGATCACCATCACCCAAAGTGAGCTCGAAATTCGAAACATCGAAACTGGTGAAGTATTGGCGACCATCCCAGAGCCAATCGTTAACGACCGCTCAGGTTCAGAGCCATACATCGGCACATACTTCATTGAAGTATACGGCCCGACCGTTGTTCTCACAACTGCCGTTGAAACGGACTGGCTTGCCTCTGAGGACCGAGTTTTCCCGATTATGTTGGATCCAAGTATCAAAGTTTCAGCCGCTAGGAACGGTTATTGCCGAGTGTACTATCCAAACTGCTACGATAGCAGTTTTGTCGATCTCTATCGCTCTTCGTATTCCATCACATATTGGGAAGTTCCTTGGATGAGATACGATTTCGGCAGTAGTTCTGCCCTCCCTTCAGGTGCTACGATTGACGAAGTCAACTGGCGCGTCTACACCTCTAGGTACGGCGGTTCTGCCACCGCTACAGCGAAAATCCTTGAAGCATGCGGTTCACAACCAAGCTATCAGTACTCGATTACCTCTGCTACATGTTCGGGGTCACTTTCTGCCAACGTCATTCGAGGAAGCCAATCAATTACCAACGATCGACTATTAATTTCATCAATCGGTAACTCTCCTTCCATCGGGAACGTAGCGTGGTCCACAGGCTGGAAGACGTTTGAACTCTGTGATAACAACAACCCTACAGGTACTGCTTGTACCGCTACAACTGGCGCTCACAACTACGTCATCAATGCTCAGGCAAACGGCGGTACCGTCGGAATTGGAGCTTATTCAGCCAACTCAAACTATTACAGTATGAGATTCCAGAATTCTGGAAGTTTGGCTAGTTACTTGGAAGTGATTTACCCGCTCACATCCGACTCAGATGCACCAACTTCAGACCACGTTCCGTACTCAGACTTGACCACATATGTCGAAGGGAAGCGTACATTCTTTACCACGTTGAGCGATTTGTCTGGAATCGATACGACTTCAACAAACGGAGTCAAGTTGGTGTACCGAATCAACAATGCATCGACATGGACTTCAGTCGCAGCAACCACAATCGGAACATGTTCCACGAGCGACAGCAGTTGCCGTTTCAAGGGTTCTACTGCAGATCTAAGCGCAGGCGATTATGTCGAATACTACTGGAAGTTCCAGGACCTCAACGCTCTTACAAACGGCCCGAACGTTGGTTACGACCCAGCACCTCCTACCACAGCAACCAACCCTGCAACATGGGTAACCAGCAACGCTCACTGGTTCTATGTCGATGACGTTGCGAACGCTGGCGATGCGATGAAATTCACATTCCTGCAAACAGATGTTCACTCAGGGAGCAGTTCAGGATCATACGCCGGTTACCACGACCGACAAATGACGTACTACGAGCACAGTGATGAGTACCTCTTTGAGTACGACACGACAGGCTGTGGTACGGGTTGGAGCAGCCGATGTTTCTATTCTTCATCGTCGTCGAACACGGCCTATTCCAACTGGAAACTTCAGTGGACCACAACACCAGGTAGCGGTTACAACGGCATGGGCGGTACTCGCTCGGGTCTCAATAACCTGCACCAGAGCGACGATGGTTACCTATCCATCAACGCTGCACACGGGCCACAAATGAACTTGTTGTTCCTCTACGACTCGAGCATGAACGACTGGGCAATGGTCGGAATCGGTGACTCAACTCCTGAAATTGAAACAGGTGTACTCGCTGGCGGAACCACTGCAGCCCTCTCGAGCACGTACAAGTATTCCTCTTGGACCAGTATCACGACAGAAGCATACCATGTGCCTCTCAACGGTCTTGATATCAACGGAACGTTTGGTCAATTCGAATGGAACGGAACATACGACGTATCTCGAGCCAACTGGTTCTGTGCGGGAACAAGCGGACTCTACTACTTCTACCGCTCGACGTCCTCCACTGCTCGATGCAGCTCAAGTACCACCTACGCTAGTTCAAACTCCTACACATGGAGTGGTTTCGTACTTAGTGGAAGTCGATACGGATCGCAAACCAACACCGGAACCAACACCTACAGTGTAAGTACGATTGCGCCTCAACCTGATACAAGCGCACCGACAGTGGATCACGGCATTCTTCGCGATTCTCACAGCAAGGCACGTACATTCACCTTCACAATCTCTGACGCAGGAGATCCTCCAACAGGATTGAATGTTAACAATACGGTTGATGAAGGGCCAACATTGCATTACAGCATCAACAACGGAACGTTCACCAGCGTTAAACTGAATCCGGTTGGAGCTCAGCGACCCGATTGTGTTGATACAGCATGTGACTGGAGTGCTTCATTGAATACACTCGAGCGAGGCGACTATGTCTCCTATTACGCCACAGCAACAGACAAATCGACCGAAGGAAGCTCATCCAATGGCGCCAACGTGTACACGACCTCAACCAACAACTTCGAAGTTGCTGACCCGACCAAGATGCTTATCGTTGAATGGCGTGACATGGGATACGACAAGAACTATCTCTGTGATTACCAAGCCGTATTCTATGACGTAACCAACGAGATTGAGTTCAAGTACGACACACAATGTGAGGTCCGAACAGATTACATGACCATCGGATACATGGATCATACGAAGACCCACGGTGCTACCATGCGCAACCCTGGAGCGGGGTACATTTATGGCAGCAACCCATTCACGACAAACTACCGAATTACGACCGATGGAACAAGTCACTCCTTTGAGACGTTCCCGCTAGGGATGACCCCCGTTACAAACGCTCCAGCTGTTATCACTGGGTCCTCCAACGGAGGAGTACGCGGATTGTATTGTGATGATCCAAGCGGTTGGAGCACATACAGCACAGCATGTAATGCAAACATCGATCTTCCATCAGGGTTCACGTTTGACTACTTCCAAAAGACATTTGACGGTGATGATTCGAACGACCGATTGCGCATTGGCCGTCTCGGTTATCTGTACTTCATTGACAGCGGATCCACAGCATTGGAACGTGGCGTGAGTGACTGGAGAACTACCATGCCAACACTCCCTTCAACCAACACCTACGCTCGACCAGGAACCATCGCTCCTTGGTGGCATTCCTACTTCTATGGTAGCGACGATTGTTACAAGGATTTAGTTACAGATTGTGGAGTCTATGTCCGTGTTATGCCATTCGAAGGTAAGGGTACAGACGTCCAAAGCGACCTTGATTGTTCCAACAACAACGTCGATTGTATCTGGGATGAGGAAGGCTCACCTTACCGAGTCAGCCCCACAACGGATTTCCTCTCAATCACGGGCGGAGATCTCGAGATTCTACCTGGAACTGTTATCCAAGTTGCACAAGGTAAAGGTATCTCCATTGACGGAACATGTGACTCGGTTAACGCAGTTGGAACATCTGCGAAACCAATCACCATGGAAGGACAAGACGGTAACGAGTGGAAGGGACTCTCATTCACTGATGATTGTACCACAACCGACGACCGACACGTCTTCGAATACGTTGATTTCAAGAACACGAGTACCGCTGCGATCACCGCAGGTTCACGCCACGGTGACTACAACGCTATCTGTGCTGACAGTTCAGGCGGAACTCGTGCATGTTATTCCAACGGTAACGTCGGAAACTTCACCATGAGTCACGTGACATTTACCAATGTCGAAACTGCCATTCGTCATGGCAGTGGACAAGGTACTTCCATCTCCATGAACGATTTCAGTATCAACGGTGCTGACAAGGCTTGTATCAACCTCCCATCAAGTGCAAATGCAATGATCAAGGAAGGTACAATGACCAACTGTAACACTGATGGTGAAACATGGGGCGGTGCTATCGTGAACTTCCCTGGTTCTACCGGTGGAATGCTCCACGTTGAGAACGTAACCATCTCGAATGCTTACGTCAACCTCATCGACACAGACATACAACATGTCACAGTATCCAACGTCACTGCGACAATCGCTTCAGGCGCACAACAAACCGGAACAGCATTCACTTCTGACTATGGTGTCTTGAGTGAAGTACGATTGTACAACTTTGTCGCAGACGATTATACGTCTGCTTCGATTAATGCTGAAGGACTCATCAACATGACCGAAGTCGACTGGGGTAACGCGGACTTGACAATCGCTCCAAGCGGTTCCTCAAGCACTGCGAACGGACCATCCGGTGATAATGCAATCATTGACGACCTAACCGTCGGAGATATGGTTGTATACCGAACACAACCTTCGATCATGAACGATGTAACTGCAGGTCATATCGACTTCTCCGGCAACGCGATCAACACCGATGCAATGGTTATTACCAACCTCGATTCGGGTCGATTCGGAATTGCCGGATGCGGTTGGCTTGTCCAAGCTTCGTCCATAGATTCCGATCGATTGTACGGTAGTTGCTCAAGCAGCGCAGCTCCGAACACAATGGTCTTTGATGGCGGCACGTTGACACACACCTCAAACTCAGACCACGCTGTTTACGCACGAAATTCCAAGATTACTCTTGGTGATGTCGCAATCACAAGTTCAAATGCCGGAAGCGGTGTTTACTTGGCGTACGGAAGTTCGAACGCTGAAATCAAGTTGATTGAGGTCAGCCAAAACGGAAACGACTGTGCTGGAACCAGCGGAGCAACAGGAAACTGCGATGTCTATGTTTCAAATTCTGCAACAACATACTACGGCGGGTTTGCTGAGTTGTCGGCATACCGGGTCGAAGCTACTGGTACGCCACCGACACCAACCAACGTGCCAAAGAGTGGTCACACGGTCAGTGCAAGCGTCGTTGACTCGTCAGGCTCTGAACTCTTCGAGGTCGGATCCCACATTACCAACAGCACAGGAGATGCTCAGGTTTGGGTCATCACTGGTGACAGCAACGGAGTCACATACTCCAACCACAACCTCCGAGCATACGGTTCAGCCGGTCAAAACGAGACCAAAACCACGGATGCTTGGTACATCAGCGACCTCAGCACTGGATTCACAATCGGTAGCACGTACTCACTAATGCTACTACCTGCTCCTGTCGACCTCAATGGTACCAACATGGATTGTGCCTACTTGGCTGCCTGGACTGATGCTGACACAGGTGCGGGATTGCCAACAAACGGCACGACCTCTGCAGGAGGAGTCATTTACGAGTTTGATGGAACACCGATGACACTCTCTGAAGACCTCACGCTCGACGGTTGCGTTATCCGCCTACTCGGCGCTTCGCTCACTGTCAAGGCAACAGCAACAAACACCCCAGCTCTAACAATTTCGAACGGCGGGATGCTCATTATTGGTACCTCAACAACTGCCGCAGGTTCCCTACAGGCATTCACGCCCTCGTATCCTTACGAACTCGATATCCAAGACGGAACGTTGGAAATTGACGGTGGTACCATACGAGATGTTGCTCAAGATGCAGCGACAAACTCTGCAATTCTTATCGCCCCAGGAGCCTCACTCATTGTGAAAAACTCAGGTACGATCTATGGTTCACCCGCCACATCCGATGAAATGGCAACCGTCAAAGTAGCCGGTGGAAGTGCAAACATTGATTCATCCACGATCATCAACAATGGAAATACCGGAACTGCGCTTTGGGTTGAAGAAGCCTCAGGATCCTACAACAACATCGCCGTTTCGAACGCCGCAGTTGGTATTCAATCCTACAACGCTGCGCCTTCGATTGATGGCTTTACATCAACAGGCAACACGGTCGGTATCGATGCACATGGTGGAATGACGCTTCCAACAATCTATCGTTCAACCAGACTTGAGAACGTTGCAAGAGGATGGACCACTCACGAAGTTGACTTCTCAGCCTTCATCGGTACCGCTGACTTCTTGCAAGTCGGGGCGAATTCGATCTACGGCGGAGGTTATGCAACACCAACACAATCTTGGTGGAGCTCTGCTCGATACTATATGATTACAGACCGATGGAACATCGAACTCACATACACTGATCCTCTTACAGGTGCTGTGGTTTCTGAAAACATCACCTCCGATGAATCTGAAGGATATTATCCAACAAGCACAAGCGACACCAAGTCCGGTGCTGCAGGATATGCCACCTATGCAGGTGGTGAAGGTGGCATTGCTTCTATGCACTGCAACCACTACGGTTACTCCTATGGTCCAACATATACCGGTTCGTTTGACGGATGGCTGCGCGACATATGGAGATACTGGCCAGATGGTCCAACGAGTCTGCCCTCATATCCTGGTTATTACTACTATCCTGAAGAATTTGGATTCCGATGGAGCGAAATCAGCGAAGACTACAACCCTCGCTCAGGAAGTTACCCATACCATTACTGGGGATACAGAACCTACGCTTCCTCTGGATGGAGTGGTGTCTTTGAGCCTATTGAAGGATTCAATGGATACAGCAATGCCAACGTCTGTGCTGACCGAGCATCCCGCTACTCCAACAGCGCAGGAGACGGCGCTCGAGTGACCTTCCCGATCGTCGATATTACAGAATCTTCAATTACTGGAATTAAGATGTACGTCGATGTTCTCCACAACCGTGCTGACAACTTCCAAGACCGAATGGACATCGTCGCTCGAAGCGGAAACAACCCGGCTGACCTCGGTGTATATACACGTGACAGCGGAGTTGCTTCGTTCAAGAACGGTGTGATTACCGGAGCAGAGACTGGAATCGCAGTCGGTGGAAACTTCGCATCTGGGTCGTTTGATTCCATTGACATTGTTTCCCCAGCCGATCAAGGAATCGAAGTCACTGGAACAACCACTGCTTCAATGGATGACATTGAAGTCGATGGTGGTAACTATGGAATTCTTGTCTCAAGTTCAGGTTCAGGTAACATGGACGCCACAAACATCGATTTCGATGGACAAAACATCGCCGGTGTTTACTACGTCAAGGACCTTGGTGGAGAGATTTCTGGTAGCATCACGAACAGTGCTGGTGCAGCCTACCAATACGGTCCACTGACAACGAAAGACAAGACCTTTGCTGGTCTGACCCTGAGCGGAAACGATGTTGGTATCGAAACCGCTGGTTCTGGTGATTTCACTATCCGTGATTCAACCATAACGAGCACTACGGACAACATCGTCATTACCGGTACAGCAGAAATTGACTACATCGAAGGAACAATCGATACATCGAAGGTCAACGTTACCGGTCTTGGTGGCTTTGACCGACAGCGAGAAGTCGATGTCCAACTTAACGCTGACAGCAGCCCTGTCAGTGGAACCAATGTTGTACTGATGAATGCTGATAACAGAATTACAGGTGTTGGTGAAACGGATTCAACCGGTGAAGCGACTGGCTTGCTCTTCCGAACCGTGCGTGTCGAAAAAGCAGGTACGACTGTCGATGATCTCAATGGCTATCGAGCGGTTACTGTAGCAGAAATCACATACACAACTACGGTTGGTGACTTCAGATATGCGTTTGAGTCACTGACGCTCACTGATTCAAGTGGGAACACGGGTTCAATCGATCTAACCGACAGAATCAATGCACGTGTGTGTGAAGAATCCTCGAGTTCAAGTTACACCACGATTGCACGATGTGCAGGATATTTGAGTTACTACAGCGAGCGACAACTCTCGGATGGTGACGGTGGTACGTACACCGAGTATGGTGTTTACTACAACACTGCAGACATGTCTGGTAAAACCGTCATGATGGACACTGCTAGAATTTACATGGATGACAACACCATCCACAACTGGAACAATACCCTTGTTTTGGTTACGGGATCGTACACCTCTTCTGATACACAACGGTGGTACGCAGCTCCTGGTAGCAACGCTGCTGAGTTGTATCTCCACAACGCTGAGGTATACGGAATTGGTACCAACGAGAACACTGGACAACAAACAGGTGTTGAGCTTGGTGATGACTACGATGCAATGGACATCTCCATCAAGGACTCAACTCTGAACCCAGTTGCAACCATTACCAGCGGTATGTTCTCCAGGTCTTCATTTGGTACCACGGACTACACATCGAACCTCTACATCGACAATGCAACGATCACTCACTACAAAGGTTACAGTCGATTGTCAGGAGCAATCCAAAGCACCGACATGTGTGTCTGGTACACCGGCAGTGACTCTTCCTACGTCATCGACTCAACCTTCCGAGATTGTGGTGCGGGAATTTACCTAACACGTAACCCGAACTACCGCTCGCACCTTTCCAGTGAGTGGGGAGCTGACAACCTCCTCATCGAAGGAAATGAATTCTTGACTGGCGGAGAAACTGCTCACGTTTGGGCTGGCCAGAATGCTTACAGCGACAACCTCGAAGTCAAAAACAACTGGTTCAACAGTACAAAGACTGACCGTGGTGTCATGTCGTTCCCAGGTCAGAACACAGGCGTTACCATCACTGGTAACTACTTCGCTTCCGCTGAGAACGCAGTACAATTGTACGACACCGCTGACTACTTTGTCGATAACAACGAAATCATTGGAAAGAGTCTCTCAGGCGAACCAGGTATTGAGATTGACGGTGGTTATGGTGTAATCTCCAACAACTCATTGCTTGATGCTGATGGAGGTATCTCCCTCACCGACGCTTCGAGTCCTGCGCCACCTACAACATCACTCTGTTCGATCGGTGAGAACTCATACAGATACACATCAACATGTTCATTCACAATACCTGCGAATACAACAGTCACTGTTGACTTCGATGTAGACTATTGGGGATACGAAGTTGGTCTTGAAATCACCAAGCCAGATGGTACGAAGGATACTTGGAACCCTGGATTCTTTGGGCGCTATGCAACATTCCGTCCATTGACAACCTACAACGTATCTGGAAGTTACACCCTCAGGGTAACGGACACTTATGGAGACGGCGGTGCAAACATTGCAATCTACTACGCTTCACCTGCTCCTCCATACGCAGGTCCTTCATTTGAGAACAACACCATCGAAATCAGTGCGGGTCGACTTGCTCCTAATGCAATCGGATTGGACTTCAGTGATTGTGGCACTCTGCCAGTTTACAGCAGAGACAACACAGTCAACATCGGTGACAATGCAGTCCTGCTTGACGGTTGCGACTTCCGTGACATCGACTCGACCATCGTTGGAACATCGTTTACGAACACCATCGGTATCGCTTCTAGCGTCTTGGGAGACAAGGTCGATCTCAACGGTACGACCATCTCTGGATTCGACTATGGTGTCTCTCTTGACTCCACAGAATTGATGCTCCATGGTGACGCCAACATTGCTGGTATCACTGCGGGTGTTTACGCAGATGGAGCAACAGTAACCGCCATTGGCGCAACAGTTGACGGTGGAGCTACAGGTACTGGCCTGTACATGGTCGACGGTGACTATTCCTGGATTTATCCACTCGACGCTACTGGTAACGTGGGTGTATATGCAGAGAACACTGAATTCCGTTGGGACGGTGGAACCTCCACCGCAACGACTACGCTCCATGCAGTAGAATCCGTCGGTTCAGTTGAAAACCTCACTTGGTCGGGTTCGACAACGCAAATCAACGCTGGTTCGAATTCCTATGTCACAAGCATTGGTAACACTCTCGATCCAACGAAGATCACCATTGTACCATCTGCTACGATTGATGAAGCGAATCTCTTCAGTCTCGATGCAACCCACCTCACTGGACCTGCATCCGCTGTCGGTTTGACATTGATTTCCACAGATGGAACACGCTCATCGTACATTTCACCATCGTTCCAGCCAGAAATTATGGCTGTCGACGGTGACAACTCTGACTGGATTGCCAACACACCACTGAATCCTTCCGACGATGCAATGCCAGGAAATGTATCCGGTGATGGAACCAATGACTTCTACGTTACATACAGCGAAGGAGATGCTCTCTACATCGGAATGACAGGTGAAGATCTCACGAACAACGACCTCTTGATTTACCTCGACGTTGTTGCAGGTGGTTCCAACACAGGATACAACCTCAACGGTGCTCACACCCTGCCAATGCAAGCAGATTACTTGTTCTGGGCGACCGATGAAACCAACATGGACTTCTTCTCCAACGGTTTCCTCGGATGGGGTGCGAGTTCCGTGTCAACAGACGCAATTCAGGCTGACTTGGGAACCACAACGACTGGTTTCTTTGAAATCGCTATCCCGTTCAGTCGAATTGGAGGAACCCCTGATGCTGTGAACATTGTCGCAATCGTCCAAGATGGATCTGCGAACATCCAAACCGTTCACCCGACTCAGACTGTTTCGACAGGCGTTCAGACTCTTGTTGAGTACATCGGATTAGAAACCACACACGAGGACCTCGAAACTGGAACCATCAGCAACGAAGTCTTGGTGTACCGAACGTACAAGGGATCAACAACTGCTGGTTCTGCAAAGAATTACGACGTTATGGTCAAGACAAAGGCTGACTGTGAATACGATTGGCACACCATCGACGATGTTTCGATGGCAACCAACCAAGAGTTCAACGTTGATATCAAGCGAGCATGCCCTGAAATCCAGGCTGGACTGGCTGATATCAGCGTCGATGAAGACAGCAATGTGTACACAATCTCGTTGACCGAGCTTGCTGACGATGTCCAAGATGAAGAGGCTACCCTCGACTGGACTGTAACTGAAGGAACCACTATTGCTCACAGCAACGTTCTTGTTGATTGGAACCAGAATGGACATACTGTATCCATCACACCTCTTGCTGACCAATTCGGTACCATCGAGTTCGGATACGTCGTCACTGACAGCCACGGTTTGACCGACACACGAACCATCACAATGACTGTCAACAACATCAACGATGCGCCGGCTATCTGTAACACAGAACGTCCCGATTGTATGCCAGTCTTCGTCGATGATGGTGCATACACCAACATTGTTCCAGAAGGCTTCGGAAGTATCTCGAAGGAGCTTGGAGACATCTCCAACGCTACCAGATCGTACATCCGAGACATGGACAACGAGCAGGACCCAATCCGACAAGTATACACTTGGGGTGCATCCGTACCTGCTGATTGTGTTGCATTCGGTGTCTCCGTTACTGCAAACGAGTTGACCATCACAGAGAACACTGCCAACGAGCTTGGTGGAACCTGTACCGTCACACTAACACTCAGTGACGATGGCGCAGAAAACCAAGACGCTGTTCCATACACGGTTGACTTCTCCGTCAGCCCAGTGAACGATGCCCCAGTTGTACTCGATTGGGATGTTGTCTCTGGAGCAGTTGTTACTGCAGCAAACGGATCGACTCCAGTTGCACCTTGGTCCATCAGCCTCATGGAAGATGACACCAACACGGACAACTTGACCTACGATTTGTCCGCTGTCAAGTACGACATCGACCATCAGCCCGGTGACTTGACCTGGACTGTTGAATCAACCGACCAGTGTACGTATGAGAACTACTTCAGCACAGAAATTGTTGGAGACAACCTCATCTTTACACTCGTTCCTGATGCAACAACCACTGCAAACGCTTGGGAAATCGACTACTTGAACGACAACGGTATCCACCAAATTGGACCAAGTGGATCTGACTTCTGTCAAATCCGCCTTGTCCTCAAGGACACCGCTACTGCACCAAGTTACGTGCCAAACTACGACGAATCGGTCATGCCAATTGCCGACTACCAACAAGGTGTTGCAACGCAAGAGATTGGTGTCCGTGTTGAGAACGTTCGAGAACTCGTCGCAGACTACTACTTCGATGACGTCGTCGGCTTCGACTTCCAAGGCATCAACAACGTTCTCACCGGTACCTACGTACCTGTAGAAGTCAATGTTGGTGCTGGTGGAGACCAAGGTCCGTACACCTACGATCACATGCTGGCTGTAACCTTCCACACCAGTGGAGGCCACGGTGAAGCTGAGAACGTCATGTACGTCACACCTCCTGAATGGGGCGAGACCATCACCATCAAGGAATACGTCTACATCGTCGACAACGGCGCCGGGGACACACCTTACATTTGGGTTGAGATGGATGTCCTCACCTGTCTTGACGCAGAGTGTGACATGACGAAGTCTCCTGCACAACGCTTCCAGACCGACGACCCAACATCCCACATCAACTACGGTGGCGGTGTTGTTGGTGACCAGTGGTCCAAGCCTGGTGCATACGGTGACGATGGACTGCAAGAGTCGCAACGCCGACCACTTCTCCAAGACAGTGACTGGTGTAACAACGTCATGTTCTCCAACGCATCCGCTGTTGGAAGCGACGCTGGCATCCCAACCACCTGTAACCATGCGAACAAGCCATCTGAGGACTTCCTCAGCAGTGGTGACAAGCTGCCATCGGTTGTACAACTTGGTGGCGGAATTGGATCGGTTCCATCGTTCGCACCAAGCCTCGTCGTCGTAGCCCTCGCTGGCTTCTTCGTCACTGCTCTTGCAATGTCAAGCCGCCGTGAAGAAGAAGACGAACAAGAGGAAGACTCCCGACGCATCGTCGAGGACGAAACGGCTGTCAGCCCAGTTATCGCTACCATCCTCATGGTCGCTATCACTGTCGTCCTTTCCGGTGTCATCTATGTCTGGGCTTCTTCCCTTGCAGAGACTGGTAAGCTGGGTGTTCCTCGAGTCACGTTCGACATCGAAAACAAAGACATCGGAACCGCAGATGGTTACTGGGCCATCACAGTCGATCAAACCGAAGCTGAACTAGCAACGGCAGCCGTCACTGTGATTGTTCTGTACACCAACGCTGATGGTGTCCGAACCTCGTATGAGACATTGCTCTCAAACACGAGCGGTGTCTATGGATTCGATTCGACGAACAGTGATGCGTTTGTGACATTCGTCGATAAGGTCGAGAACCAGGGTTCATTCAAGGAATCCACCTTCGGTATCGGTGACCAAATCTTCGTTCGAACCCACGCTCCTGACGGTCAGTCGCTTACGGATGCTACCATCCGTATCACGTACCAACCAGGACCAGGCGATGGATCCGTCATCAAGACGTACAACGACCTCAGTTTCGACAAGGTTGTCTGAGATCTGGAACGACTGAGAACAGTTGATGGGCCGGTGGCCTTACCGCCACCGGCCCACTCTTCTGGTGCTAAGCGAATGCTGTTAAGCAGGAGATGCTAGGTATGGCCATGACCACGGCTTGCAAATGCGTTGTTTTCGATTGCGATGGCGTCCTTGTCGACTCGGTGAGTTCGTGGAAAACATTGCACGATGGCTTTGGAACGGACAACAGTAAGAATCTCTCACGATTCATTGCTGGTGAACTTACGGATGTTGAGTTCATGCGTTCGGATATTGCTATGTGGAAAGCGATTCAAGATCCAATCCACAAAGACGAACTGTTTCGAATGTACTCAGGCGTCTCCCTGATGACGGGTGCTCGAGAAACAGTGCAAGCTTTGCAGGATGCCGGTGTTTACGTGGCCATTGTTAGTGCTGGCGTTGATTTGTTCGTGAGCAGCATTGCTGCTATGCTCAAAGTGGACGATTGGATTGCTAATGGATTCGAATTCGATGAAGATGGATTCCTTAGCGATGATGGTATTTGTCGTCTCCATGCAAGTGGTAAAGGCGAGGTTATCAATCGACTGATACAGATG
>Ga0129352_10483150_pt1 | contig 14531 bp, 12 predicted proteins | sample CPBNA1_6_FD_105429 | JGI IMG/M metagenome (GOLD analysis project Ga0129352, IMG submission 105429) | Freshwater to marine salinity gradient microbial communities from Chesapeake Bay, USA - CPBay_Sum_27_0.2_RNA1 (Metagenome Metatranscriptome) | ecosystem: Environmental > Aquatic > Marine >... | reverse complement strand
GTTTGGCTTTCGATATCACTGGAACTTTCGCTGCTGGCCCGATGTTGAGTATCGCAGCCTTGGCGGCCCTTTTTGCTGCCGCCGCCATGATTCCACAGCCTCTAGATCAAGCACCGAATCGATAGCATGGGGCTTTGGAGGCTCTTTGCTGGACCGCGGTCTTGGAAATAGGCCAATCAGCGTATAACATTGCGCGCCCTTAAAGGCCGACCAACATGGCGGAGCGGGAATGACGAAACGTCTGGTCATTGCTAACTGGAAGATGAACGGAGACCTTGCTCTGGTCAACCAGACCATTGAATCGTTGCGCGTGGAACCTAGCGTGGATGTTGTGGTGGTGCCCCCGGCGGTTTATCTGGCGGCATTGTCTGCAACGTCGTCAGGCGCGTTTTCTACAGGGTTGCAAAATGTCAGCCAATTTTCTGCGGGGGCGCATACCGGAGAAGTGGCGGCATCTATGGCGGCAGAGATTGGCGCTTCATGGGTCTTGGTGGGGCATTCTGAGCGTCGCAGTGCTCATGGCGAAAGCGATGAAGTTGTCGCGGCCAAGAGTGAGCAGTCATTAGATGCAGGGTTGTCAGTGGTGATTTGTGTTGGTGAAAGCCTCGCGGAGCGAGAGGCCGGAAACGCCGAATCCTTTGTCAGAAAACAGGTTCAGGCCCAGGCATCCTGCTTGCGACAGCTCGGTACAGTGGCCATTGCCTATGAACCTGTCTGGGCAATTGGCAGCGGTATCAGTGCGAGTTCAGACCAGGCTGTGGCAATGCACAAGGTGATCCGCCGGACAGTCAACGAAATAGCTCCGCGGCGTGCTGACGCAGTTCGTATTTTGTACGGCGGCAGTGTGAACGCAGAAAACGCTGCCGAATTGTTTGAACACTCTGAGATTGATGGAGTATTGGTAGGTGGTGCTTCGCTGGACAAAGCGCAATTTGCTGCCATCATACGCGCCGCGGTTGCAGCGGCTTCTGAATTAGGGTGACCCAGTAAGCGAAACGGCCTATTCCCAAGCAGGATAGACGTGAGAAAAAGGAAACGAGTGAATAGATGTCCACATTAGAAACAGTTTTATTGTCCTTGTTGGTGCTTGATGCCATCGCGTTGATCGTCTTGGTGCTTATCCAACAAGGCAAGGGTGCCGATGTCGGTGCCGCCTTCGGGAGCGGTTCGTCGAACACAGTCTTCGGCAGCTCTGGCGGAGCGACAGCCATGACTCGAATTACAACTTGGCTCGCTATCGGTTTTTTTGTGATCTCATTTGCGCTGGCGTACACAGCAAAAGAGCGATCAGAGCAGGCCGACCGTCTTGGTATTCCGCAAGTCTCTGCTGGTGTGGAACAGACGTCGGATTTACCCTCGGATGCTCCTTCGCCTGTAGAGGACAAAAGCGAAGACATTCCTGAGATCTAAGCTTTACCTAATGTATGAGATGCATAAAAGGAAGCTGGGGAAGATATAAGTTCTAGCCGAAGTGGTGAAATTGGTAGACACGCTACCTTGAGGGGGTAGTGGGCTTATGCCCGTGCGAGTTCGAGTCTCGCCTTCGGCACCATCTACAAACAGAGAGGTTCACAGGCTCATCCATGCCTCTCGTGACCAAGCATGGAGCGGCGCTGTTTCTCCAGCATGGAATGCCGGCCAATCTCCGGTCGATCCGAGACCTGCCGGATGTCGGCGGTAATCCCAATACCAAAAACCCAGGATGACGAAGAATCAAGACGCCAAAGTAAGACGTGTCCAAGAGTTTTCAATCGTAAGTCTTTTCAGCATGATGGCCCATCTGGAGAGTCAGGTGGGTGCACGTTGTAAGATTGACGCGCTCAGAAGACTGAGCGGCATACTGCTGACCAACGGCAATAAAGTATTTAAAAGGAATAGATAGTGACAGTACAGGGTGGTCCTCCGGACGCTTCTGCAGACGCTCACGCGGATCTAAGGGCATCTTCTGCGGCCGCTCATGGCGCTTCGCCGCACAGTGATTTGCGTGCCTCGACTGCTCAAAAGGCGCAAGCGCCAATGCAACATACTTCTATGGCGCCTCCAGCCGCGGTTCGCAGGGCAGATACCATGCAAGCCAATAACGAACGCAATCAGCCCGATTGGGTGATGGATTTGCATAAGGCCGCTCATATGGAACGGTCGGCGGCGTTCAGAAAGCAGATTGCGCCCGGAGAGGATTCTGATCTGCGGTCTAGCCACGCGTACCGCAAGTTGCAAGCCGACAGTGTGTTCGGCTATCAAACTAAGGACGAAAGGCGAGATGCGCATCTCGGTATTGACCACAAAACCAAACAAGATCGCGCAGACCAAGGGAAGGCTCCCGAGCAGTCGGGGCAGTTTGTCGGGGTCAATGAAATGTATCATCCCACTCGCGGAATCCCAGCGCTTCGGGATCATCTTGAACAAGAAGGGGGCAGCGTTCTGCCCAAATTGAACTTGCCAGAGACGTTGTATCACTCTACAGCAGACCCGGCCCACGCGGCATGGATTCAGGAAAAGATAAAGCCTCGCGTGGGTGTTAAGTCTGGCAGATTTTTGGCTGGCTTTTACCTGACAGCGAAATCCATTTTTGGCGTGAATGAGCTGGCAAACACAGGCCGGAAAGCTGTCGACGTGTTCAAATTCAAGCCCTCAAGGAAGCACAAGGTAGTGGATGCCGATCGTTTCTTTCACAGCGGAGAGGGCAGTGAAGGATTAAACCGAGGTTTAGCCGACTGGTCTCAAACGGAAGGCAGCGGTTGGGGCAGCGTTGGACTTGGCGCCCATTCGAAACGAGTGGAGTCGAAAGAAAAGGTTGAGGGTAATCAGAACATCATTATCCATGACGAAGCGCAGCATTATGATGCTCTCGGCGAAGATAGAAATAAGCCTGGGAGTCTGAATATTGTTGCACACTACGATGAGCAACATCCGCCGCCCGCCCATACAATGCCGTCGGAGCGCCCGCGCTCGAATCGGGCTAGAAGCCAAGCACCACCAGCTTACCTAGGGCAGCCAGCAGTACACCCGCGTTCGGACAGAACGAGTAGCCAACAATCGCCTCCAATGCAAAGTGAGCCGGGATCCGAGCACAAAAGCGTCAGAAGCGACCGGTCCAAAATACTTGATCAGATAGTCGCAAAAAAAGGCCTAACACCAAGGCATCCTAAGGCCTAGCAAAAGCAGCCCAGGCAGACATCATTAGGCCTTGGTTCCATGGCCTAGGCAAAACAAGAGATCCAGCGTCGATCGAGTTGAGTTAGATTCAATCGCAGAACGTTGTCGCCAGCTGATATCTCAGACCCGTTCGTCTGGCCGGGCGTTGCTTATTCTGGTCTATTCCCGCTTGCACCTTCAACTAACCCTCCATATACTCCGCCCCCTTGTTGTTGCGGGGTGGAGCAGTCAGGTAGCTCGTCGGGCTCATAACCCGAAGGTCGTGGGTTCAAATCCTGCCCCCGCTACCACAACAAGAAGGTTAACGCGTTCACGTTAGCCCGAGGTTATGGCCGTACGCTTGGTTGTGCGAAACAAGCGTCGTTTTTCCCGTAGCCCGCTTGGCTCATTGGAGCTAGGAGAGTCGCGCGACACGTTGGGCTTTAGGCCCTTTTTTTGTGTCTGATTTTTAGTTCGAGATGGATGAATGCCTGGCAATTGGCGCTTGTCGTCGTAAAGAGACTGCGAATGGATCGCAGGTGACGTAATTGAATAACAAAGAGCTACAAATTGAAGAGTTGATTGCGCCCACCATTGAGGCGTTGGATGCGCAGGTATGGGGAGTGGAATACCTCAGCCAAGGCAAGTATAGCTTGCTGCGTATTTATATCGAGCGAGAACAAGGCGTTAGCGTGGATCTTTGCGCCGAGGCAAGTCGCCATGTCAGTGATCTACTCGATGTTGAAGAGATTATGCCTGAGGCCTACACACTAGAAGTGTCGTCCCCCGGTATGGATCGGTTGTTGTTTAAACCGGATCAGTATTTGGCTCATGTGGGTGAAAAACTGGACATTCGGTTGAGCTATCCCTTCGAGGGGCGAAAAAAATTGATTGGCTTATTGGCGGGTATCGAAGATGACTCCGTCGTTTTGCAGTTAGATAGCGACGAGTATTTATTGCCGCTAGAAAATGTTCAGAAAGCACGCATCGTGCCGGTTTTTGATTGAGGAAGGTTTAGCGTATGAGTAAAGAAATACTCTCGGTGATCGAGTCCGTGTCCCACGAGAAGGGAGTCCCCCAAGAAATCATCTTTGGTGCTATGGAAGCCGCGTTGGCAATGGCGACAAAGAAAAAATATGGGGAAGAAGCGGAGTTTCGAGTTGCCATAGACCGCGAGTCCGGGGAATACGAAACATTCCGCACTTGGACGGTGGTGGACTTCGATAATCTAGACGAAGAGGAAGAGCCGAACCCCTCTGCTCAGTACAGTGTTGCCGAAGCACAGGAAATCAAAGGCGACGCCGTGCTGGGCGATGTGCTGGAAGAGCAGGTTGAATCCGTTGAATTCGGGCGTATTGCAGCCCAGACGGCGAAGCAGGTAATCGTCCAGAAAGTCCGAGAAGCCGAACGTGCTCAAATCGTGGAAATGTATCAGTCTCGTATGAACGACCTGATTAGCGGCACGGTCAAAAAGCTGGGGCGCGATAGCGTCATTATCGACCTCGGTAACAACGCGGAAGGCATCTTAACTCGCGAGCACCTTATTCCACGCGAAGTGTTCCGCGTAGGCGATCGCTTGCGCGCCATGCTTGTGGAAATTCGACCAGACAATCGAGGTCCCCAGTTGATTTTGTCGCGAACAGTACCTTCTATGTTGATCGAATTGTTCAAGGTCGAGGTTCCAGAGATTGCCGAGGACGTTATCCAAATCCGCGGTGCAGCTCGTGATCCGGGATCCAGAGCAAAGATCGCTGTGCAAACCAACGACGGGCGAATCGATCCAGTTGGTGCTTGCGTTGGTATGCGTGGTTCTCGGGTACAGGCGGTTTCCGGCGAATTGGCCGGTGAGCGAATTGATATCGTATTGTGGGACGACAATCCCGCTCAACTGACCATCAACGCGATGGCGCCTGCCGAGGTGGCATCCATCGTGTTGGACGAAGAAACCCACACAATGGACATCGCGGTAACAGAGGAAAATCTGGCCCAGGCGATTGGTCGTGGCGGTCAGAATGTCCGGCTTGCCAGCGATTTGTGCGGCTGGTCGTTGAATATCATGACGGAAGAAGAAGCGGCTCAGAAGCTGGAAGAAGAATCCAACAAATTTGTTAGCGAATTCATAGAGTACTTGGCTGTGGATGCAGACGTCGCTGAGGTATTGGTTGAGGAAGGCTTTACTACGCTGGAAGAAGTAGCCTATGTGCCAGTGGAAGAGATCCTTGCCATCGACGGATTCGACGAGGAAATCGTCACCGAGCTACGCAACCGAGCAAAAGATGCCTTGCTAACGAAGGCTATTGCGAGTGAAGAAGCCCTCGGCGACGTAAGACCCGCTGATGATTTGCTGGAAATGCGCGGCATGAGCCGTGAACTTGCCTTTAAGCTGGCGGCTAACGAGGTAATTTGCATGGAAGATTTGGCCGAGCTATCGGTCCCCGAATTGTTAGACATTGAGTCGGAACTCAGTGAAGAGGAGGCGGCGGCTTTGATCATGACCGCGCGAGAGCCGTGGTTCGCTGAAGCAGAGTCAGAGACGGCATAGACAGTGATTGCGAAGTGGCTGCAGACGTGAACTAGACGAGATAAATAAAGAAGGCTCAAAGGGCGTATCTTTTGAGTAGGAGTGATTAATGGCTGAAGTAACGGTTAAACAACTTGCAGATACGGTAGGAGCACCGGTGGAGCGCCTGCTCAAGCAGATGCAGCAAGCGGGGCTCTCGCATACGGCGGAAGACGAGGCTGTGAGCGAGCAAGAAAAACAAACCTTGCTGGCTCATCTCAAAAGTAGTCATGGCGAAAATGCCAAGCCTGCAGAGAAAATCACGCTCAAACGTAAAAGCACGGGTACGTTGAAATCTGGGCAAGGGCGAACCGGTCGAAACGTAACTGTGGAGGTTCGTCGCAAACGAACCTATGTAAAACGCTCCGAAGTGGAGGCAGAAAGTGCAGCAGCGCCAGAGCCATTAGTCTCCCAAAGCGAGCTGGAAGCTCAGCGAATTCAAGAAGAGGAGAAAGCACGCCAAGAGGCCGACGAGAAGGCGCGTGCGGCTGAGCGTGAACGCAAAGCAGAAGCCGAGCGAAAGGCTGAAGAAGAACGTCAAAAAGAAGAAGAGTTGAAGCGCCAGCAGGAACAAGAGCGTATTGCTGCGGCGCAAAAGCCTAACGAAGCTGCACCAACACCTGTCCCGGTGTCCGCGGCAGATCTCCAGGCTAAGGAGCAATCCGAGCAGCGCGGTGGTAAGCGGTCACGAGGTCGTGAGCGTCCTGCGGCTGCGCTGGAGAAAGGCCGTCGCCGTGAGCTGAGTTTGAAGTCCGAGCGTCGCAATCGTCGTCGGCCTACCCATAGAGATTCGGCCTTACAGGTCGATCAGCAAGGCGGGGAATTTAAGCCGGAAGAATTTATTTCACGCGAAGTCGAAGTAGGTGAGGTGATTACCGTCGGTCAATTGGCAGCTGGTATGGCGGTAAAAGCCGGCGAAGTGATCAAGGTCCTCATGGGACTCGGAGTCATGGCCACCATCAACCAAGCAATTGACCAAGATACAGCGACTTTGGTGGTTGAGGAGATGGGCCACCGTATAAAAATCGTCAGTGAGGATGTGCTTGAAGAGCAACTGGAAGCATCCCTGGTAATCGAAGGTGAGACAGCGCCACGTGCCCCGGTTGTGACGGTGATGGGTCATGTAGACCACGGTAAAACCTCGTTGCTGGATTACATCCGTAAAGCTCGGGTCACCTCAGGTGAAGCTGGGGGCATTACCCAGCATATAGGCGCTTACAGTGTGGCCACCAAGTCTGGGCAAATTACTTTTATCGATACGCCAGGACACGCGGCATTCACGTCCATGCGAGCACGGGGTGCGAAGGTCACAGATATCGTCGTACTGGTTGTTGCTGCCGATGATGGTGTCATGCCGCAAACCGAAGAAGCCATCCAGCACGCGAAGGCTGCCGAGGTGCCGGTGATCGTTGCGATCAACAAGATGGACTTGGAAGGAGCGGATCCTGACCGGGTAACCAACGAACTTGCGGCTAAGGATTTGGTTCCCGAGGCTTGGGGCGGAGACGTTCAATTTAAACAAGTATCGGCTATGACTGGCGACGGCATGGATGAACTGCTGGAAGCCATTTCTTTGCAAGCCGAACTGCTGGAGCTTACGGCCATTGACGAAGCGCCGGCTCAAGGTGTTGTGGTCGAGTCTAGATTGGATCGAGGCCGTGGTCCTGTGGCGACTGTGCTAGTGCAAAACGGTCGATTAAAGCAAGGTGATGTTGTCATTGCCGGAGAGTTCTACGGTCGTGCTCGTGCCATGTTGGATGACACTGGGAGTAACGCAAAGGAAGCGGGGCCATCACAGCCAGTAGAGCTGCTCGGCCTTAATGGCACGCCGGGAGCTGGAGATGATTTCGCGGTTGTATCCGATGAGCGATCTGCGCGAGAACTGGCCGAATTTCGTCGAGTCAAAATGCAGGAACGTCTGCAAGCGTCGCAGCAGGCGGCCAAATTGGACAATATGTTTGCCAATATGGTGGAGGGCGAGAAGCGCATTTTGAAATTGGTGGTGAAGACCGACGTGCGGGGCAGTCTGGAGGCGATTATTCAAGCCTTGTCAGAGTTGGGTAATGACGAGGTTTCGGTACAAGTGCTTGGGTCAGGCGTTGGCGGTATTTCTGAATCCGATGCGACTATGGCGGCTACCTATGGTGCCACGGTCTTTGGTTTCAATGTGCGTGCCGATAAGACTGCGAAGATTCTGCTGGAACGCGAGGGCGTTGAGTTGCGCTATTACAGTGTGATCTATGAGCTGATCGACGATGTAAAAGACGCACTGTCAGGGATGCTTTCGCCGGAAATTCGAGAGGAAATTCTAGGCACCGCCGAGGTGCGGGATGTGTTCCGCTCACCACGATATGGTCAAATCGCTGGATGCATGGTTATCGAGGGTGTTGTTCATCGAAACAAACGGATCCGGGTGCTGCGTGACAACGTGGTTATCTATGAGGGCGAGCTGGAATCGCTGCGACGCTTTAAGGACGATGTGTCCGATGTGCGCAACGGCACAGAGTGCGGCATTGGTGTTCGCAACTACAATGATGTTCGGGCAGGGGACTTGATCGAAGTGTTCGACACCAAGGAGATCGCGCGCACATTGTAGTTGTGACGAGCACGTAGATATCCATGTCCAGAGATTTAAGAGTAGCCGACTTTATGCGTGATGAGGTGTCGCGTATTTTGCAGCGCGATATGCGTGATCCGCGAGTGGGTAGTTTTGTTAGCGTCAATGACGTCAAGGTGAGCAAGGATCTCTCCTATGCGGAGATATACGTGTCTTCCTTGCAGGCGCAGGACCCTCAGGCTCAGCAAGAATTGGTGAACGTCCTGAATCGAGCCGCCGGTTTTTTTCGCACCGAACTCGCCAAGCGACACACTATGCGCACGACACCGAAGCCGCGATTTCACTACGACGAACTGGTTGAGCGCGGCCCTCGCTTGGAAAAACTGATCGGCCAGGCGGTATCACGAGATAACGCGCGTCAAGACTCTCTGAGATCTGATGCGCGGGACGACGCCAATGATCCCAAGGCCGAGGACTAGCAGTGGCAAGACGCAGAAAAGGCAGGCCTATTGATGGCGTATTGGTGGTGGATAAGCAACCGGGAATATCGTCCAATGACGTCGTGCAACAGGCTAAGCGAATGTACAATGCGCAAAAAGTTGGTCATTGCGGCAGCTTAGATCCTTTGGCAACAGGCGTACTGCCTCTCTGCTTTGGCGAAGCCACTAAATTTTCCCAGTTTTTGTTGGACGCGGATAAAAAATATTGGACTCGAATCAAGCTAGGCGTCACCACCGAAACCGGTGACGCAGATGGCGAGATTATTCAACAGTCAGATGCCGCGGGTATCAGCGCCAGTGATATTGAGGCGGCGCTTGAAGCGTTTCGAGGCGAGATAGAGCAGGTGCCGTCGATGTACTCGGCGCTGAAGCACAATGGTCAACCGCTGTACAAGCTTGCTCGGCAGGGCATTCAGGTAGAACGCCCCGCCCGTAGAGTGACGATTCACAGCCTTGAGCTGACAGCGGTGGATGGATGCGAAATAGAGCTGCAAGTGCATTGCACGAAGGGCACTTACATCCGCAGCCTTGCTGAAGATTTGGGTGCAGCCCTGGGCTGTGGTGGACACGTGTCGGCGCTGCGTCGCGTAGCTGCTGGGCCATATCTTGAGGCGCAATCGGTGCGCTTGGATACGCTACAGGACATGACCGAAGAAGACCGAGACGCATGTTTGTTGTCTACCAGCAGCGCTGTATGCGCGTGGCCAGCGGTTCGGCTAGAGGCCAACACAGCCTACTACATATTGCAGGGTCAGCCCGTTCAGGTTGGCAGTGCCCCGACCAAGGGCTGGGTGCAGATTTTTGAATCTGCTGAGGAAGAACGTTTTCTCGGCGTAGGTGAGATTTTGTCGGACGGTAGGGTGGCGCCCAGGAGACTGATAGCCAGCCAATAGTGTCGTCAAAACCGACATCGTGACTGTCAATACGCGCGGTTTTCGATGTGATTTTAAATAGCGTATTTAGGAGAAAATGAAATGGCTCTAACAGCCGAAACGAAAGCAGAGATCGTAAAAGAATATCAACTCGAGGAAGGCGATACCGGATCTCCTGAGGTGCAGGTTGCCCTGCTCACTCACAACATCAACACCTTGCAAGGACACTTCAAGGATCATCACAAAGATCACCACTCGCGTCGTGGATTGATTCGCATGGTAAACCAACGACGCAAGTTGCTGGATTATCTGAAAAACAAAGACGTGGCGCGTTACAGCGATCTGATTAAGCGTTTAGGCTTGCGTCGCTAAAAGAATGTGGATTTGCTCGAACCGTTGTTGGGGCACCATTTAAAGCGCGGTTATTCGGTTAGGCAAGGGCAAAGCGAACTGGGTGTCACTCTAGAACAAACGACTGTGACGCTTGTGGCTAGCCATGGCAAACCGTTGAAACCAGAAAATAGCCGGCTCAGGTTGCTAAAAGCGGCTCAGCCGGTGTGAACACTAGGCGAGAAGTCAGGAAAGTCCTGAAATCGAGCAAGAAAAAAAGATCGAGAGTGCTCGATCTGAAATGTATTAAGAAACGAAAGAAAGTAAATGCAGATCCAATTGGAGGAATCAGCTTGAACCCAATTTATAAAGAATTTCAATATGGCGAGCAAACTGTCGTCATGGAGACTAACAAGGTCGCCAAGCAGGCTACCGGATCAGTCACCGTAACCATCGGCGATACGGTTGTTCTGACCACCGTGGTGGGAGCTAAGAGCCCCCGTCCAGGTCAGGACTTCTTCCCATTGACCGTAAACTACCAAGAAAAAACCTACGCAGCGGGCAAAATCCCCGGCGGCTTTTTCCGTCGTGAGGGCCGTCCTAGCGAAAAGGAAACGCTAACATGCCGTTTGATTGACCGTCCGATTCGACCACTTTTCCCCAAGGGATTCATGAATGAGGTTCAAGTGGTATGTACAGTTCTGTCTACGGACAAGGATCAAGATCCGGATATTGCGGCGATGATCGGAACCTCAGCTGCGCTGGCAATTTCCGGTATTCCTTTTAATGGCCCTCTGGGTGCCGCTCGAGTTGGCTATATCGATGGCAGCTATATTCTCAATCCCGGATACGAAACCCTTAAAGATTCTATGCTCAGCATGACGGTTGCTGGAACCGAGTCTGCGGTACTGATGGTTGAGTCTGAAGCAAAAGAGATGACCGAAGATGAGATGCTTGGAGCCGTGTTGTTCGGACATCAAGAAATGCAGGTGATCATCAAGGCGGTTGCCGAGCTTGCCGAGATTGCTGGTAAAGAAGCCTGGGACTGGCAGGCGGCTGAAAAAGACGAAACCTTAGGCAACGCCGTCGCAACAGCCATCAAGAGCGAATTGGGTGAGGCCTATCGCATCTCAGACAAGATGGAACGTCAGGCAGCCGTTGGCGCCCTGCGCAGGCAAGCGGTTGAACAGCTGGCTGCAGAAGGTGGTGAGTACAGTGCTGACGACGTGTCAGACACCTTTGGCCGGGTTGAGAAAGATCTTGTGCGTCAGCGCGTGCTTAATGGTGAGCCGCGAATTGATGGTCGAGATCTTCGGACGGTTCGACCCATCGAAGTCGAAGTGGGTGTGTTGCCCAAGGCCCACGGTTCAGCACTGTTCACTCGGGGTGAAACTCAGGCGTTAGTGGTTGCTACGCTCGGTACCCTCCGTGACGCAGCGTTGATCGACGCACTTGAAGGCTCCTATAAAGATACCTTTATGCTGCACTACAACTTCCCTCCATACAGCGTAGGGGAGGCTGGATTCATGAGCGGACCCAAGCGTCGTGAAATTGGTCACGGTAAGCTTGCTCGCCGCGGTGTATCGGCGGCACTGCCGAATGCAGATGATTTCCCTTACACCATTCGCGTGGTCTCCGAGATCACTGAATCTAATGGATCTAGCTCCATGGCTAGTGTCTGTGGTACTTCACTGGCGCTGATGGATGCCGGTGTGCCAGTCAAGGCACCCGTAGCAGGCGTGGCCATGGGCTTGGTGAAGGAAGGTAATCGCTACGCTGTGCTCACGGATATCTTGGGCGACGAAGACCACTTGGGCGACATGGACTTTAAAGTGGCCGGTACCGATAACGGCATAACCGCGCTGCAAATGGATATCAAGATCGAGGGTATCACCGAAGAAATTATGGAAGCGGCCTTAGCTCAAGCTAACGAAGCGCGTATTCATATCTTGGGTGAAATGAACAAAGTCATCAGCGCTTCTCGTGAAGAATTGTCAGCAAATGCACCGGCCATGGTTACCCTGAATGTCCATCCGGATAAGATCCGAGACATCATCGGTAAAGGCGGTGCGACGATTCGTTCCATCGTGGAAGAAACCGGCGCGGAAGTGGATATCAACGACGATGGCAGTGTGCGCATTTACGCTGAAGATGCCTCTGCTAAGGATGCTGCTGTAGCGCGTATTCAAGAGATCACTGCTGAAGCGGAAGTTGGTCGTATCTATAAAGGTTCCGTAGCCCGCGTGGTGGATTTTGGTGCTTTCGTCACGATCTTGCCCGGTAAGGATGGCTTGTTGCACATTTCGCAAATTGCTGAAGAGCGTGTGGAAAATGTGTCTGACTATCTCAATGAAGGTCAAGACGTCGAGGTGGTGGTTTTGGATGTCGATCAACGCGGCCGCATCAAGCTTTCAATAAAAGAGCTGGAAAACTACCGTGACCAAAATGAAGCTGATTGATATCAGCTGAGTCGAAGATACGTCGGCACCGACGATAACTCGGTGCCGAGGTGTTTAAGATCAAAAAAGCCGGCTGATGCCGGCTTTTTTGTGCTCATCCTTCTGGTTGGACTCGGTTGGCGATCAAATCGTCCACGACCGAGGGGTCGGCCAAGGTTGAGGTATCGCCTAGATTGTCCAGTTCATTTGCCGCAATCTTGCGCAGAATACGACGCATGATCTTGCCCGAGCGAGTTTTCGGAAGGCCAGGTGCCCACTGGATCACATCGGGTTTTGCAATGGCACCAATTTCCTTGCGCACCATGGCGATCAACTGGGCCAACAGGTCTTCTGTGTCTGAGTTATCACCGGCCATCAAGGTCACATAGGCGTAGATGCCCTCACCTTTCAGGTCATGGGGGAAGCCGACGACAGCCGCCTCGGCCACACTGGGGTGCAAGACCAGGGCGCTCTCGACCTCGGCTGTGCCGATACGATGGCCGGAAACGTTCATGACGTCATCAACCCGTCCAGTAATCCAGTAATACCCATCCTCGTCTCTGCGTGCACCGTCGCCAGTGAAATAGTAGCCGGGGTAGGTGGAATAGTAGGTGTCGATAACCCGCTGATGATCGCCGTAAACCGAGCGGATTTGGCCTGGCCAAGACGCGGTGATGACCAGATTTCCCGAGGCCGCAGTGTCTTTGATGAGGTTGCCTTCTGGATCCATAAGAGCCGGCTGCACCCCAAAAAATGGTCGGCTGGCTGATCCAGGCTTCAAGGCGGTTGCGCCAGGCAGGGGCGTTATCATGATGCCGCCGGTCTCTGTTTGCCACCAGGTGTCTACGATGGGACAACGGTTTTCGCCAACGACTCGGTGATACCACTCCCACGCTTCTGGGTTTATCGGCTCGCCAACGCTACCCAGTAAATGCAGGGATGCTCTGGAGGATGCGTTGACGAAGTCGTCGCCTTGAGCCATGAGTTGGCGTAACGCCGTTGGCGCAGTGTAGAAGACATTGACTTGGTGCTTGTCTATGACCTGCCAACATCGTGAGGCATCTGGATAGGTTGGGACACCTTCGAACATGAGCGTGGTGGCACCGTTCGCTAGTGGCCCGTAGACAATGTAGGAATGACCGGTAATCCAACCCACATCAGCCGTGCACCAGTAGATGTCCCCCTCTTGGTAGTCGAAGACGTATTTGTGCGTCATAGCGGCATGTAACAGATAGCCAGCCGAGCTGTGTTGTACGCCCTTGGGTTTGCCGGTGGAGCCTGACGTATAAAGAACGAACAGTGGATCCTCAGATTCCATGATTTCAGGCTCAGCGTGCTTTGGCTGATCAGAAGTCAGGGTCTGATACCAAACATCGCGCCCCTCAATCCAGTTGATGTTTCCGCCGGTTCGTTTAACGGTAACCACGGTATGCACATTGGGGCAATCCTGCAGGGCCTCATCGGTGTTGGCTTTCAGCGGAATTGCCTTGCCGCCTCTAACCCCCTCATCCGCAGTAATTACGGTTTGGCAATCGGAGTCGAGAATTCGATCCTTAAGCGATTGAGGCGAAAAGCCGCCAAAAACGACGCTATGGATGGCACCAATGCGCGCGCAGGCCAACATAGCGTATGCGGCCTCGGGGATCATAGGCATGTAAATGCAGACACGATCGCCTTTGCTGACCCCTCGCTGTCGCAGTCCGTTCGCCAGCTGACAAACTCGATCGTAAAGCTCCTGATAAGAAATTTTCTGGTCGTCTGCCGGGTCGTCGCCTTCCCAAATAATTGCCGTTTGATCTGCGCGTTGAGGTAGATGCCGGTCAATACAGTTAGTGCTTACGTTCAGCTGGGCGCCATCAAACCAAGCAATGTTGCCCTTGGGGATGTCTGCTTGGCAGACGGTATGCCACGGTTTTTCCCATGCCAAGAACGCTTTCGCTTGCTCAGCCCAAAAACTGTCGGGATCATCCACTGACTGAGTGTACAGGCGTTGATAGGTGGCCTCGTCCATCAGTGTGCGGGCCTTGATGTTGGCCGGTACCGGATATTCGCTCACAGAAAATCTCCTGTTGAACGCTCGTCAGCCGTTAGGATTCGGCAGGCTGCAACGAGCGGTAGTAATCAATTAAGTAGCGTGTG
>Ga0129352_10496496_pt1 | contig 14594 bp, 2 predicted proteins | sample CPBNA1_6_FD_105429 | JGI IMG/M metagenome (GOLD analysis project Ga0129352, IMG submission 105429) | Freshwater to marine salinity gradient microbial communities from Chesapeake Bay, USA - CPBay_Sum_27_0.2_RNA1 (Metagenome Metatranscriptome) | ecosystem: Environmental > Aquatic > Marine >... | reverse complement strand
CTTCAATAACCACGTGTGTATAATTTCGTCAAGAAACAACTTCACTGTTCACTATCAATTCCCCTCGCTTGAGCCAAGACCAAAATATGGAAGTATTCCAGAGAGGTCTTTCTCTCTCACAATGGGGACATTCGCCGATTCAAATGCCATGCTTGACGACTCACGGGTTGGAAAAAATCCGATGAATCGACTGCCATCGACCATCATGGAAAGATCCATTTCAGAATCTCCAACTGAGACACAGTCATGTGGCTCAAAACCGTTCATTTTCAGCAACTTTTCGATGATTGACCCCTTCTTCGTGGCATGAAGTCGGCAAACACCATCATTGGTGAGAAAACCATCGTCATCAAATTCTAGACCGTTCGCAATCCAGTCGTCAACTTTAAGGATTCCAGCTATGGATTGAACAAAGATATCAACACCGGCACTCACGATTGCAATAAATATACCATGTTCTCGAAGTGTGGATATTGTTTCACGTGCACCTGGCATCAGTTTGATCCCAGAATATGCTCGAAACAAGTCATCCCGATGAATATCCTTCTGCACTGATTTCCACAGCTGAATATCGAGTTGCATGAATTCGACATCACTAATCTCACCACGGATGAACCGCTGCAGATTAACATCATTGTCCGTGCCGAAATGATCGTGAAGCGTTTTCCATGAACTCACAGAATCAACCAGAACACCGTCGCAATCGAAAACGACGATTCGGGGTCTGGATGACTCCATGAGTAAAGCCACTCATTCAACCTTCAAAGCATTCACGCTAAGGGGCCATGGCCCCAAAGCGTTCGCACTCAGCATCGACCTCAGGTCGAAGGACCAGAGGATTCAGTAACCAACTTCAAGCTCTAGGGTGCTTTGTTGTAGGACAAGTCTTCGTATGTCTTCAAGACAGTCGTTGATTGTCCAGCAATTGCAGGAGCATAGGTGATCGAGACAGTTGCCTTCTCAAGAGGAGTACCCTCTGGGTCGTGTGTTCGAACGAAGATTGTATCGCCCGCACTGAAGGTTGACTTGTAGTTCGTTCCTTCCTTACGTAGTGTTGAATCAACGAACATCACAAAGGCATCGCTGTTCTCTGGGTTGTAGCCGTAAACACCGTTGCTGTCTGAAAGACTGAATGTCTTTGTGACTGTAGCACCTGTAGCATTGGTATAGATGATTCGAACTTGAACGGCTTGCGTTGCAAGATCGGTCTCAGATTGACCAATGGTGATTCTCCAATGACCTGTTTCTGGGTTCGTAGCATCGTACTCTTCAATCTTGAAGGTCACTCTTGGTGTTCCTTTCACATCAGTATCTGCGAGGCTTGAAGCCCAGACATAGATGACACCGGAAAGAACCACAGTGATAGCGACCATAAGGATGGTTGCGATAACTGGGCTCACAGCACCTTCGTCGTCAGCCATTGTTTGCTTCTGAACATCTTCTTCATCTTCATCACGTCGTGATGTGAAGGAGAGAGCAGTGACAAATAGACCAGCGAGAGCGACTGCCATCATGCTTGGAGCAAACGATGGAACCGCAGATGCACCAATTTGTCCTACGATGATTGGTAGGGATTGGTTTGTTGCGATGAATTCGTCTGCTGGTTGGTTTGCATGGTTACAGATGTCTGCTGTTGCAGAACTGGACATGACGTTGTTACACCAGTTGCTGTCTTCCAAAAGTGGTCGTCGCTGTGAGGTCGTTGTTGCGTTAGAACCGTATTGACCTGGCTTGGACCACATATCACCTTGGAGGCCGCTGTTGGTTGCTCTGTGTGAACCAGGTTGGTCGATTTGGAATCGCTGAGTCACTGTTGTTGTCAAATCACATGGGTTTGTCAAACAAGTCAATACATCCATTTCAACCCAAACTTCTGTTGTGTCACGTGTGATGTACACATTGTCAGTGATTGAAATTTCTCCACCGTAATCAGGAACTGTGTAGTAGCGAGCGATTTCAGGTTGTGCGTGTCCATCAGTGTGGAACGTCACCTTGAGCATGTGATCGTAGGTGTATGGACCTTCGTCACCGCCACCGCCAACCTTCACAGTGACTGGTAGGTAAGAACCGGTCATGAGTGAAGTAACACCGTTCCAGCTGAACTTGCTCGACTCATCGAAGTAGTAGTCTGGTACGAGTTCTCGGACGTTGTCAACACGTACACCAATTTCCTTGGTCACCATACCTTGTTGGTAGTTAGCGATAGGCATAATCGATGTGTCATAGTTTGGCACGTACGATGGTGCGTTTAATGTGTCTCGGAGAACCAATCGGATTTGACAGAACTCTGAACCAATTGGTGGAATTTGGTGAATACCGTTGTCGTTGAGGTAATCAATTTCCCAAATTCTTGCATTGGTTGTTGCGTCTGGAACGAGTTCGAAGATGAGGTCGTCGCCAGTGATGGTCGTTGTGAAGTAGTTTTGATACTCACATTGATCTGTTGCTTCAACTGTCCAGTAAAGGTCATCTAATTCATGGTCAATATCATCCTTGATTGCTGACAAGTCGTATGTCAGGTTATCCAAGTTTGTGTCATCTTCCATCAAGGTGAGCATCCATGGCACGTTTGGTATGGAGCCATTGTTTGCTTGCATGACAACTTCATTCTGTCGGTCCCAATCAAGGATTTCTGGTTTGTAGTTGACAGGAGCCACCGAGAAGGTCACGTCGTATGGAGCTGAGTCTTGGTTCTCTGAACCGTTGTCAGTCACAACGAGAGTAACATCACAAGCACCACCAAGTTCGTTGCTGGTGTTTTCAGTAATCACGAGTTCATATCCGTCAATTTCTACTTCAAATGCAGTACATGTCGATGGAACTGAAGCCGCCCATGAGTACGATTGTCGGTATGGAACTTGTTCGTTTGCCTTGTCTCTGATGTAGGATTGTGTTTGGTTCGCAAGAGCACCGAGGTACTTCTTGTGGGTGCCAAATCCTTCTGGGAGGATGTTTTCGAATCCATCGTCAGATGAGAAGATCGGTGTACAGTCAATGTCATTGACATTACAAATTACCGGAGCATCGTTCACGTTCTCGATGGTGAAGACGATTGTCTTCTCGTCCATGAGTCCGTTGCTGTCAGTCACATTGAATGTGAATTCAATGGTTCCGAATGCATCTTCAACTGGTACAATTGAGAATGTTTGTCCAGTGAGGGAGTATCCCAACAAGATGTTGTCATATGCGTCAAGGTTTGCATCGATGACTTGCCATGTGAGCGTTGATTCCTCATCTTGTACATCATCAGCAAGGTCAGTCAAACTGAACGAGTAGGTGTCGATTGAACCATCTGCATCGTTATCGTAGTCCTCAAGGATTGAAATGTCAGTGAGTGTTGATTGAATCACTGGACATGCCCGTGCGATATCAACAACACCTGTTCCTGATGAGGTCATGTATACATTATTTGCTAGTGATACATCAGAAACAACTGTCCAATCAATCTCACAGTCAGCATTAGTCATCACCATGACGTTGTAATCTGTTGCACCTGATGGTGTGGTCGTACCCTTGTAGGAACGGTACACAAGTACTTCATCGTAGAGTGAACCACTGTTGAGGTCACCATGCTTGAGTTCAAGGCTCACATACTTCTCAAACGATTGAGCCACTTGCATGGAATCGATTGTTTGAGTTGGGTGAACAGTTGTTACGGTTGCTGTGGTTTCTTCTTGAACAAGTGTGATGATATCAACTGCATCTGGTGTTCCACCAATTCGGCTGAATGGAATCTCGAATTCGAGAACATCGGTTCCTTGTGCAAGGCTGATGGATTCAGTGCTGAGTGAACTTGGTCCCCATCCTAAGAAACCGTAACTGTACAGATCGTAGGAGGAGGTGCTGTCAGCCCAGAGGAGGTAGTTCGCACTAAATGGTAGGTCGTGTGAACCACCCATGCCGTTGTAGCCTGTGCTTGAACCACTGCCATCAACACTGAGGTAGATGAGTACGTCACCATTTGTGAGGTCAACTCCAGTCAAACCAACATAGAGGCTGTCTGCAACGTTGTAGGTGATGTACATGTTGTCTGTACCGTCACCACTCATGTTACCAGGCATAGCATAGCCTGCTGGGTTGAGTTCGTTACCACCGAACCAGTCATCTGTTGAACCATCGATGTTCATGACTTCTGGTTGGAAGGATGTTGAGACATAAGATGCTCGACTGTTATCGCTCGACATAATCATGAGAGCAACATCGTTTGTTGGAGCTGCTCCGAGGTGAGTTGTCTCAATGTTGAACAGATTTGCCTCATCAATGACCGCTGTCGAATCCACAAGCAACTCACTTGGGTTGAGTGTGTGTCCGATAGATGTCACTTGGGAATTGCTTCCAGCATCGATTTGGTAAGTTGTTGAACTTCCAAAGGTCATGTTCTCAATCGAACCAGTTGAGTCTTCAGTCTTCAAAGCGGTTGTTGCATCTGAAACACCGGTACCGAGGTTGTCCCATCGGAACACGGAGTTGTTAGCGAACACACCAACATCACCTTCAACATCAAGTGGGTAAATCCAAGAATCATCACTGTTGAGCAGATAGAGACCAACACCGTCTGTGGTGTCAGCAGCAACACTTGCTCCAAGTGAGTAGACTTCAACATCGTCAGCGAAGATACCGTAAGCGTCACCGGTAATGTCGGCATCGCCTAGGAGGCTGAGTACACCGAGTTCCTTGTACACACCAATGTCGTATCCTGAGATTGTCGTGCCGTTGAGGGTGAGGCCATTGAAGGCTGAGTCAGAGAAAACACCAGTTGTGCCACTCGCCCCAACACCCGTGAATGTTGAACCTACATCGCTGACATCACAATCGTCAATGACCATAGCGTTATCTTCAAGCGTAACAGTGTTTGAACTCGAAGAGATACCGATGGCATCACAATCTGCGTAGGTCACACCGACTGCAGAAGGTGATGTTCGGCCTACGGACAATCCTATGGTGTTGCCAGAGACAACTGCATCGGATGATGTTGTCGAACCTGTTGAAGTTTCAGTCACTTCAATAGTTGCACCACCGTCACCGTATGAGTCGTTCACATACAACTTGTAGTAACCAGGTGTGGTGTACGTTGCAAGTGGGTGGTAACCAGCGTTATTGTTGAAGGTGTATGTCGACCAAGAGTTGACAGTCGTGGTGTTGTTGAGAACAACAGCGATGCTGATCTCATAGCCCCAACTGTCTGTGTCAAGGTCAAGTGTAGCCTTCTTTCCACTTCCAAGAGTCCAATCACATGTGTCGCTATATCGGTAATCCGTTCGGCCGATTGAACAGAGTGAGTTTCCACTTGCTGGTGGCGTGGTGATTTGCTCCATGTAAATACCAGAGTATTCAGTGTCAGTAATTGTGTTATCAGTGATTGAACCGCTACCTTGGTATGTGTAGATACCTGTGGTATCAGCCTGTTGTGTCACACCAGTAATGTCGTTTCCGCTGATGTTGAAATTGTGGGTCTGATAGATGAAGAGGAGGTCCTCGTCACCACCGTAAATTTCGTTGTTTGTGATATCAACATCTCTTGTGTTACCCGGATAGATTGCGACCGCGGAACCACCAGGGGATGTGTGGAACACGTTGTTGTCAATTTCGACACCTTGAATTTCGTTCGTGTTGTACAACCAAATGTCTGCAATTTCTCCGCCATCGTTGAATGTGTTTCCACTCACCGTTAGGTTGTCAGATCCTATTTCGCTTGAACTGTGCGTGTAGTAGTAGCCTGAACGTTGCGAGAATACACCAATACCACAGTTGTTGAATGTATTGCCTGTGATGTCTGTTCCTTCAACACCGTTCAAGATAATACACATGTCACTATTTTGGATAGCATTGTTCAATGGTGTGTAACCCTTGTAGTGTGTTATCGTACTGTTTGTGACATCGAAGAAGTCAGGCATGTAATAGGTGTAATAACCATAACCAACACCTGAACTCAATGTTTGAATTCCATCGAAGGTTGTGTTGTTTGCTTGGAAATTCCATGCATAGTAAGAGTATCCAAGGCTAGCACCGTTCAACTCTCCTTCATCGCTAACTGCTGCTGCAGTCACTGATGCATCGTTCATGTAGACGTCAATTTCTCCGTAGTAGTAGTAAGGATACATGTAATTTGCCAGGTTTCCAGCATAGGATGAGGTAAAGATGAAATCAGTGCCATTCCAGTCGTGTTCTCCACTTTCAAGGTACCAGTAAGGTGTGTCCATCATGACGGTTTTACCAGACAAATCACTTCCATCGTGAGATCGATAGTAACTCCATTCTTTGAATCCAGATGGCGAACTGTACGTTGTGCTGCCGTATGAGCTGATGTACGAACGACAAGAGGCAACCATAATGAAGGAAGTACTCTGTGAATTGTAACAAATTCTAGCATCGAATTGGTCAACCAAATCTACTGTTTCCTCATTGTTGTACGAGTCATCAACGAGGGAAAGCGTTTCCTTCGTGTATCTAAAGTCGGCAGTTGACGATGTGTATTCGACCTGAGCAACTGTTGATGCAGTGTAACCATTCAGTGATGGACTGACAGTACCAGTACTTGATACAACATCAGTGATGAATGTGATACCTGATGCTTTTCCATTGGAATCGGTTGTCTCAACACCTTGAATGTTGCCATCTCCATCTCGAACAACGACAGACGTTCCTGTCACGAACGAGGAATCAGCAGTCACTGTGATATTTGCAATACGCATTCTGTTCAGTTTACCTGAACCTGTCACATCAACTGTTGATAATCCAAGGTCACCTTCGATGAAGTCGATGACAGATGAACCTGTGATAACAAAATCATTGTTGGTGTTACTGAATGTAGAATCTTTCAAAGTGATTTTACCTGTACCCGCAGTTTCGATACCTACATCGTTACTCGTGATGGTAAGATCGGAGAATTCGACATCAGCTGAGGTCGAGGCACCATATTCTATGGCTGGACCAGCAATGTTCGTGAACGAACCTGTGAGTTCACCTGAAATGTCTTTGGCATAGTATACACCGGCTTTTGCTTGACCATCGAGGTCGAGGTTCTTCAAATCTAGTGAACCTGAACCAGAAGTTGAGACAAGAACACCATAATCACCATTTGTGACGTTGAGAGATTCTGCAGAACCTGTGCTTTGACCAGTGACTATCAACCCAGCATTTGTTGGACTTGTGACATCGATGTTAAGGAAGTCTGCTGCTGCAAAGTTTCCACCGATATCAATACCGTTGTCTGCACCGGTAATCTCACCGTTCTTGAACATTGGAGTACCTGATTCACGGACATAGGCTTCATCGACAAGGTCTGATGCATCCGAGGATGCACGAGCAACGAAATCCAATCGGTCTTGATAGTTGTCAGCACCGTTGTGGAGGAAGTCCATGTAAATGGTCACCTTTGACAAGTTGCTTGCTGAGATATCAACAACCGGGAATGTCATTCGAGCTCCTTGACCACTGCTCATGTAATACGTGTAGGCGTATGCCATACAGAGACCATAATTGGTTGGATATCCGTTTGCTGCATAGCTTGGTGGGTTACCAACGTTACCCGGCCATGAGCCTTGTCCGTTCGAGCCTTCAGGAGGTGTGTTCACACCACTGAACATGGATGAAGGTGAGTAATATCCCCACCACATGTATGGATAGTAAGCATATGTACCTGTGGGTGTCACACCTGGGATGTTTTCCCAGTCAAATCCGAATTGATTTGGAGAACTGTAGTAGCCAGGATAACTGACCCCTTGTCCAAGCCAATAGTAATACATGTAGTAGAAATATCCGTCGTAGTAGTTGTAGTTTGGACCATAATTGTATCCGTAGTAGTTACAGTGCCAAGACGGAGCACCACCGTTTCCACCGTCGTAGTTGCCGACGTGGGAGTATGTGCTGATCGCTGGGTCAGAACTGCTGTATGGATAATATCCAAGATGCGAAGGGTTCGTGACGTTCCATTTGTTACCTGCATTGTCAGTTAACTCGATGTTGAGTCGGTCAAAAATGAGGTAATACTTTGATGTGGAGTAGGAATAGTATGGATGAGCATCTCCGCCACCGTATATTGCGTTGGCACCGATTTGTAGATAGTTGTTGCCACCGCCAAGGAATGTCGACGCATCAATTGCATAGGTCTTCCATCCAGCATTTTGTCCTGAAAGCAATGTGCTTCGGTACACCGTAGGTAAGGACATACCACCGTAGACGCCGATACCAACATCGTTGTCACTGAGAGTAAATCCATCGACTTGAGGAGCACCGTTGTACGATTGAATACCAACGGCAGCGTTCTTTACAACAATATTGTCGATTGAACCACCTGATGCTTCAACCCAGAGAGCTGTACCTGTTTGTCCTGTGTTTTGAATGGTTGATGAATCAATATCAACTGTACCACCGTTTATTTTGACAGTAGCCATATCATCAGATGATGCTTGTGCTCCGAAAATGGTAGCACTGTTGCTCATCTTTAATGTAGAGCCATCACCGACAAGCAAAGCACTGTCAGTTGAACCGTCTTGATACAAATCTTTGATTTGTGAGCCGTTCATAACATTGATTGTACCGCCTTGTAGGTCGAATCGCAATGGGTTCGCCGAGGATGATGCTCGAACAATTGTTCCATCAAGACCTGTAATATCTGGTGAATCTGTCAACCGGAGTTCGCCACCTTGTGAGATGGTGATCACAGGTTGTGTGGTTGATGTACTTGTCACTCGTAGCACACCACCTTCGATGACGATGGTACAACCATCAATTTCGAATGATTCAAGGACCGAAATTGTAGTTTCTTGGAAACGGAACGTGTTCGTGTTTGAATCGTAGTTCGGTGCAAGTGTAACATTTGATGCAAGCGATGCACAGTCGAGCGTTGGGTCTTCAAATGTAAGAGGGGCGGGGTACAATCGAAGTGCAGCACTATCTCCAACGCCAAACGAGCCGGAGTTGGTCGTTGCAGAGTACCATGAATCGCCTACGAGTGTCTCGTTGATACCCGCTGGTCCTGAAGCACGCAAATTGTGCTTGGTATATGTTGTTCCATCGCCATCTTCGGAGATGACCCAAACTTGTGCAGAACCGTTGTTCGTGTCGGTGATCTTTTGGTAAAGATTCACTGACATTTCGTTGTTGTTACTATCAACAAGTGTTGCAGATACAGTGTGACCCGACTTGTTCGATTCACTCGTACCTACAATCTTGTATGCTCTAATCCAAGCGAGTCCACCGTAATAAATCTGGGAAGGATTACTTGAGGAACCGCTGATGGATACTGGACAGTTGCCAGTCGCTCCACTGGAGTCGGAACAATCATTGGAGTTCAAACTTGCTTCAACAAGCACGAAATCTGTTCCAGTTCGTGCTTCAACAACGTATGGACCACTGCTTGAAACAGTCGTACTTGAAATCGAAACTTCACCGACGCTGAAGTCAGTGTATCGGCCATCGAAGACTGATTGCGACGAACTGCTATGAGCGAATGTTCCTCCGTCGACAACAAACGTGTTGCGACTTCCTGAGGATGCACTTGACTTGATGCTTGCTGCAGAGACGGCTTCGAAGATGATGTTCCATCCGCCACCTTGCAGGTTAAAGGCGTCAATGTCAGTGTTGGTAATCTTCACTGGTTTCCCGGTGATATCATTCGCAGCCCAATCAACATCGCCACCAGTGACATCGTTGAATACGCCAGGATGTACTCTTCGCAGGGTGATTTTATCAGATGTTATACCATCAAGCATCATGTTGTCTCCAGAAGGACCGTTGCCAGTTTGTGACCAACCGCCTGGAATAATCCAAAGGTCAGCAGAACCAAGGTCGACATCAATCATCTTCAGACTACTCATGGCATTGATACCCGAGTTTGCGTATGAATCAGCGTCAACATTGTAGATGTACACATCGGAGTTCGTTCCGTGCATCGAATCGATTGCCACACCACTTTGAGCGGACGGGTTGGTCACCGAGATGTTCGACAGTGTGACTTTTTGCAAGTCAACATCAATGAAGTTCACATATGAGTTCGTTGCTGTCAAATTCTCTGCGTGGAGCGAACCTGAGGTGGAACCTGGGTAGTTCACAATAGCTCCACCCCAACTCACACCATCGGTGTTACAGTCTTCAAGAGTACCCTCCATCAAAACGACATTGGCGTCTTCTGGGAAATTCAAACACGCTTTGTCTGCTCCATCAATGGAGAAGTCAGTCATGTACACACCAGTGCCAGCACCACTACCATGGCTGATAGCGGTTTCAACGTTTGAGAATGTCACATCACTCAAAGTGAAGTTACCAGCGTTGTTGTTTGTGTAACAGGAACGGGATGAACCAGTTGATGTATCAATACATGTAACTGAGTGGTCACCGTGTCGGCTACCTGCTGAAATTGCAGCACTGGATGTGTTTGCAATGTCAACAAATGAGAACTGATGTCGGTCATCGGTTGAAGAACAGTCGTCTGTAAAGGAAAGGCCCTTCCATTCAGCACCGCCTATGCCTTCAAATCGGATGTGATTGCTTGAGTTACCAATGAACTTGGCTTTCGAACATTGTCCGTCAATGGAGATACCCTTACCACTGTCGACTTGAACAACGACACCTGGGTTGATCGTAAAGTCAGAACTTATCGATACGTAGTCAGATGTTGGGTGTAGTCGAATTGGGCTATCGGTAATATCCCATTGTGGATCGGTTGTAATTGTGTTAGCATAGATGTCTGTACCTTTGCCTTCGTAAGGCATGACTCTGTAATACACACCACAGTCGAGGCTTGATGTTTGGAAACAGTAGTAACTCGAGTAGATGGACGACCACGGGGAAATCAAACCTGGTCGAGCATATGTGGAGCCACTGTACGGCCACGATGGGTAGTGCCATGTCCATTGGCTTTGAAGAGCACTGGTACCTGATGTAGCAAACCACATGTGGCCTTGACGTGCAACATTCACTCGGTGGTTCGTGTTGTTTCCGTCGTAGGACGTTCCAAAGTATTCAAATTCGAAACCGTTTGGCATGTCGAAGTTTTTGTTACAGTACGAGGAGTACGAACTCCAGTAATAGAAACAGTAGTACGAGTATGGGAATCCATTGGATGAACCTTGTAGAGCAGTGTCATAGTTCACAATTTCAACAAGACCCTTGTCGAATTCTTCCCAACCGTGTGAAGTTGAGTTCGTGTGAATTCGGTAGTTGCTTGTCGTTGGGATGTGCCCAGGGTTCGCATAGGATGTGGACGATGATGAAGATATGTCCGCACCCTTGTTACGTGCTTGGTTCATGTAACCGATTGACCAAGAGTTGTACGTTGCTCGGCAACCGTTGTTGTACTTGAATTCAATTTCATTGGTTACGTCATAGAAGACTGCTTGGACAGTACATTGGTCGTATGTGTAATATCCAATGTCACGCCATTCGACAATAAACATCTTGTTTGGATCGCCTCGACTAAATGAGTAAGTACTCGAGTTGTTGTAGTTGATACCCGTTGAAGCAGTGCTTGTGTCTTGAGAACTGAATTTGTATTCGACTTCGTCGTTGACTTCAAGGTCTTCAATGTCAGCTGACCATGTACATGATGCCGAAGCACATGTTGCCCTGCTCTCACCGGACGGAGGACTCAATAGTTTCGAGGTCCAAGAGCCAGTACCGCTTGAATTGGTGATTCTGTAGTATAGCGTTGGTCCAACACCTGTTGTGGCGGTTGTGTTCACACCTGATGGTGGGTCCCCACCGTCGCTGATGGTAACAGAGACTCGTCGGTCCTTTGCATGTGAATCAGCCATAGGTGTGTGATCCATATCAGGAGCGGTTTGGTCTGGAAGTGGCTTGATGCTGGACACCTTGTAGGTAATGTCACCAGTGCTTGCCATTCGTCCGTAGTAGCCTGCAGCGAGTGCGAATCCTGACCAGCGGTAGGTCGAACTTGATGCTGGGTTGTTGTAGATGTAATAGTATGCTGGTGTACAGCGAGTACCTGCACCTGAGCCTGTGTATCGAACAAAGTAGTAGAATCCATTGGTTCCAACGCAGAGTTGGTTCGCTTGTCCTGTACCACCTGATGCATTAAATTCCCATGTTGCGAAGTCACCTGTGATGTCGCCAGGAATCATGATTCGGTATCCAGCGGAGTATCCGTATCCGTAGGAGTAAGTTGCAGAAGAACCACCCGAGAGTTTCTGGTCGATGTCTGGAGATGTTCCAATTCCAACCATTGCCCAATCGTTTGCGGTTGAATCGTAAACCATCATGATATTCATGCCCGGTCCATTCACAGCGTTGAGACCTGGGAGATATCCTCCGTCGTAGGAGTGGAGTGCTGTCGTTCCTCGAGCACCGCTTGATCCCCAGCTACCGCCTGTACCGTAACCGGTGGAGGATGAAGTGCTGTATGGAACGGTGTTCCATCGGACATACCAGTTGTTGTAAAAGTAGTTTGAACTGGCTGAGCTAGTGTACCAGCAGGTTTGGCTGCCGGTTCCACAGTTGGAGACATCAAACTCAAAGTAGTATTCAGCATTGCCTTCGTAGTATGTCATTTGTCGGTCAAGGAATCCTTGCGGCGTATAATAACTTCCTGCGTGTACATCGGTTGTCAAAACCGTAAGTTTAGTGTCGCCTGCAGGTGCGTTATCTGGGTCGATGACCCAGTAATCGTATGCACCAGATGAACCTGCAGATGGTGTGTTAGCGGAGTTAGGACCGTTGCTACCTTGGTTTAAGTCTTGATAACTCCAATAGTATTCCATGTAGTCGCCGTATGATGCATCAGCAGTTGTAGCTTTGAATTTACAACTGTTGGATGTTGACGAACAAGTGCCAATGGTTGTTGCACTTGTTGATGTCCAACTTGAAGCGTTGTTCTTTCGGTAGTTGAGTTTCACACCGTTGGTTGACGTTGTGTCAATGCCGCTCAAGTCAGTCAAGGTGATGAAGAAAGTACGCTCACCTTCAACAAATGATGCTTGTCCGTCATACTTCGGGAAGTCTGCTGTTGGAGCGTCTGCATCGGTACCACCCGTGTAGGTGATGGCGAGATATGAGTTGGTTGAGCCTGAAGCATAGGCATAGGTGTATACATATGAACTCGAGTTATATCTTTCACCGATACCGACGGTTGCAGTGTTCGATTGTGCACTTGTAATGTGACTCACACCGCCAGATGTAGCGGAACAAGTCGATGCAGAGTTACAGAATGTAACGGTCTTCCAACCTGTTCCGGAGCTGCTAACTGTTCCAGCCGATGGTGAGTTACCTATCGATGAAACCAAACTTCTTGAAGCAGTACCACCATAGTTGCTCGTAAGATAACTTGCACTGATTGGGTTTCCGTTACAAGAGTTTGTAGAAATAGCGTAATTGTAATTCGCATCAAGTCCACAGCCTTCAAGGACGCTCACGGTGAATGTAACTGAGGATCCATAAGCATAGGACATGTATTTCTTCCACTGGATTTGGGAAACTGTAGCTCCAGATGGAAGAGCATTGGACGATGTAAATGTGTACTTGTGCCATGGCACGTAGTAGTAGGTGGAGTAATACCGGTAGTGGTACCTGTATGTACTTGAATAACAATACCCATAGTAGATGTAACAATATCCACCTGCAGCACTTGAAACTTGGATTGTTGGGTCAATACCAAGTGGGAAAACTCTGTCATCACTGAGAATCCAATCTGCTTCAACCATTGTTTGAAGGATGACGTGGTTTCCATGTACTTGCACGAAGAATGTTGCAATGTATGCCTCGGTTGAGTGGGGTTCGATAATTGTCGGCACTGGGATCTCAACGAAGAGTTCGCCAGTTTCGATGTTTCGAACTTGGAGAGCATCTTGAGTTTGGAGGACTTCCGTTCCAATCTCGACATCACCTGAGAAGAGAGCGTAGCCTGCAGGTAGTCGGAGACCTTCTGCAAGTCCGAACCACTCTTGGCCTTCAAGGAGGTTAGGTCGCTCTCGAACAACGAGGATTTGCTTGACCTGGGTTTGCTCTACGAGGTAGTCGAGGTCGAACCCTTGGCCGATGGAGTATCGAATTGAGTTTCCGCTCACTGTGACTCCGCCGGTAGCTTCACCCGCATCGAAGGGGGTTGGAGCGATTCCAGCTTCATCGAGTGTGATGAGCATAGGAGCGATACCAGTGACGATTGGGTCAACGAATTCGTTCGGTTGAACGATGACGCCACCACCGGCCTCTGGTGCGAAGGCTGTGAAGAAAGTGTTTTCTGACACTTCGTATCCATTCGCAGTTGCCTTCACGTTTGTGTCGATGTCGTGCCAAACACCGTAGCTGTCCATGTAGTGGACCGGTTCATTGGCAATTAATTGCACAATTTCGCCATCCTCTGTCAAAAACGCCTTTGTGTTGGCATCACGGAAACCTTTCAGTTCCATGTCGGCATCGTATTCATATTCTAAATCCTGAATAGTTTCAGGGAGTTTGAAGTAATCGTTCTCGTTTTCGCTTGGTTCAGCAGCAACGAGTCCAGATTCTTCGGTGTTGTTCTGCACGTAGCTGCTCATTGGCATTAAAACCATGATCAAGCACAGAAACAGTGCCACTCCGATTCCACTCAGGACGGTTGTTTTCTTATTTTTCTTTATTGTTCCCAACATTGTCATTCACCT
>Ga0129352_10751137_pt1 | contig 14616 bp, 24 predicted proteins | sample CPBNA1_6_FD_105429 | JGI IMG/M metagenome (GOLD analysis project Ga0129352, IMG submission 105429) | Freshwater to marine salinity gradient microbial communities from Chesapeake Bay, USA - CPBay_Sum_27_0.2_RNA1 (Metagenome Metatranscriptome) | ecosystem: Environmental > Aquatic > Marine >... | reverse complement strand
TGAAGAAATGCAGTGTTCTTCCCCTGCCATCCACCATTCGTAAGCACCGACGGCCGCACCGCCGAGTCCCACACCGATGAACAACAGGCCGAACGCAACAAATGGCAGGAAAAAAAGGACATCCCCCCACGCAAAGGAGGACCGTTTTATCACAACACGGTCGGGGCTTGAAACCACTTTGAGTTCATCAGAACCGTGTACTTGAAACAGCGTCCCTTGCGGCTTGGTTGGCCTCAACATGAACGGAACCCCGTTCTCTTCCTACATCAAGGATTACTCGGCGCCGAAGAACTGGCGGATCATCGGATGCATTTCCATGGCCTGTTCTTTCTGGATTTGCTCGTAGGTACGCAGGATGATACCGACCGCCAGAAGCAGACCCGTACCCGTTGCGTTACCGACCGTACCCAGCAGGTCAGCACCTGCGGCAAGCAGACCGACAAACGCACCGGAGAAGTAGGTGACCGGAGGGATGTAGTTCTCGAGGATCTTCTCCAAAACCTTGGGGTTCTTTCGGAATCCAGGAATCTGCATGCCCGTGCGCTCGATTTGTTTGGCAACGTCTTTTGTCCCCATGTTGGTCGTGTCGATCCAAAACTTGGCGAAAACCATCGAACCCACGGTCATCAACGCCACATAGAACACCACGTGGACCATGATTTGTGTGAGCGAGTGACCAAACACGTCACCCTGTTGATTGAGCAGCGGAATCAGCCAGTCGTTAACACCGTTGACCATGCTCGCATACCAGGCAAATCCGCCGGATGCAGTTGTTTGACCCGGGTCGTATGTCCCAATAAATGCCGAGGCCGATGCCCAACCGTTTTGCCCGAGAACAGGCGTTTGGCTCAGCGTTGGGTGGCTCCAGAAGAGCAACGTGAACATGTTGATGTTCGCCAGCAACGCAGCCATCAAAATGACGGGAATGTTCGAGGCGTAGACGAGGCGAATCGGGTATTTCCCACGGTGACCACGGACCTTACCGTGCGTCAGGGGCAACTCCAACTTGCTGGACTCAGCGTAAGCCACCACCAAGAACACGATGATCGAAGAGACGAGGGCTGCAACAGGGTTGACGTGCGTCAACAACATAATTTCGAAGCCGTTGGCCTGTATCATTTCGTAATTTGTGGATTCTCTGAACATGTAGAAGATCATCGGCAATGTTCCCGAAGGTGGATTTTGAATGGAATACGGCGCACCGGTGGTGGTGGCGAGCGGGGAGAGCGTTCCAACGAAGGTGGATTGTGCGACACCTGCGGCGATGAACAACGAAATACCGGACCCAATGCCCCACTTGCTGACCAGTTCGTCGAGAAGGAACACAAGGTAGGAACCCGCAAAGAGTTGTGCGACGATGACAAAGTTGGCCCATCCAAGCCCGTAAGCATCGATCAACCACTCGCTTGGGTCGAGGAATCCGTATGTCTGTGGGATGGACTCAATTGGAATCATGATCAACACGAGCAATTTCTGTACGCCTTGGTACATGGCCTTGTCTTCCGAGTCGCTCAAGTCCAAACGAATAATCTTGGCACCTGCGAACAACTGCATGATAATCGAGCCTGTGACGATCGGCCCGATACCAAGGTGCATGATGGTACCTGAGGCACCGGCCATGATCGAGCGGAACCCGCTGAACAGGTCAAGCGCTTGGCCCGATAGACCGAACAACATCACGTTGGTCATGGCGAAGTAAATGATCAGCACAAAGGTGGTCGTCCACATCTTTTCGTTGAACCGAACGTGGCGCTCAGGTTTGGTGATCGTTGGATAAACATCAACAAAGCGACTTAGTGCATAGAGGCGACTGCTCTTGTCGCCACTCCACATGAAACAGGTGATGATGGCTGCTGCTGCAAAGCCCAGCAGGATAATCCCGACCAGGAAGAACCCGACGCCTTCGTCGTAGCCTCCCCAGGCAGTGGGTCGAACGTAGTAGACCGCAACGGAAAGGAAGGCAAGCCAACCGGTGAGTTTTCCGTACCGTCCTACGAACGGCATGTCTTTCAATCCAGGAGGAAGGTCCCTCTGGAAACAGAGCATGCAGTAGCCGAGGTAAAGAACGGAGAAGACCAAACCGAACACTGCGGCTTCTCGAGCTTGGCCGGTACCCGACAATTCGTCCGACTGCCAGTAAATCAACAAGGCGTAATAGAGCACGCCCGTCAAAGCAATGGCCCATGGAATTGGCTTGTGTTTCATTGTCGCTCCCACCTATGCTGGTATCACTCTTCTTCGAATTCGCCCCAGTCTTCGTCACCGCCGGTGCTCACTGAGCCTCCGGCAGCCTCGACCTTCTCGACGGCACGAGCGCTGGCTTCACCAACGACGACGGACAAGCCGGTTCGGATTTGTCCGCTGCCGAGAAGTTTGTCAATGCCCATGGCGGTCAAATCCACGGTGTTCTTTCCGTTGGCCATCTCTTCGAGCTGGCCGACGTTCGCCGTGACGTGAACGGTGCGCAGGGAAGGGTGACGGTTGAAGCCGTGCATACCCCAGTGTTTTGGCATGTACTTGATTCGCGTCATCACGCGATGCTTGTTCATACCTGCATTACCACGGCCACCGCGCTTTCCAGCACCGCGACCGGCTTTCTTTCCACGACCGTGGTATCGGTTACGGCCACGGTGTTTGTTTGCTTTTGTACCCATCTTGTTCACCTCACATCATGCGTTCTACGAGATCACCGATGGCGTCTCCTCGGGAGCCAAGTGCCCCTCCAACCACGTAACTTCGCTTGATGCCACCCCAGCCCTTCGGGCCTCGAGGTGGGTGCAAGCGGAACACGCGCTTGAGTCCTGGAACATCTTTCACTTGGGCGTCGCCAGAAACGACAGCCTTGGCAAATTCGCTGATGGATTTGTAGTCGGTGTGTTCGGCTACAATGGCATCGGTCAACGGAGCGTCACCCGTCATGCGACCGCGCTCGGACAACATTCGCTCAACCATTCCTGCATCGGCTTCGCCCCAAGTGATGTAATCCTTGGCCTTCTGAAGCATACCCCTGTACTGCGGGTTGTCGGGAATGATCACGGCGTGGTTGACGCGCGTCAAGTTCATGTAGCCCATGGTTTCACGAATCGATCGCTCCACCTTCACGTCGCTGCGTGCACGTACCACAATGAACGTCATGCCAATTTCCTCCCAGTGTGGATGTAAAGCGTTTCACGCTGAGTGTTGGTCACCCGCGTGGTGTTGATGTTCTTCAAGGCGTTGAAGGTAGCGCCAGCATAATTGATGGTTGTACGGGTCTGTCCTTTGGTGCGGGACAACACGTCTTCGATGCCTGCGAGTTCCAAAACACGCTTACCGGTTTCACCGATCACAAGTCCCTTGCCTTTGGCTGCAGGCATGAGCGTCACTCGAGTGGATGCTGCACGGCCGTTGACCTTGAACGGAACAGTGTTGCCTGGTCCGGGAGAGGATTCCCACGAACCGTTTCCACGCTGAACGGAGATGAGGTTGAGTTTTGCGGCGGTGATGGCTTTGCGAATGGCCGTGGCGACTTCTTTCGCCTTGGCCATGCCGAGACCAACGTACCCGTCTCGGTTGCCCACGCAAGCCATGACATTGAATCGCACACGGCGACCGCTGTCGGTCATGCGTTGAACCATGTTAACGGAAATCACTTCATCCTCAAGGTTTGGAATCAACGCATCCACGATTTCAACTTCACGAATGGGAAGACCGGAGGCGAGAGCCGCCTCGTAAGTGATGATTTTGCCTGCCATGACGGCAGCACCCAATCGGGTGCGAGGCTCCCACTTTCGTAGGTTGGCAATGGGGTCGTCTTGGTTACGACGGCGACGGCGTTGGTCTGGCTTGTCTTCTGCATCTTCTGGTGCGTAGGCTTGCAACAAGCCCGGCGCCATGGTTTGCACATCTTCTTCGCTCATCAGTAGGCCCCCTCAATGGTGTTCTTGGTTGTTTCAACTTCGCCAGCAAGCTTGTCATCGATGTGAGCGCCTTGGAGGCGGCCTTCATCGGGATAGACTTCTTCACTGTGTGGAATTTCAAGCCCTGCATCGCTCATGCCCTTGAGCGCAGCGTAAACTCGGCTGCCTTGGGAACTGGCTGCAAGGCCAATGTCGAGCACCGCTTCGCTTGCGCCAGAGGCAACGGCTGCCTTCCCCATGGCATAGCCAACAAGGTACGAGGCTGGAATGGATTTCAATGACCGGTTGGCTGACCAACCGTATTTCTTGACAAGGTCGGAGCCCGTAACGTTGACGCTCACGAGGTCGCCATTTGCTGCCCAAGAGACCAGTTGACAGGTGGTTCGGGTGTTGGAGATCCGGACGACGGCCCTTGGCATTTGGCCTCGAAGCAGTTTGAGGCGGCGGCGATAATCAGTTAGACCTGCTTTACGGCGTCGGAAAACCGAACGTCGGTTGTTTCCTGCCATCACTCATCGCCTCCTTTGAACGTCACGCCTTCAAGCACCATCTGAGAGCGCATGTGTGCGATTGACCGGTAAGAGCCACCCTTGGCTTTCAAGTAGTAGCGTCGGTATTGCGATGGTTCAATGGTCTCGTCTGAGCGCAGTTCTTTGAGCACACGACGTTGGCTGCGAATGGTTCGCATCCAACGGTTCTTTCGCGGGTTGCGAGCGTTGGATGTACCGGCACGGGTTCCTTGCCCTTTGCGACGGCCCTTACGCTTTTGCTCGAGTCGAGCACGGGCGCGCACACGAGATGTTCCCTTGACAGGTTTGGCCTTGATCCAGCCCTCGTCGATGAATTCGCGAATGTCGTCGGTTTGGACCGCAGAGGCGACCTGATCGACGTACAACGGGTTGATCCATACTCGGTTTTCTCCGCACTTAAGCAGGCGGGCTGCAATTCGCTTTTGGTTGGTGATTTGCATCAAACATCCCTCCGTCGGTTCAAGACACGGATACCGAGTTCATCAGCCCGTGCGTAGATGTGTTCTCGCTTTCGACCACCTACGCTGCCTCCCACACGGGCGGCCTGGGTTTCAGGGTCGATGGCTTCGAGATCGGCGACGTTGTGCACCATCACTTCGCGGAACCCTGATGGGTGGAGGAAGCGGGCTGCTGCCACTTTTCCGTGACCGATGCGAACGAGCGAACCGCGGTACTTGTAGTTCCGTCGTTGTTTGCTGTCCATCCCGTGGGGTGCGCGCCATCCTGAGCGCGACAATCGCTTGTATCGGAACCATTCGGTTCGTCGGAAGGAAGGGGTCTTTTTCTTCTGTGCTGAACGGAGCGCCAGTGCTGCTTTCATGTCTTCGGAAAGGACAGGTTTCTGCTTGACCATGTACACATCGTCTTCCTCATCCTCCCAATCCCCGTCGTCCCAAGCATCGTCCTCTGAAGCCTCTTCTACAGGGGCATCGTCTTCGACAACGGCTTCGTCAGCCACACCTGCAGCTTCCTGCAGGCGATCGATGAGATCGGACTTCTTCCCTGAGACGGGCAAGCCTTGTTCCTTGAGCAGCTCTTTGAGTTGCGCAACGGTCATTGAATCGTAATCTTCTGCCATATCCATCACTCCTTGTTCAACAGGTAAATCCCATCCTGGAAGACGCGGCGGTCTCTCTTTTTCACGGTCGTGCAACGCTCAATGTTCGCAGCGGTCTGACCGACCGATTCTTTGTCGATACCGGAAACGGTAACTTCCACTTTGTTGGATACCTTGACCTCAACGTTGTCGAGGATCTGAGCAGTGCGTGGAACGCGCTCACCAAAGTAATTGTTGACTTGGAAAGTGTTGCCGTTGACCGCCAATGTCATTGGGAAGTGAGAATAGAAGGCCTTCAAGTTGTATGTGAAGCCCTCGGTCACGCCTTTGACCATGTTGTTCATGTGTGCGTTCCAGGTGCCGACGAGCGCTCGTTGCTTGCGGCGAGGAAGGTCAACACGAAGGATGATCCCGTTGCCGTCTTGATGCATGTCGATAAAGCCGCTCTGGAAGGTTCGTGTCAAGGAGCCTTTTGGCCCGGCGATGGTCACGACGCCATCTTCGCTGATCGTCGCTGTGACACCTTCAGGGATGGTTACGATGTGTTCGATTCTGTCGAGTTTTGCCATGTTGTTCACCTCAATACACGTAGGCCAGCAGTTTGCCGCCAATTCGAGCGTCCTTTGCATCGTAGTGATGCATCACGCCTGAGTTGGTCGTCAAGATGAGAAGTCCGAAGTCGCGGGCAGGGAGGTATCGGGTCTCCCACTTCTCGTATTCTTGGCGACGTACGCTGTGCCGGGGTTTCACCGTCCCACAGCGGTTGATTGTTCCGCGCAGTTCGACCAGGTAAAGGTCGCCTCGGCCGTTTTCAACACGTTCGATGTTGCCAACGTAACCTGAGGTCTGCATAATATTCAGTACGTTTCCAAGCAATTTTGACGCAGGTGAGAGTTCAACCTCAAACTTACCTGCTTGCTCGGCGTTGTAGATTTTGACAAGAGCGTCGTTCAATGGATCAAATTGCATACTTCATCCCTCCTCAATTCATCTTCTTGAAACCGATTTCCGGTGCAACGTCTCGGAAGCATTGACGGCACAATCGCAATCCGTGTCGACGAATCATGCCTCGCTTGCGATTGCAGCGTCGGCATCCAACGGTTCGTCCAATTCGTATTCCATGATCTCGTGCCATTTTCACTCCTCCAATATGCTGATGTTGAATTGTTCAACAAACCACGCACGTGCTTCATCAGCGGAAACGCGGTGGTTCAAACCGACCTTGCTCTTGGCTCGTCGGCGACGGCTCACTCGGTGGCCTGGTCGTTCCAACACCACGGTGATGTCCATTCCAAAAATTCCAATGTCCGGGTCGTACTTTTGTCCGGGGAAATCCGTGTAATCACGAACGCCAAAGGAAAGGTTGCCTTCTCGGTCAAAGTTCCAAGCAGGGATGGTGTTCTCACGGCAATCAAAGGCATTCGTCAAAAAGGTGTGAATGTCGTCCTTGTTTCGCATGGTTGCTTTGCAACCAATGGGTGCGCCAAGACGGACCTTCAAATCACGGTTTTGAATTCGGCCGAGGGTCCGCTGAGGTTTCACGCCGGTGACCAGTTCGAGCACGTTTTCGGCGTTGACAAGGCGCTCCCCACCTTCGCCGACACCGATGTTCACGCAGACTTTGGTGATGCGAAGTTCGCTCATGGGGTTCATCGAAGCGCTCATTGGTTCACCTCCGTGAGTGGCATTGAAGCGTCGCCAATGGCGAACACGTTTCGAGCTACGGTGCCGAAGCCATCAAACTGGACTTCGTTGGGCATGCTCGAGCGTTTCACGATGTATTCCACGACGTCGGCCGTCGAGCCAACGTGACCGCCACCGATCAGGTAGCAGCGTGTTCCCTCACCGAAGCGAATGTGTTCGAGGACTTTCTGGTCCGGGAGGTTCAACTTGAGGGAGTCGCCCGTGCTGTATTCTGACGGGTCATCAACGATGATGTTTCGACCGTCATGGAGGTTGAGTTGGGTTCGTCCACCTTTGATGGTGGTTTTTCCTTCAATTCGGCAGATTTTCCACGATGCCTCTTTCTTGGAGATGGAACGGTATTGAAGACGACCGTTGTGGTCAAGAACGCAGCGGTAATTCTCCTCTCCGAGGGTCAGCACGTCCATGAGACCGACACCTCGACGGGTGTCTTTGACGACCCGTCCGTCGATCATTGCCAATTCGTTGTGAAGAATGAATCGGACTTCACGGGCGGTCCGGGCCATACCGAGCACGTCGCGGATCACCAAGGTGATGGGCATGCAGTGCTCGAGGGAATGAGCGCCTGGTGTTGGGCGAGTCACCCAAATCGAGGTTTTTCTGGGCAGAGGCCAGCTTCGGGGCATGGCCAATCGCTTCAAGTGGTTGCTGCTCATGTTGTTCAACTCCTGTTACCAGTCAATTTTGCAATTCGCATGCGGTCGGACTCGTCGAGCTGAGTCACAACCACGTTGGAGGCGTGGACTGGAACCGCCTCTTCCTTGTTGTCTGCCTTGCTGGCTTTGACACCTTCAATGTACAAGCGGCCCTTTTCAGCATCAATGCGCAAAACCGCACCCGTGAGGGCTTCGTTGTTGCGCTTGCCGCCGTGGCGCTTGCCGCCGTGGGCTTGGTCACCTCGGGTGACTTGCACGATGTCGCCGACGCGGACGGTGACGGTGCGAACACCGGCGAACCGTGCATCGGGCTTGCTGAGTTGAAGGCGTGCGGCGACACGCTTGCGCTTCTGGTGCAATGGAGCATTGTGATGCGCCTTGCGTTGCTTTCCTGGTTTCATACTCTTGACCATGATTCTCCCTCACACAATTTGCTTTGCATTTGCTGCAATACGGGGCCAGCGCTCGGCGGCTTCACGAGAAACGGGTCCTTTGATGTCCGAACCGGTCACGTCGCCTTTCTCGTTGACGATGACACAAGCGTTGTCTTCGAATTGAACCCATGTTCCATCAACTCGACGGAAGGGGCGGCGTTGGCGAATGATCACGGCGTTGAACATTTGACGACGGGTGTCGGGTGTTCCTTTCTTCACCGAAACCTTGGCCATGTCACCCACGCCACCTGCAGGGTAGCGACGCATGGTACCACCGAGTTTGAGGATGTTGAGAATTTGGACCACCTTTGCACCGGTGTTGTCGGCAACGTGGAGACGGGCTGCGGTTGGCAACCCTCGGGTTTGCTTGCCTGCGATGCCCTTCATCAGACATCACCTCCGTTGTTTTCAATCACGCAAAACGAGACCGTTTTGGAGAGCGGTCGGCATTCCATGACCTTCACGTTGTCGCCAACGTTCACGTCGCCGATGCACGATGGCAGATGAGCGGACACAACGCTGGTTCGCTTTTCGAACCGCTCGTACTTCTTCATGTAACGAACGTTGTGCCGTTCGATGGTGATGGTTCGCTGCATACCGACGCTCGAGACGGTACCTTCGAGAACTTGTCCTCGAAGACGCAAACTGCCGTAGAACGGACAGTTCACATCACCATCCCACTCGCCGGTGGGGCTCTTCACGTCAACGCCAATGTCTCGCATCGTATCATGCCTTCCTGTATGTTCGGTGGATCCTGTCTTCGGGGCGCTGACCCACCATGGCCCCCTTGATGATGACATCGCTGTCATCAACGGTGAATGTGATGCTCGCCTTGTTCAAGACGACGGTACGTTCGCCTTCCAACAGCGTAACGGTGTTGCGGGTTTCGTCAATGACAAGGCCTTGACGTCCCGTGAGGCTCGCATCGGTTGATGCGGTAACGGTCAATGTTCGACCAAGCCATGAATGATTGTAGATATCCATTTCATCGCACCTCCACATTGAATCCGTTGTTCTTGAGCACTTCTGCAGCTTTTTTCTTGTGATCTCCTTGAAGTTCAATCAATCGTCCCTTTACCGTTCCACCTGCTGCACATTTGTTCTTCAGGGTCTTTGCAAGTTGATTGATGTCAATTGCTGCGTCGTCAATGCCCTCCACTTTTGTTACAAATTTTCCATAGCGTCGTCGTTCGGTTGAGATGATGGCTTTTTGTTGCTCTTTTGCGATTTCTTGACAGATGCACAATTCATCGGGGAGTCCGCAAACATTGCAAATGGCAGCCATTGTTCTTCATCACCTCGTTTCGTTTCACTGTTGATTGCTCATGTGCGTCTTCAGGCGCGCAATGCTTCGACGGGTTGCTTTGTAGGCTCCCATGTTCGAGGGTGTACCACCCAGTGCCTTTTCTGCACGGAGTTGGAGGAGTTCCTCTTGAAGTTCAAGAAGGCGTGCCTCGCGGGCTTCGGTACTCATGGAGGCGATCTCGCGGTTGGAAACGTAGCTCATTGTTCGTCCCCTCCTTCTGCGCTTTCTTCCTGTGCTGCTTGAATGCTCAAATGCTCCTCGGAGTAGACGGTGATCTCGTGGGGGAGTTTGGTGCCAGGGCGCATGATTTCGACCGTCACACCAATGGTTCCCAATTTCTTGACCGCAACGGAGTACCCCTTGTCCATGTGTTGAAGAGCGGTTTCACCGCAATACTTGACGTGGCCTCGAATGTATTTCTCGGTTCGGTTGCGGGATCCGGTCAGTTTACCAGCAACGGTGATGATAACACCACGAGCGCCAGCGTCCATGATGTTTTGAGCCCCACTGTGGCAGGAACGGCGGTGATACCAGCCTCGTTCAAGGGAAGCTGCGATTTTCTCTGCCATCACTTGAGCATTGAGGGTTGGGTTCTTGACTTCCTCCACCTTGAGTTTGGGGTTGGTGAGGGTGAATTCTTGGTCGAGGCGCTTTTGCAAATCGTTGATGATTTTTCCTTTGCGTCCAATGACCATTCCCGGTCGCTCTGCGTGAACGGTGACTTCAGTGCCGCCGGGTGTGCGGCGAATGTCCAATCCACCGAACCCGGATTTCTTCGTGTTCTTCATCAAGAATTCACGAACCAACAATCGCTCAACGTTGCGGTTGACAATGCTGCGTAGAATGCTTTGCTTACTCATGATGTTCACCTCAGAAGTCGTCCTCCAACTCATCGCCAATGGCGTTCATGTCTTCCAAGAAGACCTCGAGATTGACGCGATAGTGGTTGCTTGGCGTGGCTCGGCCTCGGGCACGAGGGATCCATCCACGTCGAATCGGTCCACGGTGGGCAGCGATGTGCGTGATGACCATGTCTTCAGCATCGATGTCTTCGTATTGGAACCGTGCGTTTTCCATGGCGCTCTCAATGAGCTTAACGATGGCACGTGAGGCTTTCACAGGGTAACGACCAGGTCCGATACCACCTTTTCGATGTCCGACCATTGAAGGACCGGAGCGGCGCTTGCGCTTGTTTCCGCTACCAAGTCGATAGGGGACAGCGGCGGCCTTTCGACGAATGTCAGCTCGATCAGAGTCGATTTTGAGAACTTCATTGAGGTAGGCCACGGCGTCGCCGGCGGTCTTGTTTTTGACTGCTCGACAGACTTCGAAACAATGCTTAGCGTGCATGTCCACGTTGGTTGCACGAGCGGTGGCAAGACGGTTGCCTTGCAACATTTGCGTGTATCCGCGCTGCGGGAGTTGACGGCGACGTGTGCGTCGATCCATTTGATTTCGCTTTGCCATGTTTCTTCACCTCACTTCAACGGTACGTGCTTCGACGACCGGGTTGCACCAACACCAGGACCGCTGTGGGTCACACCGCGGCGGGTAACGGCGAATTCGCCAAGGTAGTGGCCAATCATTTCGGGCTTGACGTCGATTTCGACGAAGTGTTGTCCGTTGTGAATGGCGATGCGACGACCTACGAATTGTGGGAGGATGGGCATGTCTCGGCGGTGGGTGCGGATGGTCTTGGATGCAGACCGTTCCACCCGTGCGAGGAAATGCTCGTTCTCTCGGGACAGACCGCGGCCGAGGCTGCGGCGAACTCTTGAGGGCAGGAGACCGACGATGTAATCTTGGTCATCGTTTTCTGGCCAGAGCGGCATGTTGTTGAGTTCCTCCATGGTAAATCCACGGTAGGTGAACTCTTTCTTTACACGAGCCGACGTGGTTGAAAGACGCTTACGTGCCTTACGACGGCTTGCTTTTGGAGTCATAAAGGACTTCTTTTTCTTCGCCATGCATCATCACCTCAAATCTTCTTACCTCGTCCACGGCCGGTTCGGCGTGGTGCGATCAACCCAACCTTAGCACCGGGCGGCGTACCACGAGCAACCGAGTTGGGCCCGTGAACTGCCTGATGGTTTCCACCACCGTGCGGGTGATCCACGGGGTTCATGGCGACACCGGACACGTGAGGGTAGAGTTTTCCACGAGCCTTTGCCTTGTAGTAGGCTGCACCCGCCGTTCGCATTGGCATCTCATCTCGGCCGTGACCGGCAAGAACACCAATGGTTGCTCGGCAATTGACGGGGAGCTCCTTGAGGGCTCCGGAAGGCATGCGAACACGCACCATGTCACCCACACGGGACTCGATCATGCAGGAGTTGCCTGCGGAGCGTGCAACTTTCCCACCGTCTCCTGGACGGAGCTCGAGGTTGTTAACGGCGGTTCCTTCAGGAATGTTGCCGATTTCTGTAATGTTACCAGGTCGAAGAGCGACGTTGTCGCCAATCGCAACCTTGCTTCCAATGGCGATGCCTTCGGTTGCAGCGACGAGCGTGGTGTCGCCATCCGGGGTCTTGATGCGAGCCAAGGGAGCGCTGTGAACAGGACTGTGAACCAGTTCTGTAACCTCACAGACAATGTCCTTGTCACGAGGCATGCGGTTTTTCCCTGGGAAACGGTGGCTGGCCACGCGGTAGCGTGGTGACGAACCTTTGCGTTGTGCACGAATTCTCTTACCCATAATAGATCACCTCAGAATGCTCCCAAACGCATGGCTGCGTCTTCTGCGTCGTAGCCTTCAGCAAGTTTCACCGAGGCGTGCTTTCCATGCTTGGAATTGCGAACGTTGACTTTGGCCACTTCAACATCAAAGATGGTTTCAACGGCACGGGCGATTTGGGCTTTTGTGGCGCTTCGACGCACGAGGAATTCCAAGCGCTGCTCGGTGGTTCGAGCCTCCATGGACTTCTCGGTTAGCCAAGGTTGGATGATAATGTCGTATGCGTTCATGATCTCACCTCAGTTCATGGCCTCCAAAGCCGCTTTTGTGAAGACGGTCAAGCGTCCGACATCGCCGCCAGGAGCGAGGTCTTCTGCACACAGATCCTTGGCGGCGACGACGTCGACGCCAGGGAGGTTGCGAGCTGCTTGAGCCAAGCCTGCCTTTTCCTTGACCACCAAGAGAATGGACTTGGGGGTCTTGTGGACACGACCACGCATGGTGGCTTTTCCGGCACGTATTTTTCGGCCGTTGCGGGCACGGTCCATGTCGGGACCGAGGCCCAAGCCAGCGAAGATGGCTGCCGCTTTTCGGGTTGCAGAGCCGTGGTTGAAGGTCTCGATGTCGTATTCGGTGGACTTGCCATCAACGATTTCGGTGTAGTTGCCGAGAACGATGGGGAGTTGCTCCACGTTTTCGTCGAATCGGTGCCCACGTGCTGCCACGGTCTCCATGGAGACGGTTGCAGCGAGAGCGGCGTTGCGTGCGGCATGACGTTGCTTCGCATTGAGCTTTCGCGACCAGTCCTTCTCAACCTTGGGTCCGTGGGCACGGCGCCCGCCCAGCGTGTGGGGGTTTTGCGCACCGCGTCGGGATCCTGTTCGACGCATGATACGGGATACACCACGACCCTTGCCCCACCACTCAACGGAATGCTTCATTCCCGCCATTGGGCGACGCTTTCCGATGTGTGCACGAGACCCGTAGGGCTGGCGACGGTTGGCACGGCTCGAGGCCACGGCCAACTTGATCAAATCTTCACGTACCTCAGAGGCAAAGGCTTCGGGGAGGTTCACATTGGAACCGTTTGAAACTTCGACCTCAAAACGAGCGGACAACTTCCCAGCATCCATCTCGGTCTGCGTGACCGTGTTGACGATGTCTTTGGTGGCGACCTTCATCTTCAGGCCCCCTGCTTGGATGCCGTACTAACGTACGTGATTTCGTAATCGTGGAGGGTACGACCGGATGCGCGTGTGGCATCGCGGAAGCGGATAAGGCGCTTTGCAGGACCTGGTACGCTTCCCTTCACAAGGATGTAATCGGATTTTATTTCGCCGTAGTGGAGGAAACCACCTGCTGGCGTAATGGAGTGATCTTCAGGATTGGCAACACGCAGAATGCGCTTGTTGTATTCCGTTCGCTGGTGATAACCGGTTTGGCCACCTTGACGGATGGTCTTTCGGACATAGCCGTCACCGAAGGCACCCATGTTACCGTGTTGTCGGCGTTTCTTGGAGTTCTTGTGCGATTGCAGTTTTCCACCAAACCGCTTGATGACACCTTGCCATCCGTAGCCTTTTGTGATGGCCACGATGTCGGTCATGGCCCCTTCCTCGAACGCGTCGGCAAAGGAGTACTCCTCGCCGAGGTGTTCGTTGGCCCATGCAAGTTGGTCGACCGTGTTTCCGCCGGTCAGACCCATCTCCATCACATCGGGTACTTTGGTTGGGACGCTGGCGAGGGTGTGGGGTTGTGTGGCAACGATGAGGCGAACTTCACAGAGATCCGCATTTTGGAGGTTTTCCATGTGTTTGGCTGCGTCGTGCTCCTTTCGCTCCGGGACACGCTTGAACAGTTCGGGGAAGGCGTCGGCAATTTTCTCTGCCTCGGCCCATACTTCACCCCGGGCTTGCTTGCCGTACGGCGTCATTTCGTAGCCACGAACGCCAAGGATTCGCATCCTCGGGCATTCGACAACGGTCACAGGCACTCGGATTTCTTGACCTGCTGAGGTGCTACGGGGGTTCAAATCACGAGCCAGAATGTGGGTCATGCCAGCTTTCCAGCCGGCAAACCCTTGCACGCGGACTTCGCTCGCATCGGTTGTGGGCCACGACTTGACGTGACCGAACGGGCGGTTCGCTCGCTTGCGCGGGCTGAACGCCATTGATCCACGACGTGGGTGGTTTCGCTTTGCCATCTTGGATTCCTCCAGTGTTTCTACAACGCAGTGGCCCCACCGAGGGGGGCGTACGAGGGCCCATACAGCGTCGAAGCCGTGACACGGAGGCCCATTCCCACGAGCGGGGAACGGCCAGTTGGGGTCCTCGGGGGATGGCCCAGTGTGTCTGGC
>Ga0129352_10725602_pt1 | contig 14798 bp, 28 predicted proteins | sample CPBNA1_6_FD_105429 | JGI IMG/M metagenome (GOLD analysis project Ga0129352, IMG submission 105429) | Freshwater to marine salinity gradient microbial communities from Chesapeake Bay, USA - CPBay_Sum_27_0.2_RNA1 (Metagenome Metatranscriptome) | ecosystem: Environmental > Aquatic > Marine >... | reverse complement strand
TTGAAGTATCGCTTATAACATCAATCGCGATGGACAAAGAGTTGAGGTTCGCAATTCGTGAAGGTGGTCATACTGTTGGCGCTGGGGTTGTAACAGAGATTGTGGAGTAAGTAAGGTAATGGCCAATCAATCTATAAGAATTAGTTTAAGAGCTTATGATCATATCTTGTTGGATAAATCAACAGATAAAATTGTTAAGACAGCAAAATCTACTGGTGCGATTATATCTGGTCCCATTCCATTACCAACTAAACGCTCCATTTACACTGTTCTTAGGTCACCTCATGTTGATAAAAAATCCAGAGAACAATTTCAAACTAAGATACATAAAAGAATGGTAGATATAATTAATTCAACACCAAAGACTGTTGAGTCACTTATGAAGCTTGATTTACCGGCTGGTGTAGATATTGAGATAAAGGTCTAATTTTCAAATGCGTGGTCTTATTGGTAAAAAAATTGGAATGACTAGAGTTTTTAACTCTATCGGTCATTCTATTCCAGTTACTGTTCTCGAGGTTGGGCCATGCCATGTAACCCAAATAAAAACTCTTAAAAAGGATGGTTATGATGCTGTTCAGCTTGGTTTTCTTGAATTGAAGGAAAAGCATATTACAAAGCCATTAAAAGGTCATTTCAAAAAAAATAATGTTAGTCCTACTAAATTTTTAGCTGAGTTTAAAAGCGTTCCAGATTATGATTATAGACTTGGTCAAGTATTTAATGTGAGTTTATTTAGTAAGGGTGATTTTGTAGATATTTCTGGTAAATCAAAAGGAAGAGGTTTTTCAGGGACTATCAAAAAATATTCATTTAGTACTCAGAGAAAAACTCATGGCCAAGGAGATACGCACAGGCATGTAGGATCAATTGGTGCTGCATCGGATCCCTCTAGGGTATTTCCAGGGAAAAAAATGCCTGGCAGATACGGAAATAAGACTGTTAGTGTGAAAGATTTAGAAGTGGTAAGCGTTAATGAATTAAAAAATCAATTATTAGTCAAAGGAAGTGTCCCAGGTGCTACTAATGGAATTGTTTATATTACGAGATAAGTATGAAAATTGATGTGCAAAATAGTTCGGGCAAGGTGGTTGAATCAATTAATTTAGATGTTAATATCTTCAATATTGAAATTAAATCCTCTGTTGTCAGACAAGCGGTATTATCAGAACTTTCTAACCTTCGACAAGGCACGCATAGTTCAAAAAATAGATCTGCTGTTAGAGGTGGTGGTAAAAAGCCTTGGAAACAAAAAGGAAGAGGTGTTGCAAGAGCTGGGACAATAAGATCTCCATTGTGGAAAGGTGGTGGAGTTGTATTTGGTCCCGAGCCTCATGGCTACAGTAAAAAATTACCGAAAAAAATGAGTAAATTAGCCAGAAAATCTGTCCTGACTCAAAAGTTTCAAGATAAAGAGTTGCTTGTTTTGGATAGTATAAAAATGGGTTCAAAAAAAACTTCTGATTTTATCAGTTTTATGAAAAGTATTGATATTTTTAATAAAAAAACCCTTATCCTTGTTGATTCTTTTGAAGAGAATTTAATTTTATCTTCCAGAAATATTAGAAATGTATTTATTGACAATGTCAAGAGTGTAAGTGTTTATGACTTATTAGACTCAGAGGTTATCTTAATTGATAAGGCAGGAATTAATACTTTTTCGAAGGTTTTAGCATAATATGACCTACCAAAAAATAATCATTAAACCAATCTTAACTGAAAAAATGGCCATTATGCAAGAGCGTCAAAATAAATATGCATTTATTGTTTCCTCTAATGCTAACAAAATTCAAATTAAATCTGCAGTTGAAAGCAAGTTCAATGTAGCCGTATCCAAAGTAGCCACGATGAATTTCAATGGCAAACTAAAAAATATGACTACTAAAAGCAATGGTAGAACTATTAGGACTCAAGGCAGGAAATCTAGTTTTAAAAAAGCTATAGTTTCTCTTAAAGATGGAAGCAGTTTAGATTACTTAAATAATGGTGCTGAGGTTCAGTAATGGGTGTTAGAAGTTTAAAGCCAGTAACTCCTGGAAGTAGGTTTGCTTCAAGATCAGACTTTTCTGAAATTACTGCGAGTAAACCAGAAAAATCGCTTACGTTGGCACTAAGAAAAAAAGGTGGTAGAAATAATACTGGCAGGATTACGGTCAGGAGAAGAGGTGGTGGGCATAAAAGAAGATATAGAATTATTGATTACAAGAGAGACAAATTTGGTATTAATGGTAAAGTCGCTACTATTGAGTACGATCCTAATAGGTCTGCGTATATTTCGCTAATCCATTATGAGGATGGCGAAAAAAGATATATTTTGTCCCCTTTGGATCTTTCTGTCGGTTCTAGTATTATTTCTGGAGAAAAAGTTCCATTGAAGGTAGGTAACGCTCTTTTACTATCAAACATACCTACAGGTTTATCCGTCCATAACGTTGAGTTAGTGCCGGGTAAGGGTGGCCAAATGGTTCGTACTGCTGGTGCCTATGCTCAAGTGATGGCTCATGATAATGGATATACAACTCTCAAACTCCCATCTGGAGAGGTGCGATTAGTTTCAGATCAGTGCATGGCTACTATTGGGCAGGTTGGAAATAGGTCTTATGAGCAAATAGTTTCTGGTAAAGCTGGTCGCTCTAGATGGCTAGGAAAAAGGCCTAAGGTTAGAGGAGTTGTTATGAATCCTGTAGACCACCCTCATGGTGGAGGAGAGGGAAAAACTTCTGGTGGTCGTCATCCTGTATCACCTTGGGGAAAGCCCACTAAGGGATATAAGACAAGAAGAAAGAATAAAAAATCAAATAGTATGATTATTAAAAGGCGTAAATAATTATGGCGAGATCGTTAAAAAAAGGACCATTTGTTGATCAAAAATTGATTCTTAAGGTTGAGAAAAATAATGATAGTGGTAAAAAGGGAGTAATTAAGACATGGTCAAGAAGATCAGTAATCGTTCCTGAGTTTGTAGGTCACACTTTCGCAGTCCATAATGGTAATAAATTTATCCCAGTATTTGTTTCAGAAAATATGGTTGGGCACAAGCTTGGAGAGTTTTCTCCAACCAGAACTTTTAGAATGCATTCTGGGGATAGAAAATAAATTATGGAATCCAAAGCAACACTTAAGTATAACAGGCAATCACCTTACAAAGTCAGGAAAGTATTGAATGCTGTTCGTGGATGTAATGTCGCTACTGCTATTAATTACCTTCATTTTTCGCCTGAAAAAGCCTCCGTTGCTATTGAAAAAACAATTAGGTCAGCGGTTGCTAATTTGATGCAAAATGAAAGTTCTAAAGATATTGACCCTGATGTTTTAAAAATTAAGGAAGCTTATGTAAATCAGGGTCCAGTAATGAAGCGTTTCAGAGCCGCCTCAATGGGAAGAGCTTCTAGATTAAGAAGGCCCTCCAGTCATTTAACTATTGTATTAACTACAGAATAATCTAAGGGGAATAATTTGGGACAAAAAAACACATCCAGTTGGTTTTAGGTTAAATGTTAGAAAGTCATGGAATTCTACATGGTTTGCCGAAAAAAATAATTTTGCTGATTCACTTGAAGAAGATGTTAAAATTAGAAAATATATTGATTTCAGGCTTCCTAATGCAGGTATTTCAAATGTTGAGATTAATAGGACATCAAAGAAGGTATCAGTAACTATTCATACTGCCAGGCCTGGAATCGTTATTGGCAGAGGTGGTGAAGAGGTTAATAAGTTAAAGAAAGAATTGAGGCAACTCACAAATAAAAGTGATGCCCAGATTAATATCTCTGAAGTTAAAAGACCTGAACTTAACGCTGCATTGGTAGGTATGAATATTTGCCAGCAGCTAAAAAAGAAGATTTCATATAGAAGAGTAATCAATAAAGCGATGCAAGCTACTATGCGTATGGGTGCAAATGGAATTAGGATAAATGTTGCCGGTAGATTAGGTGGGGTAGAGATTGCAAGGAGTGAGAAATATTCAGATGGTAGTGTTCCACTTCATACTCTTAGAGCAGATATAGATTATGCTCTTAAAGAAGCTCATACCGCGTATGGTATCATTGGTGTTAAAGTGTGGATCTGTAAACAATAAAAAATATTATGCTTGAACCAAAAAAAATAAAATATAGAAGACATCATAGGGGAAATAGACGAGGTATGGCCTCCAGAGGAAGTCATGTGGCTTTTGGTTCCTATGGGTTAAAAGCCTTAGAACCTGGCTGGATTACAGCCAGGCAAATTGAAGCTTCTCGTATTGTAATTTCAAGAATTGTTCGTAAAGTCGGCAAGATGTGGATTAGGATATTTCCTGATAAGCCAATTACAGCTAAACCAGCTGAGACAAGGATGGGTAAAGGTAAAGGTTCATTGGATCATTGGGTATCAGTAGTTAAACCAGGAAGAATTTTATTTGAAATTGAAGGTGTTGATAGGGAGATGGCTGAAGAAGCTTTTAGAAATGCAGGTCACAAGTTACCAATAAAAACTAAACTAGTTGAAAGGAGACCAATCTAAATATGTCAGAAGATAAAGAAAGTGCCGGTCAGATTAGTGAATTGAAAACTCAACTAGCTGACTGTCAGGAATCTCTTCAGAATTTAGTATTTCAGAAGTCAATGCAACAGCTAGAAGATTTATCACAAATTAAAAAAACTAGAAAAAAAATTGCTAAAATAAAGACTTTATTAACAGAGGCAAAAGCCTCGCAAAATAGCTAGGTACATAAGCAAATGTCTCAGAGAAAAAACAAACAAAGTTTAATAGGCAAAGTGGTCTCTTCAAAGATGCAGAATACTGTAAGTGTCGAAGTTGCTAGGGTTATTGCACATCCCACTTACAAAAAAAAGAATCAAAAAACACAAGAAGTTTCTTTCTCATGTTTCTGAAGTTTCTCCAAAGGTTGGGGATGTAGTTAGAATAACAGCCACAAGGCCTATTAGTAAGCATAAGAGGTGGCGTGTTAGTGAAATTTTACAAGAATCAAGTAATTTAGGTTAAAAATTGATACAACAAGAAACTAGATTAAAAGTAGCTGACAACACTGGAGCAAAAGAAATATTGTGCTTCAAAGTCCTTGGAGGTTCGGGGCGTAAGTACGCCAGTGTTGGCGATCAAATTGTTATTACTGTAAAAAAGGCTATTCCCGGCGGTATGGTAAGTAAAGGGGAAGTTCATCGAGCAGTCGTTGTTCGTACCAAAAAAGAATATAGCAGGCGTGATGGTAGTGCTATCAGATTTGATGAAAATGCTGCGGTGTTATTAAATAGTCAGGGAGAGCCAAGAGGAACAAGAATTTTCGGTCCTGTTGGTAGAGAATTAAGAGAGTCTGGTTTTATGAGGATAGTTTCATTAGCTCCGGAGGTACTTTAAATGCTAATTAAAAAAGGAATGAAAGTTCGTGTTATTAGTGGTGCTCATAAAGGCCAAGAAGGCAAGGTTTTATTATCGATGCCAAAAAAGCAAAGAGTTGTTGTTGAAGGTGTGAATTTTATTAAAAAATCTACTAGGCCATCTCAAGAAAACCCTAATGGTGGTATCGTTGAAAAAGAAGCATCGTTACATGTTTCTAATGTTTTAGTATTGCAGGGGGGTAATACTTCTCGTTTGGGATATATGGTTCTTGAAGATGGTTCAAAAGTGAGAATACTAAAAAAAACAAATGAAGAATCTGAAATTCAATGAGTAATAAAAAAGATAAAAAACCAAAAGCAGTGAAAACAACCAATGAATACCTGCCAAATATGATAAAACTTTACAAAGAAAGTGTCGTTCCTGCTATGGTGTCCAGATTTAGTTATATCAACTCAATGCAGGTTCCAAAATTATTATCAATTTCTTTAAATATGGGTCTTGGGGATGCAAAGACTAATAGTAAAAAGCTTGAAAGTGCTGTCTCAGAGCTTGAACTTATTACTGGCCAAAAACCAGTCATAACAAAATCGAAGTCAGATATATCAAATTTTAAAATTAGGAAGGGCTTTCCTGTTGGTTGTAAAGTCACATTAAGGTCCTCAAAAATGTATGAATTTTTCGAGAGATTGACATGCATAGCGCTCCCACGAAGTAGGGATTTTAGGGGTCTTTCATTTAAATCCTTTGATGGCAGAGGTAACTATAATTTTGGAATTAAAGAACAGATTATTTTTACAGAAATTAATTATGATGATATTGATTCTGTTAGGGGTCTAAATGTTACGCTTAGCACGTCTGCTAATACTGATGAAGAAGCCTATTGGCTTTTAAAAGAGTTTGGTTTTCCTTTGAGAGAAAAACCCGCAAAAAATACAATAGATGAGGCTGCATAATGGCAAAAAAATCAAAAATAGTTCGTGAACATAAATTAATTCGTAATGTTCAAAAATATGCTTCTTTGAGGTCCGAATTAAAAAATATTATAAAAAGTCCAAGTTCTTCTTTTGAAGAAAAAGAAGCAGCTGTAGCTAGGCTGGACAAGTTGCCTAAGTCTTCTAGTCGCGTTCGTATCAGGAATAGATGTTTTAAAACTGGAAGACCTAGAGGAGTAATAAAAAGATTTAAGTTATCAAGAATTTCCTTTAGGGAGATGGCTCTCAACGGAGAAATTCCTGGTGTAACAAAAGCAAGTTGGTAAGGAAATTTATATGTCAATGACTGATCCTATAGCAGATTTTTTAACTAGAATTAGAAATGCTTATAGCACTGAAAAAAGATGGGTTGATATTCCATCTTCAAATATGAAGAAAAGAATCGCTTATGTTTTGAAAGAAGAAAAATACATAAAAGATTTTTTCTTTATAAACGATGGTGATTTTCAAACTATTAGGATTTTTCTGAAGTATGATTTTAATGGTGTTTCAGTTATTGATAATATTAAAAGGATTAGCAGGCCTGGTCAACGTATATACGTTTCTAGTCAGGATATACCTAGAGTGCTTGATGGCTTAGGAATTTCAATACTCTCCACTTCAAAAGGTGTAGTAAGTAATAAAACCGCTGCAAAATTAAAAGTTGGTGGCGAGTTACTTTGTGAGGTCTTTTAATAATGTCGAGGATAGGAAATAATCCAATTACTGTTCCAGAGGGAGTGAAAGTGAATGTTGATGGGCGTATTATTGAGGTTTCTGGTAAAAATGGTACTCATACTCACTACATTCATAAAAATATTAAAATTAATTTAAAATCTAATATTATTACCCTTGAAAGAATAAATGACAGCTCAGTCAGCAGATCTATGCATGGTACAACAAGGCAAATTATTAATAATATGATTATTGGAGTATCGGATGGTTTTAAGAAAGATCTTGAAATTATTGGAGTAGGCTACCAGGCAAGCGTGCAAGGGAATAGACTAAAACTTCAGCTCGGTTACTCCCATGACATATTTTTTGATTTTCCTAATGGAATTACCATTGAGGCAGATCGTACAGCTATTTCTGTAAAAGGAAATGATAAGCAACTAGTTGGTTCGGTCGCGTCAAAAATTAGGTCTTTTAGAAAGCCTGAACCTTACAAGGGAAAAGGTGTCAGATATAAAGATGAATATATTAAAATTAAACAAGGTAAGACAGTTGGTGAATAATGGGTATTTTAAATAATAATTATCGTAGAAAAAAACGTAGGAGGAATAGAAGTAAGTCGTCTTCGATGTTTCATGAAAAATACTACAGGCTTGTTGTTTACCGGAGTAACAAACATTTTGAATGCCAGATTATCAATGATTTTGAATCAAAAACTCTTGCCTCCGCTTCATCAAAAGATTCTAGCTTAAAAAAAGCCGTTGCTTCTTCAAAAAGTAAAACTGAGGTCTCGATAATCATTGGTAAGGCGATTGGTAAAAAAGCTATTGATAATAAAATTAAAAAAGTAGTTTTTGATAGAAATGGTTATCCCTTTCATGGTCGTGTTAAGGCATTCGCTGACGCTGCTCGTGAAGAAGGTTTAGAATTTTAAAGGAGTATAAATTGGCAACGATAAACCCATCTGAATTAGATTTACTTGAAGAATCTGTAATAAAAATTAATAGGACTGCAAAGGTTACATCTAGAGGAAAAAGATTTAGGTTTTCTGCTTTAGTTGCTATTGGTGACGGTAAAGGTCATATTGGTGTTGGCCTTGGTAAAGCAAACGAAGTAATCGTTTGTATCCAAAAAGGAAAAGAAATCGCCAAAAGGAATATTTTTAAAGTTCCTCTAGTTAATGGGACTATACCTCACAAAATAATTGGTAAACATGGTGCGAGCAAAGTAATGCTTAAGCCAGCAGCTCCAGGTACTGGAATAATTGCTGGCGGTCCTGTAAGAGCAGTTATGGAGCAGGTAGGTATTCACAACATTTTAACTAAACGCTATGGTTCAAAGAATGCTATGAACCTTGTTTATGCAACATTAAATGGATTATCTAACCTAAAAGATGCTGTTGCAATTGCAAATAAAAGACAAATGACCATAAAAGAGGTATTTAAATAACATGTTGAAAATTCAGCTTATAAAGAGTCCGATAGGGCATAAGCCTAAAGCTAAAGCAACTATTTCAGCACTAGGTTTGAATAAACTTAATCGAGTTGTGGTTAAAAAAGATACGCCGCAAATTAGAGGAATGATAAAGAAAGTTAGTTTTCTAATAAATGTCTCAGAGGTAAAAAAATGAAATTAGACTCATTGTCGCCAGTAAAAGGTTCCATTTCGAAGAGAAAAAGAATTGGGAGGGGACATGGCTCAGGGCTTGGGAAGACATCTGGAAGGGGTCATAAGGGTGCTGGGCAACGCTCGGGGAATAAAAAAAGAGCATGGTTTGAAGGTGGTCAAATGCCTCTTGCTCGTCGATTACCCAGAAGAGGATTCACTAATATATTTAAAGAAAAATTCCAAATTGTTAACATAGGCGATATTATTGATCTTAAAAATGGCTCAGTAATTGATCCTATCTCTCTGAAAAATTCTGGTTTGATTCGTTCCTCACTTAAGCCAGTTAAGATTCTCGGTAATGGATCAATCGAAAAAAAAATAAAAATCTCCGCCTCTGCTTTTAGTAGCGCAGCAAAGGAGAAAATTGAAAAAGCAGGTGGAGAGATTATCATTTTATGATTGATAAAATTAAGACAATCTTTAGTATTCCTGAGTTAAGAGATAAAATATTTTTTACGTTTTCTATTCTCATTGTCGTCAGAATTGGCGCTCACATCCCCATACCTGGAGTAGACGCTAATGCATTAGCTGGTGCTTTCGATAGGTTGCAAGATACTTTATTTGGTTTATTTAACATGTTCGTTGGTGGTGCTTTTGAAAAAGCCTCTCTATTTTCTCTAGGTATAATGCCGTACATATCATCATCTATAATTATACAGCTCATGGGATCTGTTTTGCCTTATTTTCAAAGATTGCAAAAGGAAGGTGAAGCGGGACGCAAAAAAATTACACAAATTACCCGATATGGCACTGTTTTGATTGCAGCTATGCAGTCATATGGTGTTACTGTTTTTTTAGAAAAAGAGTTGCAGGTAGTAATTAATCCTGGATTTTTATTTGTTTTTACAGCTATCGTAAGCATGGTAACTGGTACAATACTTCTAATGTGGATGGGTGAGAAAGTTACTGAGAGCGGTATAGGTAATGGCATTTCGCTAATAATCATGGTTGGGATAATTTCTCGTTTACCTTTTGTTATTGGAAATGAGGTAAGGGCTGTAATTGCAGGGGAAAAGCTATTCATATCTGAAATTATTTTAATGGGAATTATGTTTCTAGTTATATGTTTTGTAGTTCTGTTGACACAAGGAACAAGAAAAATCCCTGTTCAATACGCAAAAAGAGTTGTTGGGAGGAAAGTATATGGCGGACAAAATACACACATCCCACTTAGGGTTAATACAGCAGGTGTAATGCCTATCATTTTTGCCCAATCAATAATGTTCATTCCTAGTACCATTTCAACTTTCTTTTCTGATAGTGATTTTTCCGCCAGCATAATGCGGTGGTTCTCATTTGAGCACCCTGTATATTGGCTATTTTTTGGGTTAATGATAGTATTTTTTACTTATTTTTATACTGCTATTGCATTTGACCCTGTGCAAGTAAGTTCTCAGATGAAACAACAGGGCGGATTTATTCCGGGTGTTCGACCTGGGAAAAAAACCTCTGAATATATCGATAATATTCTGTCAAAAGTAACTCTTCCTGGTTCAATCGCGCTAGCTTTGGTTGCTATATTCCCATACATCCTCATGCAAACTATGGATGTTGAGTATGACTTCGCATCATTTTTTGGAGGTACAAGTTTATTAATCATTGTTGGTGTCGCTTTAGATACTTTGCAGCAATTGGAATCCCACTTGATGATGCGCCATTATGACGGTTTTCTAACTAAAGGTAAAATACGTGGTAGGAGAAGAGTGTAATGGTTTACAGACGTTCTGAAAATGAAATTAAAATGATTTCTAAAAGTTGTCAGATTGTAGCGGATACAATAGATATGCTCTCAGAGTTTGTTGTTCCAGGCGCTTTAATATCTGATTTAGATAAAAAAGCAGAAAATTTTATAACTTCTCGAGGAGCAAGACCCGCCTTTAAAGGTTATATGGGCTTTCCTTCAACGCTCTGTATTTCAATTGAGGATGCAGTGGTCCATGGTATTCCTGGAGATATTGAGCTTAAAGAAGGACAAATTGTTGGCATAGATTGTGGTGCGGAGATAAATGGATATTATGGCGATCATGCAAAAACCTTTTCTGTAGGTAATATCAGTAGTGAAAAGAAAAAATTAATGAAAATCACTGAGGAATCTCTTTACAAAGGCATTGAAAAAGCAGTTCCTGGTAACTATGTGGGTGATATTGGACATGCTGTGCAAACTCATGCTGAATCTAACGGTTTTTCTGTTGTTAGAGAATTAGTTGGTCATGGGATTGGAGAAAATTTGCACGAGGAACCGCAAGTTCCTAATTACGGCTCTCCTAGCCAAGGCTATAAGCTTCATACTGGTATGTGCATTGCAATTGAGCCTATGATTAATCTAGGTGGAAGGGAAATTTACACAGCAAAAGATGGCTGGACAATTTTAACAGCTGATGGTAAAGCATCGGCTCACTTTGAACACACGATAGCAATTTTGGACAACGGTCCTAAAATTTTAAGTAAGGTTAGTTATAATGGCTAAAGAGAAAGCAATTACTATCGATGGAACTATCAAGGAAACTTTACCCAATGCAATGTTTCGTGTTGATGTTGAGATTGGGGGCAATAGTCATACTGTGTTGGCACATGTTAGTGGTAAAATGAGAATGCATTTTATTAAAATTTTGCCAGGAGATGTAGTAACACTTGAAATGAGTCCATATGATTTAACAAGAGCTAGAATCGTCTACAGAAAGAAATAATTTATGAAAGTTCGAGCATCTGTAAAAAAAATGTGCGCTAAATGTAAAATAGTAAAACGTAAGGGTATCGTGTTAGTTATATGTGAGAATCCCAAGCATAAACAAAGGCAAGGATAATATAATGGCCAGAATAGTAGGTGTAGATATACCAAGAAACAAAAAGATTGCTTTCTCCCTTTGCTACATTCATGGTATTGGAATGTCAACTGCATTAGAAATATGTAAAACTGCAAAAATTGATAAGGAAAAAAGAGTTCAGGATCTAAGCGAAAAGCAAATTAGTTCTATTAGAGAAGTTATAAGCTCATCAGAAATTAACGTTGAAGGTGAACTTCGTTCTTTTAATGCTATGAATATTAAGAGGCTCAAAGATGTCGGCGCTTACCGAGGTCTAAGGCATAGGCGTGGTCTTCCTGCTAATGGGCAAAGAACAAAAACAAATGCTAGAACTCGTAAAGGGAAAAAAAGAACTATAGGTTTAGGAAAGAAAGCTATATAATTAAGAATTTGAGGTAAAATTTTGGCTGAAAATAAAAATAAACAGAAAAAAAAAGAAAAAAGTAGTCGATGCAAATGCTGTTGCGCATATAAAATCAACTTTTAATAATACTCATGTTACAATTTCTGATAAATATGGAAATGTATTAGTTTGGCAAAAAGCTGGCTCATCTGGATTTAAAGGTTCTAGAAAAAGTACTGCATATGCTGCCACTTTAACTGCTCAAAAAGTAGCGGAATCAGCTCTTTCTCTTGGTATTTCAAGTATCTCTGTTGAAGTGAAAGGACCAGGAGCAGGTAGAGAATCCGCAATTAGAGCACTGGCTGTTTCGGGCTTGCAAATAACATCAATAAAAGATGTAACTCCTCTTCCTCATAATGGTTGTCGTCCCCCAAAAAGAAGACGAGTATAATTTAAATTGAAAGTGAATTTTTAATATGGCAAAAATAAACACACCTAGAGGAAAATTAGTAAGGAAATTCGGCGAGAATATTTTTGGTAATCCTAAATATGATAAATTGCTTAATAGAAAACCTTACGGTCCAGGACAGCACGCTCAAACTAGAAGAGGTAAAGTCTCCAATTACGGAACACAACTTCAAGAAAAACAAAAAATTAAGTTTATGTATGGACTGTTAGAAAAGCAGTTCAGGATAACATTTAAAAAAGCGGAGAAGCTCAAAGGTGAAACTGGTACAAATATGCTACAGTTACTTGAAAGTAGACTAGATAATGTAGTTTATAGACTTGGTTTTGCTCCTACTCGTCCTGCTGCTAGACAATTAGTAAGTCACAAACACTTCTTAGTTAATGGCACTACTGTGAATATCCCCTCATATACATTAAAACCAGGGGATAATATTTCAGTAAGAGATAGAAGTAAAAAGATGGATATTATTTTAGACTCTATAAGAACAATCAAAGGAGATATTGATTTATCTTGGCTTAGCCTAGATAAGGCCAAAATGACAGGTACTTTTCTGAATGTTCCTGAAAGAGATCAAATGAATTTAACAGTAAACGAGCAGCTAGTAGTAGAGCTATACTCTAAATAATTAAAGATAAGAAAAAGGATAAGTTATCAATGGATAAATCATTTAATTTAAAAGTTCAAACCGATGAAGCATCTTTATCGAAAACCAATGGCCAATTTACTATTGAGCCACTAAGTAGAGGGTATGGCATTACTTTAGGTAATGCAATGAGAAGAGTTCTACTTACAAGTATCCCTGGTGCTGCAATAACTCATTTAAAAATTGAAGGTGTTGAACATGAATTTTCATCAATAAAGGGTGTTAAAGACGATGTAGCTGATATCATAATGAATCTGAAGTTAATTAGGTTTAGGCTTATGGATAATAATCCAGATAAAATTAATCTTTCTTTTAAAGGAAAGTCATTAGTAACAGCTCAAGATCTACAAGATGCCAGCGACCAATTTGAAATACTGAACCCTGAACAATATATTACGGAGGTCAACTCTAGTGGAAAACTAGATATGGAAATTAGAATTGGTATCGGTATGGGATATGTACCATCTGAAGAAAATGAATTACCAAATTTGCCCTTAGGTACGATGTCCATTGATAGTATATTTAACCCAGTAACAAAAGTTAGTTACGATGTTAAGCCAGTACCTGGAGCTAAAGATCCAATTGAAGTTTTAACTATGAATGTCCAGACTGATGGCTCAATAAATCCTAAGGATGCAATAAGCTATTCGGCAACTTACATTAGAGATCACTTAAAGTTTGTTGAAGCTATCGCCAACCCTGAAATTTTAGAGATTTCTAAAGGCGTATCTGATGAAACTCTTGCTCTGCGTGGTTTATTAAACCAAGCTATTGATGAAATGGAACTTTCAGTTAGAAGCTTTAATTGTTTACAAGCAGCAGGAATAAAATACATTTATGAATTAGTTAGTAAAGAAGAAAACCAAATGCTAAAGTATAAAAATTTTGGTAGAAAATCTTTGACTGAGCTAGTTGATAAATTAAGTTCAATGGGCCTCCATTTTGGTATGGACACTAGCAAAATTATGGCGGAAGAAGGATAATAAAATGCGCCATAAGAAGAAAGGTCGCAAGCTAGGGAGAAAAGTTGGTAATCGTAAAGCTTTACTAAGAAATTTAGCTTGCCAATTAATCTTGCATAAAAAAATAAAAACCACTGATCCTAAGGCAAAAGAATTAAGATCATTTATTGAGCCTTTGATAACTCTAGGGAAAAAAGATAATCTTCACGCTAGAAGACTAGTCTTAAAGAAAATTCCTCATAAAAATGTTGTTAGGATACTATTTAAAGAAATAGCTCCATTATTTTCTGATAGACCTGGAGGTTACTTAAGGATTACGAAGTTGGGCTTAAGAGATAATGATCGCGCTCCAGTGTCAGTCATTGAATTCGTTGAATCAATGGAGAATTCCAAAAAAGATGACTCTGAAGTAATACAAACTGAAAAGTAATAATTAGATTTATTTTTAAATTACTCAGTTGTATCTAAAGTTTTTATTATTTTTATTTTTAAATCATTTTCTTTTTTGTTCTTCTGATGTTATTCCAGTTAAAGCCCTTTGGGTTGTAAGAGATTTTTTAACCCAAAAACATTTAATCGATGACCTTTTAGACTTTGCAAATAGAAATGATTTTAATCATATATTTGTTCAGGTAAGAGGAAGAGGTGACGCATATTATAATTCAGAATTTGTTCCAAAATCTCATTTAGTTAAAAATGATTTTGATCCTCTAGATTATTTAATAAAATCTAACAATAACAAAAATTTGAAGGTTCATGCCTGGATTAATGTTTATTATTTATGGTCTTCCACAAATTCGCCAATTCAAAGTAATCATCTTATCTTAAATAATCCCGATTGGTTAGATCGATTTAAAGGTGATAATTATATTAAAAAAGGAATATATTTAAGAAATAAAAATCGATTTTCTATAGATGGTGAGGGTTTT
>Ga0129352_10184258_pt1 | contig 15346 bp, 28 predicted proteins | sample CPBNA1_6_FD_105429 | JGI IMG/M metagenome (GOLD analysis project Ga0129352, IMG submission 105429) | Freshwater to marine salinity gradient microbial communities from Chesapeake Bay, USA - CPBay_Sum_27_0.2_RNA1 (Metagenome Metatranscriptome) | ecosystem: Environmental > Aquatic > Marine >... | reverse complement strand
GTCTGTTTCGGGTGTTGCGCCCCGGTTTGTCGATAGGTATAGTTCGCGTCCCGCTTTGGAGGGGTCTGGATATGTACTTTTTTGAGTGCGTAAGCCGGAACGCCCACGAGTTGCGCAAAATATGCGCTAACTGCAGGGTGTCAAGGCGGGTAGTAGAGGAAAAAAAGCAGTATGAATCCTAGCTGAGGCGTCAGAGTGCAAAGGCACTTGTTTGATCGCCGGATAGCGGTTGGAGGCATCTTTTTAACCTCTCGAAAAGTTGGTCTCAAAACGCGCCTTGAGTAGAAGCTAATGAGACCCGCTCTTTAACAGGACTATCGTAACTTAGGTTTGGAGTACGCTCGGTGCAAAACCAACGCATTCGAATTCGCCTCAAGGCGTTCGATCATCGTTTAATTGACGTTTCCACGCAGGAAATTGTGGACACCGCTAAACGCACCGGTGCACAGGTTAAGGGTCCCATCCCTTTACCTACACGCAAAGAGCGTTTTACCGTTTTAATCTCGCCCCACGTAAATAAAGACGCGCGAGATCAGTATGAAATCCGGACCCATAAACGACTCCTGGATATTGTAGAACCCACCGAAAAGACCGTAGACGCGCTGATGAAGCTCGACTTGGCGGCGGGTGTGGAAGTGCAAATCAGCTTGAATTAAAGACTGCTGAAGGGCTTTAGAGTCCCCAGCATTGAACGAGTGGAGATAAGCCCTTAAACAGGTTTTTATCTCGAAACAGGGCTCCGATTGGGAGCTAGTGTTAGGCGCGAGCCAGGGCTTAGCCCTCCTGGTTAGTAAGGCGATTGATCGCGTTACAGCAAGGAGTGGCCGGGCTTTATGCGCTTTGCAAAGTGCTAAACGCTGATGCTGCATTGATTAGGTGCGCTAGGCGGTTACTGAAAGCAGGAATATGACCAATGGCAATTGGATTGGTAGGTAGAAAATCAGGTATGACGCGGATCTTTGATGAAGAAGGTCAGTCGATTGCAGTGACGGTAATCGAAGCGTCGCCGAATCGGATCACGCAGATTAAAACCGAAGACAGCGATGGATACAGTGCGGTGCAGGTAACCGCCGGAGAGGTCAAGCAGAACCGCGTCAGCAAACCCCGTGCGGGGCACTTTGCGAAGGCGAACACGGGCGCCGGGAGAGGCTTGTGGGAGTTCCGCCAGGCGGATACCGAAGAATTCGCGGTAGGTGGTGAATTAGGTGTCGATCAGTTCGAGGCCGGACAAAAGATCGACGTGCGTGGGATCAGCAAAGGTAAAGGCTTTGCAGGTGGTATTAAGCGCTGGAATTTCAGCCATCAGGACAATACGCACGGTAACTCAATATCTCACCGTGCGCCCGGGTCTATCGGCCAGTGCCAAACACCTGGTCGCGTGTTCAAGGGTAAAAAGATGGCGGGCCATCTGGGTGCCGTTAAGGTCACGACGCAGAATCTGGAAGTGGTTCGGGTTGATGCTGAGAAAAACCTTCTGCTGGTTAAAGGTGCAGTGCCGGGACCTGCCGGAGGCGATGTCTATATACGCCCCGCGGTCAAAACCAGAAAAGGGGGAGGTAGTTAATGAACCTGAGTCTGGCAGCGGACGGAGGCAGCGTCGAGATATCAGACGCTGCATTCAGTCGAGAGTTTAATGAAGCCTTGGTGCATCAGGTGGTCGTTGCGCATATGGCGGGTGCACGACAGGGCAGTCGCGCCCAGAAGAATCGCTCGGATGTGAGCGGCGGCGGTCGCAAGCCGTGGCGTCAGAAAGGCACCGGACGTGCCCGAGCAGGAACGACCCGTTCCCCGATATGGCGTAGTGGTGGGGTAACATTTGCTGCTCGCCCACAAGACCACTCGGTGAAAGTTAACCGCAAAATGTATCGCGGGGCACTGCGTTGCATCATCAGCGAGTTGATTCGCCAGGAGCGCCTGGTAGTGGTTGAATCATTAGCCGTTGAGTCGCCTAAGACGAAGGCGTTACTGGGGCACTTAAAGTCGCTGGATCTAGCCAACGTTCTAATCGTTACAGAAGAAGTCGACCAAAACTTATATTTGGCTGCACGCAATCTCAAGAGCGTCGATGTGTGTGATGTTGCGGCGGTGAATCCTGTCAGTTTGATCAGTCACGACAATGTGTTGGTGACTGTAGGCGCGCTCAAGGCGCTAGAGGAGGCTTTGGCGTGAATCCTGAGCGAGTGTTTACCGTACTGCGCGAACCGCATATCTCAGAAAAAGTATCCATCCTGGGTGATCTGGCGAACCAGTATGCATTCAAGGTCGCTGTAGATGCGACCAAGGCTGAAATACGAGAGGCCGTTGAAACGCTGTTTAATGTTGACGTAAAGAAGGTCACAACAGCCAATGTCAAAGGCAAGGTAAAGCGCACTGCGCGCGGCGCCACCCGGAAAAAGAACTGGAAAAAAGCTTACGTTACCGTAGTCGAGGGTCAAGAGATCGATTACATGGTGACGGATTAAGCATTTATTGGGTTAGGAAAGTTAGATGGCCGTTGTAAAAGCAAAACCAACTTCGCCAGGTCGACGATTTGTCGTTCAGGTGGTCGATAAAAGCCTACACAAAGGTGGGCCGTACAAGCCTCTGCTTGACAGCCAGGGTAGAACGGGCGGTAGAAATAACACAGGTCGTATCACCACACGGCATCGCGGTGGTGGCCATAAGCACCACTATCGTATTGTGGACTGGAAGCGCAACAAAGATGGCATTCCTGCGGTGGTTGAGCGAATTGAATACGATCCGAACCGAACTGCGCACATTGCCTTGTTGAAGTACAAGGATGGTGAGCGTCGATACATTATTGCACCCAAGGGTGTGAAAGCCGGCGATGAGTTGATGAGCGGTAGCGCTTCACCGATTCGCGCTGGGAATGCGATGGCCATTCGCAGTATTCCGGTGGGCTCAGTCATTCACTGCGTTGAATTGAAGCCGGGCAAAGGCGCGCAAATGGTGCGCAGTGCAGGTGGTTCATGTCAGTTGGTGGCGCGAGAAGGTAGTTATGCCACGTTGCGTATGCGCTCAGGCGAAATGCGGCGTGTTTTGACCGAGTGTCGCGCAACGCTGGGGGAAGTTGGCAACAGTGAGCATAGTTTACGTTCGCTCGGTAAGGCTGGAGCGACGCGATGGCGCGGTCGCCGTCCGACGGTGCGAGGGGTGGCGATGAACCCAGTAGATCACCCCCATGGTGGCGGTGAAGGTAAGACTTCTGGTGGTCGTCATCCGGTAACCCCGTGGGGTGTGCCAACGAAAGGTTACAAGACCAGAAAGAACAAGCGTACGGACAAGCTGATCGTTCGTCGTCGTGGTAAGCGTTAGGCCAGCAGGAGTTTAATTAAGTGCCAAGATCTTTATATAAAGGCCCGTTCGTCGATACCCATTTGATGAAAAAAGTGGAAACGGCGGCTGCCAATAACGAGCGGCGTCCGATCAAGACGTGGTCGCGACGCTCCATGATTGTGCCCGAGATGGTGGGACTAACCATTGCGATTTATAACGGTCGGCAGCACGTGCCGGTAGTGGTAAATGAAGACATGGTTGGCCATAAATTAGGTGAGTTCGCGCCAACGCGGACTTATCGAGGTCACGCTGCGGATAAGAAAGCCAAGCGCTAGGCGTTACAAGCGTTAGGCGTTAAAGGTAACAGAACATAGGAATCATGATGGAAGTCAGTGCCACCGCAAAGCGGCTCAGAATTTCAGCCCAAAAAGCCCGCCTCGTTGCAGATCAGGTGCGAGGGAAGCCTGTGGCAGATGCCCTGGACATCCTGAACTTCAGCACCAAGAAGAGTGCTGTATTAGTTCGTAAAACGTTGGAGTCTGCGATTGCAAATGCGGAAAACAACGAGGGTGCAGACATCGATGAATTGAAGGTCTCCGAAATCTTCGTCAACGAAGGTATGACAATGAAACGAATCCGTCCGCGCGCCAAAGGCCGTGCCGACAGAATATTTAAGCGGTCCAGTCACATTACTGTGACTGTGTCTGACGTATAGCGAGGTTGAGTTAAGTATGGGTCAAAAAGTACATCCAACCGGCATCCGACTTGGGATTGTCAAAAACCACACTTCGGTCTGGTATGCAGACAAAAAAAGTTATGCCAGCTATTTGCTTAACGATCTAGAGGTGCGCGATTTTCTGCGTAAGCGCCTGGCGGATGCGTCGATAAGTCGGATTGATATTGAGCGCCCGGCACAAACGGCGCGGATTACAATTCACACCGCTCGTCCGGGTATCGTCATTGGCAAGAAGGGTGAAGACGTTGAACGTTTACGTTTGGAGTTATCCAAGAGAATGGGGATGCCTGTTCATGTCAATATCGAAGAAGTCCGCAAGCCCGAGCTTGATGCGCAGCTGGTTGCGCAAAACGTTGCTCAGCAACTTGAGCGGCGCGTGCAGTTCAGAAGGGCGATGCGTCGAGTGATCCAGAATGCAATGCGCTTGGGTGCGGAGGGAATCAAGGTGCGCGTGGCTGGACGTTTGGGTGGTGCGGAAATTGCGCGCTCAGAGGTCTACCACGAAGGTCGAGTACCATTGCATACCCTGAGAGCTGATATTGATTATGCGACCGCTGAGGCGCTCACCACCTATGGGATCCTCGGCATTAAAGTCTGGATCTTCAAAGGTGAGGTGATTGGTCGCGGTGATGAGGCCTCATCCTCTCAGCAGGCAGGATAAGTAAAAGGGCGCGAAGCTTAGGGCTTACTAGGGCATAAAAGGCAAAAAAGAAGATGTTGCAGCCAAAAAGAACAAAATTTAGAAAAATGCATAAGGGCCGTAACCGCGGTCTGGCAGAGCGTGGCAGTAAAGTCAGTTTTGGTGAGTATGGCTTGAAGTCAGTCGGCCGTGGGCGAATGACAGCACGTCAAATCGAGGCTGGCCGTCGTGCGATGGTACGGCACATTAAACGTGGCGGTAAAACATGGATACGCGTCTTTCCAGATAAGCCGATCACTAAGAAACCTTTGGAAGTGCGACAAGGTAAAGGTAAAGGTAGCGTTGAATATTGGGTAGCCCAGATTCAGCCAGGCCGAGTGCTTTACGAGATGGAAGGGGTATCCGAAGAGGTTGCACGAGAAGCATTTTCGTTGGCGGCCGCGAAGCTGCCATTCAAGACAGTATTTGTTAAACGGACGGCGATGTAATGAAAGCGGCCGAGTTAAGAGAAAAGACAGCCCTGGAGTTGAACGACGAACTACTGCGTCTGCGTCGCGAAGAATTTTCGCTGCGCATGCAGTCAGCGAGCGGCCAACTAGGCCAGACTCATTTAATTAAAGAGATGCGTCGTGATATTGCGCGAGTGAAGACGCTGATGAAGGAGAAGGTCGATGTCTGAGGTGGAACAAGCATCTTCAAACGTCGGGTCTGCTGACCAGAAAACGAATCCGCGCACAGTGACGGGCGTGGTGGTCAGCGACAAGATGAATAAGGGTATAACGGTATTGGTAGAACGCCGAGTCAAGCACCCGGTATACGGCAAGTTCATGCGTAAATCTTCGAAGCTACATGCTCACGACGAAGACAACAGCTGCAACATTGGCGACACGGTCACGGTGGTTGAGTGTCGCCCACTATCCAAAACTAAGACTTGGATGCTTCAGAGCATCGATGATCGAGCAGGCGGAGTCTAAGGTCCATGATTCAGACAGAAACCATGTTGGATATTGCCGACAACAGCGGTGCTCGCAGAGTTCAGTGCATTAAAGTGCTGGGCGGGTCGAAGCGCCGGTATGCTGGGATTGGCGACATCATTAAAGTCACGGTGAAAGAAGCCATTCCCCGCGGCCGTGTGCGTAAGGGCCAGGTGATGAATGCAGTCGTGGTTCGTACTCGTAAAGGCGTAAGGCGCCCCGATGGTTCATTGATTAAATTTGACCAGAATGCAGCGGTTTTGCTCAACCCGCAAAACCAGCCTGTGGGTACGCGAATCTTTGGCCCGGTGACACGTGAGCTGCGAACCGAGAATTTTATGCGTATCGTCTCTTTGGCTCCGGAAGTCATCTAGGTTAGTTATTGATCAGAAATGTCGCGGTTGTTGCGACAAGTGTTGAAGAAAAGTAAATGTTAAAGATAAAGAAAAGCGACGAAGTGGTGGTGCTGACCGGGCGAGACAAAGGTCGCCGCGGTGAAGTACTGCGCGTGATGAAAGACGGCCGTCTCTTGGTGTCCGGTATTAATATGGTGAAAAAAGCCACCCGGCCTAATCCTAATGCGGGTGAGCGCGGTGGCTTGATAGACAAAGAAGCGCCGATTCAGGTGTCCAATGTCGCCATCTGGAACGACGAAGATGAGCGCGCTGACCGAGTTGCCTTTAAGACTGATGATGACGGTAACAAGGTGCGTATCTTCAAGTCGAATGGCAAGGCGATAGAGGACTAACATGGCCAATTTATACCAAACGTACATCAATGAAATTCGGCCGCAGCTGCAGGAGCAGTTAGAGGTCAAGAACATCATGGCGGTACCGCGTATTGAGAAAGTGACACTCAATATGGGTGTGGGCGATGCTGTTGCGGATCGAAAAGTCATGGAGGCTGCGGTAGCAGATATGGCCTCTATCGCTGGGCAGCAACCTGTGGTTTGTAATGCTCGTAAGTCCGAAGCTGGATTCAAAATACGTGAAGGCTGGCCGATTGGCTGCAAAGTGACTTTGCGCAGTCACCGTATGTATGACTTTTTAGAGCGCCTGGTCGGTATTGCTATTCCGCGTATCCGTGATTTCAGGGGTTTAAACCCAAAATCATTTGATGGCCGAGGCAACTTCAGTATGGGCATCACCGAACAAATCGTTTTCCCTGAAATCGACTATGACAAGATCGATAAGATCCGGGGTTTAGATATCTGTGTGACCACAAGCGCACAGAATAATGAACATGCATTGGCTTTATTAAAGGCCTTTAAGTTCCCCTTTCGGGGCTAACGGGCGTAGAGAAGAGAATCTTATGGCTAAGACATCAATGATCGAAAGGGAAAAGAAACGCGCTAAGGCACGTGCAAAGTACGCAGTGAAGCGCGCCGCCCTAAAAGCAATTATTGCCGATCGCAATCTCCCTGATGATGAGCGCTGGGACGCGCAGCTTGCGTTGCAAGCGCTCCCTAGGGATGCCAGTCCTGTTCGCCAGCAACGACGTTGCGGCATAACCGGGCGCCCACATGGGGTTTATAGAAAGTTTGGCCTGTCGCGCAACAAACTGCGCGAGGCTGCGATGCGTGGCGATGTTCCAGGCCTGGTTAAGGCCAGCTGGTGATCTCAAGCGTTATAGGAAGGTAAAACAACAATGACCATGCAAGACCCAATAGCCGACCTGTTGACCCGTTTGCGAAATGCGCAAATGGCGGGCCATGACAGTGTGGCAATGCCCAACTCTAAGATTAAGCGCAGTATTTTAAAGGTGCTTGAAGACGAAGGGTTCATAGATGGTTTCACCGCGACTGATGAAGTTAAGTCAGCGTTGCATATCGATTTGAAGTATCACAACGGTGCCCCCGTTATAGAAGAGATTCAGCGTGTTAGTCGACCAGGATTGCGGATTTATAAAGAATGCGAGGAACTGCCCAGTGTACGTGGTGGTCTCGGATTGGCCATTATCAGTACCAATCGCGGAGTGATGACCGATAAAAAAGCACGCGCTGCCGGTATCGGTGGTGAAGTTCTGTGTACGGTGTTTTAGGAGTAGACGATGTCTCGAATTGCAAAAGCTCCGGTTGTCATCCCGTCTGGCGTCGACGTCAGGTTGGATGGTCAGGAACTGGCAGTGAAAGGTGCAAAGGGCGAAATGACCTTTGGTGTTCACCGCGATGTTGAAGTGGTACAGGGTAGTGATGAGCTGACATTTGCGCCCAGGTCGAAAGGCAGCATGGCTATGGCTGGCACGATGCGTGCGCTGGTGCAGAATATGGTCACTGGGGTGTCTACGGGCTTTGAGCGCAGATTAGAACTCCAAGGCGTAGGTTATCGCGCTCAGGTTCAAGGCAGCACTATCACGTTGCAGTTAGGTTTTTCACACCCGGTTGAATACGAGTTGCCTCAAGGTGTTGAAGCGCAAGCGCCAAGTCAGACTGAACTGGTGTTGACCGGAACAGATAAGCAGCAGTTAGGTCAGGTATGTGCTGAGATTCGCGCGTTCCGCCCCCCAGAACCTTACAAGGGTAAAGGGGTTAGGTATCAGGGCGAATATGTTCGCCGTAAGGAAGCGAAGAAGAAGTAACGCTGAATGGTTGGGAAATCTCAAGCGCAGCGTAATCAGGCAGATTAGAGAAATATTAGATGAACGATAAGAAACGTAGCAGACATCGACGCGCCCGCCGGGGTCGCATGAAGATGCGTGAGCAAGGGGTTACTCGGTTGAGCGTAACTCGTACGCCTCGTCATATTTACGCGCAGGTCCTATCTGCTGATGGTGGTACTGTGCTCGCGCAGGCATCGACGCTCGACAAAGATTTACGCCAGGATTCAACAGGTAATGTCGACGCGGCGGCGAAAGTCGGTGCACTGGTAGCGGATCGAGCCAAACAGGCGGGTGTCAGTGCCGTGGCTTTCGATCGATCAGGTTATAAATATCATGGCCGAATTAAAGCGTTGGCTGACGCGGCCCGCGAAGGTGGTTTGGAGTTCTAGATGGCGTATACCGAAGAAAGTCGAGATGAAGGGCTGGTTGAAAAACTGGTTCAGGTAAATCGTGTCGCTAAGGTTGTAAAGGGTGGACGGATTTTTGGTTTTACAGCGCTAACGGTGGTTGGCGATGGTAATGGACGCGTAGGGTTTGGCCGGGGTAAGGCCCGTGAGGTCCCATTGGCGATTCAAAAAGCCATGGAAGCAGCGCGGCGCAATATGATTGAGGTGGAACTGAATGGCGACACGCTCTGGTACCCGCTGACAGGCCGCCACGCCGCCTCGAAGGTCTACATGCAACCGGCGTCGGAAGGAACGGGCGTCATTGCCGGTGGAACCATGCGGGCAATGTTGGAGGCAGTAGGTATCCACAATGTATTGGCAAAATGTTATGGGTCTACCAATCCGGTAAACGTAATTCAAGCGACCTTCAAGGCCTTGAAGAACATGCGTTCTCCTGGAGACGTTGCGCGCAGGCGTGGCAAGCAGGTAGAGGATATTGTCGCGTAAGCGGTTATTCAGGCTGTATAGATATGAGTGACAAAACACTAAAAGTAACGCTGACCAAAAGTGCTAGTGGGCGTTTGAAGAAACACAAAGCATGCGTGGCAGGTTTAGGGTTGCGGCGTATCGGTCATACCGTCGAAGTTGAAGATACACCTGCAGTCCGCGGAATGATAAACCGCGTCAATTACCTGGTGCGGGTTGAGGGAGAAGCGTAATGCGTCTGAATGATATGTCGCCCGGTGAAGGGAGCAAGCGCGCGAAAAGACGGGTGGGTCGAGGACCCGGCTCCGGCTGGGGCAAAACCGCCGGTCGCGGGCAGAAAGGGCAGAAGTCTCGTTCTGGTGGTGGTGTTCGCCCTGGGTTTGAAGGTGGCCAGTTACCGTTGCAGATGCGCATTCCAAAGTTTGGTTTTCGCTCACGCATTGGGTTGACCACGGCCGAAGTACGCACCAGCGAACTGGCGAGCATTGATGGCGATGAAATAACGTTGCAAACGCTTAAAAATGCCAGACTTGTGCGTCGCGACATGCGTCGCGTGCGAATCATGCTCAGTGGTGAGGTGCAGCGATCATTGAAGGTGAACGACGAAGCTGTCACGGTCACCAAAGGGGCAAAAGCCGCCATAGAAGGAGCGGGTGGTTCAGTCGCATAGCGCGACAACACCCATTCAGGCCAAAAGGATTAACCGAGACTCATAATGTCGCGTAATGCCAACGAAATAGCAGACCAGTTAGCAGGCAATCAAGCCGGAGTCGCTGAACTCCGTAGCCGATTATTGTTCGTATTTCTGGCCCTATTGATTTATAGAGTCGGCACACATATTCCTGTGCCCGGCATTGACCCAGCTCAACTGCAGGCATTGTTTGGTCAAAATCAAGGCGGAATCTTGGAGTTGTTCAACATGTTCTCGGGCGGTGCCTGGGAGCGTATGAGTATCCTCGCGTTAGGGGTCATTCCTTACATCACCGCCAGCATCATCATGAACCTCATGACGATGATGTACCCGCAATTTCAGCAGTGGCGCAAAGAAGGTGATGCCGGGCGTCGGCGTATTACAAAAGTCACCCGTTATCTCACTCTGGGTATCGCGAGTATTCAGGGCATTTCGTTAACGGTCACGCTAGCGAATCAGGGTCTCGCATTTGATCCGGGCTTTGTGTTCTATTTTGTTGCTTCGCTCACTTTGATTACTGGTTCGATATTCATGATGTGGCTGGGTGAGCAAATCACTGAGCGAGGTGTGGGCAACGGTATATCACTGTTGATTTTCGCAGGCATCGTCTCGGGGTTCCCGGCAGCGCTTGGTCAGGTGTTTGAAGCGGCCCGACAGGATCAAATTAATATCATCGCGCTGTTATTCATGACAGCGATTGCGGCGGGTGTTGTTTGGTTCATCGTACGAGTGGAGCGCGGTCAACGACGGATAACCGTTAATTATGCAAAGCGACAGCAGGGCCGCCGCACCTACCAGGCACAAAGTAGCCATCTACCGTTGAAGATTAACATGGCGGGCGTTATTCCTGCGATCTTTGCCTCAAGCTTGCTACTGGCACCGGCTTCCATGGCCAGCTGGTTTGGGACGAACGAAGGTATGGGGTGGCGACAGGAAGTATCTCTGGTGCTCTCTCCCGGTCAGCCTTTGTACATCATGATGTTTGCCGCAGGCATCATCTTTTTCAGCTTCTTTTACACGGCCATTATGTTCGACCCGAAGGATGTAGCGGACAACCTTAAGCGCCAAGGCGCTTATGTACCCGGTATTCGCCCAGGTCAGCAAACCGCGAAATATATTGACGATGTGATCACCAGATTGACAGTTTTTGGTGCACTGTATGTAGCCTTGGTGTGTTTGTTACCGGAGTTCATGATCGTTGCGTTTGATATCACTTTCCAACTCGGTGGGACTGCGCTGTTGATTGTGGTGGTTGTGGCAATGGACTTTATGTCTCAGGTGCAATCTCATCTGATGTCCAGCCAATATGCAAAGTTGATGGAAAAGTCGAATCTGCAGGGTTACGGACGCAGTCGTGGCGGTTAGGCGTTAGCAGGAAATAGAAAAGCGAATAGAGCGATGAAAGTAAGAGCATCAGTAAAGAAGATATGCAGAAACTGCAAGATAGTGAAGCGCAAGGGCGTTATACGAGTGATATGCAGTGCAGAACCCCGACATAAACAACGCCAGGGTTGATTGTTGATTAGTCAACGCATATGGCGCGTTAAAGAGAAAGAACGGAGCGTATAAATGGCACGTATTGCCGGCATAAATATTCCAGATCACAAGCATGCGCGGATCTCGTTGACCTATATCTACGGGATCGGCCGCACGACCGCAGAAAAGATATGTGAGGCTGCAGGGGTGGATCCAACCGCAAAAGTTGGAGAATTGGACGAAGCTAATCTAGACGCGATCCGCAGTGAAGTGTCCAACTTATCTGTTGAGGGCGACCTGCGTCGAGAAACGTCTATGAACATCAAGCGGTTGATGGATCTCGGTTGTTACCGAGGCATGCGTCATCGTCGACACCTACCGCTACACGGGCAACGTACTCGTACTAATGCGCGTACGCGCAAAGGTCCTCGTCGTCCGATCCGTAAGTAACAGGAAGTATATTCATGGCAGAACGTAAAAAAGCTAAGCGTGTCGTCATCGATGGAATGGCTCATATCCACGCCTCGTTTAACAATACGATCATTACCATCAGTGACCGACAAGGCAACGCTCTATGCTGGGCAACGTCTGGAGGTTCGGGGTTTAGAGGTTCTCGCAAGAGCACGCCTTTCGCAGCTCAGGTAGCAGCCGAGCGCGCCAGTAATACGGCTTTAGAGTTTGGGATGAAAAGCGTTGATGTCTTTGTCAAAGGCCCCGGGCCAGGTCGTGAATCTGCGGTGCGCGCATTGAATGCCGCTGGTTTGAAAATAAACAGTATTTCGGATGTGACACCGATTCCGCATAACGGATGTCGCCCCCCGAAGAAACGACGCGTTTAAGCGTCACAAGGATTAGAAGAGGTAAGTTATGGCCCGATATTTAGGACCAAAACTCAAGCTGAGTCGGCGTGAAGGTACGGATCTGTTCCTCAAGAGCGGTGTTCGTCCAATCGACTCAAAGTGCAAAATAGATCACGCGCCCGGCCAGCATGGCATTCGTCGTGGCCGCATGTCGGATTACGCGGTTCAGTTGCGAGAAAAGCAGAAGGTTCGCCGTATTTACGGTGTTCTGGAAAAACAATTTCGCAACTACTACAAGAAGGCGGATCGCCGCAAGGGTGCTACCGGTACTAACTTGTTGCAGTTGTTAGAGAGCCGATTAGACAACGTCGTATATCGCATGGGTTTTGGTTCAACTCGAGCTGAAGCGCGTCAGTTGGTTTCTCATAAGGCGGTCGCGGTTAATGGCGCGATCGTGAATATCGCCTCGTATCAGGTTCGTCCGGAGGACGTGATCGCTGTAGTTGAGAAGGCCCGTGGTCAATTGCGCATTCAAGCAGCCCTGCAGCTTGGCAGCCAACGAAGCGCTATTGAGTGGGTTGATGTGGATACGGATAAGCTAGAAGGTGTGTTTAAGCGCCTTCCCGATCGCGAAGAATTGCCGTCGGAAATTAATGAAAACCTCATTGTAGAGCTTTACTCCAAGTAAGAGAACGTAGGCGCTTTAGCGCCATTAGGAGACAAGATAAATGTCACAGTTGGCGAACGATTTTTTGACCCCGCGTAACATCGAGATTCAGGCCGACAGCCCCACTCGGGCAAGGGTTACCCTTGAGCCGTTAGAGCGAGGCTTTGGTCACACGCTCGGAAATACGCTAAGACGAATTCTTTTGTCTTCTATGCCTGGTTGTGCCATCTCAGAGGTGCAAATCGACGGCGTTCAACACGAGTACAGCACTCTGGAAGGTGTTCAGGAAGATGTCATCGACATTCTGCTCAACCTTAAGGGGATTGCCGTGATCCTGCATAACCAGGACGAAGCAATCATTTCACTGAACAAAGAGGGTGGCGGTGAGGTCACAGCGGGCGACTTCCAGCTTAACCAGGATGTTGAGATTGCAAACCCAGATCACGTCATTTGCACATTAAACGACAATGGTTCAATTCGGATTGAAGCACGCGTCTCGAGAGGACGAGGCTATGTGCCGGTGGACTCTCTGGCGGAAGAGGAAGACACCCGACCCATCGGCGTGCTGCGCCTGGATGCGTCTTACAGCCCGATGCTGCGAGTTTCTTACAGCGTAGAAAGTACGCGGGTAGAACAACGGACGGATTTGGACAAGCTGATACTGGACCTCGAAACCAACGGTACAATCGACCCAGAAGAATCGATTCGCCGGGCCGCTACGATTCTGCAGCACCAACTTGCAGTGTTTGTGGATCTTGAAAGCGAAAGCGAACAGGTTATCGAAGAGAAAGAGGATGAGATCGACCCAATTCTCATTCGCCCGGTTGACGATTTAGAGTTGACGGTGCGTTCAGCGAACTGTTTGAAGGCCGAGAACATCTATTACATTGGCGATTTGATCCAACGAACAGAAGTTGAGCTTTTGAAAACCCCAAATTTGGGCAAAAAGTCGCTGACCGAGATTAAAGATGTGCTGGCGTCTCGAGGTTTGGCGCTTGGCATGCGTTTGGAGAACTGGCCGCCGGCAAACTTACAAGGCGGTCGTATCGGCTAGTAACCAAGCCTGTAGGGCGCCAGATAGCGCAAATGCGCCCAGGCTAGCCTGAGACTAAACGGGTAAGACATTACGAGATTTCAGGTGCGGCTAGGCACCGAGTGTACTAATAGGATAGATCAATGCGTCATCGTAAGAGTGGCAGACAATTAAATCGCAACAGTTCACATCGCCAGGCGATGTTCCGTAACATGGCGACTTCGTTGATTGAACATGAAGTTATCAAAACGACGCTGCCCAAGGCTAAAGAGCTAAGGCGGATTGCGGAGCCGTTGATTACGCTTGCAAAAGACGACTCGGTCGCGAACAGGCGTCTCGCATTTTCGCGAACGAGAGACAAAGCCGCAGTAGGGAAGCTGTTCAACGAATTGGGCCCTCGATATCAGGCACGGCCGGGTGGATACACGAGAATTCTTAAATGCGGTTTTCGTACGGGTGATGCCGCGCCCATGGCCTTTATCGAGTTGGTCGACCGGCCCGTTGTGGATGACGAGGACCTTGAAGAAGAGTTGGCAAGCGCTGAAGCCTCTGCTGAAACGGCGGAAGAATCCGTAGAAGAAGCGGACGCTGGCACCGACGAAGCTAATACAGACAAAAGTTAGTGTCTCACGCTAGATTTGTCCCGACACCCCGGACTCTGATGGGCCCGGGCCCGTCGGATGTCCATCCCCGAGTGCTGGCCGCCACGGCTCAACCTACGATCGGGCATCTGGATCCCGAGTTCATTGCGTTGATGGAAGACATCAAAGCGCTGATGCGCTATGCATTCAAGACTGAAAATAGACTCACATTACCGCTCTCTGCGCCCGGATCGGCTGGCATGGAGGCAGCATTTGCCAACCTTCTTGAGCCTGGCGATAAAGCCATCGTTTGTATAAACGGCGCATTCGGTGGACGTATGGCGGAGAATGTCCGTCGTATGGGCGGTGAATTAGTGACCGTGGAGGATGCATGGGGAACTCAGGTTGACCCGGACAAACTGCGTGCTGCCACCTTAGCGCATCCCGACGCCAAAATTGTTGCGTTTGTGCATGCTGAAACTTCAACCGGCGTGTGCTCCGATGTGGCAACGCTGTGCAGTATCGCCAAAGAAGCAGGCTGCTTGACGATTGTGGATACGGTGACGGGGCTAGCTGGCGTTGAGTTAAGAGTCGACGACTGGCAGGTAGATGTCGCTTACTCTGGCACCCAGAAGTGTCTTTCCTGCCCGCCGGGTATCAGCCTGATTACCTATAGCGATGCGGCAGCGGCTCGCGTCAAAGCTCGCAATACTGCCGTTCAAAGCTGGTTTCTTGATCTGTCATTGCTCATGGCTTATTGGGAAGGAGATGGCGCGCGCGCCTATCATCATACCGCGCCTGTGAATGCCATGTACGGACTGCATGAAGCCTTATTGATGCTGCATGAAGAAGGCTTAGAGCAGTCTTGGCAGCGCCATCGTGACATGCATCAGTTGTTAGCGGATGGTTTGCTCGAAGTCGGGTTGGAATTAGTTGTTGATGCAAACTATCGACTGCCGCAACTTAACGTTGTGTCCGTCCCCGAGGGTTTGCAGGAGGCAG
>Ga0129352_10578358_pt1 | contig 15354 bp, 14 predicted proteins | sample CPBNA1_6_FD_105429 | JGI IMG/M metagenome (GOLD analysis project Ga0129352, IMG submission 105429) | Freshwater to marine salinity gradient microbial communities from Chesapeake Bay, USA - CPBay_Sum_27_0.2_RNA1 (Metagenome Metatranscriptome) | ecosystem: Environmental > Aquatic > Marine >... | reverse complement strand
CGCTAATGATAACTTGTCTCATTTTCATATTTTACAAGCAAATATACCTAAATATTATTTTATTTATATAAAGTCTCAAAATCTAGAATATCTCCTTCTTTTGCTAAGAATGTATTTTCAAATATTTCTTTGCTTTCCTGTAACAGTTCATATAAATTTGAATATCTTTTCGAATAATGACCAATTATTAAACGTTTAACATTTGCTTTTTTTGCAATTTTTGCTGCTTCTTTGGTTGTAGAATGACCTGTTTTATTTGCAATTTCAAAATCTTTATCAGAAAATGTAGTTTCATGATAAAGGACATCTGCATTCTTAATTTTTTTAACTATGTCTAAACAAAATCTTGTATCGGTACAATATGCATATGAAAATGGCGCGGTTGGATCTTTTGTAACATCAGAGTTAAAAATAACTTTTCCATTATCTAATTTTATATCTTTCCCCTTCCTCAGTTCTGGAATTTTATCAAAAGGAATTTCAAGCTTCTCCAACTTTTCTTTTTTGATTCTTCTTTTGTGTTTAATTTCTTTAAAAACAAATCCAGAACAAACAATTGTGTGATCTAAAATTATATTTCGAACCTCTATAGTATCATCCTTAAAAAGGATGACTTCTTCATCTTTAGGAATTTCATGAAAAAAAAGAGGAAAATTAAGTGTGGTATTAGAAGCAGTAAGCTGTACATTTATTACTTCCTTTAACTCAATGTGAGCATAAATATGCAACTCTTTTTTTCGTCCAAGCAGATGCATACTTGTTATTAAACCAATTAAACCAAAATAATGATCTCCATGTAGATGACTAATAAAAATATGATTTATTCTTTGAAAACTTAATTGATATTTTCTAAGCTGTACTTGTGTATTTTCACCACAATCTATTAAGAAAAACCGCTCATTTACATTTAATAACTGAGCGGTTTGTTGTTTGTTAATAGTAGGAATAGCTGAGTCACATCCTAATATTGTTAATTTATATGACATTAAAAATTGCTAACTAATAGTTTTTTTGAAATAAATTTATCTGATGTTACAAAGCTGTACGAGTATATACCTTCAGAAAATTCTGATAAATCAAATTGAAATTTATTTACACCTGTAACAGCGTGAATTTTTTTATAACTAATTATTTTTCCTAGACAATCAATAATATAAAAATCAACATATTCTGATTTTCCAATGACAAATTGAAAGTTAGCCAGATTAGATACAGGATTTGGATATACATCAAGAATTTTTAATGTTGAATTAGTTAATTGTTCAATTGTAGCAGCAGTATTTGAAATATCAATATAAAAATAATCAACAGTATCAACTTGAGTTAGATTACCTATTAGAGGAACATTTATTGCCAAAGTTGACGTAGTCATAGTCAAAGGATAGTAACCAATATCAGCAGTTGTAGGATCTACTGTAGAAAATATTTCAGCGCATCCATATGTTCCACCTGGAAAAACACATGTTGGAGGATTACATGAATAAGTAAAGTTATTAGGCAAGCCACTAACATTAGTTAATTCAATATTATCGATAGTTACAGGAACATTTAATCCACTTATTGAAACAGATGTATCAAGTGGAGTCAAAACATCAATTTGAGCTACATATGGCTGACCAACAAAGCCTTCTGGCAAATTAGTTATTTCATCAGGATAAATATTAGGCGATGTAATTGTTGTGTCGGGATTACACTGAGAAAATAATGAATGTGATGAGAAAATAATTGTTATTATAAGTATAAGTCTTTTCATATTGTAAAATTTAAATTTCTAATTGCCTTTCTATTTCTTCCATATCAATAAAATCATAGGCTTCTTGAAGAGTTGGAACAATATTAAGATTTTCATCAAAATCATAATTATATACTATTACAAAAGAACCCTTGTTTTGGTAAATGATTTTATCAAAGGCAACAAATTTATCTTTTAACAAATTTATTGTATTATTATCAACCCCAGACAAGTCAGCAATGAAGTTTCTAACACTTTGCGCTGAATTAAGTTTTGAAAAATCATTTTCATCTGAAATTTTAAAAACAAGAGTATTATCCATTAATTTAATTTATTTGAAAGTAAAAATAATACAGCCATTCTAATTGCTACACCATTTTCTACTTGATCTAAAATAAGTGAATGAGATGAATCTGCAACATCAGAAGTAAGTTCAACTCCTCTATTTATTGGACCCGGATGCATAATAGTAATTTCTTTATTCAAATTCTCTAAAACAGCGTAATTTATTCCATAAACATTTGAATATTCTCTAATAGAAGGAAACAATTGAACATCCTGTCTTTCTAACTGTATTCTTAACACATTAGCAATATCACACCAGTTTAAGGCTTCTTTTAAATTTGAAAAATACTTAACTCCAAGATCATCTAAATACTTTGGCATCAAAGTCATCGGCCCACAAACAGACACATTTGCGCCCAACATTTTCAAACAATATATATTTGACAATGCAACTCTTGAATGCAAAACATCTCCAATAATTACAATATTCTTATTAGATATTTCTCCATATTTTTCTCTGATTGAATACGCATCAAGTAAAGCTTGAGTTGGGTGTTCATGAGTACCATCTCCAGCATTAATTATACTAGCATCAATATTTCTTGATAATAAAACAGATGCTCCTGGATTAGGATGTCTCATAACAACCATATCAACCTTCATAGCAAGAATATTATTGACAGTATCTAATAGGGTCTCTCCTTTTTTAACTGAGGAAGCAGCGCTTGAAAAATTTAAAACATCTGCTGATAATCTTTTTTCAGCAATCTCAAAAGAGAGTTTTGTTCTAGTTGAATTTTCAAAAAATAGATTAGCAATTGTAACATCTCTTAAAGACGGTACCTTTTTAATAGGTTGATTTATTATTTTTTTGAAATTATCAGCAGTTTTAAAAATAAGGTCAATATCATTTCTTTTTAAATATTTAATACCAAGTAAATGATTAACAGATAAACTATCCATTCTATGATTTTAAAATTAAAATATTCTTAATATTATCTTTAACATCCATACTAACAACCACTTTTTCTGAATCAATAGAATCAACTTCTTTTCCTACATAATTTGGTTCAATTGGTAATTCTCTTGTCAATCTTCTATTAATTAAAATAAGAAGTTCAATAGTTTTTGGTCTACCAAAAGGCATTAATGCATCAATGGCAGATCTCACTGATCTTCCTGTATACAATACATCATCAATTAAAACAACCTTCTTGTCATCAACAGTTACATTCATTGACATTTTATGTGGAACAATAGGTCTTGATTTTCTTCTTAAATCATCTCTATAAAAAGAACTATCTAATTCACCATAATGAATTTTTTTGTCAATTATTTTTTCTAATTTTTTTGTGTATTTTCTTACCAATGTTTCTTCCTCGTGGCATTAAAGAAACAAGTACAGTATTTTCAAAATCATCATGATTTTCAATTAACTCATGACATAATCGTTCAAAAATTATATCAATTTGTTTTTTATTTAATATTTCTCGACTTTTTGAACTCATTTCTTACAAATATATTTAAAAAAAAACCCCGATAACGGGGTCTTTAATTATTTTTTTTCTTTATCTAAATCATCCTTTAGAGCAGATAAACTATCAAGATCACCTAGAGTGGATTGCTGTTGAGATTCTTGAATCTGCTTAACAGCTTTCTTTGTCTTCGATGCTTTCTTTTTACTTTCTGCTATTAACTCATCTTTAAAAGATGCTGTATGAGATACAAGTACCTTCTTATTTTCTTTTGAAAATTCAATTACTTTAAACTTCATTTTCTCATTAATTTTAGCAGAACTACCATCTTCTTTTTCAAGATGACGTTTCGGTGCAAATGCTTCAATATCATCGTTTAATAGGACCAAAGAACCTTTATCATATTCCTCGGTAACATGACCTTCAAATTCACTACCTATAGTGTAAACCTTTTCATGCTTATCCCAAGGATTTTCTTCAATTTGTTTATGACCAAGACTTATTTTTCTATTTTCTTTATCTATATCTAAAACAATGACATCTAGACTTGATTCTACTTTAGTAAATTCAGCTGGATGTTTAATTTTTTTGTGCCATGAGAGATCAGAAATATGAACTAATCCATCAACACCTTCTTCAAGCTCAACAAAAATTCCAAAGTTTGTAAAGTTTCTAACCTTTACAGTTAGCTTAGAGTTTAATGGATATTTTGTTTCAATTTCTGCCCATGGATCTGGTAACATTTGTTTCAGTCCTAGAGACATTTTTCTTTGTTCTCTATCTAATGTTAAAATTTTAGCTTCAACATCATCCCCTTTGCTAAAGAAATCATTTGCACTTCTTAAGTGTGTTGACCATGACATTTCAGATACATGTAATAGTGCTTCAACACCAGCCTGTAATTCAACAAACACTCCGTAATCAGCAACTACTACTACTTTTCCTTTAACAATATCTCCCACTTTAAGCTTTTCATCCAAATCTTGCCAAGGGTGAGATCCTAATTGTTTTAAACCTAGCTGAATTCTACTTTTACCTTCATCAAAATCAAGAATTACAACATTTATAGTCTCATCTAAAGTGACAATTTCTTCTGGATGAGAAACTCTTCCCCAAGATAAATCAGTAATATGAATTAACCCATCAATACCTCCAAGATCAACAAAAACACCATATGATGTAATGTTCTTAACCGTTCCTTCAATGACTTGTCCTTTCTCAAGTTTAGACATTATTTCTTTAGTTTGAACAGCAAGATCAGCTTCAATCAATGCTTTATGTGAAACAACAACATTTCTAAATGATTCGTTAACTTTTACAATCTTAAACTCCATGTTTCTACCAACATATTCATCATAGTCTCTTATTGGTTTAACATCAATTTGAGAGCCAGGTAAGAAACATTCTATACCAAATACGTCAACAATCATACCACCTTTAGTTCTACTTTTAATTTGACCATTAACTATTTCCCCTGTATCAAGAGCTACATTTACTTTTTCCCAAGCTCTTAAAACACGAGCTCTTCTATGAGATAATATTAATTGTCCATTTTTATCCTCTTGTTTTTCAACTAAAACCTCTACAGAATCTCCTATTTTAAGATCATCGTTATATTTAAATTCAGAACTTGATATCACACCGTCTGACTTAAAATTAATATCAACTATAACTTCTCTATCAGAAATAGCAACTACAATACCATCAATAACTTGCTTTGATTCTACAACAGGAAGTGTTTCTGAATATGTATTAATCAATTCAGCTCTTTCTTTATCAGAATAAACTTCATCTTTTTTTACAGAGTCCCAACTAAACTCTTCATGTTTTTCTTCAACTACTTCCTCAGAAACTGGAGCTACTTCAACTACTTCTTCAGCAACTGGAGCTTCTTCAACTACTTCTTCAGCAACTGGAGCTTCTTCAACTACTTCTTTAGTACCTGGAGCTTCTTTTACTTCTTTTGATGTTTTACTTATTGATTTAGATGTTTTCTTTTTTGAAACTTTAGCAACATCTTTTTTTTCGGTTTTTTCTTCTTGTTTTTTTGACATTACAAGAGGGGGTTTTGTATTTTCAATTTGTTAGTAAGATTTAAATGCAACAAATTTGAAAAGCTTTTAATATTTGTTTTATCAATCTAGTTATCTTACAAATGCACTACTAAATTGGGCGGCAAATATACATCTTTTATTTTAAAATAAATAATCTAGAAAATTTGCTTAATATGATCTGCTACTTCGTCCATTAACCATCTTGGTGTTGAAGTTGCACCACAAATACCAACTGTGTTAGAGTTTTTAAACCAATTCTCATCAATTTCTTTTGTGTCTGAAACAAAATAAGATTGTTTGTTTTGCTCTTTACATGACAGAAATAACATTTTTCCATTCGAACTCTTTGGACCACTAACAAAGACAATAACATCATTTTCACTAGCAAATGCTTTTAACTGAGGTTCTCTACCAGAAACTTGTCTACATAAAGTGTCGTGAACAACAAATTTTAAATCAACATCTTTGCCCAAAGCAATTAATTCCTTTTTAATTTCATCTACTATATCTTGAAAAGCTTTTGGACTTTTTGTTGTTTGAGAATAAATATAAATTGGCTTTTCAAAATCTATTTTGGAAATATCTTCTTTTGTAGTTACAATAATTGCTTCTCCATTAGTTTGTCCAACTAGACCAGTTACTTCAGCATGTCCTTCTTTACCATAAATTATTACTTGTCCATCAATTTTTTTGATTGTTTCATAGCCTTCTTTTATCTGATGTTGTAATTTTAAAACAACTGGGCATGAAGCATCCAATAATTCTATATTATTTTTTAATGCAATTTCATAGGTTGATGGAGGTTCACCATGCGCTCTAATTAAGACTTTACAATCATTAAGCTCGCTTAAGCGTTTATGATCTATGATTTCTAATCCTAAATTATTCAATCTATCAACTTCTCTATTGTTGTGAACTATATCACCAAGACAATATAATTTGTTATTTTCCTTTAAAATATTCTCTGCCATTTCAATGGCATATACAACTCCAAAACAAAAACCTGACTTTGGATCTACAGTAATTTTAAGTTGTGACATTATTAATATAATTAAAGATTAGTTTGTTTTGTTGTGCAAAATTAAGAGAAGTATTATCAATTACAATGGCATCTTTAGATTTTATTAAAGGATTGATCTTTCTGTTAACATCATCATTATCTCTTTCATTTAAGTTATATAACACCTCAGAAAAAGTTAAGCTTTTGTCAGATGTTTTTAACTCGTCATAACGTCTTTTTGCTCTGATTTTTACATCTGCTGTAATAAAAAATTTCAAATCTGCATTAGGCATTACTTTTGTAGCAATATCTCTACCATCCATCACTACATTTTTATTTAGACTTATATCTTTTTGAATTTTAATTAACTTTTTTCTTACTTCATTTATCTGACTAATTTTACTAACAAATTGAGACACTTTTTTGGATCTTATTTTGTTTTCCACGTTCACTCCATTTAAAAAAATCTCAGAAATATTAGCGTTTATATTATAATTATATTTTATTTCAATTTGATTTAATAATTCAACAACTTTACTTATATCAAATTTATTATCATTAATTATATTTTTTTCTAAACAAAAAAGAGTTATAGCTCTATACATTGCTCCTGAATCAACATAAATCATATTAAAATTCCTTGAAATTTCTTTGGCAATAGAGCTCTTGCCACAAGAAGAATATCCATCAATAGCTATATTTATTGCTTTTTTATTCATATACCAAATGTGCTTAGATTTGTATTTATAGAAAAAGAATTTATTTGTCCAGATAAATGATATGATGATCTACTGTAATTTATTCTAAATTTTGACACTTTCATTCCTAAACCAAATGAAAAACCAACTAAACCTGCATAAGAATCTAAAGTGTTATTAAATCTTCTTTGAAAGTTAAACCCTCCTCTAATAAAAAGATTTTCTTTAAATAGATTAAGTTCACCAGAAATGATTAAATGACGCAAAAATGTTTTAGCAAAACTTTCATCACTAAATTCTATCTCACCTGAACTATTATTTGTAAAACTATTTAATGAATATTCATTGGAAATATTAAACTTATTTAAATTATTGTATACGATTGAATACCTAAAAGGAAGGTGATCAAGTTTTTTTGAAAGTCCAAGTTGAATTTCAAAGGGAATTTTTTCATTTTCTGAAGTATAGGCGGTAACAGGTCTTCCTATATTTTTAAATAACAATGTACTATGTAATCCATTTTTGGAGTTGTGATAGGTGGATGAAATATTTGATGCAACAGCACTTGATTGATAGCTCTCATATGAAGAATTAAAATAATTTATATTAAATCCAATATTTATTCTATCAGAAATACTTCTCCCAAAACCAAAATTAATAATTTGATCGCTTGCTGAAAAGATTGAGTTTTGTTCTCCAATTTCTGTGGTTGATAAAAACTCTCCATAATCAGCTGAAATTATACCAAGAGAAAGACAACCTATGTCCTTTAAATTTTTTGCGTAACTAAATGAAACTACATTAATATCTGCAAAATAATCAACAAAACTAAAACTCAGATCATTATTCATTTCAGAACTAAGTATAGATGGAACTTTTTGAGAAATTAATAAATCATTGTCGTAAATGGATATTAAATCTCCTCCCATTGCAACTGATCTTGGTGAAGTTTCGAAATTCAGAAATTGATATGATGTATTTCCATTCTCAGAAAATGAATTAAAAAAAGTGAAAAACAAAAAAAGAAAACACTTGTATTTCATTATGTTTTATTTATTTCTTTTCAAGTGCAATATCAGTAACTTCATGCATATTATCTACATAATGGAACGTCATATTCTTTAAATATTGTTTGTTGATAATTGAAACATCTTTTTTGTTTTGAGTTGATAAAATAATCTCAGAAATTCCAGATCTTTTTGCAGCTAATAATTTTTCTTTTATTCCACCAACTGGAAGAACTTTACCTCTGAGAGTTATTTCTCCGGTCATTGCAATATTTTTCTTTACTAATCTTTTAGTAAATACTGACACAAGTGATGTAAACATAGTTATTCCCGCTGATGGTCCGTCTTTAGGGGTTGCCCCTTCCGGAACATGAATATGAACATTTGTATCTTGAAATAAGGAATTGTCTATCCCATATTTTTCTGAGTTTGATTTCAAAAACTCAAGAGACAATGTTGCTGATTCTTTCATTATTTTTCCAATGTTGCCAGTTATAGTTAATTGACCTTTACCTTTACTCAAACTACTTTCAATAAATAAAATATCTCCTCCAACACTTGTCCACGCTAATCCAGTAACAACACCTGGTATAGAATTTTCTAAAAATCTATCTCTGTCAAATTTAGGAGGACCCAATACTTGTTCAACTGTTGCATTATCAATATTTGAATTATATTGTTCTTCCATTGCAATTGACTTAGCAGCATATCTTATCACTTTACTCAGCATTTTCTCTAAACCTCTTACACCAGATTCTCTAGTATATTGATCAATTACTTTCTCTAAAACTGAATCTTTAATTTTTAAATCATTTTTATTTAATCCATGAGCTAGTAATTGTTTTGGTAGTAAATGCTTTTGGGCTATTTTTACCTTTTCTTCAACAGTATATCCATTAATTTCAATTATTTCCATCCTGTCACGCAATGCAGGTTGAATTGATGATAAAGAATTCGCAGTTGCAACAAATAATACTTTTGACAAATCATATTCTAATTCTAAATAATTATCATGAAATTGCTCATTTTGTTCCGGATCAAGAACTTCTAAAAGAGCAGATGAAGGATCTCCATGCGAATCCCTTGTTACTTTATCAATTTCATCTAATACAAATACAGGATTAGAAGATTCAGATTTCTTAATGGCCTTAATTATCCTTCCTGGCATTGCACCAATGTATGTTTTTCTATGACCTCTTATTTCAGCCTCATCTCTTAATCCTCCTAGTGATACCCTTTGGTACTTCCTCCCAAGTGCCTCTGCAATTGATTTTCCAAGTGATGTTTTTCCTACACCGGGAGGACCATAAAGACAAATTATAGGAGATTTCATATCTCCTTTTAATTTTAGAACAGCAAGATGCTCAATAATCCTTTTTTTAACTTCATCTAGACCAAAATGATCTCTATTTAAAATTTTATTAGCTTTTGTTAAATCAAATACATCTTTAGTATACTCGTTCCAAGGTAAATCTAAAATTAACTCTAAATAACTCCTTTGTACAGCATAATCAGACATAGAAGGATTCATTCTTTGAAGTTTTTTCAATTCCTTATCAAATGCTTCTTTAACTGAATCAGACCATTTCTTTTTTGAAGCTTGATTTTTCATCTCCTCTATCTCTTTGCCAGATCCGGCGCCGCCCAATTCTTCTTGTATAGCTTTCATTTGTTGATGTAAGAAATATTCTCTTTGCTGTTGATCCAAATCAGTTCTTACTTTAGTTTGAATTTCATTTTTCATTTCCAACATTTGAAGCTCTTTTGATAAAAGCTCAAGTACTCTTATAGCACGTTTTTTAAGATCTATTTCCTCAAGTAACATTTGTTTATTTTCCATACTTATTGTCATATTTGAGGAAACAAAATTTATTACAAAAGATGAGCTCTTAATATTTTTTATCGCAATTGAAGCTTCATTTGGAATATTTGGAGATTCATCAATAATTCTTAACGCAATATCTTTAATTGAATCAACTAGTGCATCAAACTCTTTATCTGAATATGGTTTAAGTTCAATGTAGTCTTTAATTTTTGCTTTGTAGTATGGTTCATCCGAAATAATCTCTTCTAATTCAAATCTTTTTCTTCCTTGTATGACAGCAGTAATATTTCCATCAGGCATCTTCAAGACTTTTAGAATTTGTGCTACTGTTCCAATTTTATTAAGATCCTCTTTTTTTGGCATCTCTATCTTTGAATCTTTTTGAGCTACTACACCAATTATTTTATTATTCTTTTCAGCTTCTTTGATTAGTTTTACAGATCTTTCTCTTGTAACAGTAATAGGAATAATCACTCCTGGAAAGAGAACAGTATTTCTTAATGGAAGAATTGGTAATTCTTTGGGATTTTTTTCTTTATCAATTTTTTGCTCATCTTCATCACTCAAAAGAGGAAAAAATTCACTTTCTCCATCTGCTGATGATGAAAAAAGTATGTCCTTAATTTCTATCTTTTTCATATAACTTTATTTCTACAGTTATTATTATCAATAACTATGCCAAGCGTGTTTTGTTGCCTTTATGTCAGCTATTTTTCGTTTCTATAACTTTTTGTCATATTATAGACTTGTGACAAAATTTGCCTTTCATTGTCCGAGAATACTTCATTTCTTCTTGCCAACACTTTTTCAGCAGTTATAAAAAATTTATTTAAATTATGAATTGTAAAACCAGAACTACCACCCCAACTAAATGAAGGGATAAAGTTTCTTGGAAAACCCGATCCAAAAATATTTGATCCAACTCCAACAACTGTTCCTGTGTTAAACATAGTGTTTATACCGCATTTGGAATGATCTCCCATAATTAGTCCACAAAATTGTAATTGTGTATCTTTAAATGAATTAATATTATAGTTCCATATCTTAACATTTTCATAATTATTTTTAAGATTGGAATTATTTGTATCAGCACCAAGGTTGCACCACTCACCTATTACTGAATTACCTAAAAAACCGTCGTGTGCCTTTGAAGAATAGCCGAAAAATATAGAATTATTTACTTCTCCACCTACTTTACAATAAGGTCCAATTGTTGTAGATTCATAAATTTTAGCACCCATTTTTAAAACAGAATTGTTACACATAGCAAAAGGCCCTCTAATTATCGAACCTTCCATAACCTCAGCATCCTTTCCAATATAAATAGGTCCACAAGTAGTATTAAAAATACTATGATTTATTTTGGCACCTTTTTCAACATAAATTGGATATTGTCCAATTTTTATATTAGAATTTGCTAATAACTCAGAATCATTTTGACCTTGCCAATCAGTTGTTTTATCTGATGAAATAAAAAGAAAGTCATTATTTATTTCAGCTCCATTTATTTTAAAAATATCTGTAATAGAATTTAAAAAAGAAAATTGAGCATTTGAAGAAATTTCATTTGGATTTTTTGACTTAAAATCTTTACTTCGATATGCTAAAATTTTAGAATCACTTTTAAGAGATTCTCCAATTCTTAAGTTATTAATTTCTGTAATTATTGAATCATTTGGAATTAACTGAGCATTTATCCATATATTATCATCTTTAACAATTGATGGATATTTGTTTGACAAATAATCATCTGAATATACAGAAACTGAGTCATAATATTTTTCCCATTTTTCTTTTATTGTAAAAATACCTACTCTAAACAGAGCTATAGGACGTGTCAATGAAAGTGGAAAAAATTCAGACCGATTGTTATCAAATAAGATAATATTCATATCACAAGTTTAAGCAAACTTAATTAAAAAACCCCATACATATGTACGGGGTTTGTTGATAATAAAAAAATTAAAAAATTATTTTTTAAATTTTTCGTATTTACTCTTAAACTTATCAATACGTCCGGCTGTATCAACAAGTTTTGACTTACCTGTATAAAATGGATGTGAATCAGATGATATTTCCATTTTTATTAAAGGATATACATTTCCATCTTCCCACTTAATTGTTTCACTAGATTCAGCACATGATTTAGTTAAAATTGCATAGTCTGTTGACATATCCTTGAAAACACATAACCTATAACTTTCTGGATGAATATCTTTTCTCATATTTTTAAAATTTGGAATGCAAAAATATAAAGTTTTATGAAAACAACAATAAGAAACTATATTTTATGAACTTTTAAATTTTTAAATCTGCAAGAAGTGTATTAGTTTGTTTTACAGCATTTGCAGATTCTTGAAGTGCATGCTTTTCATTTTCATTCAAATCAATCTGTACAATTGACTCAACTCCATTTCTACCAACAACTACAGGAACACCTATACATAAATCACTTAAGCCATATTCTCCTTCAAGTAGAACAGAACATGGGAAAATCTTTTTCATATCACATGAAATTGAATGTACAAGAGCAGAAACTGCAGCTCCAGGTGCATACCAAGCTGAAGTTCCAAGCATTGATGTTAATGTAGCACCCCCAACTTTAGTATCACTCAATACCTTTTCAAGTCTATCATTAGAAAGAAATTCAGAAATCCTTACACTATTCCTTGTAGCTAATCTTGTTAGAGGAATCATTCCTTTATCTGAATGACCACCAATTACCATTCCATCAACATCAGATATAGGACATTCTAAAGCCTCTGCTAGCCTATATTTAAACCTTGCACTATCCAAAGCTCCACCCATACCAATAATTCGATTTTTTGGAATACCGCTAACCTGATGAGTTAAATATGTCATAGTATCCATAGGATTACTTACAATAATTAATATTGCTTCTGGTGAATGTTCTAACAATTGTTGTGCAACTGATTTAACAATACCTGCATTAATTCCAATTAATTCTTCTCTAGTCATTCCTGGTTTTCTAGGAATTCCACTAGTTATAACAGCAATATCACTATTTGCTGTTTTAGAATAGTCATTTGTACTACCAATAATTTTAGTGTCAAAATCATTTAGAGATGCTGTTTGCATCAAGTCCATTGCTTTTCCTTCAGCATAGTTTTCTTTAATATCTAGTAAAACTACTTTTGATACAAAGTTTTTGATGGCAATATATTCTGCACAACTTGCTCCAACTGCTCCTGCTCCAACTACTGTTACTTTCATAATAATTTATTTTAATTATGCATCAATGTTAGCATACTTTGCATTAGCTTCAATGAATTCTCTTCTTGGTGGCACATCATCTCCCATCAACATAGAGAAAACTCTATCAGCCTCAGCAGCACTATCAATACTAACTTTTTTAAGGGTTCTAAATTCAGGATTCATAGTTGTATCCCATAACTGTTCTGCATTCATCTCACCAAGACCCTTATATCTTTGTATAACAACATTGACATCTTTTCCACCTTTCATTTCATCGATAATTATATCTCTGTTGTTTTCATCCCAACAATATCTGTGATCTTTACCTCTTTTTAATAGATATAGTGGAGGTGTTGCAATGTATACATATCCATTTTCAATTAGAGGTTTTAGATATCTAAAAAAGAATGTTAGAAGTAAAGTGGCAATATGGCTTCCATCAATATCAGCATCAGTCATAATTACAATTTTGTGATATCTCAACTTTTCTAGATTAAGTTCTCTTTCGTCTTCTTCTGTTCCTAATGAAACACCAAGTGCTTTGTACATGTTTTTAATTTCCTCATTTTCAAATACCTTGTGTTGCATTGCTTTCTCTACATTTAAAATCTTACCTCTTAAAGGCATAATAGCTTGAAAATGTCTGTCTCTTCCTTGTTTTGCAGTTCCACCTGCAGAATCTCCCTCAACTAAGAATATCTCACATTTTTCTGGATCTCTTTCAGAGCAATCTGATAGTTTTCCAGGAAGACCAGAACCGGAAAGAACATTTTTTCTTTGTACTAGTTCTCTGGCTTTACGAGCTGCATTTCGTGCAGTTGCTGCTAGAATTACTTTTTGCACGATTACCTGAGCCTGCTTTGGATTTTCTTCTAAATAATTGGTCAACATTTCACCAACTGCTTTATCTACAGCTCCTGTTACCTCTTTATTACCAAGTTTTGTTTTAGTTTGACCTTCAAACTGAGGCTCCATTACTTTAACTGAAACTACAGCAGTTAAGCCCTCCCTAAAATCATCACCACTAATTTCAAATTTTACTTTTTTTAATAGGCCTGATTCGTCAGCATATTTTTTTAATGTCCTTGTTAATGCTCTTCTGAATCCAGCTAAATGAGTTCCCCCTTCATGTGTATTAATGTTATTTACATAAGAATGTACATTTTCAGAGTATGAGCTATTATAGACCATAGCAACTTCAACAGGAACACCATTTTTTTCTCCATCAAAATATATAACACCCTCTAAAATTGGATCTCTTGTGGAATCAAGAAAAGTAACAAACTCTTGCAGTCCGACTTCAGAAAAGAATTTCTCTCCAACATGAGTCCCGTCTTCATTATTTCTTCTTTTGTCAGTTATGCTTAAATGAATTCCTTTATTTAGAAATGATAACTCTCTTAATCTTGCAGCAAGTATATCATAATGATAAATTGTTTCAACAAAGATTGAAGCATCGGGCTTAAATGTAACTTCTGTTCCAGTTCTATCTGTTGTTCCAATTTCTCTAACATCATATTGTGGTATACCAATTTTATATTCTTGTTCAAACTTTTTACCTCCTCTATGTACTTCAACTCGTAAATCTGTCGAAAGTGCATTTACACAAGAAACTCCCACACCATGTAGTCCTCCAGAAACTTTATAGGATCCTTTGTCAAATTTACCTCCAGCATGCAGAACTGTCATAACAACCTCAAGAGCAGATTTATTTTCTTTTTCGTGCATATCAGTTGGTATACCTCTACCATTATCTTTTACAGTAATTGAATTATCTTTATTGATAAATACATCAATATTAGAACAATGTCCAGCTAATGCCTCATCTATTGAATTATCAACTACTTCGTAAACAAGATGATGAAGTCCTTTCTGACCAACATCACCAATATACATTGCAGGTCTTTTTCTTACAGCTTCTAATCCTTCAAGAACTTGAATATTTCCAGCTCCATACTCTTCATTATTTTTTATTTCTTCAGACATAAAAAATAATGAAGAGTATGGAGCTGGAAATATTCAAGTTCTTGAATATTTCCAGCTCCATACTCTTCATTATTTT
>Ga0129352_10004264_pt1 | contig 15607 bp, 29 predicted proteins | sample CPBNA1_6_FD_105429 | JGI IMG/M metagenome (GOLD analysis project Ga0129352, IMG submission 105429) | Freshwater to marine salinity gradient microbial communities from Chesapeake Bay, USA - CPBay_Sum_27_0.2_RNA1 (Metagenome Metatranscriptome) | ecosystem: Environmental > Aquatic > Marine >... | reverse complement strand
CTTGTTGGAGCTATTCCTAATCTGTAAACAACATTATCTAATCTTAATTCACATAATTGTAAAAGAATCTCCCCAGTAATACCTTTTCTTCTTAAAGCTTCTTTATATAAATTAGAAAATTGTTTTTCTAAAATACCATAGGTAAATTTAGCTTTTTGTTTTTCATCAAGTTGAATACCATATTCTGATTTTTTTCCTCTTCTTTTCATACTACCATGTTGACCAGGTGCGTATGATTTTTTTGCTAAAACTTTATCTGGACCAAAAATTGGTTCTCCAAATCTTCTAGCTATTCTTGATGTAGGTCCTGTATATCTTGCCATTTTATATTTTGTATTTAATATTTAATTAAACTCTTCTTTTCTTTGGTGGTCTACAACCATTGTGTGGTACTGGAGTAACATCTATAATTTCCGTAACCAAAATTCCTGTATTATGTATCGTTCTAATAGCAGATTCTCTACCCGCTCCTGGCCCTTTAACATAAACCTTAACTCTATTTAATCCAGAATCTAAAGCAGTTTTTGCACAATCTTCAGCAGCTAACTGTGCAGCGTAAGGAGTATTTTTTTTAGAACCTCTAAAGCCCATTTTTCCGGCAGATGACCATGAAATCACCTGTCCATTATTGTTTGTAATAGAGATAATTATGTTGTTAAAGGTAGCTTTTATATGAGCTTGTCCTTCTGGTTCAACTTTTACCTTTGCAGTCTTTTTCTTAGTTGTTTTTGCCATATTGTATTATTTTGTTGCTATCTTTTTGTTAGCAACTGTTTTTCTTTTCCCTTTTCTTGTTCTAGAATTATTCTTTGTTTTTTGTCCTCTTAATGGAAGACCTGTTCTATGTCTTATACCTCTTAGGCATCCAATATCCATTAATCTTTTTATATTGGTCTGAGTCTCTGCACGGAGTTCACCTTCTACGGTATAATTGTCATTAATTATTGATCTTATTTTATTTGCTTGATCATCTGTCCAATCTTGAACCTTGATATCATGTGATACTTTTGCTTGATCTAAAATATCTGCAGCAAATGAAGATCCTATTCCGAAGATGTATGTTAATGACACAACACCTCTTTTATTTTTTGGTAAATCAATTCCTTTAATTCTAGCCATAATTATTAACCTTGTCTTTGTTTAAATTTTGGATTCTTTTTATTGATGACATATAATCTTCCTTTTCTTTTTACGATTTTACAATCATCACTTCTTTTTTTTACTGATGCTCTTACTTTCATAACTTATTTTTTTAATATCTATATGTTATTCTTGCCTTGGTTAAATCATAAGGAGACATTTCTAATTTTACCTTATCACCAGGCAAAAGCTTTATATAAAACTTTCTCATTTTACCAGAAATATGTGCAGTAACAATGTGCTCATTTTCTAGTTCAACTCTAAACATTGCATTTGACAATGCTTGGATAATTGTACCATCAAGTTCTATGTTAGCTTGTTTAGCCATTTTTATTAATTATTTTTTCAATTTCTTTAAAACTTGACAAAATCTCAGCTTCACCTTTTCGAACCACAACTGTGTGTTCAAAATGTGCAGATGGTTTTTTGTCAACCGTTGTTATAGTCCATCCATCACTATGTTGCATTATATCTCTTTTTCCCATATTTATCATTGGTTCGATAGCAATTACTAAGCCTTTTTTTAATTTTATCCCCGAACCTCTTCTTCCATAGTTTGGAACTTCTGGGCTTTCATGTAAACTTTTTCCAATTCCATGACCTATCATTTCTCTTACAACTCCATAATTACTATTTTCAGCGTGTTCCTGAATAGCTGAACCTATATCACCAATTCTTTTACCAGCAACAGCATTTTCAATACCTTTATATAGAGCCTCTTTTGTAACTTTGAGTAACATCCTTGTTTCTTCATTGATCTCACCAACTTCATATGTGTATGCAGAATCACCATAAAAGCCATTCATTAATACTCCACAATCAATTGATAAGATAGATCCATCATCAATTGGATTATTATTTGGAATTCCATGAACAACTACTTCATTAGGTGAAGCGCATAAGGTACATGGAAAGCCATTATATCCTTTAAATGCTGGTTCACCACCATTGTCCCTAATAAACTCTTCTGCAATTACATCTAATTTTAATGATGAAATACCAGGTTTTATATACCTTGCTATTTCAGCATGAGTTTTTGCAACAAGTAAAGAACTTTCTCTAACTAAATCTATTTCTTCTTCTGATTTATAATAAATCATTACTAGATGATTACATTATTCTTCCAGAAGATTTTCCTTTTATTCTACCTGACTCCATTAATCCATCATAATGACGCATTAATAAATGACTTTCAATTTGCTGTAGAGTATCTAAAATAACACCTACCAAAATTAATAATGATGTACCTCCATAAAATTGTGCAAACTGAATGTTAACTCCTCCTTGCATTGCGAAAGCAGGTAAAATTGCAACAATACCTAAAAACAATGATCCTGGAAAAGTTATTCTTGACATCACATTATCTAAATAGTCAGCAGTAGCTCTTCCTGGTTTAATTCCGGGAATAAAACCTCCATTTTTCTTCATATCGTCAGCCATTTGATTAGGATTAACCGTCATAGCTGTATAAAAGTATGTAAAAGCCACAATCATGAAGAAAAATAATACATTATACCAAAATCCTGCAAAATCTGTTAAAATTGCTGCAAGACCTTGAAGCGATTCGTTTTCAGAAAAACCAACAAGTGTTATAGGAACAAACATGATAGCCTGGGCAAAAATAATTGGCATAACACCAGCAGCATTAACTTTCAATGGAATAAATTGTCGAACACCTCCATATTGTTTGTTTCCAATAACTCTCTTTGCATATTGTACAGGAATACGTCTTGTTCCTTGAACTAATAATATTGTAACAAGGATAACAAATAATAAAAGCATCATTTCAACAAGGAAAATTACTAGTCCACCTCCAGTACTTCCAAGTGCAGATACAAATTCTTGCATTAATGATTGTGGGAAACTTGCAATAATTCCAATCATAATTAATAAAGAAATACCATTTCCAACACCTCTATCAGTTATTTTTTCTCCTAACCACATAACAAACATGGTTCCTGTTACAAGAATTATAATTGAAGACAACCAAAAAATACCTGCTGGAAGCAAAAATGCTGTTTCTGGCAAAGTTGCTTGTAAATTAGCTATATATCCTGGTGCTTGACCACCAGTTATTAGTATTGTTAGATATCTTGTTATATTATTAATTTTTCTTCTACCACTTTCACCTTCTTTCTGTAATTTCTGAAAATACGGAACAGCCATTCCTAATAGTTGAACAACAATAGATGCTGATATGTAAGGCATAATTCCCAAAGCAAAGATAGATGCTTGAGAAAAGGCTCCCCCGGTAAACATATTTAATAAACCAAGTAATCCATCAGCCGTTTGATCTTGTAGTGCAGACAACTGAGCTGGATCAACTCCAGGAATAACAACAAATGAACCAAATCTATAAATAGCTAGAATACCAAGTGTAACTAAGAGTCTTTCTCTTAGATCAACAATATTCCAAATATTTCTTATAGTTTCGATTAACTTCTTCATTTTTACTCTATAATGTTTGTTGTTCCACCTGCTTTTTCAATTGCTTTCTTTGCAGTTTCAGAAAAAGCATCAGCAGTAATAGTTAATTTTGATTTTAACTCACCTCTACCTAAAATTTTTACTAAATCTTTTTTCTGTACAAGTCCATTGTCAATCAAGATTTGTTTATCGACTTTAGTTTTTATCTTTTTATTATCAACTAAAGCCTGGATTGTATCAATATTTACACAATTGTACTCTACTCTATTTGGGTTTGTAAATCCAAATTTAGGAACCCTTCTTTGAAGTGGTTGTTGACCTCCTTCAAAACCGATCTTTTTAGAGTAACCTGAACGAGATTTTGCTCCTTTATGACCTCGTGTTGAAGTTCCACCTCTTTTAGAACCTTCTCCTCTACCTACTCTTTTTCTATTTTTTATAGATCCTTTTGCTGGTTTTAAATTATGTAATTCCATTTATTCTATAATTTTTACAAGATGTTTAATCTTATTTAACATTCCCTCTATCTGTGGTGTTAGATTGTGTTCAACTACCTGATGCATTTTTTTTAAACCTAATGCATCTAAAGTTCTTTTTTGATCTTTTGGTCTACCGATTCTACTTCTAACTTGTTTTATTTTTATCTTACTCATGAGAATTCATTTAACCATTAAATACTTTTTCCATTTTCACACCTCTTTGCATAGCTACAGTTCTTGAATCTCTTAACTCTAATAGAGCCTTTAGAGTAGCCTTGACTAAATTATGAGGGTTTGATGATCCTTTTGACTTAGCTAATACATCCTTTATACCAGCACTTTCTAAAACTGCACGCATTGCTCCTCCAGCTTTAACTCCTGTTCCTATTGAAGCAGGTTTGATTAAAACTTGTGAACCACCAAACTTACTTTCTTGCTCATGTGGTATAGTTCCTTTTAAAATTGGTACTCTAACAAGATTCTTTTTTTGCTGCTTCAATTGCTTTAGCAATTGCAGTTGACACATCCTTAGATTTACCTAAACCAATACCAACGATTGATTTTTCATCACCAACAACAACAATGGCTGAAAAACCAAATGCACGTCCTCCTTTTGTTACTTTAACAACTCTCTGGATGCCTACTAATCTGTCTTTTAGCTCAATATCTGATGATATTTTTACTCTTTTATCTTTTAATAAATTTAACATATCTATAAATTAAAATTTTAATCCAGCTTCTCTAGCTGATTCAGCTAATGCCTTTACTCTTCCATGATATAAAAAACCACCTCTATCAAAAACAACATTTTCTACACCTGAAGTTTTGGCTCTTTCTGCGATCAATTTCCCTACCATTTGAGCTTGTTCAACTTTAGTAGATTTTGCTTTAGAAATACTTTCTTCTCTTGAAGATGCTGCGGCTAAAGTTTTTGCTTCAGAATCATCAATTAATTGAGCATATATTTCTTTATTACTTCTAAAAACAGCAAGCCTAGGAGTATCTTTTGATCCAGAAATACGCTTTCTAATTTTATATCTTACTTTTTGTCTTTTATCTTTTTTTGACTCTATCATAATTCTATTTTTTAACTAGCAGCAGTTTTACCAGCTTTTCTTCTTACATACTCATCAACATATCTTATTCCTTTTCCTTTATAAGGTTCAGGTTTTCTAAATGATCTAATTTTTGAAGCAACAGCTCCTAACATTTGCTTGTCATGAGAAGTTAATGTAATCACAGGTGCTTTACCTTTTTCTGTTTCAGCTGTAACTTTTACCTCAGTAGGAATTTTAAACACAATATTGTGAGAAAATCCAACAGAAAAATCTAAATTTTGACCACTTGTAGTTGCTCTGTATCCAACTCCAATAAGCTCTAGTTTTTTTGTATAACCTTCTGAAACACCATGAACCATGTTATAAACTAATGCTCTATAAAGTCCATGCATACTTCTATTTTCTTTCTGATCATTAACTCTAGAAAATTTGACAGTATTATCATCAATTAAAACTGATATAGCTGGATTTATCTCTTGTGACAACTCACCTAATTTTCCTTTTACATTGATAATATTATTATCAAACTGTACTGTAACTCCTTCAGGTATAATTATTGGGTCATTTCCTATTCTTGACATTTTTCTTCTGTTAAATTAATATACGTGACATATAACTTCACCTCCAACTTTAAGATCTCTAGCCTCTTTATCTGTAATTACTCCTTTTGATGTAGAAATTATTGCAATACCAAGACCATTAATAACTCTTGGTAAATTTTTAGAATCTGCATATTTTCTTAGACCTGGCTTACTAACTCTGATTAACTTTTTAATTGCAGGCTGCTTTGTTCTACTATTGTATTTAAGAGCTACTTTAATATTTCCTTGAAAATTAACATCATCTTCAAATTTGAAATTTAAAATATAACCTTTATCATGAAGAATTTTTGTAATTTCTTTCTTCATGTTAGAAGCAGGTATATCTACAACCTTGTGTCCTGCCATTTGAGCATTTCTAATTCTAGTTAAATAATCTGATATTGGATCTGTATACATTTCTATTTCTTTTATTTACCAACTTGCTTTTTTAACTCCTGGTATTAAACCAAAATTTGCCATTTCTCTGAACATTACTCTTGAAATACCAAATTGTCTCATATATCCTTTTGGTCTTCCAGTTAACTTACATCTGTTGTGCAATCTAATCGGAGATGCATTTTTTGGAAGTTTTTGAAGTCCAATATAATCTCCTTCTGCTTTTAATTCTGCTCTTTTTTTAGCATACTTATCTACACATTTTTGCCTTTTTACTTCACGAGCTTTCATTGATTCTTTTGCCATAATAATTATTTATTTTTTTTAAAAGGAAGTCCTAATTCTGTTAATAAAATTAATGCATCTTCGTCTGAATCTGTATTGGTAACAAAAGTTATATCCATTCCGGTTACTTTTAGTACTTTATCAATACTAATTTCAGGAAATGCTATTTGCTCTTTTATTCCAAGAGTATAATTACCTCTTCCATCAAATCCTTTATTTGAAATTCCTTGGAAATCTCTTACTCTAGGTAGTGCTGATGTTACTAATCTATCAAGAAATTCATACATTCTGTCTCCTCTTAAAGTTACCATAACTCCAACAGGCATTCCTTTACGTAGTTTGAAATTAGAAATATCTTTTCTAGATTTTGTTAATACTGCTTTTTGACCAGTTATTAAAGTCATCTCTTGCTGTGCAGCTTCAATTAATTTCTTATCATTAACAGCATTTCCAACTCCTTGATTCAATGATATTTTTACAAGTTTAGGAACTTGCATTACAGATTTATAGTTCTTTTTTAGATTTTCTACAATCTCTGTTTTATATTTATTTTTTAATCTAGGTACGTAATCCATTACTTAATAATCTCTTTAGTTGTTTTAGATATTCTAACTAATTTTCCAGTTTTTTCATCTCTAATTCTTCCTACTCTAGTGGCTTTTCCAGAAGCTGGATCAACTAATTTTAAATTAGAAATATGTATAGGTAGCTCCTGTTTTATAATCCCACCCTGAGGATTTGCAGCATTAGGTTTTGTATGCTTTGATGACATATTGACTCCTTCTACTATTGCTCTATTCTCATTTGGAAAAACTTTAACAACTTTTCCTTTGGTTCCTTTTGAGTTTCCAGTTAAAACAAGTACTGTATCGTTTTTCTTAATCTTTAATTTTCCCATTTCTTTAAAATTATAATACCTCAGGTGCTAATGAAACAACCTTCATGAAATCATTTTCTCTTAGTTCTCTAGCTACAGGTCCAAATACACGAGTTCCTTTCATTTGGTTATTTTCATCAATAATAACACAAGCATTGTCGCTAAATCTAATGTATGACCCATCTGGTCTTCTTATCTCTTTTTTTGCTCTAACAACAACTGCTTTTACTACCTGTCCTTTTTTTACATTTCCAGAAGGAGTTGCGTGCTTAACAGAAGCTACTATTTTATCTCCTACAGATGCATATCTCTTTCTTGTTCCACCAAGAACTCTAATACATAATACTTCCCTAGCTCCGCTATTATCTGCAACTTTTAATCTTGATTCTTGTTGTATCATTATTTTACTCTTTCAATTATTTCTACTAATCTCCAATTCTTGTTTTTACTAATTGGTTTTGTTTCCATTATCTTCACAGTATCACCCTCATTGCATTTATTTTTTTCATCATGAGCAACAAACTTTGAAGTTTTGTTGATAAACTTTCCATAAAGATCATGCTTAACTCTTCTAGCAATAGAAACAACTATAGATTTATCCATCTTATTACTTGTTACAATACCAATTCTTTCTTTTCTTAAATTTCTATTCATGACGTTTTATTTTTCTGACTTTTTTCTTAATGAAAGTTGAGTCATAATTCTAGCAATCTTTTTTCTAGAATATTTTATTGACAAAGGATTCTCCAAGGGAGAAACTGCATGACTCATCCTTAATTTATTCAATCTATCTTTCTCTGAGATTAATAGATCATTTAATTCATTAATTGGCATTTCTGTTAAACTTGTATCTTTCATCTTTTATTAATTATGCTTGAAGATCTCTTCTAATTATAAACTTTGTTTTGATTGGAAGTTTTTGAGCAGCTAATCTCAAAGCTTCTTTTGCAACATCCATATCAACTCCATCACATTCAAACAGCATTCTTCCAGGACTTACAGGCGCTGCCCAGTATTCAGGAGCACCCTTTCCTTTACCCATCCTCACCTCAGCAGGTTTTTTTGTAATTGGTTTATCAGGAAAAATTCTAATCCATACTTGACCTTGTCTTTTCATGTATCTTGTTACAGCAATTCTGGCAGCCTCTATTTGCCTTGCTGTTATCCATGCTTCTTCAAGAGCTTTAATTCCAAATGAACCGAAAGCGAGAAGGTGTCCTCTTTGAGAATTACCCTTCATCCTTCCTTTTTGCATTTTTCTAAATTTCGTCTTCTTTGGCTGTAACATGTTTTTTAATTTTTCAAGTTATCTATTTTCTTCTCTTTTGGTTTAATCCACCTAATTTTTTTGGTGTTTTGAAATGTAGCATTAAATCTCTTTTACCATAAACTTCACCCCTACATATCCATACCTTTACACCAATTAAACCATAGGTTGTTTGAGCCTCTGCTAAAGAGTAATCAATGTCAGCTCTAAAAGTATGAAGAGGAGTTCTTCCATCTTTATACATTTCAGATCTTGCCATTTCAGCTCCATTTAATCTTCCAGATATTTGAACTTTAATCCCCTCTGCTCCCATTCTCATTGTAGATGCAATAGACATTTTTATTGCTCTTTTATATGAAATTCTACCTTCAATTTGTCTAGCAATACTTTCAGCAACTAATGTTGCTTCAAGTTCAGGTTTCTTTACCTCAAAAATATTTATCTGAATTTCTTTATTAGTTAACTTGTTAATCTCTTGCTTTAAAGTCTCAACTTCTTGTCCTCCTTTTCCAATAATAATACCAGGTCTAGCAGTATGAATAGTAATAGTGACTAATTTGAGAGTTCTTTCGATAGCAATTTTTGATACGCTTCCTTTTGATAATCTAATATTCAGATATTTTCTAATTTTTGCGTCTTCAGCAAGTTTATTACCAAAATTTTGACCTCCGTACCAATTAGATTCCCAGCCTCTAATTATACCTAATCTATTACCTATTGGATTTGTTTTTTTGTCCCATATATTATTTTGTTTCTTGATCTCTACTGTCAACTATTATAGTTACATGATTAGATCTCTTTCTAATTCTATGTGCTCTACCTTGAGGAGCTGGTTGTATTCTTTTTAACATTCTTCCTCCATCAACTTTTACTTCAGAAACATATAAATTATGCTCATCCATATTTTTACCTTCATTTTTAGATTCCCAATTAGCTAAAGCAGAAAGCAGAAGTTTTTCCATTCTGTTAGATGCCTCTTTAGGATTATGCTTTAATTCAGAAAGTGCTTTTTCTACTTCCATCCCTCTAATTAAATCAGCAATCAACCTCATCTTTCTAGGTGATGTTGGGCAATTATTAAGCTTAGCGAAAGCAATATTTTTTCTCGCCTCCTTCATTTTATCTGCTTTTATTCTTTTTCTAGCTCCCATTTATTTTATTTTTTCTTATTACCTCCATGACCTCTAAATGTTCTAGTTGGAGAAAATTCTCCTAATTTATGCCCTACCATATTTTCAGTAACATAAACTGGAATAAATTGCCTTCCATTATGAACTCCAAATGTTTTACCAACAAAATCTGGAGATATCATAGAAGCTCTAGACCAAGTCTTAATTACAGAATTTTTTCCAGATTCATTCATTGCATCAATTTTTCTCTGCAGTTTGTAATGAATGTAAGGTCCTTTTTTTAGTGATCTAGCCATAAATTATTTCTTTTTTCTTCTTTCAATTATATACTTATCTGAAGCTTTTTTCTTATTTCTTGTTTTGTATCCTTTTGCAGGAACACCATTTTTATTTCTTGGTAATCCTCCTGAGTGTTTTCCTTCACCTCCACCCATTGGATGATCAACTGGATTTTTAACAGTAGCTCTAACGTTTGGTCTTCTTCCTTGCCATCTACTTCTTCCTGCTTTTCCAGAAACTTGTAGCTGATGTTGAGAATTAGACACAGATCCAATGGTAGCTAAACAAGTAGTCAAAATTCTTCTTATTTCTCCTGATGCTAGCTTTACAGTTGCATATTTTCCATCACGTGCCATTAACTGAGCATAAGCTCCAGCACTTCTTACCATAATAGCACCTTGACCAGGTTTTAATTCAATATTATGGATAATTGTTCCAAGAGGTATAGCACTTAGTGGAAGAGTATTTCCAACATTTATTGGAGAATCTTGTCCAGATAATAGCTCAGTTCCGACAGTCAACCCTTCTGGTGCTATAATATATCTTTTTTCACCATCTTTATAGTATAATAGAGCAATATTAGCAGTTCTATTAGGATCATATTCAATAGATGCAACTTTAGCAGGAATATTATGCTTGTCTCTTTTAAAATCTATCAATCTATATTTCTTTTTGTGACCACCACCTACATTTGCAATAGTCATTTTACCAGTATCATTTCTTCCACCTGATCTGTGATTAGGAACAAGTAAGCTCTTTTCAGGCTTAGAAGTAGTAATTGTATCAAAAGATATTGCTACTTTATGTCTCTGCCCTGGTGTTACTGGTTTAAATTTTCTTACTGCCATTTTTTTATGTTATATATTACTATAAAAATCAATTGATTCTCCTTCAGGTAGTTGTACAATTGCTTTTTTATATGTACTAGTTTTACCTACAATCATACCTGATTTTGTCCCTCTAACTCTTTTTTTACCTATACAAATCATTGTTCTAACAGAATCAACAACTACATCATATTGCTCTTCAACTGCTTTTTTGATTTGAATTTTATTTGCTTTTCTATCAACAACAAATGCATAACGATTGAACAACTCAGTATCATTCGTCATTTTTTCTGTAATAATTGGCTTTTTTATAATACTCATCTTTATAAATTAAAAAGTTTCTTCAACTACCTTAATTGAAGATTCAACAAACAACATTTTATTTGCATTCATAATATCATAAGTATTTAACTCAGAAGCTAATACAACTTTGGCCTTTGATAAATTTCTAGATGATAATAGAATATTTTTATTTGGTTTGTCAAGAACTAATAATGTTTTGTTATTTAATAAATCAAAATTATTTAATGTACTTGAATACAGTTTTGTTGAAGGATTTTCAAAACTAAAATCCTCTAGAACAATTATGTTTTTCTCACTCAACTTATATGACAGTGCAGATTTTCTTGCCAATCTTTTTACTTTCTTATTTACCTTGAATTCATAACTTCTTGGCCTAGGACCAAAAACACGACCTCCTCCTCTAAATATTGGATTTTTTATATCCCCAACTCTTGCTGCACCACTTCCTTTTTGCTTTCTTAATTTTCTTCTACTACCAACAATATCTCCTCTCTCTTTAGAACTATGTGTTCCTTTTCTCCTATTAGCTAAATGTTGTTTAACATCTAAATAAATTGCATGATCATTTGGTTCAACTCCAAATATATCCTTACTAAGATCTACCTGCTTCTTAGTTTCTTTTCCTTTAATGTTATGTATAGCTATCTTCATTATTTCTCAATTATTACATATGAATTTTTAGATCCAGGAACAGCACCTTTTACTATCATTATATTTTTTTCATTCATAACCTTCATAATTTGAAGGTTTTCTACTTTAACTCTAGCATTTCCCATTTGACCAGCCATTCTCATTCCTTTAAAAACTCTTGCAGGGTATGATGCAGCACCAATAGATCCTGGAGCACGCATTCTGTTATGCTGTCCATGAGTTGCATCACCAACTCCAGCAAAACCATGTCTTTTGACAACACCCTGAAAACCTTTTCCTTTTGATGTTCCTGTAACCGTTACAAACTCCCCTTCAGTAAAGGAATCAACATTTAATGAATCTCCTAATGAAACCTCAGAATCAAAATTAACTTCAGCTAATTTTTTTGAAGGGACTGCTTTAGCTTTCTTATAATGCCCAAGTAATGCTTTCGACAGACGTGATTCTTTTTGTTCATCAAAAGAAATTTGAACAGCATCATATCCATCAGTTTCTTTAGTTTTAATTTGAGTGACAGTACAAGGTCCTGCTTCTATAATAGTACAAGGAATATTTTTTTCCTTCTTCAGAAAACATTGATGTCATACCTATTTTTTTACCTATTAATCCTGCCATCTTTTTTTATTTATATTACTTTAATTTCTACTTTAACTCCACTTGGTAATTCTAATTTCATCAGAGCATCAATAGTTTTTGATGATGATGAATAAATATCCATTAACCTTCTATGATTTGCAAGCTGAAACTGTTCTCTTGCTTGCTTATTTACGTGAGGTGAACGTAAAACAGTATATATTCTCTTATGAGTTGGAAGTGGAATTGGTCCACTAATTATAGCTCCAGAATTCTTAACAGTTTTTACAATTTTTTCTGCAGATTGATCTACTAATGTATGATCAAACGATTTTAACTTAATTCTTACTTTCTGTGCCATATTATTTTTCTCCGTTAATATTAGATATTACTTCTTCTGAAATATTTTTTGGTGCATTTTCAAAAGCATAAAATTCCATGGTAGAAGTTGCTCTTCCAGATGTTATTGTTCTTAAATCTGTAATGTAACCAAACATTTCTGATAAAGGAACTTTTGCATTTACAACTTTAGCTCCTCCCTTGTCATCCATTCCTTCTACCTGTCCTCTTCTTCTATTTAAATCTCCAATAACATCACCCATATTTTCTTCAGTTGTTATTACAGTTAATTTCATTATTGGTTCTAAAAGTACAGGAGCTGCCTGCTTTGCTGCAGCTTTAAATGCAATCTGAGCACATAATTCAAAAGATAATGCATCAGAATCAACATCATGGTAAGATCCATCATATAATCTCACTTTCATTGAATTTAATGGGAAACCAGCTAAAACTCCATTAGCCATAGCCATCTCAAATCCTTTCTCAACAGAAGGGATAAATTCTTTAGGGATATTACCTCCCTTAATTTCATTAATAAACTGTAAACCTTCTCCTTCAAAATCTGAATCAATTGGAGATAATTCAAATCTAATATCAGCAAATTTACCTCTACCTCCAGATTGCTTTTTATAAACTTCTTTGTGGTCAATTGATGAAGTAATTGCTTCTTTATATGCTACTTGAGGAGCTCCTTGATTTACATCAACTGAAAATTCTCTTCTTAATCTATCTACAATAATATCAAGATGCAATTCACCCATTCCAGAAATAATTGTTTGACCAGAATCTTCATCTGTTTTAACGGTAAATGTTGGATCTTCCTCTGCAAGTTTTCCTAAAGCCACTCCTAATTTATCAAGATCCTTTTGTGTTTTCGGCTCAACAGCAATACCAATTACTGGATCAGGAAAATCCATTGATTCAAGAACAATTGGAGCTTTTAAATCGCATAATGTATCTCCTGTTCTAATATCCTTGAAACCAACTAGAGCAGCAATATCACCAGCTTGTAATCTATCAATTTGATTTTGCTTGTTAGAGTGCATCTGGTAAATTCTTGAAATTCTTTCTTTCTTTCCTGTTCTTGAATTATTTACAAATGTCCCTTGCTCTAATGTTCCTGAGTATGCGCGTGTAAAACAAAGTCGTCCAACATACGGATCTGTTGCAATTTTAAAAGCTAATGCAGCAAATGGTTCACTTGCATCTGGCTTTCTACTTTCTTCTGCATCAGTATCTGGATTTGTACCAGTAATTGCTTCAACATCTAGAGGTGAAGGTAAAATTTCCATTACCATATCAAGCATAGTTTGAACACCCTTATTTTTGAAGGCTGATCCACACATCATTGGGACTACTTTTCCAGATATCGTAGCCTCTCGAAGTGCATTTAAAATTTCTCTTTCAGTTAAAGATTCTTCATCTTCAAAATATTTTTCCATTAATGATTCATCAAACTCAGCTACAGCTTCCAATAGTTCAGCTCTATACTGTCTTGCTTCATCTATTATATCAGCAGGAATCTCAACTTCTTTATATGTCATTCCTTGATCTTCTTCATTCCAAACAATACCCTTGAAATTAATTAAATCAACCACACCCTTAAAATCATCCTCTGCTCCAATAGGAATTTGAAGTGGTAAAGCATGACTACCTAACATTTCTTTGACTTGGGCAGAAACATTTAAAAAATTAGCTCCTTGACGATCCATTTTATTTACAAATCCAATTCTTGGAACATTGTAATTATTTGCTAATCTCCAGTTAGTCTCAGATTGAGGCTCAACTCCATCAACTGCACTGAATAAGAAAACTAATCCATCCAATACTCTAAGAGATCTATTAACTTCAACAGTAAAATCAACGTGACCAGGAGTGTCAATGATATTGACATGGTATTTTTTTCCTCTGTAATCCCATCCAAGAGTTGTAGCAGCAGAAGTAATAGTAATACCTCTTTCTTGCTCTTGCTCCATCCAGTCCATAGTAGCAGCACCGTCATGAACTTCACCAATCTTATGGTTTATACCACCATAATATAATATTCTTTCTGTAGTAGTAGTTTTACCTGCATCAATGTGAGCTGCAATACCAATATTTCTTGTGTAAGTTAAATCTCTTGCCATTTTTTAATATTAAAATCTAAAGTGTGAGAAGGCTTTGTTTGCCTCAGCCATTTTATGAGTATCTTGTTTTTTCTTGAATGCTGCTCCTTCTTCTTTGTATGCAGCTAAAATCTCAGAAGACAACTTTTGATGCATTGTTTTTTCATTTCTTTTTCTAGCAAAACCAATCATCCATTTCATACCTAATGATACTCTTCTATCTTCTCTAACTGGGTGAGGAATTTGAAAAGTTGCACCACCAATTCTTCTACTTCTTACTTCAACGTTAGGCATTACATTTTCAAGCGATTTTTCAAAAACTTGAATAGGCGTCTCTTCTGTTACCTTTTCAGAAATTGTGTTCATAGCATCATAAAAAACTTTAAATGCAGTATTTTTTCTTCCATCCAGCATTAAATTATTTACAAACCTCGTTACAAGTGTGCTTCCAAACTTAGGATCTGGAGTAAGTAATCTTTTTTTAGCTCTTTTTTTTCTCATTTTTTATTTCTTTGGTCTCTTTGCTCCGTATTTTGATCTTCTTTGTGTTCTTTCATTCACACCAGAAGTATCAAGTGCTCCTCTAACGATATGGTATCTAACCCCCGGTAAATCCTTTACTCTTCCACCTCTAACCAATACAACACAATATTCTTGTAAGTTATGACCTTCTCCTCCTATGTATGCATTTACTTCATTTCCATTAGTTAATCTAACACGAGCAACTTTTCTTAACGCTGAATTAGGCTTTTTAGGTGTAGTAGTATAAACTCTAGTACATACCCCCCTTCTTTGAGGACAGTTCTTTAGTGCTAAAGACTTGCTCTTTTTCTTGATAGAAATTCTACCTTTTCTTACTAGTTGTTGTATCGTAGGCATATTATATTTTT
>Ga0129352_10104240_pt1 | contig 15733 bp, 18 predicted proteins | sample CPBNA1_6_FD_105429 | JGI IMG/M metagenome (GOLD analysis project Ga0129352, IMG submission 105429) | Freshwater to marine salinity gradient microbial communities from Chesapeake Bay, USA - CPBay_Sum_27_0.2_RNA1 (Metagenome Metatranscriptome) | ecosystem: Environmental > Aquatic > Marine >... | reverse complement strand
TTTATGCATGACAATGACCTAATCTTATCTATGTATAAAAAAAGGGGACCCGAAGGTCCCCTGTGTGAGTATCCAAAGATGGATCACATAAGGTTGTCCACAAGCACGCGACGATAGTAGCGGTTGGCGTTGGCGGTAAGAGCACCGCTGCCTTGGGAGGTACCTTCAGCGAAGGGGTTGGCGACCATGCCGTAGCGGGTCTTGAAGCCAATTTTCGGCTGGAAGGTGTCCTGACCCACGGCACGCACCATTTGCAGGGGCACATAGGGGCAGTAGAAGAGACCAGCGTCATAGGCAGAAGAGCCCTTATAACCAGCCACATAGAAGTGACGGTCAGAGACGTTGGCAGAATAGGGGTCAACATAGACCTTGATGCGACCGTTGAGGGTACCAGCAAGGGTGCTGGAGTTGTCATCGGGCAGCAGACCGCTGTTACCAGACAGAGCGGGGGTGTAGTCAAGCACACCAGCCATGGACAGAGCAGATGCCACATCAGCAGAGCAGATGAGGATGTTGCCCTTGCCACGACGAGTCTCGTGACCGATTGCATTCATGTCACGCTCGATTTGGAAGAGCAGACCCTTGAACTTCTCAACCGACCAACGACCGTTGGAGTCAACGTCCAGGTCGAAGATACCTTGAGTTGCAGTGTTGTTTTGAGCGCCAGGACGAGCGATGCGATAAACGGTTCTCACCACTTCGCGGTTGATCTCAGCAAGCACCTCAGTGGAGAGGATGTTAGCGAGCTCGGACTCAGCGTCTAGACCATGCACTGCCTTCAGGTCTTGAGCAAGCTCAAGGCTGTATTCGGCTTTCAGAGCACGGGACTTAGCAGTCACGGTGACCTTCTCGATGGAGAAGTTCATCTCAGCGAAAGCGTTACCAGCAGCGTCACCCAGAGCTTCAGACTGAGCGGTGCTCATGCCAGAAGCGTTGGTGTAGGTGCCACCGTCATTCAGCAGACCAGGGTTGCTACCAGACTGAGCAGTAGCGCCCAGGTTAGAAGCAGCGTTCTCAGCAGAGAACTCGGAATCGGCTTCGTTGAAGAATGCTTCGGTGCCACTGGTGCGGTCGGTGCCATAGCGGGAGCGCATTGCGAAGATCAGTCCAGTAGGACCAGTCATCGGTTGGACGCCAGCGATATCATAGGCGATCAGTTTAGGCATCGAGCGGCGGATCAGAGAGATCAGCACGGGGTCGAAACCAGCAACAGGACCTGTAGCTGTGGCAGAACCACTGAAACCAGCGGGGCTAGAACCAGCACTCATGGTAGGAGCGGCTTCGGTCAGGATGCCACGCTCTTCACGGATGAATTTTTCTTGGTTCTCAAGCAGGACGGCGGTCACTGCCTTCTTGTAGGTATCACCAATCGGGTTAAGATCGGAATGCTCAAGAATGGGGGACCACTTTTCCTGCAGATGCTCGGAATTGAACATTTGCTTTTACTCCTTAGGGAAAAATGTTAGTTTACTGTTGAATCACTTAGTCCAACGGGACAGAGCCTTAACGTAGGCATCCATCGATTCCGTCACTACTTGACTTTGCTCCACCACCATGTCTTCGGAAATTTCCTTAGACTCAATTTTTGTGGAGAAGTAGGAATCACGGAGGGTAGACACCTTCTCACGGAAGGTCTCTTCATTATCAAACTCAACTGCTTCAGCAAGGGAGTGGAATTTCTCACGCTGGGTGAGAGTCAGACCCTCGGAAAGCTCGCTCACAATCCCATTCTTAATATAACCGCCAATCGATTGGTAGAGAGCAATGTTCTCTTCGATCGACTCGTTGAGTTTATCTTCCATACGATCCAGTTGTTGAGCCATCTCGTCAACCAGATCGAGTTTTTCTTCGGGGAGATCAATATGATTCTCCACGAAAACTTGCTTGATTCCGTCAAGAATGTTTTCAGCCATCTCGGTCTTAATGCCAGATTCGATAGCAAGATTGTTATCTTGCATCCACTTAGTTACAGCATAAGAGAGATACTCATCGACTTGCTCAGCGAGCTCGGTCTTGACAGTTTCAATTTCTTCTGCGAGGACTTTAGCATAGTCCTCATGCATACGCTCCAGCTCTTCATTGAGTCTAGAGACAACCGCCGCTTCAAAGATGGTCGCTGCCTTTTCTTTGAATTCTTCGGAGAGGTCTTCACCTTCGGTCAGAGCAGCGACATCGGCGCTCAGATCGACTTCGATGATGTTGGAGACTTCCTCTTCCTCTTCAGCAATCGTTTCGCCTTCAGCTTCGACATGATCAAATGTCGGTTTCTTGGACAGTGTATCTTGCTTACTAGCAGAAGCATCGGAAGGCTTCGTAGTAGGTGCTGAGGCGGACTTGCTCACGACGCGATACTTGTTGGAGTCGTCATCGGGCTTGCTGTTTTGTGGTGTTGGACCACCAAGATCTTGGATGCCGCCGAGAGCAGAACCTTCATTCTCCAGTTTTTTCTGGGGATCTGCGGGTTTGGCATTCGCCGTCACTTGGTTTTCTTCCAGATTCTCAATCTCTTTGGACATCGTAGTCTCCTGCGGTACAAAAGGCGGTTTTGCTATAGTTATTTATATATTAGAAACTTTGAAGAAATTGTGCAAACGCGGAAAGCTTTCTCTCTTCGAGTTGCATTCTGCTTGCATTATCAATTCGTTTCTTGATTTGCTCAATCGTTTGCTCGTGGACAGCACCATTGGCATAGACCCACTCTTTTCCTTCCATGATCCCGTTAACGAAAGCATCGGGAGCAGAAGGATCAGCAACGATATCTGCGGCGGTGGCAAGCATAAAGTCATCACAGACAATCTTGCAACCTTGCTCTTCTCTAATAGATCCCAAACCACGGGAGGAAACTCCGAGTTTGACACCTTCGTCAAGAAGCGACTTAGCGATATTGCCCATAGGGGTATCGAGAAGTCTTGCTTTACCTACATAATTGTTACCCTCTTTTCTGAGGGATGTAATAAGGTGAGACACGCGGTCAAGGTTAATGGTAGGACCATCAGGATGACCCAATTCACCCAACGCACGTCCTTTAGTTATATAGCTCTCGTTGTATTTTGCTACTTCCCTATCCAGAGTTTCGATAGGATACATACGACCGTTGCGATTCTTGATCGCACCCTGCAGGAAGACACCCTCGATAAAATGGCTCTTCTTGCCATTCTTACCTTCGGTGATTACAACTTTCGCTGTTTCGATTTCTTCTCTAATCAGTTTCATCGTCTGTTTCCTCTTCGGATTCTGGTTGCTCTGTTTCGACTTCTGGAGTTTCTTCTTCTTCCTCATCATCCTCTTCTTGGGATGCCATGAAAGATTTTCCAACCTCCACTTTTTTGGCGTCAATTGCAGACATTGCTGCATCCGACATACCTTGTGCCACATAATCGCTAAGGTCTTTTTGACCAGCGAAAAGTGCATTCACAATATCAAGAGCTGCTTGGGTAGGCATAACAATAAGATACTAATACTACTATTTAGATGTTTCCTTTTTTGTAATCCGCATCACTGATGCCTTGCTCCGCAGGATCGGGCTCAGGGGGTTGCAATGACATAGCCATTTGCTCCTGCTCCATCTGCTGCATCACCATAGGATCTAGAAGTTTACCCTCGGCAATCTCACTTTGCATCTGCTTATCGATCTCGTTAAACTCATTGTCAGTCTGACGTAGAATTTGACGACGCAGATACTCCAGTGAAAAGTATTTGCCAGCGTAAGGATCCATCTGTGCGAGAAGTGCCATACGCTCATTGAGCAGCTCCTTCTCTTTTAATTCGCTGAAGTAGTTATCCGCAACGAAATCGTATTGGATATGCTCCTTCATCTCATCCCAATCCTCAAGGGTGATGACACCCCTAAGGACAAGTTGAGTCTTCAGAAGATCGTTGAAGAGATCACTAAAACGCTTTCTCAGTCTGACGATAAACTTCTGAAATTTAACTTCGTCTCTAGTGATTTCTGCACTACGACCAACGTTAAATGTGTTATCGGATTCCAATCGTGACTCAGGGACATTCAGAGCACGATAGAGTTTCTTTTGGAAGTATTTAACATCTTCCAACTCTCCAAGGTTTTGCCCGCCAGGTAGGGTAGAAATTTCAGTGCCGCGCCCTCCCTCGCGTCTCGGAAGCCAAAAGTCTTCCAACATTGACATGAATTTCTTATCGTCACGAATCTCTCCCGTATCAGCGTTGTAAACAAGTTTGTTACGGTAGCGACTCATCACCTCTCTAAGGTATTGCTCTGCCTTTTGTTTAGGCAGATTACCCACGTCGATGTAGAAAATACGACGCTCAGGTGCTCTGGACAGACGATAAATGACCAGAGAGTCTTCGATCATGCGAAGTTGGTTAAGTGCCTTAATCGCTTTGTGCATGTGCGACAAAACGATATTGCGATTCATATCCAACTTACCCGAGTGGACAAAGGTGATTGCATCAGGTGCAACCCTAATACCTTTACCATCGTTTGATCTCAGTCCCTGGGGAGCATAGATGTAATATTCAATGCTCTTGGGGACGAGAGTTGCTGTATTCGGATCACCAGGATTGATAAGTCTATCCTTGTTAGGTTTATCGTATTCGACAACCTTCTTGATCTTCCTAGGATCTATATAGCGAATTTCTGTGATGCCCTCAGAAGGATCATCTGGGTTAATCATCTTATGATAGAAGAGACGACCGTCGATATACCAACGACGGAAGATGTCATAGCATCTTCTATCAAAATCGAGAAGAGAAAGCACATTCTCAAACTCTTCTCTAATTCTTTTCTTTACAGACTCAGGGACTTTCAAGTTAGACAACTCAATGTCTACAGGATGATCGTCCAACTCACCAGCAATAGCTTCGTTAACAATATCGTTAATGGCAGAATCGCATTCTGGGTGCAGAGACATCTCTCGGTATCTACCGATCAGATCTTGCTCTGTGCCTTTTGCTGCTTCCTTATCCCCAAAGTCAACGTATTGACCAAAATACCCACCAGCAACTATAGGTTCTGCTGCGTCTTCCGAGTCTTTACGCACAAAAGAAGGACCCTTTTGTGAAGAGCCCTTCTTTCTTTCAAGGGAATAACCAAATAACTGTGACATTTAACTGTCTATCGCTGTTTTTATTATTTATTATATCAGATCATTCCCCTTTGATCAAGCGCCGCCTTGGTGGTTAGCAGCGTTCACATCATCAGTATACGTCCAGTACTGGACCTGGAATTCAACAGTATATTCCTCGGCAGTATCGTTGCTGTCCCAGGCGAGGTCAATCGCACTGATGTTGCTTGGCCAAATACCTTGGAATTGATAAGCACGGGTCTGGGTGCCCTGACGATCATACTGACGCACGATAGCGTTGGTTTGATACTCAGAGGGAGATCCATACTCTTGCTTGTTTTGTTGCAGAGCTTGGATTCTAGTAGACCATGCCTCAAGTCTTGCACGGACTGCAAAGTTGGCATCATTGAGGACGGTAACAGTCCAAGGCTCGAATGTGCGGTCACCAGCGATCTTAAGGGTGCGACCACGGTAGGGCACTTCAACAACACCCACTGTCGAAGCAGGGATGTTTGCTGCTTTGACGAGAAGAGTGGCGAGGGACTCACTACCACCAGAGTTGCGAGAAGCTTCTTCTTCTCTATTGTTTTGCTGACCTGTGGCACCACCAACAGAGGCAGTGTCAAGTCCTTGAGGGAAAACCAACTCAACTTGGAATTGGTTAGGGCGGGCGAGGTCTCCAATTCTATTTCTAAAATCGAAAATAGGAGTATAGATACTCCCCCCTTCAACGTTGTTAGGCATTTTTAGTAACTCCTATTTGGATAATTGACTACGAAGTCGTAGCACGAGTGGGCAAGGGGAGGTTTCCCTCCCCTAAAGAATTACAAATTAGTTGACAACCTCATTGAAGCTGGCACCAGTTCTGGTAGCAGTGAAGGTGAGGGTGATGAAGTTGATGGATCTTGTGGGCTTCACAAAGATCTCAGCATAGAATTCACCACGGTCAATAGACTCGGAGGTGTTGTTGGTGCCATCACACACGACCAGGAAGTCAGTCACACCACGGCGGGACTGGACAGAGCGCATGTAAGGATCAACAATATTCTTGAATGCCTGACGAGTAAACTCATCATTCAATTCAAACAACTGGCTCTTAGCAGCTTGAGCGATAGCAGCCTCGATCACGAGGAAGAGGCGACGCACGTTAATTCTGTCAAAAGCAGAAGAGTGTGCAAGAGCAGTCTTGTCACCGAAGAGGACGATACCTTCGCCAGGGAATGCCACGATGGGGTTAACACGGGCAGAATAGAGGCGATCTCTATGGTCCTTCAGGGGGGAGTAGGCAAGCTTCACAGCGTTGCGAAGTTGACCTCTGGTGAAACCAGCAGGGGAATACCAGGGCTCTTGGTTGATAGAAGTGCTCAGGACAAGACCAGCAACGTCAGCGTTGCAGGGGATGTAACGATACTTGTCGTTATACTTGTCGTAGATGTACTTGTAGTTGTTGTCGAAGACAGCATAGGAAGAGCTGCTCAGTTGATCGAAGAAGGAGATCGTGCGATCAACAATTGTGGTTGTGTTTGCCTGACCAATGATGTCAGCACGGAAAGGAGAAACGAATGCCATGCAGTCCTTACGGGTTGCGGCAATATCGATAACCTTTTGTGCCTTAGCAACAGTGTCGCCAATGTTGCTCATGCCAGGACCCATCAGCACATAATCGATCTCTTCGGTCTCAGGATCGCTAAAGAGGTCATAACCTGCAAGCAGGGAAGGACGGTCCACAGTGTAACCATCAACACCACCTTTAAGGTGATACTTCACGGTTACATTGTTCTTGGTGCCAACCATCTTGGAGGACTTAGGATCCAGACCAGAAGTGTCGTCTGCACTATAGAGAGAAGCAGTATTCTTGATCAGGTCAAAGTCACGGTTGGTGACGCTCAGACCCCAAGAACCGTTAGCGGTCTGGGAGCGATCGAAGATGGAAGCAGTCTCATGCTCACCCCAGTAGATATACTGGGACTGATTCATCAGCACATCCACATAGTAGAGTGTGTCGCCTTGGGGAGACTTAGCGTCAACACCCTTGGACAGGTTGGTGAATTTCTCAAGCAGAGCACCAGGGACGCCAGTCAAAGCGCCGTCACCATCAATCACGAGGATGTGAAGGAGGTCGCGGGTGCCACCACGATCTTCTGCCCAAGCAGAGGTGCCAGGACGAGGAGCGATGTTGATCCACTTCTCACCATCACCATATTGGCGAGACTCATAGTCATCAGCAACGGCAACCAGGGAAACGGTAGCAACGTTGTCATCGCTAACAGTCTGGTTTGCTTGGAATTTGGGAGACAGAGGATTCAGAGAAACTCTCAGCTCACGAGAGATGTGAGAAATCTCAGCAGAGGTGCCAGTGGCGCTACCAGGAGCATCGTTGGTGTTAGCAAGCTCACTCACAGAATCACCCACTTCAAACACATCAGAAGAAGATGTGTCAATGGTGATTTCCACTTTGCGATTCTTGCTATCATAAGCAACAACGCGACCTGTCACGTTACCTGCATTGGCAGTGAAGAAGTTATCAGCGGACCAGGATCCCAGCAGAGTGGAGTCATCCTTAAGGGTCAGGATAACAGTATAAGAATAGGTCTTAGCGTAGATGTTAGCAGCAGAGTAAGCAACCTCACCGCCAGTGGAGAATTCCCACTCAGCAGATGTAGGTTGAGCCAGATGCAGCACCTGATCGGCACCTGCGTCGGTCATAACCACACGCAGAGAGTTGCCATACTTACCAGGAGTCTTAGCGGCAAACTTCCAGTTGTTAGCAGCGTCCTTAACGTTATTCTCATACTCATCCAGATTCTTGATCAGGGGAGGAGTAATACCAGTAGCGGTTTGCTCGTTAAGAGTTGTCTTGGCGCTAGTAACAGTCAGAAGATCGACAGCAGATCCATCGGTGTGTGCAGCCTTGGTAGTGCCCAGGACACCGCGAGTCACGGTCAGGTCATTACCAGCAACAGCGGTAACCTGAAGGATCTCGTTATCAATTCTGATGTAGCTGTTGGTGCCAGCATTAAGAGTAGCAGCAGAAGCAACAGTCAGCGTCAGATCGGCGTCGGTGAAGGTTTGACCCTCATTCACTGTAGAAGCAGATCCAGCAGCTTCGATCAGGGTAACCGAAGATCCAGGAGAGTGAGACACTGCAGCGGTTTGAAGTTGACCACGAGAAACCACCACGTCGTTACCACTAACAGAGGCAACGGTCATCAATTCAGAGTCAACCAAAAGCAGATCCAGCACGTCAAAGTCAGTCGAAGAAACAACTGTGACGGTGGTATCAGTGGCGCTCAGAGTAGCATCGACAAACTGTGCAGTGTCGATAGCATTCTTGAGGGAGTTGCTCAAGGCACGGACGACCCTAAGGGTGCCGCCATAGAGCAGATACTGGGCGGCGCAGAACCAGTATTCGTAGTTAGAATCGTTAGGACGACCGAAAATAGCAAGAAGCTCTTTCTCGGAAGTAATGGTTGTCAGTTGCTCGACAGGACCTTTTTCAAAGGAACCAACGATAGCGGCAACATTATCAATTGTTGCATTAACTACGTTAGTTAGGTCTCTCTCTAGAACGACAACGCCTGGGGATTGTTGCGTTGATGCCATCTGTAAGTCTCCTGAGTGGTCAATTTCGGATGCTACAAATATTTAGCAAAAAGACTTTTTTCAGTGGGGAAGCCATGCATGAACATTACCAGTCGGGGTAGGTCCATCCAGTCGTATCCTGCTTTCTGCCCTTTACTATCCGTTTGATCGTGCAGACTTTACATTCGTATGAATATGATGACAAAGCACTTCTATTCTTTCGAGTCAAATAAAACTCATCCATTAAATCTTTGACCTTGCCACAGGACCGACATCTCCTCTGTGTGAGGAGTAAATGCTCAAGTCCAAATTGGTCTTCTAGGTCCACTATCTATAGTCCCACATGTACGACATATCACCATATTCATCTGTGCGCCAGACATCACCATCCTTATCGACAAACGTCTCTGTAGCGACAAGTCCATCATCAACAATCCAAAGGGTGCCATATCGGCTTCGATTTGCTCCTTCTGGTCAAGGTATAAACGCTGCCTCACATCAGCATCGTGCAGCTCCTTAAAATAATCCGTTAGTGCAACCCAAGAAAAGATAACCAGACACATTGCAAGGTCATCATTACATCCCTCTTCTGCTTCCCACGCTGGACCCCTTTGGATAAAGGTGGTCAACTCAGCAATAATGTCGTAGTCATTGAATAAAAGTTTATCCCCCTCAATCAACTGTTTGAGGTTTGAGCAACCAGACTTCTTAACGGTAACACTCATCTTGACTCCAAGTTGAGTCTTAGTGCCCGAGAATCCTTGCCCAACAACTTGTCCTGCCCTTCCCCTCATGGCGCACATGAGGAGATTATCATACTCTAAGTCAAATTGAAGGATGTCTGCCACCTGTCCACCGATGTCATTCACCTCAACCATTATATAAGCATGGTTGTAATTGCAAGCGACCTGATGGATTACGTTTGGAAATAGAAGTGGTTTGATTGAGTTGTTTCTGTATTTAGCAACGATCTCATATGGAATGGTTGTCGTATCAACAACGACAAACGCTGAATAGTCCTTAGTCAGACCCCGTGCAACGTCAACCGTCATCACATATTGATGCTCTGGCTCAGGGTCTTTCCAAATATCAAGTCCAGCATGAGACTCCTTTGGCTCCTCATACACAAGTGTCTTGAGTTTGCTTGGTGCAATCAGAGTGTTTGCAGATCCAAGAAACTCACACTCAAACTCTTGGTTAAACTGCTCAGGAGACGTGTTTCGTATCGTCTGCTCCTTCCAGTCTTCATCTCTACCAGGCACCTCAGACCAGTGAACATCTGTGGTGACATATTCATTACGACCCAACTCTGCATCATGCCAGAGTTTGTAAAACATATTCATCCCCTTGGGCGTGGAGATGATAATCACCTTGGTTGATTTACCAGAAGAGATAGTAGGATACACAGAGCTAAAGAACTCGTCAGCAATGTGAGTCGGAATGAACGCGAATTCGTCCAGAAAAATGATATTAAAAGACATGCCCCTGACAGCAGAAGCGGAAGTAGATGCAGCCATGATCTTACTTCCATTCTCCAATTCCAAACTACCTCGGTTCCAGTTGACGACTCCTTGCTGCATCCACTTGGGGAGGTTTTCATAGGATAATTGCAAACGTTGAAGCATTTCCCTTGCCGTCGCTGCCTTGTTAGCAAGGATGGCAATATTTACGTTATCGTTGAACAGCGAATACCACAACAGGTAGGCAGTAACCACAGTGGACTTACCTGACTGTCGTGGTAGTTTGGCAATGTTGAATCGATTCTCATGAAACTTGGTAACCATATCCGCTTGGAATGGATACAATTCAAAAGGAATGAGACCTTTGTCAAGAGAGATGATCTGAATGTAGTTTTTAATAAAATACACTGGATCCTGACTACACTTGACAAACTCTTCAACTTGCTCAGGTGTAAAATTCTGAGCAATATTTGCCTTCTTTAGATTAGGATTACCAAGATAAATGTCAGTTGGTTGCATTACTCAATACCTTTTAATACCTTTAGTGCCAGTTGGGAATGTTGCTTCCATTCCCCAACACAACAGTAAAGTAAAACCAAAAACAAATAGTGTACTAATCATACTAATGTTCCATGCTGTCTGCGGATTTCACGCAACTCTTCAAAGTCCTTCTGTTTGGTGCCACCATCATATGCCCAGGCATACCCCTCTTTGATCATCTGCTCATTAAGAGAATCTTCAGCATCTCCAATGTATAACCATCCGAGAAGTCTACCGTATTTACCAACACCGCCAACAAGCTCAGTCCTAATAACAAGGTCATCATCGCCAGCGATAGCACCTTCAAGCTTCTCCTTAAGCCAGTTTGTGGCATCGTAACCCAGAGCCTTCTCTTCATCATCCTTAGTTCGCTTTTCGGGGGTATCAACTCCTGCAACTCGGACTCTTTCTTTCTTGTAAAGATCGAAACCCAAGTCGATCGTGACATCAATGGTATCGCCATCTAATACTCTATCAATAGTGGTCACACGAAAATTGTAGCAGGACTTCCTGCTAGGTGGTGTCATTGCTCCCATTACTTTTTCTTGCCTCCGTTTTTAGCTTTCTTCGCAGTCGCATTGCCTTGATTCTGCTTCGATTGACCCTTCTTGCCCTTGTTTGCGGACTTGGCCATCTTCCTGCATCTCCTTAAATGCTAGTCTTAGTATATAGGCGACATAATACAAAACACCAGCAAGTAATATCACCATGCAAAGGATGATACTCCATGTCACGTCATTAACATCATTGAGTGGACGGAGTAATAAGTTCATGGATTCTTTGGATCTAAACCTAAACTGATAAGATAATCAGTCCACCATTGTGGATCTTTTCTGATTCTCCAGTCGGGCACGTCTAGACCCCTTTCAGAATACCACTCAAACAGAGCATCATCGATAGTCTGTGCGATCTCCATATTCCTCATCCTCCTCGTCAACATCTGCATATGCATTTGCCACATAGGGTCCGTGTGGTTTTCTGGATTCTCTTTCGACATAATCGGTCTCGGCATTTACCGCTTCAATCCAAACCGCTAGTTTCATCACAATGAATAAAATAATTAGAGGTGTGAAACACCCTACTAATATGACTGGATTCATTTGTGCTTTCTCGCAAAGGGTTCCCAATGTTCCCATCCATATTTATGCACAGCCCACATACCTAAAATAGGAATAAACACCAAAGAGAATCCCATAACTCCTAGAGCGACGGGACTCTCCATTACGACTCGTGCAATATGTCCCAATTCGTGCATCATATGTCTGACAGAATAGAAATCAAAAATAAAAATATGCCAAACATACACATGAAAGTGAGTATGCCTAACTGTATGATAGTCGCATGGTCCATAACCTTCTAAAGTAAATGTCCACTTCAGTCAACCCTTCTAGTGGGGCAGGCATTGTTTGCTCTGCCCACCCGACACAAAAGTCCAGCATCTCTGGGGTAACCTTATCAACACCAAACATTCTGGAAAAAGATGATGCTGCGAAATGAAATCGCTGCCTAGTGTGCGGTGCCATTTCCCTTATACTGTTCGGTGTCATAATACCCACCTCTCCTAGCGCCAAAATAGATGGTCGTTATGACAAAAGGCACTGCTACGATAGCAAGTGCCCATCCAAGCAAGTGTTCCATTACGGGTGGTATGTAACTGCCAGTATTTAGGTCTCAATACCTTCTGGGAAAGACTTACTGTCAAGATCCCCTAACCGTTTCTCCCAGGTGTCACCACCATCTTGACCCCTGCAAGGATTGATACAGGTATCATCACCAAGTTTATTACATACGAGACCTGCAAGATCTAACTCAGATCCTTTCTTGCCAGTCCCAATCCATCGGTGCTCTCCGTTTAACCAAGTGGCACCACACTTCGGGCATTCCTTTCTTTCCAGGGAAAGATCGGACAGCTCTTTATTTGTCATTTCTGATTTCCTCAAATATGGAAGAAAAGTCAGTGGGTGGAAGATCTAGTTGCTTTTCCAACTGTCTCTTCATTCTCCACATCTGGACTTTGATACCGAAATAGCGTAGTTGTAAATCTAGGTAGGTAAACACACGCATGGTTCCCTCATACCCAGCATACCAAATCATGCAGAGTAGGATGACAACCATTAAGTAAAATGCCAGCATTGGTATCAAGCCGTTACTTACAGTATACCACTATTTACTAAAATGAGACATTCTTAAGACTGATGTAAGACATCAGAAGAAATTATTAAATTAGCAATTCCAGGCTCTGAGTGACTTGTTGATGCGTGAGTCTGGATCATTAGCAGTTTTCTTGCTAGTCAATTTGTTTTTCATTCCTGACATACGAGCACAGAAGGATTTCTTGCGAGGACCACCTTTGGGTTGAGGTGCTTTCAGATCACTACCAGGATTCTCTGCTTCATAGGACTTGCGTCCCTTCTCATTGAGACCACCTTCTTTATTCTGCCCTTCCTTCTTAGTCCAGGCAGCACCTTCCTCAACCTTCATCTCCTTCCCACAGGGGACTTCTTTGCAACGTTTGCACTTAGTACACCAAGAGGTGCCTTCTGGGCAATCTTGCTTTTCTGAAATATACTGCCTGAAACTTTTCATTGGGGTTTAGTCTTATTTGGACAATTTGCTTCGTGCTTTTCCAACCACGTCGTAGGACGCCAATGTCCCTTGGGAGGGGTCACTCCACAATACTTACACTTGAATTTATCCTTGTCATACAACTCAGCCATAATGATACGCTCCTTTAGTGGTTTTCTTTGGAAGTTTGCCGCCTCTCACCTTGGTGCCAGATGTTTCACCGTAACCTTCGGGATGCTTGCCAGCCTTAGTCTTACCAATAGAGTCAGACTTTGCCTTGCTACCTTTCTCAGTATAGTGCAGTTTTGCTGGTTTGTCTTTATCTTTGGTGATCACAGATTCTTGCCCATGCTTGCGTCCCAGACGACGCATTACTTTACCAAATCTACGCTTAGACATCTTATCAGGTTTTGATGTCTGATAGGAAACCTCACGACCAGTTTCACCACTGCCATACTTATACTCGCCCACACCTTTCTTGTGACCGATACCGTGCTTCTTAAGGTCCTTCTCAAGACCCTTACGACCCTCACGATTCTTCTTCTCGTCATCTCCACGGTCAGCAGAAATGTGACCAGTAACTTGAGTCTTGGACTTTTGCATCATGCGACCAGTGCGGTTGCCTTCTGCAATAAACTCACGATAGGTCTTCTGACAATCTTCTTTCTTCAGACCAATCTTACGAGCGATCTTACCGACGATACCTTCTTTCTTCTTTGCTTTAGCAGCATCGATACGCTTCTGCAACTCAGGAGAATACTTGGTGGTCCTCTTCGATGCCTCTGCTTTCTTACGCTTGGCATAATCCATGTAGGATTCACCAGGCTTGGTTGTCTTGCTGTAATCCTTCTTGGGTTTAGCGGCATCAGCACGATCTTCACGAGCACGCTGGTTAGCACCAGGACCACCCAGTTTGCGATCCTTCTCGGGATCGGGATGCCAGAAGTCACCACGCTCATTGATCTGCTCACCTTCTGGTTCAAAAGAGTTATACATTGCAGGATTTCTCCTCTGACCGTCAGCATGTCTGACCAATCTTGCTAGTTTTTTGAGATCTCTCTGTCTGTCCTTATTGTCCTTGAAAGAATATGCTACTTTCTTATCATCCTTAGGAGCAGGTTCTTTCGCAATCTTCTCATATTCTGCTCTGTTGGCTGCTTCGGCCAGGTCGGGATGGGGTGCATACAGGGGACCCTGGTAGTTACCAGCAAACTTAATTTCTTCAGTTGTGGTGGTCTTACCAGTTACTTTTCTATGAAAATTCATTTGACTGTTTGCGTAATCTTTACCGATACTTGCAGCTTGCTTACCAGGATTGATGCTCTTACGACCTGCACGCTTTGCTTCCTTTTCCTTCTCTGCTTTGCGCTCCTGTGCCATCAGTTTGCGATACTCATCCTCATGGATGACTTCTTCCTTTTTAAGTGCTGCACGCTTTGCTGCTGCCTTCTTCAGAAGTCTTTCTTTAGCAGCATCACGCTCATCCTTAGGAATAGCAGTGACAGCACCAACCTTCTGATCTACATCACCAGGGGCATAACCTTCGTTTGCCTTATTCTTTTTGGTGTCAATGATTGCTTTGTCGCCATACTTGGCACGAATCTGACCCTTAACGATGTCAAGAGCAGACTGACCACTCTTCTTCGCAGGTTTGATACCGAGCTCAGCATTGCTCAGTTTCTTTGCAGGGGGGCGATCGTAACGATTGTTTCCATCAACTCCACCACGCTCCATGCGGCGGTCTTTCATGCGATCGTAATCTTCTTCGTTAATCATTGATTCACCCATTGCCTTTTGCTTGCGGAGTTTCTTAGGGTTTTTGGTCTTATCTGCTGAGTAGTTATCATCCTCAGCCTCAGGATCTATAGCACTACGCTTTCTTGTGCTTCTTTCATGATCTTGCATATTTGCACGACCAAACTTCGCTTCATCAGGAGAATAGGTCCTACCACTGTTATACCATTCCTTACCAACGTGCCCTCTCTTCTTGGCATCGGCAGAGGCTTCTCTACGCTTGAGTTTTCTGCGGTTTGCTTTGAAGTCTTTGAGGGACATACCCTCTTAGAGATCATATTCTTCCTTTTTCATTGGTAGTCCTTTGTGTTTGGTGGAAGCAAAATCTTTGGCGTCTTTCTTTTTTATGCTGGCAGCAACTTTGGCAACCTCAGGCGATGACGCTCCCTCACCTTTCTGAGCAGCTCGGACCATCCCGAAGAAACGCTGCTGTTTTTTCGAGACGGCAGGCATGTCATCAACCCTGTACTTGGACTTCGTTGATATACATGGTCATGCCATTACTGGTATCACCCTTTGCCTGAATCTTGATGCTGTTAGCAACAGTAGCGGCACCTGCAAACGCAGCACTAGCAGACTGGTCGGAGGCAATGGTGATAGTTGTGTCAGTTACAGCAGTAACCTCAGCATGAGTTACGTTGTAAGCAGCAGTATCACCACCAGTGATGGTAACATAATCACCGACTACGAAGGGATGAGCAGGAGTGCCACCGCCACCAACAGTCAGGACACAGGGATTAGCAGCAGTAG
>Ga0129352_10063984_pt1 | contig 15773 bp, 29 predicted proteins | sample CPBNA1_6_FD_105429 | JGI IMG/M metagenome (GOLD analysis project Ga0129352, IMG submission 105429) | Freshwater to marine salinity gradient microbial communities from Chesapeake Bay, USA - CPBay_Sum_27_0.2_RNA1 (Metagenome Metatranscriptome) | ecosystem: Environmental > Aquatic > Marine >... | reverse complement strand
GTGCGACTTCGACGCTGCTTACACACTCGCCAGCATGCGAGGTGCGACTATGTCACCTATGAAGGACAGTGTCGATTACAACTCCTATGTCGTTTGTAAAGGCGACTAAGCCCGCACCGATGGAAAATTTGCCGACTACCAGACAGTAGCCCCCATAGTGAAGCCGCGCCAAGGCAACAAGTCCACAACCGCTAAAAGAGTCACCAAGAAAATCTAGCCTAGAGCCGAGCGCAGTGGCTGGGACACTTATGATGACAGGATCGGCGGTGAGGTCTTCTTCTTAACCCTTGAAGGATACTACAATATCCTCCTCGGAGGCGACATCGAACAGAACCCTGGTCCGACCACTCAGAAGGCCGCTAGCTCTGGGGGACATTACGACATCCTCTTAGGCGGCGACATCGAACCGAACCCCGGGCCGACCAAGCAGAGAACTGGCAAGAAGCCAGCCAAAGTCATTGACCCAGTCTACGAAGCCTGGACTATCCGTCACGTGCCGAGAGGTGAGAACATGAAACGCTACGACGCGGCGCATTCCAATATCGTGAGGATGAACCAACTTTACCACCCCGAGCTCAAGAGGCTCAAGATTGATCATGAGGAAGGAAAATGGTATGATACCCTCATTAACGGTCAACTGCGCGCAGACGCTTTAGCAGGCCAGCTAAAACTTACAGGCGAGATTTAGCCAGGTAGGAAGGTTAAGTACGACAAAATCTTCAAGCCAGAAGGCGCCTACAGCAAACTGCGGATGAATGTCGAACAGGATGGACCATTAGTGCCGCCGCTACACAAGTGCTTGATGGAGACCTAGCTCGGACCGGTCAGCCTTTTCACTATGCTTGATGACTCGCCGTCTGGAGAGCTCAAGCAGTCGAATGTTAGGATTGGCGACTTAAGTATGCGTGTCCACGGCCATTCTCGCAATCACTACGTGCGAACACAAGATGACAAGTGGCGATTCTGGATCAGTTACGACCGCTATGAAGAAGTGGACCCTGACGTTGTTTTCGACTTAGGCGGAGCAAAGCTCTACGCGTACTGCACTAGGTTTGGCGGATTCGACTCTGAACTAGACGGACGCATCAGTTTCCAAATGTCCTACAGTGTGGACGTCTATGACGAACTTTCAGGAACAGTCGCACTAGACAAGACCGAAGTTAACGAGGCCTAAGTTGAGGATGACTAGTTCGGTGACACACCGACGGCAGGGTATGTCAGAGAGAACAAAGATCAATATTGCGCTCTTTTCCTTGCCGCCGCCTCGCACTTGTACAGTTCTGACACCACCGCTTTGGCTAAACAGGTATTGGGTGCCGGTAAGCCAGGGGACCTCGAGTATGACGTCGTGAAATCGCTCGGCAAGTTATGTTAGGCAGCCATAGGAGAAGAAGGAGAGAACATCGACGACAACTTCACCACGGACGATTAGGTCGCCTTGTAGTACACCGAAGCAGACTTGGAGGTCGTATTCTAAATCATCCGCCAGTAGCAGGACAAATACAGCCCAGAAAAAGAACACAACTACAGAATGGCTAACGTCAGAGGAGTCTGTGCCCAGAAGACCGCGATCGCAGCTAAGAGACTGCTCGAATAGATGGCAGTACGAGGCTGCTACGCAAAGCCAGACTTCTTGGCTCTGGTTAGGCAAGATGAGAATTTTGCAACCAAGAGCCTACGAATTCTGCTCCAGAGCACCGGGAAGAACCTCCAGCAGCTTGTCTTGAAAGAGTATTTAGGATGGGTCAAAGAAGAGTAGGACACTAACCTGAAATCAACCGAGACTCACGTCCAAGCGCTACATGAATGCCTGAGAGCCGCAACAGGCTGCCTCGGCCGGCCAGAGTCTAAGCCGAAGAAGATGGGAGCCGTTAAGAAAATCATTGAGGACTCGCTCGGACCCACTTCAGCCGCGGAAGACTACTTCAACATCAAGGGCGATCACGACCGACTCGCCAGGAAGGAAGTCGAGCACAAATGCTACCAGATAGCCAAGCGCATCTAAGTCAGAGGCGCCACAGTGTTAGTGTACATCAAGGACCAGGTGAAGCCGTATACTCTTTATCAACCCGGCAGAGAAGGGGTGAGCACTGGCACAGTGGTTCTTGCTTACCGGAAAGGACGCCTCTACGCACGCTAAAGTGGTCTAGTGCCGGAAGATTCTGACGATGCAAACAGGGCAGAGTGCAAACGCTACAGCAAGTTAACGGAGATCACGAAGGCCTTGAGAGAATATGCCTAAAGCCGACGAGCTCGTGTCGAGAACGAGTATGCCGGCGACGTACCTCTTCTTGCCTAAGACCAAGTTAACCAACATCAAGGGTCGATCCTCGGAAACCCCATGGAGGCTAGCATGCCCAATAACACGATTCAAGGCCAAGCACTTTCACAAGGAGCCAAGCCGTCCGCCAAGGACAGGGAGATGGCGCAGTACTTCGTGAGCGGTAGACCTTCACTAGAACCTTTAGGCTATCTCAGAGTCTATTCGGCAGACAAGGAAAACAGTGGACGGTATGGACCTACATAAGCAGTCAAGATGGTGTTTGGGTTCGGACAGGTTGCCACTGCAGAGATGATGCGACTAGATTCAGAGAGGAACGAAATCTAACGCAAGTCAGTCTCACAGACCCTAGCAGACACTCTCTGGAGCCTGACCAGGTTAGCCGAATGTCAGGTCGCCATAAGAAACTCGGGCAATGACTTCACCTTTATAGGCCCACAATATTCCCCATGCATCGCAGTACTTGATGAACACAAGGACGGTTTCGAAATCCACGTGCCCTACAGCTCGTGGTCCAAGTCACGCCAAAACTTCTTCTACTCAAGTGTCGACTAAGCTAAGGTGTCAGCCGCAGAAACTCACTCGGCACGCAACGGGCCGCTGATGACAATGCGTCTACACGGCCAAGTCATACAGGAAGCGCTTAAGTAGAAGACGTGTGTGAAGTCAAGCTTAGACCACTTGGCCCGGATTCTCAACACTAGCGAGTGCCCTACTCTAACCGATTCAATTCCCCGAGTCGCAGATGACACGCTCTTCAATAACACCTACGGAACTGAGCCGGCTGATAGATGCGTTGAGCGACTCCATGAGATCTATAGCACATCCACAGCGAGCCATATTAGATCTCTTATCAAAGACATGGCCGGCTACACTGAGATGGCTGACACCGTTAAGAACGACATCGCCACTCAGCTTGCTGACGAGAACCGTTACGAACTAGCACTATGCGACGGAGAAGACGACCAAGAGGCAATGATGACGGCTGCTTTAGGCAAGCTTATCAGCAAGCAGATACGAAGCCAAGACCGCAATTACTCGGACCTTGCAACCTATTATGCGACCGCGGGTCAACCACTACACAATCTCATCCACACTCGAAAAGATCAGCCTGTCAACGTGAGACCATGGCGAGAGATAGATACAGAACCCTGCAACCAGAAGCACTGCGGAGGTCACCTCAACCTAGTAGACCACCACGGTACTAGTCACTGTTCTACATGCCGGCCGCTCATCAGCGAGGATTTGATCCAGGACTACAAGCAAGTACAATAACGCTTGTGCGCCGAGAACCAGGAACTGTCAGACGAAGAAGAAGAGAAGACCAAGAAGGATCTCGAGGACGACTAAGCCTCAGGCGCCTCAGACAAAGATGGGGACAAAGACGGAAGCGATGATGATGAGAGCGACGATGATGAACCTCTCGACGCCACAAAGTTCAAGGTTGTGATGCTGAACCAACTACCGCCATGCAAGAGCGAGAAGTAGGCGAGAGCAACCGTTGCCACATTAATCCACCGCCTAATGCGAGGAATGCTGGCCATCACCCATGAAGACACTATAGGCCAGGACATGCAAGGTTGCAAAATCGAGTTCGGCAGCTGGTCCAAACAGTCAATCGCAAGAGCGCTTTGCATCGATGACTCACGCAGCAGACTTCTGAAAGTTGATAGCATGAGCGACGCTGTCATACGCATAGACATGACCGAAAGAGACAGCCGCGGCGCAGGTTACAACGTCAAGGTACCACGGCAGCTGACTATGTGCGCCTTAGGGCACGTCCAGAAGATCATCTAAGGTGTGATGGCGATCGTAGGGAGAGTGAGATTTGGATCTGACTCCACGCTGGGTGTCCCAATCGCAATTTCCTGCACTCACGGCGTCCACCGCACACCAGCTCTGTACCACAACATTCAGCAGATGGTCCAAATGTTCAATGACCCACTCCACATCTACAAGTCTTATGACACCCCGGATTTAGAGATCAAGCGCATGGAATACATGTTCCAGAAAGGAAATGCCGTTACAATGATAGAAGACGGCAACGTAGTCGCAGACCGCGCTCTCTGCTCAGCCATTGCGTTGCAACTAGCCAGACAGGGCACTCCGATCTTATGCTCCGACATGAGCTCAATCACCGGCAACGGAAGCGCGGTAGGCCTACCTGAATACGGTTAGTGGTTTGGTTTCTGGTTGGATGTGTTCCATTGCCACGACGTCACTTCACATATCTTCCTTGACGACGTCCTAAACCGACCTGGCAGCGTTAGCACCCTTCTCAACAACCTAAGCGAGAATAGACGGGTAGGAGAAGTACTGGCCACTCTTAACCAAGACACCTCACAACAGTGGTTCCGAAAGGTCCTCTAATACTACGAGGGTGGAGCGAAATCTCGCCGATACTTAGCTGACATGTGCTATGCGGGCAAAAGTGAGTCACAGGATGCTGAGCACGAACGCCATGCTGAAGAGCGAAGAGAATGCGACAAGCTCCTTTCGTCCACTATAACCACCGATTACGTTATTATCGTTTCTGCGTCTTTCCGCGAACTTAGGTCAGTAGGGTAAAGAACGATCTTAGTGATCCCAGGAGGGCTCGATACGGCCTTCGATTTGAAACGAAGCACCCTCCTACTACAAGCGATGATGAGACAAGTGGTTGGTCTGGGCAGTCGAGTTCACATAGCCATGAACGACACACAGGACGTGGAGAAGCTGTCCGCCAACTTACGATTCAAAGGAACTTGGTCAGGCCAACCCTGTACATTGATCGGTCGCAATGTCGACGCACACCTGTCCTTGGCCGACTACAGTGGATTCCTACAGTGTCAGACGATCCTGATTGGCTAGAGCCTGATGAGAGGCCAACGGCAGCCAGTCAGCCCTGACGGAGGCTTTGTAACCTAGAGCAACGTGCTAACACAAGTCCACGCCGGCAACGCAGAATGCTGGACTTAGAATTCATCGACAGCGTTCGACCGCATCCGAGGCATATATGACCTGAGAGGCCTTCTGTATAACCGCGCATGGGACCTTATGGAGCGCTCCAAGAGACTCAACATGATCTCCTACGTTGTCACCGTCATCTGCAACATGCAAGAAACTGGCAATGTCAAGTTCCACGATTTCGCTGGCAAGTGCGAGCGCGCTCTTAAGCAAGTCAACGAGGGGCACGTCCTAAGGTTCAATCTAGATCAGTTGCGAGAACATGAGTGGACTGATTCATATCGAACCTACCTGTATGAGTTCCTTAGGCACATTGACGACCTCTAACCGCGTGAGTCATGCGCACTTCTTCACCAGCTTATGCTCAGTGAGGCCGGGACCGTAATCAACATGCAACTGGCTCATGATGGTATTGACACGAGAAAGAGCATGCTCTGTCAATCGATTTACCGAGGCAACTGGAGAGTCGTTAATGGAACACCCACAGTAACCAATGCGCTCGTCAAAGCACCTACTTATGACCTCGAAACAGCACCAGGGTTAACACGCAACAACATCTTGATGGATGACGAGTATAGTGACAACGGGAAAATAATTCAAGTCCCGAGGATCAGTAAACCGAGTAAAGGCCACGCAGGGATGCCCGAGATACCATCCGCTTAAGGCAAAGCCTACCATGGCAACAAAAGCACGCTAACACCTGAGCACATCGCTTAGCTCCGAAAGATGTCCCCTTGCTAATGCCCGTTCGTCTACACCAGCAAGCCGGTCAGCCTATGTTATGATAGTGGATCCGTCGTCTATGTTGGCTATTAGAAGGATGGCACTAACTTCACCGAACAAGAAGTCTGCAACATGTTCTTCACGACCGTGCTGTTAGATGGCTGCCAACACCACTGTATTACCCACGAAGAGATCGAGCGGTTTAACTAGGCCATGGTTGTTGTCTCTATGAAGATTGAGACAGGCGTCCGCCTCTGGCGCGGACTGTTCAGTTCAGAGAAAATCACACGCGAACAGCTTGTCAAAATTATGATAGAGAACATGTTCTGCTACACAGCCCACGTGGCCGCCCAGATTCGGGAACCAAGATCAGGCGAGAAGTAAAGCCTCTTATACGCGATGACACACGATCCCAAGACCTAGAAAGTCGGCATGGGTACCACCCAGGAAGACATCTTTGATCTCCAACCAGATGATGCCTACCTTAGTTTTGTCCACCAGAACACAACCGAGATCCGCGGATACGGTCCGGCCAACTTCTCAGGTAGCGTCCTGGCATTCACTACTGTTGGCCACGCTTGTGACAAGCCACTCAATAACCTCCCAGAAGGTCACAACTCTTTCAGGACTGCAATGCAACTTGATGTCATGTCGGTTAACACCTACGACTACTCGAACCGCTTAAGTCATATGGCCGCTTTCGTCAGCGATATCCAACCTCCGAAAGTAGACATGTCAAGGGCTAGTGCTGCCCTCTGTTTTAATTAGATGACTGAGGCGCAGTACAAAGAGAGCATACGCCAGACAATATTAGGCAGGCTAGCGAAGTTCTTCCGAGGGTTAGGCTACAAAATGATGGGGTTACCATCTATCGTGCTGCAGATATACAACATGTTTATAAGGTACATAAATGGGTACGTGATGCGACTCTCACCGCTCATAACCTCTGCGAACGTGCGGTACTTGTCTGCGGCGATTATCACATTGGCCGAGATCATCATCAAAATAGTTGTCGGGCACACAGGCTTGATCCGCTATGTCAAATGGTTCATTCTCTACTTGATCTTGTGGGGCTTTGAAACGATGGCACCGATACTGGAGAACGCGGCTATCAACATACCCTTCGAGTGGTCCCTGGAACAACGCGGCCAGATAACCACTAATGCCTTACTTGAGGCTGCTCGCCATTTCCCGCGCGTGATGGCTGGTCTGTTCCGCGACGCATTTGTACCAGCCTATCAGCAGCTCAGCGGTGCACTCTTCAGAGGTATTAGCGACCTGGCCAAGCGTATCGCGCCAACACATCATAAAAAGATTGCTAGACTGGCTGGAACATCGACATCAGCTGGCGTAACCGACCAGCGTCTCAAACAGGTAGGAGATGAGTTCGGCCTTGAGCCAATTGAGGAAGAGCCACAACTTAACTTCAGCGACGATTCGTCAGACGTCGAGCGGATTGATGAAAGTTTCCTCACGACAGTATGTAACACTACCGCCAAGGAGATATTGCAGGAAGAACGCTCCGCTTTTGAAGAAGAAGTGAAGATCCTGGAGGCCGTGGATAAGAGCAAAGTAGCGACCGAGCTCGCAGAGCATGAACAGGAAAATGTCGACAAGAGCATAGACGTTACTAAGGTTATAGACCAGCAAGCAGACATAGCCCAAGGAGACGGAACAACGAGTCAAGACCTGGTGGAATCCAACATCGAGTTCTACAGCAAGTTTGGAAGTCTCCCACGAAACGCGCAGATAGAGTTAGCCAAGCTGTTTGGTAGACGAATCACGCTCAATCAGGACGGCAAGCAGGCCCGTGAGAACCTTGAAAGAACTGATCCTCACACCACAGACTACGGATTGCAAGGAAAACAGGCTATGTGGGCAGGGATCATCATTAGCCAGGCTAAAGACAGTGACATAGTCTAAGTCGCCTACTAAGCCGCTCAACAGGAAACAATGATCCGGACTTATATCTGCGCTGCAGCCTACAACGCTTGTGGACATTGGAACCTGCAACCAGAGGAGTTGCTTCATGTTGGCGCACGTATGCTCACTCGCAAAGCAGCCAGCGACATCAAACTAGGAACCCGTGCCCAAGTAAGCTTGGCCAATCCCCCATCACTTAACGAGGTCATCCAACTAGTAGACGAGATAATAATGGCTCCGAGCTAACACAGTTGGAAGCCTACGCTCCCCGAATTGGCCGTCAGCCAGCTTGAGAAGAGACATGAGCGGTATGAACTAGACAGCATCCTAGACTTCAACCCGAACATCCACTGCCCGCCAACTTTTAACCCAGGACGCGGGCCTAGCGAAAGAATGTTTTATAACGTTATCTAGGTTGGCACTGTCACGTACAGAGTGTATGTTCTCTAGAATCCGCTTTAGGAATGCTTGTCTGTGATTCACTTCCATGTACAGGGTGCTTGCAACAACCAAGCCATGCAGGATGAGATCGTGGAGATATGCAGGAACGCACGCAAGACCAAGGTCCACGTTGGCACGGTCGACTTGGACAGCACAGCCCGCGGATTGATGTAACGAACCGCCGTAGCCCTTGATCAGAACGTCTTCAACTTCGATACAAGTGTCGGAGATAAAGTGATCAAACGACTTATTGAGGAAGACGCCGACACAGTCCCTATCGACGCCAAGACCGCAAAACGCTATTTTGGAGAAAATGTTGAAAGTCTCTTCACTCAGCTGGGAGCCATGCGCGCGTGCGGTGAGGATCTGGATTGGAGAAGTGGAGGCGGCCTAGCACAACCGGTTGATGTCCACTGGACTGATGCCACACGTATGATGACTATTCACATGTTCACGGTTGTCAGCCACCTGAAGCGACTGCCAAACTCCGGCAGTACGACCTTCCGATATTCTGGCGAGCAATTCAACGTCAAGCAAATCCTGAAGACTAGCAAGGTCGAAGGCGAGTGCAACGAGTTCATGGAGTGGCTTCAGAGCCCCGAAAGTAAAACTTTCCGTGTAGGAGATTCACTGGACGGATGCACAATGCACAAAGGCCAAACTTGCAAGATGTTCGACCTACACGGGGCTATCAAAAAGCTCCGCGATAATGGCGTAGAATGGGCCCAGATAAACGTGGGAAGTGGATACTTCAACAACAGGAGCAAAACGGCACGTGCGTGTGTTCTTGTCAGCGTCATGGCTGGCATGAATGCCAACGGTTGGCATTATATCAATCGTAAGTGGGAGCAAGGACCGTCAGTAGTTAATTTCAATGAGTTCAAGGACGCTCTCCCGGCCCTCCGCGACCTCGGCCTGCGAGTGGATTCTCAATAAGAAGCTAATGGCATGTACAAGGCGGACATTATGACGATGGCTAAGAAGCTTATTAAGTTGCCTGTCAAGAACCCCAAGGATCAAAGTACGACTTACGCGAGGTTCGGTATCGCCGTGATGGACCCAGCCGGATCAGACTTCGTGGAAAATGGCACTCAGACATGGCTCGATGATGGCGTTCGGATCAACGTAGCACAGCCCAACAAAGCAGTTAACTACAAGCCGATCCGAATTGTGATTGGTTACAGTGCTGATCACTCAGAACTAGCGTGTAGATCCGGAGACGCGTTAGCACGTTGCCAGCTCACTGAGATGAGAGGTCAGATCACCCGCCACTGCACTGTGGTTTTGCCGAGAAACTAACGCTTCTGCATGGATATAGGCACAGAAAGCTTCGAGGGCACTCTCCAGGAAGTCAGGCGTTGGAGTGAGAAGCGCGGTAGCACGTACTGCTTCGGGAGCCAGCTACAAGAAATTGAATGCCACTGCCGCGTATGCATCGGCGCGAAGAAAGGTTACGAAGGAAAGCACTTCACTCGCAAGGAGTTGCGCAAGTACTTAGATAACCACAGCCGAAAGCACATCGCCTAGTATGTTGCGGTACTCTATACGTACGGTTTCGAGGTAGTTATTGAAGGAAACAGCCTCACTATTGACTATGACAACAGAGAAATCCGGGTACCTAGCAACCTCCTTCCCATCGCGATGACAGGCTACTTGCTAAGTTAAAATAGCGGTGGTTACAAGACGATGCCAGACACAACGAAAGGCGCCATCTTTGACACTATTGAAACGTGCGGTACCTGTGATCGCACCGCTATCACCATGCTCAACCAATGCAGGTAAGTAGACAAGGGAATTGACCCGTCCAAGATATATGTGTACCTGCTGTCCAAGGCTTACCGCGATCTCTTTGCATCGCAATGCGAAGAAATCGGCGGAGAGAAGATGTCATACCTGTGCTATCAAATGGCCCGGCACTCCTAAAACAACTACGCCAGCAACAACCCACACCTTAAGAGCCGCGAAGACCGCTCACCAGAGTAAATTGAGCAAACCAAGTTCGAGATGCTCCACTCCAAGCCCGCCAAAGTAAGCGAAGTGACTGAGCCGAAGGTTTGCGGCCGCGCCCACGACGATCTAGTGGCTCGATTCATCGACTTTGGTACTGTCGACTCAGACAAGGCCACGCCGACTGACCGCGAGACATGCGTTACCGCTGACTACAATGTCCAGGCCAACTTCCACACGGTGACTCACTTCTCACACGAATCAATGGAGAAGCTTTAGGCTAAGGCCGAGACGAAAACTTAGATAGTCAGCTAGGTCAGCATTATGTGCGAGGACACAAACCATGTCTTCAATAGCGGCTCCCCTGAAGCAGCCGCCTCAGCACTTTTCGAGCGCACTAAGTTGGTCGGAATGACTAACGAGTTTGTTATCGAGAAGCTCTGTGAGGCCATACTGGAATCCTACGATTCTGAGATCACTGCACGCGGGATTTACACTGAGGACGCAACCCTAGACACGATGCAAGAGGATGCACATGAGGTTTTATGGGACCAAGTCGGCAAGTCATAGAAGCAGATAGAGGCTGAAGTCGCTCTGCTGGATGAGCACATACACCATGGGATCCTCGGCAACACGGAATGCAAGATCTTCGTGAAGAGCGAGCCACAATCGGATGTTCGCCCTCGACTCATAACGTCTGGTGAGAATGGCACCAACCCTTGCAATATCGCTTTCACAGGCGCTTACACTGACTACTTCAAGGGGTGGATCTTCAATCCACACGGCGAGGAACACCACATAAAAGGAAAGAACCTTGGCATGCTCCAATCGTACATGTCATCCATCCTTGACGGATCTGAGTGGATCTACTGCTGCGACATGAAACAGTTTGACGCTTCTCACACAGAGTTAGTTGTCGGACTCGAAGCTGAGCTAATCAAGAAGCTAGCAGGCAAAGGTCCGGGGAGTATCGTTCATGACAACTTGCTCGAGCACTACACTATGAACACCGGCTATGCTATCTCAAAAGTCCACCCAATGAACAACAGTGGGAACAAGCGCACATCTGAGAAAAACTGCATGTACAACCTAGCCATCATCTGGACTACAGACATGATCAAGTTCGGATCGCTCGGCCAAGGAGCATCATGCGTTGAGGGTGACGATAGCATTTATTGCACCCGGCACTATGACAGCACCAGATCCTACGTCGCCCGATGCCTCGGCATGCAGTGTGAAGACATGTGGCACAGAACCACCGCTGAGACGGCCGATTTCCTAAACAACACTCTATTGACTGATGGAACAATGTTGCCAAAGGTTGACCGAGTGCTGACCAAATTAGGCCTGACCTGCAAGCCAGTTGAGAACGGGCTCATACGCCATGAAATCGGAATGGCATCCGACCTCTCCAGGATAACTTTGAAGACTCCCTGTCCATCAGCTTATAAGTACTTGCGACTTATGTTGGATGAGCGGATAAGAAATCTGGTGAGAGGAGCCGCCTTACTCGAAAGCATACCTAGCAGGAAGAAAATGCGGAAAAAGTGTCTCAAGCTAGCTGAAACGTTCCGAGTTTTCAAGCAACGGCTCGAGGAGCCCCAGCCACACTTCACCGAGGACGAATATGCTGAGCTCGCTGCTATGAGCCGCAGCCCCAAAGACGCTATATACACCACACACGCTCTGCGCAACGCACCTAGTGCAGAAATTCTGGAGCGCAACGAGACAATTTACGGCGCTGACTTCGAGTACCTGATAGCGCGTCTCAAGGCCGACGGCATTTACGCCAAAGTTCGCATTGAAGACCTGCCATCATTCTGCGGAAAGAAGGTCAACATTGAGAAGAGGCTGACAACACCGATACAGTATGAGCCACTCAAGCCGTATCATCAAGCGATTAGCGGCCTGAGCGACACGTTCGCTCCCTCGAGTACAGACTGTGACTAAGCGATCCGACAGACTTAAGAAAGCTATGCCACAAGCATCTGCCACAACCCGCTGATGGCAGGACCGAGAGATCTCTTCCTGCGAACCGGAAGCAACGCCTAGATATGGGTCCATCTCTACATGAATTATGCCAAGATAGCGGGTACCTACTTTGACCGTATTGCTTAAGTGTTCATCGCAATGGACTTTGACGATCGACGTCATTACTATAAGCGATTCTCAGGCCTGTGTCACGCCTACCGAAGTAGTAAGAACAGAGCGCTCCGCGCCAGTAAGGCTGCCTTCATGAAGAGATTCTTTGAAGTAGAAGATAGCGTGGTCGGCGAAGCTTAAATAGACGCTGATTTGACACTTGAACAGACCATTAAAGCAGTCAGCAATGCCATGAGCCACAAGACTGATGCTGAGACCTTGTATGCTAACCTGTGTAGTGAGCATGAAATGAGTGGAGAACAGGATATGAGCACCCCGTCAGGGCTAATCGAGGAAGTTCGCCGTGTTTTGAAACTGATCCGCCGACGCACTAAAACGCACAAGCCTGTGCTACGCCACTACTTTGTGCGGCCTTTGCTAATCGATGGAGACGTTGAGTCAAACCCTGGACCCGTCGCTACCGAGGAGCTCAAACCACGTACGCGCCGGGGGGGATTACACACAAAATACAGAGTTCTGCTCACAACCATCTTCTTAGCCCTAATATCCTTCATGACGTCCACACCCACCTCTGCCGAAAGCGACCGCACTGCCGGAAACCGGTACTTCTATCTCTCAGGGGGAACCCTGCCTGAACCGGATGAACCAGACCAACAGTCGCTTGACGCCCTCGCCGAACGAAACACCAGCCTACCATAGATATCGGATGTCTATGGCAGCGACAACACCTCTCTACTCAACTCCGACTTCATCAACGCGACGATGTGGTAGGAGCTGAAAGATAAGCATCCGAGCCTTAAGATGGCCCTAGAGGCTCTCGTGAAGGCCTACAACGCGGGCAGTATCGATGCAGCAGCTGCATTGAAACTAGCCAAGACCCCAGGATACTCGATGAAATTGGTATGGCCAGTCCAGCCCAAGATCGATGCATATTCTGGCGCCGATCGAAGTTCCATGTACGATCTCCTCACCCGGAACGGATCTCTCTTCTGGTACGCTGCGTGCCCTTTTCTAAACGTGCCTGCTCGGTACAACGCTCTTATGGGCCCAGGATCACAGCTGTCCATTGTTTTGATCAACTTTGGAATAGGCGTGAACATCGAAGGCTATAACGAGCTTCGCGATGAAGAAAAACGAGGAGCACAAGAACGTGTCCAACCTTTCAACGCCTACAACCAAAAAGTGGGCTATAACTTCCTCTCTCGAGGACGCAAGGGCGGCTTCTACACTAGTGTTAACATTGGGTAGTTAGCCAGAATTGAGTACTCAGGCCCTGGAAGAATGCCATAGCCTACTGCCAACAATTTTGGCTCGCGACTCCATCGACTAGCCTAGACTGGCGACGATAGGTGGTGCTTGTTGTTGCGGTTCACCAACATCCGCTATGTTAATCCGTTCCCCGTATCCTAACTGCCGGGCCAACGCGGTAGGCAGGTTAGTGCGTGGAAAGGTGAGGCATATGATGACAGTGACATTGACTGGACTGAAGAAGAGATAGACAGCGCTCTATAGTCCGAGATGCCAATTTATGGCAATGAAAGGCGACACAGGCGGGCCAAGAAGTTCCGGAACTTCTTGTCAAAGCTAAAAGATCTGCTGCCCGGCAAGGTTGGAAACATCGCTGACGGTATCGACTGGATCGTGGAGCGCATCGAGAAGAAGAATGCGCCAACCGTTGGTGATGAGGCCATTGCTGATATGTACCGTAACGCGGTGCAGATGTCACTTCCTGAGGTGGTGGAGAACGTGCTCAACAACACTTGGGACCGCTACGCTGACTAGTACGCCGTCATGATGTTCTCCCCATTCTCTGCGTCCGTTAAGGGTACCCGCATACCCATGATGAAGCCGCTCGCAACGACCACGGAGATGTAATACACTGACCTTGGCAGTTTTACAATTGAACCGAAGTATGAGGGACTTTTGTTCACCAGCTTCACTGCAGTGTGGAATGCTCCCTGGGTCCTGTTTCCAAAGCTCCCGGTGGGATGGTAAAACTCACCTGTCGTCACATCCTCGGAGATGGCGCTCAATGGTCAGTACATTTCTGCCACATCTGAAGAACCGGGGGTTGATATCTCGCCTGTCCGAATCAGAGACCAGCTCATACCACTCTTTGAAGTGGGCGTGTCGACGCCAGCACAGATACGCGAGGTCTACGACTCGACCATATACGCCTCCCCTAACACAGCTGAATCCTTCCGCAAGACGTTCACCAAACTCCGCGTTGTCGGCGGTGGCTATCGTCTGTTTAAGACGTCAGCTTCCCAGCAAGAGTCCGGCCTTATTAAGCAGATCGCAATGCCTTAGGGTCGATCAGCTATTAAGAACGCGACCGAGCTGCTCAACTATCCGTAGGATGATGACCTCCACCAACGCATCTACGTGGCTTCGCGAGGCCAGGACCGCGTAATGGGAACCACTGGCTTCCTATCACAGCTCAACTATCAGCCGAATGACGTTAACGACACCGAGAACTTCTACAGGCCTGAGTATCGTAATACAGCTCAGGCCAGCGATCTGGGGAACGGCGATCAGTTGGCCCTGCGATACTGCGGACCGATACGACAAGTGGTAAGGTTCACAACACCACCTGATCCTTTCCAGAATTCATCGTGGCAGCCGAACATTTACTACCTCCTCAGTGATTTCATTAGGGAAGCTGTTTCCGCGTCAATAACGACCGTCGAGTTCGACGGAATTTGGATCGCTGGTTCCTCAATTGACCAGCCCCACTTATCCGTCAGCAACTTCGAAGGAGTCAACTCAACTGTGACCTTCGAGCTCCAGATGATCCAGCACTTCGAAGGAACACCGACCAGCAAGTCTTAGTTCCTCGAAACCGGATTCGCACTACTGGACATCAAGTTCGCCACCGCCATGGACATTATCCGACAGTTCAACTTCGATAGATACTTCGAAGGAGACCAGTTGGTTAACAACTATGACGAGGAGGTCAAGGTCCAAGAGTTCTCTGACGTGCGCCAGCCAAACTACACTCGCGCTCTGTCAAGACTGAAGGCACCATCAACACGCACGCATGACTTGCTCGGCCGAGTTTTCGTTTCACCCGGCGGCATAGATCCACGACACTTAGACAACGTCAAGCCAAACGACGAGACGTCCAATGCTCTGCGCAATTACATTGGACCTCTACTTGACAGTCTAGCCTCCAATATGGGCATGACCCAAGACCAGCGCTCAAACCTTGACGCCATCCAAGGGGAAGTAAGACGTGAAGTCGGTCGTCACATGACACAAGACATTACTGGTGTTTTGAACACTAGGAAGTGATGACATTACTCACCCTGATCTACTATCAACCCGTGGTTGAACTAGGCACCCACCAAGTAAAAGTCTGTTCTCCACAAAAGCGGGACTGCATTCGCATCTCAAAAGACCACAGAGG